>Ga0209420_1000106_pt1 | contig 51850 bp, 48 predicted proteins | sample BlaSpr_A8_OM1_O1_FD_187972 | JGI IMG/M metagenome (GOLD analysis project Ga0209420, IMG submission 187972) | Forest soil microbial communities from Thunder Bay, Ontario, Canada - Black Spruce, Ontario site 2_A8_OM1_O1 (SPAdes) (version 2) | ecosystem: Environmental > Terrestrial > Soil > Boreal... | reverse complement strand
GATTTTAGAAGCGCATGGGAAATTCCATCGCGGCGAAGCGGGCGGCCAACAAGCCGATCTTAGCGGTGCCGATCTGGCTCGCCTCGATCTTCGCGGAGCGAATCTCACCGACGCGATTCTCAAGGGCGCTCGCTTGGAAGGCGCCAGTCTTCAGCGAGCGAAACTTGTTCGCGCGGATTTCGAACGGGCGAATCTCCGCGAGGCCGATTTGCGCAATACCGACATGACCGAGGCGAAATTGCCGTTCGCCGATCTCACCGGCGCGCAGGCCAGTGGCGTGGAGTTTTTCCGCTGCGATATGCGCGAAGCTCGCTTCGAAAGGGCCAATCTGCGCAACGCAAACTTTCGCGGCTCCAACGTGCAAGGCGCAAAGTTTTCCGGAGCGGATATGGGCGTTACGGTGCTGCGGGAGACCGATTTGAGCGGGGCGGACCTGACCGGCGTGGACCTCACCACGACCTTGTTGCCCAAGGGCTATGTTCCGCCAAATCAAAAAACAGCCCACGCGTGACGCCAGAAGTTATTTGCCCGCCGCGTTGGCGTCGCCCTCGGAGCGGCCACCAGGGCGTCGCCGCACTTCGATTCCAAGACGCTTGATTTTTTGATTGAGGGTGGAAAGCGGCACTTGGAAGCGCTCGGCCGCTTCCGTTTGGTTCCAACCGGTGCGCTCCAGCATGTCCGTAATGATGCGGCGCTCCACTTCCTCGACAATCTGGAAAAGGGTTGGGCGCGGGTGATCTGCCGCCAGGCGCGAGCCGGGCTCACCATGCAACGGTGGCATGAATTCCGCCATCTGCAGCCGCACACCGCGGACGATTTCTTTCGAGCGCAGGCTTTCGGGCAAGAGATCGGGTTCGACGACGTCGCTCGTTGCGAGGACCACCGCGCGTTCCACCACGTTTTCGAGTTCGCGCACGTTGCCCGGCCATTCGTAGTCCATCAGCAGTTTCATGGAGGCATTCGACAAACGCATGGGAGGCCGCGAATTTTCACCGCAGTATCTCGCAAGGAAGTGGTCGACCAATAGCGGCACATCCTCACGGCGATCTCGTAATGGAGGCAACTGAAGAGAGATCACGTTCAGCCGGTGAAATAGGTCTTCGCGAAAACGCCCTTCGCGCACCAGGCTCATCAGTTCCACGTTTGAGGCGGCCACGATGCGCACGTCCACCTTGATCGTTTCCGTGCCGCCCAGCCGCATGAACTCGCGTTCCTGAATCACGCGCAGCAGCTTGGCCTGCGTCTCCGGACTGACGGTCGCGATTTCGTCAAAGAAAATCGTGCCTTGATCGGCGACTTCGAAAAGGCCCTTCTTCGAAGCCACGGCGCTGGTAAAGGCTCCCTTCACGTGCCCAAAAAGCTGCGACTCCAGCAAGTCCGCAGGAATCGAGCCGGTATTCACGGGAACGAACGCACGGTCTGCACGCGGCGACGCCGAATGAATTGCTTTCGCGATCACTTCCTTGCCGGTACCGCTTTCCCCGGTGATGAGTATGGTCGAGCGAGACGGCGCAACCTGGGCAACCAGGTCGAGCACCGCCAGCATTTTCTCGCTCTTGCCGATGATGTTGGGAAAGTTGTAGCGCTGCTTAAGTGCCCGTTTTAGCTGGACGTTTTCCTCGCGCAGACGGCGGCCCTCCACGGCCTGCGCCACCTGCGCCAGAAGCTCGTCGTTCGACCAGGGTTTGGTGATGAAGTCCTGCGCGCCGGACTTGAAGGCCGCGCGCGCCATGTCAATCGAGCCGTAGGCGGTGATCAGAACGATACAAAGGTCGGGGGCGCGGCGGTGCACTTCGCGAAGAACTTCGATGCCATTTTTATCGGGCAGGCTGACGTCCAGCAGCACCAGATCAAACGGATGCTCGTCGATTTTCGTCAGACCTTCGTTGGCCGTGCCTACGCTGGTTACGCCGTAACCTTCCGAGCCAAGCAGAAGTTCGAGGCCTTCACGAATTTCCGCCTCGTCGTCCACGACGAGGATGGAGCCTCTAGACATGCACGCCTTTCCGGGCGACGGGGAATTCCAGCCGGAACGACGTGCCTTTTCCCTGCGTCGAGCGGACGTCAATCTTACCGGCGTGCTCTTTGATGATGCCGTAGCTCACGGAAAGTCCAAGACCGGTGCCGCGTCCCACCACTTTCGTGGTGAAAAAAGGATCAAAAATGCGATTCAAGTGATCGCGAGAAATTCCTACGCCCGTATCGGCCACTTCCACTTCCACGGTGCCATTCGAGCACATCGTCCGCACTTCCAGCATCCCGCCCTGCGGCATCGCATCGCGGGCGTTCATGAACAAATTCAAGAACACCTGCTGCAGGCGATTCGTCGAACCGATCACAGGCGGCAGATCGGTCTGTAGCTGGCGGACCACTTCCACGTGGGCCGTCTTGAAGGGATGCGACACCAACGAAAGCGTTTCTTCTACCACTTGATTCAGGTTTACTTCGCTGTACTGCGACGAGCCGGTGCGCGAAAAATTCAGCAGGTTGTTGACGATTTCACTGGCCCGAAACGTCTGCTTTACGATTTTTTCGATCAATGTGTGGCGCGGATCGTCTCCCGGAAGCTGCTTGGCCAGCATCTGGATGTAGTTGGAGATCACCGCCAACGGCGTATTGACCTCATGCGCCACGCCGGCCGCGAGCAAGCCGAGCGAAGTGAGCTTCTCCGTCTGCACCAGCTGCTCTTCCATGCGCACTCGCTGCGACACGTCGTCCACCAGGATCAGCTTTCCCAGACGCTCGCCCTCTTTGCCGAGCAGGGGCGCAATGGCCACGTTGACGACCACCTGCCGATGTTCACGATTGCGCAAATGAAACTTGTAGATACTCGAAACGTGTTCGTCTGCCGCCCGAGATTCAATTTCCGACACCAGGTCGGCAGGCAGAATTACGCCGATTTCGCGGCCGATCGCTTCGCTGCGCGAAACGCCAAGCAATTGTTCGAGCTGCGAGTTCCAGGACTCGATCGTTCCGTCCAGAGCCACCGCCAGCACGCCCATATGCAAGGATTCCACGATGTTTTCGCTGAAATCCTTGAGGCGCTCGATTTGCTGCGCCTTCTGTTCGAGCGAGCTGTACAGCTGCGCGTTATCGAGCGCGATGGCGACGTAGCTGGCAATGGTGAAGAGCAGCTCTACGTCGTCACTTGAGAGGAAATCGCCATCCACCGTCTTGCCCAAACCCAGCACCGCAATGGTGCGTTCGCGAATCCGGCACGGTATGTAGTAATTCAGGTCGAGCTGTTCGATCGTGCGCCGTGCCGCGGGACTGCTCTCGGGGGCGCTACGTGGCGATTCGTAGAAGAGATATCCACGCGAGAATTCTGGACGCCCGGGATCGAGGAAACTCAGGTCTAGCGTGTCCACGGCACGAAGTCCCAACGAACGGGACATCCGAATCTCGGCGGTGTTCGGAATGGTTTGGAAAATGGCAATGCGGTCCACCAGCAGCGTTTGGGAAATGCGCTCCATCACGGAACCGAGCATCGGCTCCAGATGTACTTCGTTCGTAAGCGTGCGGCCAAATTCAATCAAGGTACGGCGATAGTCCAGGCGATCGCGGTAAAAAAAGCGATCCAGGCGGGATTGCGTCCAATCGCGAAAAGGCTGCAGCAAGAAGGCCGCCAGCACAATCGCTAACATGGCGCCGCCAGGTCCCGCCGGCCACGCGGCATGAGAAAGCTCGCCTACCAGCGCCACGATCGCGAAATAGACGCCAACGACGCCTGCCGTCGCGGCCGTGTAGGCGAGGCCGCGCTTGAAAATGATATCCACGTCCATCAAGCGGTACCGGATGATGGCATAGCCGTAGCAAAGCGGAATCAGCGCGAGGGACACCGCGGAAAGCTTCATCCATGGCGTGGCCACCACGCCAAAAAATACCGGCGCGATGTAGAGCAATCCAAAGGGCAGAATGCCGCCAAACGTACCGCCGGTTACCCACTTCAATTGCTGCCGCAGAATTCCGCTCGGTGCACGCTGGTAGCTGCGCAGAAAAATCGCTGCGGCCGCGATGAAGTAAGTTCCCAAATACGCCAGCCGAATCTGATCCAACAAGATTCGCGAGCCCAGCCAGGGCACAAATCCCAATGCTCCCTCGGCTACGGCAACTTGCACCAATCCCAGAATCGCAGGGACCGCATAGACACATGCAATCACGGCGCGGCGCAGATTGCGTGCGCCGCCGCGTTCCGGAAACACCAGCGAGAAATGCAGCAGCAAGGCGGGTTGCAGCAGCCAAGCAAATACGTTCGCCCAGTAAATTTCCGTGTCAAAGGCGCTGAGCTTGCCGGTGTAGTGAAACGAACAGCCGATAAACGATACGAGGCAAAAGACGTAGAAATGCACGGCCCGCGGCGCACTCCAGCGCCGGGCAAAAATAAAAAGCCCGATAAAGAGATAAAGCAGACCGACGACGCGGAGGTAGCCTTCAATGGAAGTGGGCTTTTCCGCGGGAGCAGTGACGAGCGGCGCCGTAAACACCGAGCCATTCCGGGAAAGCTGGTAGTGGACCTGGTTCCAAAGTCCAGCCCTCCACAGCCGCTGAGTTACCTGCACTGCCCGCTCGATCGGCACCCCATCGACAGCCAAAATGCGGTCCCCCACGCGGATACCAGAACGCGCTGCCGGAGAATTGACGGTAACGTTCCAAGCCACCACACCGCTCGCCGAATCAAGCCAAGAGACCCCGTCGTCCGGGCTCTCGAACCGGGAACGCTGCTCGAAGTTGATAACAGAAAAGATGATGGCGGCCAGGGTCACAAGGACCAGCGTGACCGCCCCCACCCGGACTTGGAGAGTCTCTGGCATTAATCGACGCACCCACCACTCGCGGGATAGGCTGTCAGGAAAAGTGGAGCACGTCGTCTTCCAGCGAACGTGAACTCTGAATGGTTGTAAGTAAAAGAGAATACAGCTATTACGGACAAGATGTCGGGCGGGTAAAGCTCTCCTACCGTTTTTGGCAGCCTATCTTCCATTTATTGTAATAGTGCAAACCCTTCAGAATTGGAAGCTTAGACCGCCTCGGAACGATCGACAAATAGGCGTCAACAGGAGTTGCCCATTTTGGGACGGCAGGAAAACGTAACCTTGCGCCAGGAGATTTCGGACCTCAGCCAGGGCTTGCCAGCGCCCGCTCCAGAAGCTTCCAGGAATCGGCAATGGTTGCCGGATGCTGACGCTCAGATAAGGGTCCATATCGTAAAGTGACTCGCCAAAAGCATCTTGTTGCGTCAGAGCCGTGCCACTGATCCATTTGTAGCTGGCTATCACTTCAGTCCCGGTCTTGTGGACCTTGCCGGAAGCACGGATGGCAACACTGTGGCGGTAGCGCGTCTGAAGACCTTCCTCAACCGGGCCGTCACCCAGAATTCCGTTTGGCGACATGGCGCCGGCGTAGGCATAAATGGCCGCAACATCCAGACCGTCGGTTAGCCGCTCCTTATAGGCAATGCGCCCGCCCCAGGATTCCGAAGGTCCCGCGTCATAGGCGAATGCGTCGGAATAAGGATCGGGCAACACGTTGCCGTCCGATACGGCGCCCCGTCCAAAAACCGCAGTATCCCGGGATTGATCGTGAAACGCAGCGGCCTCGATGCTGGCTCGATCCGTGATCTTGTGCTCGATCCCGGCCTCTTCGTGCCATCCGCCTTCGAGGGCCGGCCGGCCATCACGCCGCAATAACACCGGAAAGGTATTCAATTCGCCGATGGCATCTTCCAGGCTGAGCTGTGGCTGAGATTCCGACCCTGGTTCGCTGGCAGCCATCAGATGCGCAACCCAGTTTGCGTTGAACCGGAAAGCTAGGTCGGCGTTCGGCCGAATCGATTGCGCGGTCTGGTCAATGCTCGCAGCCACGAATTCGGCGCCGTAATGCAGCGTAAAATGATCGCCAATCACGAAAGAATCGTGCTGATCCAAACGCACTCCGCGGAACGAAAAACCGCTGCCATCCAAAGGAGTTTGGCGCACGACCAATTCCGTCACCGGGCCATCTGGAAGATCGCGCAGTGGAGCCCAAACGGCGGCAAAACTTGTGGCCGGCAGAAAGTCGCGGGCATAGCTGACCTGCCCCGCGACAAGCAAGCGCCCGATCACTCCTGTCGAAATATCATAGGCAAAAGCGCTGCCGGGGGCATCCGGAGCACTAGAGATCGACCCAGGCCGGTCGGAGCCGCTCGTCAACTCGAAAAGAGCGCGCACTGATCGAGACTGCGCAGCATCATCGAGATTAGCCCCGGCGATTATCGGATTCGAGCCATCGACCCATTGCAAGACGGGCCGCGTCGCCACCGACGCGCGAAGCGCCCATTTCCAATCGTCTCCGCCGCTTTGCTGGCCGGGACCGTGCCGCAACCGGTCAAGCGATGCAAACACCGTGTCCAATTCAACGCGGACGAGCGTATTGAGATTGGGGATGACGCGCACGTCGTGTTGCACGGTGGGCAAAAACCCCGCCAGAGTGACTCGGATATCGTAGAGCCCGGGCAGAACCTGCTGATCGGCGAAGACTCCGCGCTGGTTCGTGAAGAGTTGGGTTTGGTAAGGGGTGCCGTGACGCTGCGCTAGCAAGATTACGCTGGCGCCCATTTGTGGTGTTCCAGTGGGATCCACCACGACGCCGGAAAGCCTACCGTATTCAGACGCCGCTTGCGCCGCGCCCGCGATTCCCAGGCTGATGCCCAGGACTATTGCCCATTTCAGGATCCGCGAAGTGTTCATCATCACGGCCTCCTCTTCTCTGCTTCTCCATCCACCTCTAATTCGAAGCCCGCTCCTGCACCGGCGGTTTGATCGTGAACTCTTCCGTCCGCGTCAGCGTCTGATTCGCTATTTGATCGTTCACGCTGACCTCGAGTTTGTATTTCCCCGGCTGGAAGGTTTCGAGTGGTAGCCTCGCTTCCAGTGTCAGTTCGATGCCCGTCTGCTTGAGTTGTTCTGACGTTTCGCTGGCCTTGAAGACTTCCTGATCGCCGCGCGTGACGCGATACGTAACCACAGCATTATTCTTGTGGGTCGTAGGATCTTCCTTCAGGTTGTAAATCTGCAGGTACATTCCCAGCGGCTGGTTGCTAAAAAAGTCCTGCTGCACTTTGGGCCGCACCTTGGTGTCGCCAATCACAAACGAACCAATGCCCACCTGCTTGGCCGGCACGTGCTCGATGTCGTCCGCGAGGATCAACCGGCTGCCGTCGATCTTTTCATCTTCAAAGCGGGGCACTGCAAGACGAATATTTTCCACACCCACGTTGCCGCTTTGCACGTCTTTGATCACCACATCCAGCCGGTAAAGTCCGGGCTTTAAAGGAACGGTCTTTTGATAAATGGATTGGCGCGTCAACTCCGCCTGAAAGAGCGTATCGGGAAAGTCCTTGGGAAGCGTGTCTTCAAAGGTTTGCACGATACGTCCGCCCAAAGTGCTGATCCTGGCAAAAAGATTCAGCGAGCCTTCGTGGACGCCATTCTTTTCCTGGAAGGAAATTTGATTGTTCGGGATCAGCACGGTGATCGGCACCAGGTCGCTGTCGTCCGTGATGCGGAAGAAATCCTGCCGGCAATTGAAGTTAATCTGATTGCGCACGATGCGCGCCGTCACCAATTCCGACAAGTCCTTGAACTTCACCGGCGGCGCCTGCATCACCTTCGCGTACTGCTCGATGCGCGTAAATTCCGTGTCCGTGTTGCTGCTGTCGAAAACGGAGGCCGGGCTGTGGGTTCCATCCGTGCGCGTGAACCGCTGCGTCTGGTCCGCCAATCCCATGGCTTCCATGTCGCTCAGACCGGCGCCGGGCACATAGGTAAGCGCGTCTTTTTCGGAAGGATCGGTGGTCAGGTGATACTCGCCCGATCCGCTCGGGTCCACAAATTCCATCGTGATATTGTTTCCGATGCCCTCAAGGTAGTTGTAGGTCCAATCCTCGAAGGGATAAGTGGAAGTTTCGCCACCGCCTTCTTCCGGCGTTCGGGTGTACGGTCCGCCCGCGGGATGCGTATCTTTCGAGGTTGGCGGGCCCCAGATGATGTAGATGCGTCCGCGATCTGTTTTCCAACCAGGGATGCCTGATGAAAAATGCTCGTTGCTATACGCAATTCGGCGGTAATGCTCTTCCTTGAATTCGTTTTCAGGTGTATCGGGCGTGGGATCGCGGCGCAGCCAAAAGTTCTCGATGAATTGTTCGCGCTCTTCGTTGGTGGAAAGCCTTAAAAATGCGGTGCGCTCTTCCGGCGTGATGATGTAGACCACATCCTCGTTCAGCCAGACTTTATAGCTGTTATCCAGCTCCTTATAGAGTTTCTTGAGCTGATCCTTGGTGAGGGGCTTGGTTTCCTGCGGTTTACTCTTATCGTCCTGTTTCTTGCTCTCTTGATCCGCAGTACTCTGTGTATCCTGCGCAGCCACTGCGGAAACCAGCAGACCGGCCGAAACGATTCCCATTATGACCCAACGGCCAAGCCTCTTCATAAAAGACACCTCTCCCCCATTACCCAGCCGAGATTTTAGCCCTTTGCGAGAAGGCACGTCAATTGCGGATTCTGTGCCATTGCGACCGAGACCACCCCTATCCCCATTTAGAACTCTTGCAACTGCCCCGGGTTGCCTCCTTTGACCAGGTGATGACCCCGAGGATCAGGCAAGACCTGCGGCTCAGCTCAGTGAGACGCTAGTGACCGGAGGACCCTTGAAGGATGTCGCGATTATGCCGCGCAACCGCAAGAGAGGGGTCAAGGGAGAGCGCCGTCTCAAATTGCTCCAACGCCCCAGACGCATTACCCATGCGCATAAGAAGTTCCCCAAGGTCGCTATGCGCTTGCGCGTCCTTCGGTACGGCACTCACCACTTGGCGAAATTCGGCCTGAGCTTGGTCGAATTCCCCCATTTTCACTAGCGTTTTCGCCAAATTGTACCGCGCATTCACATAGCCCGGTTCCTCGGAAATTGCTGCTTCGAATTGTTCTTTTGCTTCGGGAAGCCGTCCAAGCGCTGTGAGTGCGGCGCCATATAGGTTGTGGTCCCGCGATTGCTTTGGGTCGAGTCTTACAGCTTCTTGTAGCACGGCCGCCGCCGCAGCCGGATTCAGCCGCGAAAGCATTAGCGCGCCGAGCATCATGCGCGCTTGCACGTTGTCCGGATCCTTGTCCAAGCGATGTTCCATCAACGCTTGCTCGATTTCGCGCCGGTCGTCTCCTGGCCCGGCTGGTAGCACTTGGAGCCAGAGATGTCCCATTTCGTCGATGGCCATGTTGCCACCGCGCACTCGCCGGGGCGGACGATGTGGGTTGCGCGGATTTGCGCTTGAGTTGTCGTAGTGGAAGTGCATGGAAATGACCGAGCCCTTGGGCAAATAAACCGGGTCGCGGTAGTGGTAAACGCCTTGCCAACTCGGGTCCCAATTCGGAATGCGAATCAACCATTTCCGCTCGCCAGTTGGCAGCGTCGCATAACCTTCCAAAAGGTGTCCCAGGTAATGCGCGTGTGGATAGACAGCCAGCACGTGAACGTCAACCGGCAGCCGAAATTGATCGTGGATGACAAAGTCTTGTGTGCCGGCGGGAATATCTAGATCCTGATCGTCTTCCAATTGAATGAGCATTGGAAATCGATTTGGCGGCTTGTCTGTGAAATAGAGCCCGATGGAGGGTCTTACCTCACGCGGTTTTCCGCTTGTGCGCATGTGCGCATTGAGCACCAGGTCGTTCCCCGGATCGAGTTCCCACGCCAGCCCATCCGGCTCTTGCCATGGCGTACTACCCGGTTTCCAAAAGAGAAAATGGCTATCGAAATCAAAGGTGGTGCGCATGATTTTCAAATCCATGCCTGGGACACCCGCACCGGGCTCCTTTTCCTGCTGGCGCGCGGAACGTTCCCGGTCCACGATGAGATTTGCGTGATGCACGAATTGAGCGCCACCAGGACGAATTTCGATAGCGCGTACGTAACGCCGCGTATTCAACTGCGGCGAAAAAATGAAGTTCCAGAAAACATCGGGTCCCGTGGCAGGTACGGTGATCGAGCGGGGCGCTTCCAAAATCATATCCGGTGGACCAAGTTGCCAATCTTCGGGGAAGGTGGGGGGCGTTGGAGTATTGGCGGCGGTGCCCTCGAGCGCGCCGACTCTGGCCCATTCGCCGATCAAAGCGATTTGCGCTTGGGTCAGCCGCAATTCCCCGGCAAACGACCCGTATCCGTGTTCCGGAAGCCATGGCGGCATGTATCGGCGGCGCGTGACCTCTGCGATCTTGGCCGCGTGTCCTTTCGCGTCCTCGTACGTCAAAAGCGAGAACGGCGCAGGGCCACCAGGGTGGTGGCATGAGGCGCAGTTTTGGTAAAGGATCGGGGCAATGTCACGCGAGAAGGCAGGCGAGCGGTGATTGGCGATGCCGCGAGACGTTGCGCTCTGCCCCGGGCGGGCTTGGCCCGCAGCGGGAGAGCCGTGAGCAGCGGCCAAGAGCGCCAAGCTTATAGCCAACGCTATGATTCCAAAGTTTTTAAGTATCATCACAACTGACACTCGATGGGAACGAGACACCTTCGACCGATGCGCAATTTCTCAGAACAGGTTGCTTGGCAATTACTTGGACAACCGCATGTATCGATGGGCTTTGCAATGGCTTAGCGCTCGCGTACAATGTTTGCAGTTCGCTCCATTATCGGCAGACGAGCCGGAGTATACCCGTCCGAATCCCCTTCCAGCGACACCAAAGCGCTCGGTGCGCGCGCGTGCGGACCGGTCCGGAAAAGAAACTTTTCGCCCGAGGAAGACGTATGAATAGGTGGGACGGTTGCAATCTCCTACCGAGCAAAGGTTGATCATTCAGATGAAGACTTGGCAAAAAGTAGGAATCGGCATCGGTGTACTGGCGGTGGCTGGTGGCATCGTCTGGTACAGCGTAACCCAGGCGAATAAAGACGTAGTCACTGTGCAGACCACGCACGCCGGCAAAGAGCACTTGGTGTCCATCGTGACGGCTTCGGGTGAAGTCCGGCCTAGAACCTATTCCAACGTTCTCGCCGAAGGTTTCGGCCGGATCACGGGAATCCCCGTAAAAGAAGGCGATCACGTCAAGCGTGGGGATATCCTCATGAATGTGGATCGCGTGCAACCTTCGGCCGACGTGGACGCGCAGGCGGCGCTCGAAGAGTCCATGAAGGCATCGCTCGAATCCGCGCAAGCCGCTTATCGCCAAGCCCAAGCCGACCTGCGGACGCAGCAGGCGAACCTGCAAAAGGCCAAGAGCGATAACGATCGCGGCGAACTCCTGATCAAAAACGGAATCATTCCCGCGCAGCAGTACGATCTCTATAAATCGACTTACGATGCCGCCGTTTCTTCCGTGGCCTCGGCCACGGCCCACTTGGCGCAAACCAAGGCGCAGGTGGCTCAAGCGCAGGACGTGTTAAGCCAAAGCTCGGCCACGCTCGTGCATCTTCGCGACGTTCTCAACAAGACTACCTACCGCGCGCCGATCGACGGCGTGGTCAGCTACATCGCTATGCGCGTGGGCGAAGACGTCGTGCCCGGCATTCAGAACACCACCGGCAGCTACTTGATGACGATTTCCGATATGTCCATCGTCACCTCGGAGACCATGGTGGACGAGACGGATATCATCAATCTGCGCGTCGGACAACCTGCCACAGTGACGATTGACGCGTTGCCCGGCCAGTCCTTCACCGGTACGGTCACAGAAGTAGGCTCGCAAGCGGTGTTGCGCAGCTCTGGCCTGGCCACCACGCAGAGCACCACCGGCTCGCAGGAAGCCCGCGATTTTAAAGTTGTCGTCACGATGGACCATCCGCCGCTCAGCCTGCGGCCGGGACTGTCCTGCACTTCCAAGGTCGTCACCGCTGAGAAGACTGACGCCTTGGCCATTCCCATCCAGGCGCTCGCCATGCGCTCGCGCAAACAACTGGAAGATGCGGCCAAGCTGGCATCGAAGGACTCGAGCGGTTCCGGAGTTACGTTGGCGGCCGCGAAACCCGATCAGACTCATGGCGATGGGGGCCAAAAAGACGATATTCAAGGCGTCTTCGTGGTTCGCAACGGCAAAGTTACCTTCGTGCAGGTGCAGACCGGCATTTCCGGTGTCACCGACATCGAAATCACCGGCGGTCTGAAAGAAGGCGATGAGATCGTCACCGGCAGCTACAAGGCGCTGCGAACGCTAAAACCGGACACACCGGTCAAGGTAGATAACAAGACTCCGGTCAGCAGCCAGCCGGAAACCACCTGATCGCTTCTAAACAAAATGGGAACTCAACTCACCACACCCGTGGAAGCTTCGGCCCCGTTTCGCCAGGATCTGATCGATCGTGGCATCGCCATCAAGACGGAAAACCTCTGGAAGACCTACCAGATGGGCGCGGAGAAGGTGCATGCGCTGCGCGGACTCGATATCCAGATCAACCGCGGCGAATATGTAGCCATCATGGGGCCTTCGGGTTCCGGCAAATCGACGCTGATGAACCTCATCGGCTGCCTGGATTCGCCCTCCAGCGGTAAATATTGGCTTGCCGGACGGCAGGTCAGCGAATTGGACGACGACGAACTCGCCTATATTCGGAATAAAGAAATCGGGTTCGTCTTCCAAACGTTCAATCTCCTGGCGCGCGCTTCCGCGTTGCACAACGTGGAGCTGCCGATGATTTACAACGGCACGCCCGCCGAGGAACGCCTTATCCGCGCGAAAGAAGCGTTGCGCATAGTAGATTTGGCCGAACGCATGTATCACAAACCTAACGAACTTTCCGGCGGACAACGTCAACGTGTGGCCATTGCGCGCGCACTCGTGAATAAGCCTTCCATCGTTCTGGCCGACGAGCCTACGGGCAATCTCGACTCGAAAACGGGCGAGGAAATCATGGGCGTCTTCGCCCAATTGCATCAGCAGGGGAACACCATCATCCTGGTTACCCACGAGCCTGATATCGCCCAGCACGCCTGGCGTACGATCTTCATCCGCGATGGCAAAGTCGAGTCTGACAAGAAGAACCGCTAAGTTTCTCTCGATTGCGCATTTCTCCTCGTCCCTGCACTCACCTTCTCCGCATGATAGAGTTTTCCTTCACTTTTGACGCAAGCCATGTTCTCCGTAAGAACAAATTGGAAACTCGATCCGAACCGCTTCACCCGCGCTGTCGAAAGTCGTCGTGCGAACGGCAAGCCGGTGCTCGACCTCACGGCCTCCAATCCTACTGAATGCGGTCTTGTCTACCCAGAGCGGGAAATTCTCGATGCGCTGGCTGACCGCCGCGCGTTGAAGTATGCGCCGGAAAGCAAGGGTATGCGCGCCGCGCGCGAAGCAGTGTGCCGCTACTATGCCGGCCGGCACGCGCACGGCGGCGCGCGAGGAGCGATCGATCCGGAAAATGTCATTTTGACGGCAGGCACCAGCGAAGCGTACAGCTACATTTTTCGGCTGCTCTGTGAGAAAGACGACGAGATCCTGGTGCCCGCGCCCAGCTATCCCCTGTTTCAATTGTTGGCGGACCTAAACGACATTCGCCTCGTGCCCTACCCGCTCCTTTACGATCACGGATGGCAGATGGATTTCGCCGCTCTGCGGGCGGCCCTCACGCCACGCACGCGCGCCGTGCTTTTGGTGCATCCCAATAATCCCACGGGATCTTTTGTGCAGCCTCATGAGGTCGCCGCCTTGGGCGAACTTTGTGCCGGTCGCGAAATGGCTATTGTGGCGGATGAGGTATTTCTGGACTTTGCGGATGCGACGGCAGAGCCTCAGCCCACATTTGCTTTGCACGAGGCTTGCCTAACCTTCACGCTGAGCGGTCTCTCGAAAATCTCCGCATTGCCGCAGATGAAGCTGGCATGGCTGGTGGTCAGCGGCCCGGACGCACTCGCGCAGGCGGCCCTTGCGCGCCTCGACATGGTCGCGGACACGTACCTCTCACCCGGCACCCCGATCCAAATCGCAACCGGCACGTTGCTCGGAGCGCGCACAAATCTACAGACGCAATTGAAGATGCGGATCACGGCAAACCTCGGCGCACTGGATGCGTTGCTAGCCGTGCAGGCACACGCCATGCGCCTGGAGCGCGAAGGCGGCTGGTATGCGATCCTGCGCGTGCCGGCCACTCGCCCTGACGAAGATTTGGCCATCGCGATACTCGAAAAATGTGGCGTGTTAGTTCACCCAGGCCGATTCTTCGACTTTTCGCAGGATGGCTTTCTAGTGCTCAGTTTGATCGCGCGCGAAGAGGATTTTGCGGAAGGCGCGCGGCGCATCTTGGAATTTGTGAATCTTCAGTAGGGCGCATAAGGAAAATGCCCCGGTGTGTGGCGTGGCGCAATCATTTGCGCGCCGGCGTTTCCGCGGCCGTGTAGCAGCCGAGTACGCGCATTTGAGTCGTATGTTGGCTCAATTCGCGCAAGGCCGTTTGCGTGGACTCCTCTGTCAACGAAGCGGCCAAATCCAAATAAAACATGTATTCCCAAGGCTTTCCGGTAACAGGACGGCTTTCGATTCGCAACAAGTTGATATTGCGTTCCGCGAAAACGCCGAGCGCGCCGCACAGCGAGCCAGGTTTGTGCGCGAGCTGCAGCACAAGCGAGAGTTTATTGGCGCCGGGAATGGGTTCCGAGGCTTCGCGCGCACGACGTAGCAATAAGAAGCGTGTGTAGTTGTCGCGATGATCCTCGAGGTGCTCGCCCAACACTGTGCCGCCATAGACCTGCGCCGCTCGAATGCTGGCGATGGCCGCGCGGGCGATGTCCCCAGCCTGAACCACAACGCGCACGCTTCCCGCGGTATCTTCCGCCGGGACGCGCCGAATGCCCGGATGCCTCACGAAGAAATTCTCGCATTGCGCAAGCGCCACGGGATGCGACTCGACACTGCGCACGTCTTCAACGCGGGCCCCGGGGACGCCGATCAGGAAATGGGCGATAGGATGCACCACCTCCGCCACAATGCACAGATCGCTTTCGAGTAGCAAGTCATAGCAGCGGTGTACGGAGCCGGCGAGAGTGTTTTCCACCGGAGCGAGGATCGCGTCCGCGGCGCCTTCCCGAATCGCTGCAAACAGGGACTCAAATGTAAGGCGCGGGACGGTCTCAGCCTGTGCGCCAAGCAAACGCAGCCCGGCTTCTTCGCTGAATGCGCCCCGTTCGCCTTGAAAGGCTACGCGCGGAGTTCCACGCTCAACCACGCTCACGATTGCGCCTTGCGCGCTTCCGGATCTGTAGCTCCGGGCGCTTCAGCACCGCCGGGAGAGGCCACCGCCTGCAGCGCGGCCCGGCGCGATTCGCGCACGATCTCCCGGAACAAGTGCTCGACGGCCTGCCCGCTCAGCACACCCGGATTTTCCCGCAAGGCGCGCGTCAGCACCTCGCATTCGCGGGCGGGGTCATGGATTTCCATCCCCGCCTCGGATTTCGACCGCCCAATCTCGATCGCGATCTGTGCACGTACGTTGAGCAGCCTTACAAGCTGGTGATCCACTTCGTTAATTCGTTTCCGCCAGTCTTCGATTCTCATGGCCGGTTCTCCCTTTAATTGCAAAAATGCAAAAGCCCGCCCAAAACAAAACCGGCCGCTCACCCTTGCGGGGAAGCGGCCGGTGGATCGAACTCTTGTGTGGCTTGCTACTGCATCAAAACGCCGCGCACAAGCTTCGCCGGCCCGCTCCCCTTGCTAAAGTAAGCAAGGAAGCGGCACGTAAAAGCGAAGCTGAACCGATAACCGGTGGCGCGTTGCATAATTTCTACAATCGCAATTATACGGACCCATCCGGTTGCGGGCAAGGTTCATTTCAAGTGCTGGTACTCACAAGCTAGGGAATCCGCGTCGAATGGCTCCCTATTTGCACCGAATAGCGTGGGCTTGACGTTAACAGCCCGGCACCGCCCGTGGAGTGTTTTGGAGCCCAATGCTCGCCCGTCCGGGGCCTGCCATGCAACGCAAGTATGCTGAAATCCGTCTATAGTAGTAGGTTCGTCCCTGCGGGAGGCACTATGAGCCGCCGCACCAAACGCTTTTCCGTTACTCCCGTTTTGGCCATCATCCTCATTTGTTCCGTGGCGCTGTTGGCGTTGACCTCATCGTCGTCCGCTCAAGACACAGATCAGCAACCCTCTGGCGATCCGGCCGATTCTCAATATAGCAATGCGCGCATCGTGCGTCTGAGCTACGTCGAAGGCGTGGTCGAGTATCAAAGGCCCGGTGCCGATTGGGAAACGGCACCCATGAACTTGCCCATCGAGGAAAGTTTCCGGTTGCGTACGGGCGATGGCCGCGCGGAGGTCGAGCTGGAAAGCGGCATGGTGGTGCGGCTGGCGCAGAATACGCTGGTCGAGTTCGCGCAACTCGCGCTCGTGGACGGCGGCCGCGTAACCCACATCAACGTGCCCTCCGGCACGACGATGTTCTCTACTTTGCTTTCGAATAATGACTCCTTCACCGTCACCACGCCGGATTTGCTGGTGAAGGTGCCGCAAGGTGGCCGTTTTCGCGTGGACGCCGCCAACGGCAATTCCTGGGTGACGGTGCTGAAGGGCGACGTGGCGATCGATTCCGGTAGCGGCAGTACGAGAGTGAATGCCGGCCATATGCTTGCAACGAACGGCGCGGATCAAGTCAACGTCGAACCGAGCCCAGCGCCCGACGATTTCGATACCTGGACTCTCGATCGCGACCGTGCTCTCTATGCCGGCGACCAGCAGGCCTTGCCTTACTTGAATGCCTATTCACCTGCGGCTGCTGCCGACGCCGCCGATCTCTCGAACTACGGATACTGGGCCGATGTGCCCGGCACCGGATATTGCTGGCAACCCTATGGGGTGACGGCCGATTGGCTGCCATTTTCCGCCGGCGGTTGGATGTATTACGGTGGCCACGGATGGATGTGGATCAGCTCCGAACCTTGGGGATGGCTGCCTTATCACTACGGACACTGGATCTATCGGCCCGGAAACGGATGGGTGTGGTGCCCCAGACCGTTCAACCATTTTCAATCGGGCGCGGTCCGCTGGGTTACCGTGAACAATCACCTTGGTTGGGTTCCTGCGGGCGCGCAAAATACGCGAGAAGCCCTCACTCCGGTGCGTGTGGTAATCGGTACGAGAAGCGCGAACGGCTGGGTCAGTTCCGGCGAGCGCGTCCCCGATGAGGTGGCCTCGAGCGTAAACGTACTTCCTGCGCGACCCCCTGCGCCGGTCTTTCACACTCGCGATGGCGTCGTCCTGGACCCGGTTACGCACACCTATGTAAATGGTCAAAATTCGTCTCATGAAGTCAATTTTGAGCGCCCTTCCGCCACACCCATGCCAGCCCGTGCGCCTGGGGCGGGGGTCGTGCGACCTGCCCCTGAGGCGCGTTCGAGCACACCGCCAACCGCTGCCGCAGCGCCGCGCCCAGGCTATTACGCGCCCGCTCCGCGGCCAGCACCGCCTCCAGTGAGCCACCCGGCTCCAGCGCCCGCCCCACCACATGGTTCCGGAACTGCAGCAGTGCACATCTCTGGCGGCGGGGCGCGCCACTGAAACGCTGTTGAATTTTCAGGAAGGGTCCGGCGCTTAGGTGGGGCGCTCCACGCGCACCGCGTGTGCACTGAGTGCGGGCCTCAGCCGGCGGACAATTTCACTCGAAGAAAGCTTTTCGCTTAGGATCGTCAGCGATCCATTTTCGAAATCGCAGATCCCGCACATCGTGTAATTCGAAAAAACAGGGTGGTACGCATCCACTCCCCGGCTGGACAAATCATTTTCGAGTGGGGCATCGCCGGATTCGGCCAGGTTTCCCGCGCGGAAGCCAAACGTTTCCATTTCGAAACGCGCGAGCAATGCTCCTAGGGCCTTGCGGTCTGGACGCAAAATCACGATGCATCGCCCAGCAGCTTCGCGGTAGGAAATTTGATGATGGGCGCAAAAATCCCGGAGATGATCCAGATGGCTGAAAAAATCCAGAGCTAAAGGCTCTGTGGCCGCAAGAGCCGGAATCACCGCGCTCCAAATGGCCGCGGCCTCTTCGCCGCGCGCCGGGGTATCTTCCTCGCCTGCTTCTGCCGCTATTTCGCCTAGATCGAGGCTGACGGCGCGAACATCTGAACCCAGATCCAGCGGCTCCACCAGAAGCCGATAAGAAACATCAGGCATCGGAATCAGGCGCTCGCTTCGGCGGCTCCAAAGCTTTTCTGGAAACTGGGAGATTGTTTGCGCACTTCCAGCCAGTCGAAGAAAGCATCCGGCGTGTCGAGCCACACCTTGAACCACAACATCACTTCTTCTTTTTCCGCGCGCTTCACCGGATCGACTTTGCGGTTGCGCGCGATCATCTCGGCGCGTCTGCGCCCTAGCCGGGCCACTTCCAGCACGCGCTCGGCCGCGGCGCCATCTTTCTCGGCTCGGAATTTTCGCAGCAATTCGTCCAGCCGCATCACGCAGATCTCGGCTTCCTCGAGCGTGGAGAAATGCAGCAAGTCCTGAAATTCTTCCTCATACTTGCCGTCGGTATCGGCTTTCGTCGAAAGCGCCACGCGATGCCCGCCCGCGGTGAGTACTTCCGCGATGTAATCAGCGGAAGTCTTCGCCGACACGCCAAATCGCGCGATCATCTGCCGCCGGATCTGTTCGAGTTCCGCCGGTGTGAACCGTGGCACTCCCAAATCTTCGGCCAGTTCGAGAATCATTTCCTTTTTTGTGGACTGGGAAGGTTCGCTCATGATTCTTTCTGCGCTTATTGCGCGGCTCCTGAGGGCTCCTGGCTGTTTTGCCGCAGCAGCTTCCGATAACGCGTCACGTTGCGATTGTGTTCCTCGAGCGTGCGGCTAAATAGGTGCCCGCCCTGCGTATCCGCCACGAAATATAAATAATCCACGTCGGCCGGCTCCAGCGCAGCTCGCAAGGACGCTTCGCCAGGATTCGCGATCGGCCCCGGAGGCAGACCTTGGTGATGGTAAGTATTGTACGCCGACTCGAAGCGAAGGTCCGCACCTGTTAGCGTCCCGGTGTAGACGCCGGCCTGCTCCATGCCATAGATCACCGTGGGATCGCATTGCAGAGGCAAGCCAAGCTTCAGGCGGTTCAAAAATACGCGCGCCACGATGGGCCGCTCCGCGGGCTTCGGCGTCTCGCTTTCCACGAGTGAAGCGAGCGTGACGATTTCTTGGGGCGTGCGGTTGTCGCCCGGCGCATCCGCTGCCGTCAGCGCGGACCAGTGCGAGCGAAATTGTGCGGTCATCGCGGAGATTACCTGGCCGGGCGTCACATGATGCGGAAATTCGTAAGTCGAGGGGAATAGAAACCCCTCCACGCTCGGGGCGTTGGGCGCCAAATCATGAATCGGCGTGGTGTCTTTCGTCGCATCCAGGAATGCCTGCCGCGTCATCAATCCATTCTGCTCCAGCAGCGCGCCGATCTGGATCGTGTTAAAGCCTTCCGGCACGGTGACCGAAATTTCGAAAGCCTTTCCCGCGGCCAGCGTGTCATAAACCTGAAAGGCCTGTTCCGGCTGCGTGAAGTAATACTCGCCGGCCTGCAGTGTACGGCGTGCGCGCCACCGCGCCAGCGCTAGAAAAGTCCACCGGTTTCGCACGACGCCTTGCGCTGCCAGGAGACGCGAAATTCCGCGCACCGAAGTGCCCTTCGGAATCTCCACAAACACTCCGGGCGCGCTAAAACCTTCATAGGGAACGTAGAACGTGTACGCAAACCACCCCGCGCCCGCGAGGATCAGAAAGAGAAGCAGCGCAAGGAAGCGGCGCATTCAGGCTTTTCCTGCGGTGCGCGTATCGGAGCGAATGGCCGCAGCCTTCTCTTCGAGGTAATCGCGCAAGAAAATCGCGGCGGCGACGTCATCACGCGTAGTCGCCGGCGAACCCGCTCTTCGGCGTGCCGCGGCTTCCATCTGCGCGGCATCCCACGAAGTAAGCCGCTCGTCCACCAATTCCACGGGCAGCCCCAATTGCTTCTCGATCCGTGACGCAAAGCGCTTCACTTCGTCCGCCATTTCGCTGCTGCGTCCATCGAGATGCAAAGGCAGTCCCACGACAATCTTGCGCACGGTATGCTCGCGCACGATTTCTCGCAGCCGCCGTACATCATCCCGCCGGTTCGTGCGCTCTATAGTGGATAGCGGCGAGGCTGTGAGCCCGAGCTCATCGGAAATCGCGATGCCAATTCGTCTCTGGCCGTAATCGAGCGCGAGGACGCGACCTTTCTTCGAAAGATGTGCCGAACGATCCACGTTCGAATCCGCCGCAGAGTCGAGAGGAAATGCCATGGGGCTATTATATCGCGGGAAACTCGCCCACTTGCGGCGTTTGGCTAGCTGCGCCAGCGAAGCGTCACCGGGTCTTTGATGGGGTGATCGAAGGGTGCGCCCGTGCGCCGGGAATCAAGCCAGGCTTTCTTCAACTGGAAATACCAGCGCGCCGGCCGATCCGCGTCGTCAATCAGCATTAGCGAAGGATGGTGCCGCAAGCCGATCGACTGCTTTTCCATCGTACTCGTATCTTGCGCGATGAATTGCTTGGCAAAGCTGCGATAAATCGGCATCACAAACGGTACCCAGCGAAACAAGTTCCACGCTGCACAGAAATCCAGCCGGCAGCGATCGGCAGTTACCGGCGTGACCGTTGCCCGGCTCGAAAACCAGTACGGACCACACCGTATGACTTCCAAACGGTGATTCGGCAGCACAAAGTCAATCGTCGTGATGATCGGCTCTTTGTAGATTCGCAGCAATTTGTAAGCGCCGCTATTCGCTGAAGGGGAGTGGGCCTTCATCCGGAAGCCGTAAGGAATCGGCTCGAAAATCTTTTGCTTTTCCTGGATACTGCGCCGGCTACGCCACCACCACGATTGATGCACAAAGGGACCGTGCGCCGGGTCCATCAGCCCGATGATGCCGTGATCTACGTTGCTGGGCATTTCTGCTTCGAGGCGCGCAATCCTGTAATGCTGGCTGAACTTCGCCAACTCCGGAGGATCGGAAATCGCTTCCGTGCGCGGAACTCGCGCCAACTGCTCCGGCATGTATACCCAGATGTAGCCGTCGCGTTCCTCGCAGTGATAGCTACCGCAAAAAATGCGGTCCACTTTCAGTTTCGAATCGGAGGTAAGCGAGGGAATCTCAAGACACTGGCCGGTGTGCGGTTCGAATTGCCAGCCGTGGTACGGGCATTCGACGGCTTTGCCGTCAAAGCGGCCTTCGCTCAGCGGCATCCCGCGATGCGGACAGACATCCCGTAAGGCAAACGCTTTGCCGTTGGCGTCCCGGCCAAGAACCAGCGGCTCGCCGAGCAACTGCGCGCTCAAGAGTTGCTGTCCGCGGATACGGTCACTCTGTGCGGCGGGATACCAGAACCCGCGCAGCATTTCCGCGCTAACCGTCTGTTGCGTAGCCTCGGCTGCACCGCTCATTCGAAAAGGCGCATCTCCGGCGCCAGCGTACTACACGCCTCCGGCACCGGCAACTTGCCGCGAGCGATCGAGTTTCGAACGCGCGTGCGCCGTTGTTTGCTAGCTGATGGCTTTCTTTTGAAATTGGCGCAGGCCGGCGATAAGCAACAAAACGTCAAACATCAGCAACGCTGCCAGGATCCACGGCAGGGACAAATGCGGAAATTGCGGGACGAGCGTAGCGCGCAGACCTTCGCTCGCATAGGCCAAGGGGTTTATTAGGACGATTTTCTGCAAGATCGGGAAATTGCTCAGCGCACTCCACGGGTAATAGGTGCACCCGAAAAAGATCATTGGAGTCAGGACCATGCTAAACATCAACCCGATGTGCTGCTGATCCACCGTGCACCCAAGCGCAAGGCCGCCACAGGCGGAAAAGCCCGCGACCAACAGCGTAATACATGCGAAGAGCACCGGGTTCGCCAAATGCAATTCCAACCCCGGCCGCAGAATGATCCAACCCAAAGGGAGTACGACCAACCCCGCTATCAGAGCTTGAATTAGGCCGGCCACTACTTTTTCCACGGCCACCCAGGAAAGATTGACGGGCGCCAGCAGCCGATCTTCAATTTCTCGCGTGAACTGAAATTCCGCGATGAGCGGCATGGCCACCGCCCAGATGCCGGTGAACACCATGCTGATAGCCATGATGCCTGGCAGCAAAAGGCTCTTGTAGGCCGCTGGAAGATAGCCGCTCCCCACCATCACGCGGCCGAAAATAAAAACAAAGAGCAAGGGCTGCAGAAACGTCTGAAAAAATAACGGAATCAGATTGCGCCGGGCGACGTGCGCATCGCGGGCCAGCATCGCCAGAAAGGCCTTCCCGTTCATTCGCGCAAGCTCCTTCCGGTGTGGTGCAGGAACAGATTTTCCAAGCTCGGCTCGGAGATGTGGACGTCCGAAAGATCGACGCCAAACGCCGCCGCCGTATTCACGATTTCCGGGATCAGCGATCCGCCGCGACTCGCGTATACGTCCGCGTTGGCCTCGCCCGAGGCGCGCACTTCCGTCACCCCAGGAAGGGTCGCCAGCCGTTCGAGCAGGGCCGCAGACTGCTGCGCAAAGCGTAGCCGCAAGAGGAATCCGCCCGGGATCGAAGCTTTGAGTTCTGCCGGGGTGCCCGAGGCGATGATGTGCCCATGATCGATGATGGCCAATTGCCGGCACAACGTATCAGCCTCTTCCATGTTGTGCGTGGTCAGCAAAATCGTGCGGCCTTGTTCGTTATATTCGCGCACAATTTCCCATAGCAGCAGCCGCGTTTGCGGATCGAGGCCTGCGCTGGGCTCGTCCAGAAAGAGTACCTGCGGGTCATGCATCATGGCGCGCGCAATAGAGACGCGCTGCATCATGCCACCAGAAAATCCACGCGTGAGCTGGTCCGCGCGGTCGGAGAGCTTAAAACGATCGAGTAACTCGCTGGCGCGGCGCGTGCGCTCGTGCGAACTGAGGCCGAAATAGGCGCCGTGAAAGAGCAAAATCTCTCGCGCGGTTAGCGAAAAGTCGAGGTTCGGGCGCTGTGCTACCACGCCGATCTGCCGTTTTGCCGCCGTCTGGTCGCGCCAAACGTCGTGGCCGCCCACCCACGCCGTCCCGCTCGTCGGCCGCACGCGCGTGGTTAGGATACCGACGGTCGTGGATTTTCCCGCTCCGTTCGGTCCGAGCAGCCCAAAAATTTGCCCCGGAGCAACGTCGAGATTGATTCCGTCGAGCGCGGTGACCTGCGGTTTCGAATCCTTGCTGCGTTTCCGCGCACCCGAAGCATCGCCGCGTCCTGCGCCGGCGGGCGGAGCAGAGTGATAAACCTTGCGCAGTTCCTGCGTGCGTATTGCTGCGTCCATTCCAATTCCTTGCGGAGAAAATGCTCCTGCGAATCGACGGTGCCCGAAGCGCGAAATTCTGTGCCCGGGAGTATACCTAGCTACGACGCGAAATCTCAAATGGCAGCGCTGGCGGTAAACTGGCCTTTGTCGATTTAGCTGGCGCCCACGATGCGATCCGCAATCCGCGCCGCCCGGACCATCTCCCTAACGTCATGTACGCGAACCATATGCGCGCCACCGAGAATTGCCGCGGCCACGGTAGCAGCCGTGCCCGCAAGACGATCTTCGGGGTGTAAGGCAGCTTTCGTGCCGCCAGCCACGGCGCCCAAAAAAGTCTTCCGCGATGTGCCGACCACGATAGGCAGATGAATTTCGGTGAGCTCCGAGAGCCTCGCTAAAATTTCGAAATTTTGCGCGGAGTTCTTGCCGAACCCGATGCCCGGATCGATCACCAGCCGCGATTTCGAAATCCCCGCGCGGCGAGCTCGCAGCACGGCCGCACGTAAACCTGCCGACACGTCTCGAAGCACATCTCTCGCGAACGGCCGCCGATGCATGGTTTCTGGTTTGCCGCGCATGTGCATCAGGATCAGCCCGGCGCGATGCTGGCGGACGGTCGCCGCAAGCGCGGGATCGAATTGCAGCGCGGAAATGTCGTTAACGATCTCGGCGCCCTCGGAGAGCGCTACCTCTGCCACCGCTGCCTTCCGCGTGTCAATGGAAATGGGTATGGGAAATCTGCCGCGCAAGCCCTTTAGCACCGGCATGATGCGCGCAATCTCCTCTTCGGCGGAGATGCCCGTCGACCCCGGTCGCGTGGATTCGCCCCCCACGTCCAGGATGTCTGCGCCGGCTTGCGCCATTTCGAACGCGTGCCGGATGGCCGCGCGTGCATCGAGGAACTTTCCACCGTCGCTGAAACTATCGGGCGTGACGTTCAGCACGCCCATGATCAGCGTACGCTCGCCCAGAATCAGCGTGCGCGAGATAAGTCTCCACCGGAATCGGCGGCGAACCATCGCATCAGTGTAAACCAGCGCACTTCACCGGGACGGCGCTAATTTCCCGCGGGAACGTAGTAGGAGGGCCTGCAATCCAAATGTGCGCCCTGGTGCGCGGCGGCATCGCTGAATCCAATCGTAAGATTGTGCCAGCCGGCGCGTGCCGTCGCGCCGTCCGGATAAAACCCAAGCAAATACTCGGTGCGGAGGCGTGCCGCGATTCGCCGGTAGGCATCCCCCAGATTCCCCATCTCGCGCAGAAAATAAAAATCGCCGCCCACCCGCCGCACCAGTTCCGCTAGGTAAATTGTGTAGGCAGGCACTCCAATCCGCCGTGACTGCCGCGAAATCAAAGTCGGCCCGCGTTGGGCCGCCAACCAGTCCGGCGTCATGCGCTCGGGCCGGTTCTCGGTCGAGATGGCGAAAACTTCCACGCCTGCAGAGGAAAGCTGGCGGACCATATCCTCGAATGTGAGCCAATTTGCGCTGTTGTCGGGCGGGAACATGCTGGCTGGATCCCAAGTCAGCTTCAGCCCGCTATCCTGCCCATCGGTGAGCAAAATGATTGCCTTACGTCCGTGGGGCGCATGCGGCCCACTAAAAAGTTTGAGCGCCGCCAGATAGACGGCGCTGTAAATATTCGATCCCTCTTCATCGAGCGAGCGCATCAGGTCCACCCGGCTGAGCGCAGTCTCCAGGTCTTGCCGATCCGTCGAAAAGGGCAGTAACAAGTGAGTGTGCCCGGCAAAGGAGAGAACCGCCACTTGATCTTGTGGCGCAAGCTCGGCCGAGAGTGCACTCGCCGCCGCTTTCATATCGGCGATGGACCGGGCCTCGCTGGGGCTCGCGTCAAGGACCAACGCGATGTGTGCCGGCTCGGTTGAAGCGTCAAGGTGAGAAATTTGCTGCGTAGCGCCATCGGCTGCCAGGCGGAAATCCGGAATGGTCAGCCCGCGCAACGGTGAGCCGTCAGCCGCGACGGCCGAACAGGTTGCCGCGATCAATGTTACTTGGGAGCGGAACGTATAGGGCGCGGTGGAATCTTTGAGAGGGCCTGTTGAAGGAGACTCGCCTTTTGCAACAGTCCGGATCTCGCCTGTCTTCGCGTCCCGCACATACTGAAGATCGCGATCGAGGTCCTGCGGTTTTGGCAACTTATGTTGAGAAGTGGCTTGCGCCAGCGCCGGAGCGATCGCCGAAAGAGCGGCCAACACAACAACGGCACATCGCTCGGCAAGCTGCGGCACGGTCAATCAAGATCGAAATCGCGGACGGGCTTTTCCACGGGTTGCTGGCGCGCTTTCTTGAGGTTTTCTTCGAACTTGCGCGTCAGTACGTCTTCTTTGCTCTTCTCGGCTTCCCAGGATTGCTGGAACTTCGCCTCGCGCTGCGCGGCTTGGTCGGCAAGGATGCGCGCCGCATCGTTCAAATCCACACCGGATGCCGCTCGAGGAGGAGGCGTGTGGGAGAGCACCACCGCCAGCTCCGGATCAACCGTCATTTGGGCCTTGCAGCAAGGGCAGTGAATCTCGATGGGATTGAGTCTCTGTTTCTGTATCATACGGCCATTCTACGCCAAAGCGGCGCTCCGGGCGCGACCGGCTTTTTGCCGCCTGGCCTACCGGAAGAATCATTTCCAGGTCGAAAGCGCCCGCCGATTCAGCCTTTGGTGAAACCGGGCGCGGGCCGCAACTCCGGCCGCGCGACCGGTTTGGGTTCCGCGGCAGGAAGCGCTGGCGCAGGTGGCGGAGGCGCCGACGGGCGCTCGGGAAGAGGCTTGCCGTCGATCAGCAAACGAATTTGGTTGGCGTCGAGCACTTCGCGTTCGAGCAGCGCGACGGCAATGCGTTCGAGCGCGTCGCGGTGCGATTCCAGCGTAGCACGCGCCCGCGAGTAGGCGGTGGTGACGATCTTCTTCACCTCGCCATCGATGCGGATCGCAGTTTCCTCGGAATAGTCGCGATGCTGCGCAATTTCGCGTCCCAGGAAGATCGCTTCCTCCTTCTTGCCAAAAGAAAGCGGTCCCAAATCGCTCATGCCCCAGTCGCACACCATCTGCCGCGCGATTTCCGTGGCATGTTCGATGTCGCTGCGCGCCCCGGTGGTTAGGTGGCCGAAGATAATTTCTTCGGCAGCGCGTCCGCCCATGGCGACCGCGAGTCTCGCTTCGAGAAAGTCTTTGCTGTAAGAATGCCGGTCATCAATCGGCAACTGCAGCGTCACGCCCAGAGCCATGCCGCGCGGGATGATGGTTACCTTATGCAGCGGATCGGTTCCCGGCGTCATCGCCGCCACGAGCGCATGCCCCGCCTCGTGATACGCCGTGTTGCGCTTTTCTTCTTCCGAAAGAATCATGGACTTGCGCTCGACGCCCATCAGAACCTTGTCCTTGGACGTTTCGAAATCTTCCATGATCACGAGCTTGCGGCCCTGCCGCGCGGCCCACAGTGCGGCTTCGTTCACCAGGTTTGCCAGATCGGCGCCTGAAAAACCCGGTGTGCCCCGCGCGATCACCGAAAGATCCACATCCTCGGACAAAGGAACTTTGCGCGTGTGCACCCGGAGAATCTCTTCGCGGCCCTTGATATCGGGGCGAGGCACCACCACCCGGCGGTCAAATCGGCCGGGCCGCAGCAATGCCGGATCGAGCACGTCGGGACGGTTCGTCGCCGCGATCAGGATCACGCCTTCGTTCGATTCGAAACCATCCATTTCAACCAACAGGGCATTCAAGGTTTGTTCGCGTTCATCGTGACCGCCGCCCAAGCCGGCACCGCGGTGGCGTCCAACGGCATCGATTTCATCGATGAAGATAATGCAGGGAGCATTCTTCTTCCCTTGTTCGAAAAGATCGCGCACGCGGCTCGCGCCCACGCCCACGAACATTTCCACGAAGTCTGATCCGGAAATCGAGAAAAACGGCACATTGGCCTCGCCCGCGATGGCGCGCGCCAACAGCGTCTTACCCGTGCCTGGAGGGCCTACGAGGAGCACGCCCTTGGGAATGCGCCCGCCCAACTTCTGGAATTTTTGCGGATCCTTCAGGAAATCGATGATTTCCTGAAGCTCGTCTTTCGCCTCTTCAATCCCCGCCACATCCTTGAAGGTGGCTTTTTTCTGCTGCGCGGTCAGCAGCCTGGCGCGCGACTTGCCGAAACTCAGCGCCTTATTTCCGCCCGCCTGCATCTGGCGAATCATGAAGATCCACAGGCCAAACAACACGACGAAGGGCAGCAGGTTAATCACGATGGCGACCCAATCGTTGCCCCGCACTTCCTTCACATTGATGGCCACGCCTTTATCGCGCAATTCCTTCACGAGGTCGGGTGCAGCTTCCTTGAAGATCGTTACGCGGAATTTCTCGGCAGGCTCGCGATATTCGCCATCGATCTCATAGCTGTTCTGGGAAAGCAGCATCGTGACTTCTTTCACGTTGCCGCGATCCACATTGGTCATGAAGACGCCATAGGTCTCGTCATACACGCGCGAGGATTGGCTGGTCGGGGTAAACACCTTCCAAAGAACCAGGCCGAGCAGGATGATAAACATCCAGACCAGAATTGTTTTTGCCGCTGAACTGGAATTCACGACTTACCTCACCTTGATCCGGATACCCTTCGCCCTGCTTTGATGCCCTTGCCGCGCACGCTCCGTACCGAAGAGGAACCCTTCAGCGACCCAACGAAGCTAAGATTGCGGTAATGACCTTGGCGATCCGCCAGTCCGTATCCTACTAGTTGATTAGATGCTCCCGCAAATCCGAAGTAATCCGGCTTTAAGTCTACCCGGCGGTCGGAGGGCGCGTCCACCAGCACCGCGATTCGCAGCGACCGGGGCGCAGTTTCTTGAATTCGCTTCACCAGGAAATCCAGAGTAATCCCCGTTCGTAGCAGCGTGTCCACCAGCAATACGTTGCGCCCCTTCAAAACTGGCGCACGGCTGAAAAACACCTCGCGGCGGGCGTAGCCAGCCATTTCAATGTCTCGCAATTCCGAGCGCACAAAGTGGCAGACCACCGGAATCTTTATGGCCCGCACCAGATCCGCGCCGAAAACAAAGCCATTTTCCACTAGGATAACTACGTCGAGGTCTTTCCCCGCAAAGTCGCGGGATATCGCGCGGCCCATCGCCGCCACCCTCGCGTCCAGCCCCGATTGCGAATAAACGACCCGCGGTTCCACCTTCAAAGCGGCTCCTCAATCACTAATACGCCCAACCGCGTTCGCGAGTTCGCGACAAAATCCGCGGCGAAGGGGAATCCTCTGGTCCAAGCTACTGAGCCAGCGCTGGTTAGGACGGGCCAGTTGGCTCTTTCGCGCAAGGCCACACGCCTCTCGCGCAGCAAGTGCTTCAATTTTCGCTGGTGCAGACGTCCCTGTGGCCGATACGCGTCGCCCGGTTGCCAGTTGCGCAGTTCCAAAGGAGTTCGCAAAAGGTCCAGATCAAGCGCGTACGGATAAGTGTCCCTCTGCCTCGTGGACCAGTCAATTACTTTCAGGCGCAGACGCCGGCCCGTTTCTGTAACGTCAACGGCCAGGTCTGATAGCCCTTGCAGCGCCACCTCGTAGCGGAAATCACGGCGCTTGGATGTGAGCGTCTGTGCATGCTTGCCTTCGCGGGCATCTCGCCAAAAGCACAACTCGCCAAACGTTTTTTCCACGACGATGCCCGCAGGAAGCTCAAGCCGGCTTCCGCTTTGGGAGGTTTGCGCCAGAGCAATTACGTCTTGGATGTGGCATTGATTGAAGCCCCGCCGCGAGCCCTTCACTTCCTCGAGGATGCGGCGAACCAACCTCGTCGAAACGGCCGTGTTTACCTCCTGCGCACCATGCGCAAGACGCCCCATCGGGGCCAATAGATCGGCGGTGACGACCCTGACCGTTCCCCCGTCAAATCGGGCCAGCCTGTGAAACTTCTCTTCGATGAAATGCTGCCAGAAGCATTCGTCTTCTCTCGCCAGGCTAGCCAGCCGCGCCAGATGGCCGGTGATCGCCGGTTGAAAGCTTGTCTCCAGGCTGGGAATCAGTCGATTTCGGATGCGCGCGCGAAGTCTGGTTTCATCCTGATTTGTCGAGTCCTCGCACCACGCCTGTCCTCTCGCGGTCAAGAAGTCACGCAACTCCGCCCGCCGCACCTCTAAGAATGGGCGAATCACATTTTCGGCGACCGGATAAATCCCGGCCAAGCCCGTCGGTCCCGTCCCACGAATGATTTGCGCAAGCACGGTTTCCGCCTGGTCATCGGCCGTATGGGCCACTGCTACCTGGGTAACGCGTCGATCCCGCACGAGGTCCGCGAAGAACTGATATCGCAGCCGCCGGCCCGCGTCCTCCAGATTCCAGGCGTGTTCCTGAGCGCAGGCCGCCACGTTTTCACTTCCGCCGATAAACTCGCACTCCAAGGCCGCGGCGAGTTTCCGGACGAACTGCTCGTCCCGGTCGGCTTCCTCGCCGCGGAGCTGGTGGTTGAAATGAATGGCCGCAAGCCGAATTCCGAGAGTGTCACGCAGCTCTTTGAGCACCAACGACAGCGCCACCGAATCAGCGCCGCCGGAGACGCCGATGCCCACATGGGCGCCGGGCGCCGTCATGCGGTGGCGGCAAATCGTTTCCGCGACGCGCTGAATCAGGGATTCTGCCATCTGGATGTGTCCGGGGACGTAAGTATTCTAGCAGCCCGCGCGCCTGCGACGCACGATTCCTTAGACCGGGCGGAAAGCAAGAAGAATCAGAGGGAAGCCGAAAGCTGTTCGGCGATCATCCGGCGGCTATAGGCGATCTGGCGATCCAGGATCACCCCGGCGAAGTGCGCGCATTTGGTGCGTTCGCCATCAACCCAAGCCCGGAGCGCGGGGAAGATGCTACGTGGCGCCACGCCGGCAAAATTCAATAGGCGATAATAGACCCGCACGGCAGCGACATCATTGCCCCGACTGCTCGTTCCGGGGCACAGGCACGAGAGCCGAACCAGCGCGCCAAATTCGCCGGCCGCGATATGCCCCTCTTTCGTGCCGGCGATCCCGAGAACGTGCTCGGTAAGCCTCACCCGGGCGCTCGAGGCGAGCTGGGTCCGGCAGTAAGACACGAAAAACTCCAGTAGCGCTCCAAGCGAAAGTAACAGGATGCAGCCGCCGATCATGAGTGCCCCGGCGCGATCTGCGCGGTCATCAGCTTGGCCTCGGCCGGTACCTTCAGGAAGGCATAACCCCAGGCAATCGGGAGCCACAGGGCCGCTACGTAGCAGACGCCTCGCCAGAGCCAGCTATACGGGGAGATCCCTGCAAATGCATAGCTGGCAGCAAATGCGCTAAAGTAAACGCCCAATGCTAAAATGATCTGAACGACGCGTGTGTGCATTTGGTGCAGTTTCAGCACCGCAAACCAGAGCAGGTACGTCAATACTGCGCCCACGAAATAGAGGTTTTGCGTCAATTCGTAGACGAACTTGGCGCCGTGAAGATTGTTGGCATCCGTTAGGTCGCCTTGCGCGTGCCGCACAATCAGGAAGGAAACCCCCGCCGTGGCGATCAGCACGAGCACGGCGCCGAGCCGGATATGCTTGCTGGCTCCCATTTCCTTAAACACGTGCACGAAGAGGCCGCTGAGCGCGAGATAAAGGCAGATGGTCAGCAGCAAGTCGGAATAATAGTAGTTATAGAAGTATTGCGTGGAGGCAAGCCCGTAGTGAACGAAAATCAGGTAACGCAGGGCGGTGGCCAGGCATGCGGCCACCAGGTAGAAGTTCAAGAAAAAGAACTTGAAAAAACACTTCGCCCGTAGCGAGCACACCACCGCGGCGGCCTGCAGAACGGCGCTGCCAAACCAGAGAAAATAATCAAGCGGGCCATGCATGGTGCTTCACAGCTCCAAGCCCTGGCCCGCCCGTAGGTTAACGTTCTAACGAGCAACCAGAGCCACTACACCAAATTATTCGGCGGCGTGGGCGGAATCGGCCCTCCACCGTTGAAGTTATTTGGTGGTGTCGGCGGAATCGGGCCCCCACCGTTGAAGTTATTCGGCGGTGTGGGCGGAATTGGGCCGCCACCGTTAGCCGTTTGTACCTGAGTGTGATGGATCGGCAGGTTGCACAGACCCACTGTGCCTACCAATGCCACCACAAGTACTGCAACTACGAACATCCGCTTCATGGACCCTCCATGTTGCGAACAGCGGAGGGATTATAGGAAGCGGTGGTCCAAACCGATACCGAATTGGCCGTTTTGTGTCTAAAAAGACAACACCACGGCCTTTTGGCCTGGTAGGGCGCTTTTTCTGCCCACCGGGCCAAGAAAGTACAAACTGGCTTGTAGCAAGGTAGCGGCGCACCGAGAAAGGGTCAACGGTACCTCGGTACTACTGCCCTCGTATTAAGCATGGCCCTTTTTCCGGGAGAGGAAACGGCACGTTGCGCGGTACCGCTCTGTCAGACCGGACCAGCGGGGGTCATTGCTCCGGGCCAAGAGGGCGGCTGATCCTTAAGCTTGCGATTCCAAAACTGCTGCCGGATGCGTTCGGTCCAGTGATTCGCTTTGCTTGACACCGCTCCGCGCTCATCCTTACTATGTTGCACTCCGATTCGCCGGCGTAGCTCAGTGGTAGAGCGAGGGTCTCATAATCCCTAGGCCGTGGGTTCGATTCCCCCCGCCGGCACCACACATTTTGCAGGAGTTAGGTTCGTTTTGTGGGGTCCGAGTAACTTCCGCGTATCCTTCCCCCGCGATGCCCGTCAGAAGATATTGGTTTCGGGCAGACAAGCTGCCGGAGCCTTCTACTTGGAACGGCTTAGTCAGCGATGTGTAGAATCAGGTATGCTCCCGGCCATGGCCGTAAACACGAAACTCAGCTATGTACTGCGAATATTCGCAGTACTGAACATCATGATGCTGCTCGTCTGGGGATCCGCGGATCGGCAAAACGCTTCGCATTTGCTGGTCGACTGGCTTATGTTTTCTTCCCTAGGCCTTATCGCGTTATTCGTGGTCAGCTTGTTTTTTCCAGCCGATCAATCGCGCAAGACGGGTAAGCTTACTGATGTTCTTTTCGGCCTTTTAGCGATAGCAATGGTCATCTTTTTGGCAATCTCGTTTCTTCCCGTAATTTAGCATTGTTGGAATCAGCGATCGGACGGTTTCTTTCGCCGGGCGGGGTGGGCACTGATGCTGACGACAGGTGCCGCAACGGCAATAGCCTTAGTCACTCTGCTGGTGTCCTGTGTGGTCGGTAGCGTAGTTGGCTTCTTTACGTGCTTGGTGTGTCGCCTTCCTTGGAACTTCAAAGTGGCCGCCTTGGATGGGGGTCTCGCGGCTGTAGTCAGCATCGCAGCCGCGTATCATACTCAGCCCTTGCGATGGCCCGCGGTCAAGTAGACTCGGGAGTGACGTGGATCTTATTGACTGCGGCGGCGGCTGTCGTGGTAAGACATCTTATTCGTCTCGCACTCCGGCGGGTGGCGCAGCCTTGAAGCATCACGCGCTTTGAAAACTCTTCCGCGTTTAGGATCGGCGTCCGCGTTCGATAATTGGCAATACAGCAAGCAAGCGAGGGTGGCCCACCTTTTGTCTTGTAAGGGTGGGGACGCGGCGTACGATAGACGAGAAACGTTCGGCGCTACAAGGGACGTGGTGCTCTGCATTTGCGTTCAGGGATTACCTTGCGCATGAACTCGAAACTGACACTACCTCAGCGAAGCCGCAGCAAAACCCCACCCTTCAGAAAACGAAGGGTTGGGCATCCTGCACCTCGCACTGACCTTAAACGGTTTACGATTTGGTATCACGAGTCGTTGTTGGCCCAGATGAGGTGAGTTAGACTTCGATTCTTCAATGAGAAGCTTACTTATTGTCATAACCCTCGCGTCGCTGGCGAGTTCTGCTGCTCCGGAAAAGCCGCCAAAGGCCGATGATATTCTCGCTGCGGCCAAGTCTCAAGCGGCCGCGCAACACAAGAACATATTCCTGATATTTGGAGCGTCTTGGTGTGGAGATTGTCTTTCGTTGGACGCATTTCTCGGCGCACCGGAAATTCAGCCACTTTTTGCTGACAAGTATGTGATTTCGAGGATTAGTGTCGCTGAAGAATACGGCAAAAATCCCGGTCTAAACAATCCGGGAAGCATGAATCTGCTTATAAAGTATGGCGGCGTTGGCCCAGGGGGACTCATCGGACTGCCTTACATTTCTATTTTGGACGAAAAGGGCAATCCCATCATCGATTCGAACCGCCCAGTCAAAGGGAATGCGCACGGACAATGCATCGGGTACCCTTCCCAACCGGAGGAGATCGACTGGTTCTTGGTAATGCTGAAAAAGAACCCACTGTTTACAGAAGAGAATGCTAAAGCGGTGAAGATTTGGTTGTCCTCTAATGCGGCTAACTGAGTCGTGTGTCCGGCATCCCGTTAACCATCCGCGAATTTGTTGAATTGCTCCGACAACAGGCGCGCGTTGACTTGACCCCGAGCGCATCCTAAATATCAGCGCCACGCGATGCCTGCGCCCCAGCCCCTGATCGGCCCGAACGATTTCTCATTAACCGCGTCATCGAAAAGCTCGAAGGTGCATGGGCGTTGTCTACCAGGCCGAAGATGCAGCACATCCTAGACTTTGCTGCTCAGCATTGTAGAATAGCCCCGGCCTAATTGACTCGCGGGTAGAATCTGAAGGCACATGGCACGAGGCTAGACATGGCAATCGCAACCCCTGAGAAGATGGAGGATATCCTAGCTCGAGCAACGCAACAGCGAGACCTTGCACGAGCGGAAGCTCTTCTCTTGTATGGCGCCGAATTGCCTGCACTTTTGTCCGCGGCTACATCGCTTCGAGATCGATGCCACGGACGCAGGGTCACCTTCTCAAAGAAAGTATTCATTCCGCTAACCCCACTCTGCCGCGATTATTGTGGCTACTGCACTTTCAGACGCGATCCCTCGGAGCCTGGCGGCCGCTTTCTAACTCCGGACGAAGTGTTGGACTTGGCGCAGCGCGCGCGTCGCGCCGGATGCAAGGAAGCTCTCTTCAGTTTGGGGGATCAGCCCGAGCGGGTTTTCCCGGAAGCTGCCGAGCAGCTTCGACAATTGGGCTTTGCGCGGACCCTCGACTATCTCGTGGCAATGTGCGAATTGACGCTTGAACGTACCAATTTGCTGCCTCATGCGAACCCAGGGCTGATGGGGAAGAGCGATCTAGAGCGGTTGCGGCGCTCGAATGTGAGCGTAGGTTTGATGCTCGAGAGCACCAGCACCCGGCTGATGCGCAAGGGCGAAGTCCATTGGAATGCGCCGGACAAGGTTCCCTCCCTCCGTTTGCGGACAATCGAGGAGGCCGGACGACTCCGCATGGCGTTCACCACGGGAATGCTGATCGGAATCGGCGAAACGCTGGAGGAGCGCGTCGAGTGCCTCTTTGCCATTCGCGAATTGCATGCCCGCTACGGACATGTTCAGGAGGTGATCGTCCAAAATTTTCGCGCCAAACCGGGCACGCCGTGGGAGCTTATGCCGGAGCCATCCCTTGAAGATATGTTGCGCACATTGGCCATCGCGCGCCTGATTTTGGGCGGTAGAATGAATTTGCAAGCGCCACCCAATTTGAGTTACGCAGATTTCCCGCGCCTCCTTGAGGGAGGCATTAATGACTGGGGCGGAATCTCACCGGTGACTCAGGACTTTATCAATCCCGAAGCACCCTGGCCCGATCTCGCCTTACTTAAACATGAGACAGAAACTCGGGGATACGAACTGCGCGAGCGTTTGGCGATTTACCCCGAGTTCGCCCGTCAAGCTGAATTCGTCGATCCGAAATTGCGATTTCAGCTTGGACAATGGCTGGATACGGAAGGTTATGCCCGGTCTTGTGCCAACTGAACGTCGAGCTGAGATGTTTCGTTGTCTCCCAAAAACGTCATGGGAAGATGCTTCGCGGCATGCAAGTCCCGCTGTGGTTCGTATTCTGGAGAGAGCACTCTCTGGAGCGCGGCTAACGTTTGAAGAAGGTATGCAGTTGGCCACCCCGGGTTCAACTGACCTGGCTGCCCTCGTCACAGCAGCTGACGAATTGAGACGTAAGGCGGTCGGTGATGTAGTTACATATGTGGTGAACCGCAACCTGAATTTCACCAACGTTTGCTTCGTCGGCTGCGAATTTTGTGGTTTCAGTCGCGGTCCCCACGCTTCGGATTCCTATTTTCAATCTAATGAGAAGCTTATCGCGAAGGCTCGCGAGGCGGTTGAATGCGGCGCAACGGAGGTGTGTATCCAGGGCGGCCTACCGAGAGACCTCGATGGATTTTACTATCGGAATCTTTTGCGCGACATCAAGAAGGCTCTGCCGCGAATCCATGTCCACGCATTTTCGCCGATGGAAATTGCCTATGGCATCGAGAAAACCGGGCTGCCCGTGAAGGAATATCTCTTGATGCTGAAGCAAGAGGGATTGGGAAGCATTCCTGGCACCGCTGCGGAGATCTTGGACGACGAGGTGCGAAGCCTCCTAAGCCCGAACAAATTAAAAGTTGCTATGTGGGTAGAAATCATACGTACCGCTCATATGCTTGGCATTCCGACCACTTCGACGATGATGTATGGACACGTGGAGGGGCGCGAACACTGGGTGCGCCACATCCTGCTTCTGCGCGAAATTCAGATGGAAACACACGGGTTCACCGAATTTGTGCCTCTGGGCTTCATCCATCCAAAGACCCGCCTCTATCGGATCGGCAAATCGCGACCCGGATATGCGGAGGAGGAGAGCGTAATCGTTCATGCTCTCGCACGCATACTCCTCAACGGCTACATCCGCAACATCCAGGTCTCGTGGGTTAAGCTCGGACTCGAAGGCTCGCTCGACTGTTTGAATGCGGGAGCAAATGATTTCGGCGGAACACTCATGGAAGAAAGCATTTCAAAGGCGGCTGGCTCCATGCACGGGGAGTATGTATCGCCCGCGCAGCTTCAATCGCTGATCCGCTCCGCCGGCCGCATTCCAGCGGAACGTTCGACGACTTACAAGATCCTGCAGACATTTGATGCCAATCGGGAAGATGAAGCCAAAAATGGCGGAGATCACATCATGCATGCGAAGTCGGCGGTTTGATGCGCATCGCCGCGTTGGCGGGAGGCGTCGGAGCGTCGAAGCTGCTGCTGGGTCTCGCGCGTGTGATGGATCCACGGCAGTTGACCGTGATCGTTAACACGGGCGATGATCTTGCACTTCACGGACTGGAGATTTCGCCGGACCTCGACATTGTGACGTACACGTTGGGCGGCGTCGTGAGTCCGGCTACGGGTTGGGGGTTCGACAAGGACACTTTCGTTCTATTGGAACGTCTCTCCGTTTTTGGATGTCCGAAATGGTTCCAACTGGGCGATCGCGATCTGGCGACGCACGTGTACCGCACCGATGAGCTTCGGAAAGGTGCAACGCTTGCCCAGGTTGCCGATTCTATCCGCAGGGCGCTCGGCGTGAAAGCTAGAATCCTGCCGATGAGCAATCAGCCCGTTCGAACTATGATCGGCACGCGGAAGGGGTTCCTCCATTTTCAGGAATATCTCGTCAAATTGCGTGCGAGGCCGGCCGTTCGGCGGATTCGCTTTGAAGGAAGCCGCGAAGCAGAGCCGGCGCCGGGTGTCTTGGAAGCTTTGCGGACAGCGGATGGTATCGTGATTTGCCCAAGCAACCCGCTCATCAGTATAGGACCTATTCTTGCTGTCCCCGGTATTCGCGAGGCGCTTCGAAAGCGGCGCGACTGTGTAATAGCCGTTTGTCCGCTCGTGGGCGGCAAATCTCTGAAGGGTCCGTCGGACCGGATGATGATGCAAATGGGTCTGGGGACCTCAGTCTCCGCGATTGCAAAGCTCTATCAGGATATTTGCGGAACGTTACTGATTGACCGCGCAGATTCGGCCCAGGTGCGCGCAGTCGAGGCGTTAGGTGTTCGCGCGATTTGCGGTCCAACGGTCATGCGAACAATCCATGATAAGGCGCGGGTTGCACGGTTAGTGCTGGACTCTATTTCGAATCACGCCGCGCATAGTCGATCGCAGGTTCGCGGGAGATCGTCTCTTATTCGAAGCACACGGAGAAGAAAATAAACGCCCTTCTAATCCCCGTGAAGGAACTTTCGAAAGCGAAGCAGCGTCTGACAGCGCACTTCTCAGCTGTTGCGCGTATTGAACTAGCGGATGCACTATGGCAGGACTTCTTCAATGTCGCCGCAGCCGCGCGAAATGTTGACAAGGTGTTTGTCGTCAGCGCCGAGCCGCGAGTCCTCGATCGAGCGCGCCGTTTTGCATGGGAGGTGATTTCCGAGTCGCGGCAGGTTTCGGAAAGCGACTCAGTGGATTTCGCGTCGCGATGGTGCGTCGAACATGGTGTCGACGCCTTGCTTCGCCTGCCCGTGGACCTTCCGCTCATCCAGCCCTGCGACATCGAGTCGCTGTTCAGTGGGCTGCCATCTGGGTCGGCCACCGTAATCGTCCCGTCGCGCGATGGAGACGGAACCAATGCACTTCTCCGCAAGCCGCCAACATTGTTTCCGTCTCGGTTTGGTCCGGGCAGCTTCGCCAAACACCTGGCTGAGGCATCTCGAGTCGGTTCGCAAATAAGTGTGGTCAGGAATCCGAGGATTGAAGTGGACATCGATGACGTGGATGATTTGCGACTGCTGAGCGCCCAGGACGTGCGGTCCAACGCGACTCGCACCTGGCTGCAGTCCCACGGTTTTGTGCCCGGTGCCGAAGAGCCGGCGATAGGCAGGAAAGTTCCGCTTGCCTAGGTCAGCTTTGGGGACCCGCGATCGGCAGCCCCGTGAGGCGCAATCCCACGCCATGCACCTTATATCGTTGATTGATGGTGATGAGCAGCGCGGTGATCTGTTCCACGATTCGAGAATTTTCCAAGCGCCCGCCGTTGATGGCACGGACGCCGGGGATCTCTTCGGCCAATTCCGATGCGACTTTACGCGCATCTTCGTCATCTGTGCAGATGATGGCGTCGCAATCGACAGGGTTCTCGCCACTTAACGCCCCGGCCGGGATATTGTGGAACGCGCCGACAACGGCGACGCCCTTCGGCACCAATTCAGCCGCCTGCTCTGCCGCGGAACCTTGCCATACGGTTAGAGTCCTGGACGGAGCACCACCGACGGCGGTCGCCAAAGGCACGGTCGCGTCAATCAGGATCGCTCCCGGTTTGAAGGATAGTTTCAGGTCCTTGAGCAAGGCAGCTTGGCCGGAGAAGGGAACGGTCAGAACGACGATTTGTGAGGTCCCAACCGCTTCGGCGTTCTCCATGCCTCGAACCGACGCCGTTCCTCCCGCGCGAAGTGTGATGTTTGCTGCGGCATCGCGGGCGCGTTGCGCGTCGCGCGATCCAATCAGGACTTGTTCACCTGCTCGCGCCCAGCGGAGTGCTAGTCCCATGCCCTCCGGTCCGGTCCCACCAATGATTGCAATCGTGTGGCTCACGCGGCCTACTCCTGCCATCTGCGAACGATCCAGCTTATATTCCGTTCTGGACACTGCATCATAGTCCCCTGACTTAATTTGTAAACTTAAGCGGCCGCTAGCGGAAAAGGTCCTTCTCTCTGGGGCGAATCAAGTCGGCGCCGCTTTGGAAATTGCCATTGGCCAAGTAGCCCCGAATGATGGTTGCGGGTACTCGTTCAGATTTACCCATCACGAGTTCAGCGGCGGATGCCAGTTCGTCCGCGACAGCGATCAACGTGGCGTTTAAGGTTTTGCCGTTCGCATCGGGCTTGCCACGATAGTCAAGCAGCGACGCGATGCCAGCCACCCCTAGCGCCACGTTGACAAGGCCCTCTCGCCACGGGCGCCCAAAGGTATCTGAAATCACAGTGCCAACGCGAACCCCGAATGCTCTTGTGAGCCCGTCGTGCAATTTGCGCGCGGAGCGATCCGGATTCTTGGGCAGCAACACAGCCGTCCCGTCCGGGCTGTTCGATACATCCACACCCGCGTTAGCGCAAACAAATCCATGTCGGGTTTCCGCCACGATTACCCCGCGTTTCATAAGTACAATGCCGCTGGCCTCGCGGAGCACTAACTCGATCAACCGCGGGTCTTTGTTGTATTTGCCTGCCCATCGCGCGGCTTTGTTGGAGGGTTTGATCGAGTCGAGGTGAAGTATTTGGCCTTCCGCCTTCGAAACAATCTTGTGCGTGACGACGAAGATGTCTCCCTTGCCAACGCGCACGCGCTGTCGCCTCGTCGCTGCGACGAGGAGCCGAACCAGTTCATCGCCGGGTACAACCTCCGGCAATCCGCGCAAGGGAATGATTCGAATCGAAGGAATAGTCGTTCTGAACTCCTTGGACGTGCTAATAGCAAACCGGCTCTTGATTCGACTCTCCGGTTGAAATTCTACTGCCGCCCGATCCATAGAGACACGCAAGTATAGCAAGGTGAAACTGTGGATTTAAAGCAACTGTACCCTGGGGCGAGCGCCTCTCTCTCGGTCGGACGATATCTAATGTGCATTCAAGAGTTTACTCGGCGCAGCGACAATCCACCCGGAAAATGGCCTGGGGTAGATAGCCTTTCCCGCGGCCCATCACGTTTTTACCCGCAGGTAGAAGTTTTTGTTGACGATGCGCTTTCGCCACAGTAAAGTCTGCTTTCTATCTTGCGCCGCCGGAGCACTCAGGCACCTGTGCAGGCTGATCCTTTTCTGAACGGAGGCCCCTTGGGCTCGATTTCTAAAAGACCTGATCCGCAACAAGACTTGAAGAAAATCCGATTAGGGGCCGGCTCCGCCTCGTGGGGAGACATGCTGGATCCCGCTATCGACCTAGTAAAGTACGGCAAGCTCGACTACATCGGTTTCGATCACCTTGCTGAACTCACGCTTTCAATTCTTCAAAGGATGAAAGCCAAGGATCCGAAGAGGGGATACATTCCGGATCTGATTCCATGGACGCAGACCCTTCTACCTCTCTGCCATGCGAAGGGCATCAAGATGCTCACCAATGCCGGAGGTGCGAATCCGGAGCAAGGGGGTGAAGAAGTTCTGAAGATTGCGAAGGCTGCAAACCTTCCCGGGCTGAAGGTAGGCGTTGTCGCCGGCGACGACATCTTCGACCGAATTCAGGACATCCACAAACGGGGCATCAAGCTGGCGAACATGGATACCGGCGAAGAAGACATTGACCGAATCATGGACCGCATTGTGGCCGCCAATGTCTATATCGGCTCCGAGCGCCTGGTGGAGGCGCTTGGAAAGGGCGCCGACGTGGTGGTTACGGGCCGATGCACCGACAACGCTCTCTACATCGCACCGATGGTTCACGAGTTCGGGTGGGCCATGGATGATTGGGACAAAATCGCCGCAGGTATCACCATTGGTCATATCATTGAATGTACGACAGGGTGCACAGGCGGTATGTCGAATTTCTGGAAAGACATCAAGGAACCCTGGCGAGCAGCTTTTCCGATTGCCGAAGTCTACGAAAATGGTGATGCCATCATTACCAAGCCTAAGGAAACGGGCCGGTTCATCACGGAATGGACGGTGAAGGAACATCTTGTTTACGAGGTTCACGATCCAAGGAATTATCTAATGGCTGACGGCATTGCCGACCTCACTCATCTGTCTATTAAGGAAGTGGCCAAGGACGAGGTGAGGGTTACTGGCTTCAAAGGTAAACCAAAACCGAAGATGCTGAAGCTCTGCATTGGATATGAAGACGGCTGGATCGGCGAAAGCGAAATCAGCGTATCTTGGCCAGACGCGCTTGAGAAAGCGAAGTTCTGTGAGTCGTTCCTGAGAGGCCGATTCAAGGAGAAGAATCTGGAGATCCAAGAAATTAGGGTTGATTACATTGGGGTCAATTCGCTGCACGGGCCATTGGCAAGTGTACCGCACCCCAGTGAATTGAATGAAGTGCGAGTGCGGGTCGCGGTGAGGACCAGTTCCAAGGAAGTGGCCAATCTGGTCCGGCGAGAGGTCACACATCTTTGGACACACGGTCCCGTGGGTTCAACAGCGGTGATCAGCCCTCCACCTCCTCGGCAGGTCATTTCTCTGTGGCCGACGCTCATTCCTCGAGAAGAGGTTCCCACGCGGCTGATCATGAGGGAGGTTTGACGACGTGAAAAAGCAGATTCCTCTGATTGACATTGCTTACGCACGATCCGGAGACAAAGGGGACGTTTCCGATATCGGCGTGATGGCGAAGGACAAGAAGGCTTACGAGATTCTGAAGAAGTATTTGACGGCCGAGCGCGTGAAGGAACACTTTCAGGGCATCGTCAAGGGTGACGTTGTCCGATACGAGATGGATAACTTGGATTCTCTCGAATTCGTCATGTTCAACGCTCTGGGTGGGGGCGCCACCCGGACGTTAGCGATGGACCAAACGGGGAAAGCATTTGGGTGCAACTTGCTTAGAATGATTCTCGAAGTGGATGAATGATGCGCATTGCGCCGTTTTCAAGTGGAGCGGTTTTGGAATGACATATCCTGTCTGCAGAAGAGGCCGTGGAGTTTCGAATCTGATCGCACGCATAGTAGAGGATCCGAGTGCCAGTTGATGGGAATGGAATTGTTGCAATAATCGCGCCGATCGCTGGCGTCTTTTACCGGGCACCTTCTCAGCACGATCCTCCGTACGTCGAACTGGGGAGTAGGGTGTCGCCCAGACAGGTTTTGTGTCTGCTCGAAACGATGAAGGTCTTCAGCAAGGTCCGATCCACGGTGCAGGGAAGAATTATTGAGATTGGCTCGGCCAACGGGGAAGCGGTCGCCAAGGGCCAGGCACTCTTTCGAATCGAACAGATCTAACTGGGAGCTAGGCCTCTGTTTTCCAAAGTACTAGTCGCGAATCGCGGCGAAATCGCGCTCCGCGTGATTCGCGCCGCGAGAGAGCTTGGAATCCGGACGGTTGCGGTTTATTCGGACGCGGACAAAGATTCCATGCACGTTCGGTCGGCGGATGAAAGCGTCTCGCTCGGCGGTCGCCAGAGCAACGAAAATTACCTGAGCATCCCAAAATTGATCGACGCGGCAAAGCGCAGCGGGGCGAGCTGCATTCACCCCGGCTACGGTTTTCTCTCCGAGGACACTCGATTTGCCCTCGGATGCGCTGAGGCAAAGCTCAAATTTATCGGCCCCACCGTCGAGAACCTGCAACTGGCCGGAGACAAGCTCGATGCAAAGAAGAGTATGAGATCTGCCGGCTTGTCGGTCATTCCCGGCAGCGATGTTGCCGTCGCGAAGCTTGCCGACGCATCGGCGCTGGCGCGCGAATACGGCTATCCCGTTATCCTAAAAGCGGCGGCGGGAGGCGGTGGTCGCGGGATGAGGGTATGCAACGACGAGGCGGCCGTTAACGAAGAATTCCCCGTCGCTCAGGCAGAAGCACGAGCCGCGTTTGGGGACGGCAAGATATACATGGAAAAGTTCATCTCCAGAGGACGCCACGTCGAGGTCCAGGTGCTCGGCGATGGGAAGGGAGATGCCGTACATCTTGGCGAGCGAAATTGCAGCGTACAAAGACGGCATCAGAAGCTGATTGAAGAGTCGCCCAGCCCCGGAATCGACGCAGCGTTGAGGGAGAAGATCTGTGCCGCTGCCCTGCAGGGAGTAAAGCGCATCGGATATTTGAATGCGGGAACCATGGAATTCCTGGTCGATCCGTCAGGTAATTTTTACTTCATAGAGATCAATGCCCGTATCCAGGTGGAACATCCCGTCACCGAGATGGTAACCGGGGTAGATCTGATCAAGGAGCAATTCAAGATCGCGATGGGAGAGCCGCTCATCCCGCAAGCTGCAATCCGCAGCAAGGGTTGGGCGATCGAATGCCGCATCAATGCGGAAGATCCGGACATGAATTTTCTTCCATGCCCCGGAATCATCGAAACCCTTTTTCTTCCGGACGGGCCTGGCGTACGAGTGGATACACACATTTATGCGGGATACGAGATTCCCATTTATTACGACACGCTGCTGGCGAAGCTCGTCGCGCACGCCAAAACCCGCGACGAGGCGGTCGCGAAGATGTCGCGCTGCCTGGATGAGTTTATGATTTCGCCGACGAGCACGACCATTCCTTTCCACAAGAAAGCACTACGTGATACTGATTTCGTCGCTGGACGCTACGATACTAGTTTTGTAAGCCGCTACCTCGAGGTAGAGCATGATGAGGACGATTGAGCGCACTTGAGAAATGGTTTTCGCTTACTGGCCAAGTGGCTTTGGTCACAGGGGCCGGTAGTGGCCTGGGACGCGCCATCGCGCTAGGTCTTGCCGAAGCAGGTGCGGACATTGTCTGTTGCGGCAGGCGCCTACAGAATCTCGACGAAAGTTGCAATCTCATCGAAAGGACCGGCAGGCGGGCATTAGCGATCGAGATGGACGTCGGTTCATCGCAACAGATCAAAGATTCAGTTGCGAGGGCCTCGGCGTGGCAGGGACGGATCCACATTCTCGTCAACAGTGTCGGCGTTATGCACGCAGTTTCTTCACTAAGCACCACTGAGGAAGAATGGAACAGCGTAATCCGTACCAATCTCACCGGAACTTTCCTCTGCACACAGGCCATCGCGGCACACATGATCAAGCACGGCGGGGGAAAGATCATAACTGTAGGTTCCATTTTTGGATCCATGGGCACGACGCACTGCCTCGCTTACTCCTGCTCGAAGGCAGCGATTGACGAGATGACGAGAAGCTTGGCCGTAGAGTGGGCGCGATACGCGATTTGTGTGAACGCCATTCTTCCGGGCCATTTTGAGACAGATATGTCGGCCGGGATTTTGTCCGACCCGAAGACCAGCAAGCGGATCTTTGAGCGCATGCCGATTCGCCGAGCGGGTCGTCCGGAAGAATTGAAACCGCTCGCCGTCTACCTGGCGTCGCACAGCTCGGATTACGTTACGGGTCAGACATTTTGCATCGATGGCGGCTATAGCATAGCTCTGTATTATTGAGACTCAGTAGAACATGGTTTATACGCACATCCTTTATGAGCTGACCGACCACATCGGACGGATTACGCTCAATCGGCCTGAGAAGCGGAATGCCCTCAATCGCAGCGCGATCGCTGAGTTGATCCACGCCCTAGCAACCATTCGGGAAGATGCGCAGGTTTATCTCGTTGTGGTTACCGGGGCCGGCGATGAAGCCTTTTGCTCAGGCGCTGACATGAATGATTTCCTCAACAAGGATGCGCTTGCCAAGAGAGAGCAGAACGAGGCTTACCGCCGATTATGCAAAGCGTTTTTGGAGGTTGGAAAGCCAGTGATTGGGGCCATTAATGGCCTGGCATTGGCGGGGGGCGCCGGACTTACGCTGCTCTTCGATCTTGTTCTATCTTCGGAAAGAGCGCGCTTTGGTTTTCCGGAAATCAAAGTGGGCATCTTTCCCATGATGGTAATGGCCAATCTATTTCGCGTGATCGGAAGACGTAAAGCCATGGAACTGGTCATGACCGGCGAAATCATCAGCGCCCGGGAAGCAGAGCGAATCGGTTTGATCAACCGTGCCGTGCCGCACGAACAGTTACATTCGGAAGTGAACCGGCTGACGTCGAACCTCCTGCAATTCAGCCCGTCGACGCTTCGGCTCGGCAAGGAGGCGTTTTACAGGTCTTCCGATCTGAGCGCGAATGAAGCGTTGGACTACTTGAAAGAAATGGCCACGTTGGTCCTGCTAACGGAGGATGCCAAGGAAGGGCTGGACGCCTTTCTCGCCAAGCGAAAGCCACGCTGGAAGGGTCGCTGAGTCTATGGATTTCCCGCTGAACGACGATCAAAAGCGATTGAAGGCACGGGTGATCTGGCTGTTTGAGGACACACTGAGCCCCTTGGAAGAAAGGATCGGCGAAACGAATATTGCGTCACGCGATTGCCGGTGCGCTGGCACGCGCAGGCCCTCTTCGCCTCCTCGTCCCGAGAGAATATGGCATCGGCGGAATGCTCTTAAAGCAAACTGGTTCCACCTGACGCCGAAGCAAGAGTGGATGGACCGATCGCCCTGAAAGATGGCCGATTGCGCTTCCTCTTCACCGAAACAACAAATGGACAAATCGCAGTCTGAATATGAATTCAGCGCGGAACGAACCGTGTCTGGTCGCGGATAAGGAGTGGTTTTTCAACGAGGAGAGTCGATCACATGAGCGCTTTGGTTGAGCTTGGCAGCGATCACGATGTTGCGATCATCACGATTAACAACCCGCCGGTGAATGCGCTCAGCCCCGGAGTGGTCGAGGCGCTTTCGAAAGCAGTGGAGCGGGTCTGCGAGGACGAGAATGCTAAGGCTGTCGTGTTGGTCGGCGGTGGCCGAACCTTCGTTTCCGGCGGAGACATCAACGAGTTCGTAAAGTTCACTTCGGGTACGAAACGGCGCGACGGCTCGATCCTCCTTCAGGCGCTGCTCCAGATCGAGAACTGCAGCAAACCGGTGGTCGCGGCGATCCACGGGAATGCATTGGGCGGGGGACTTGAGCTCGCCATGGCCGCACACTATCGCGTTGCGGTCACAAGTGCGCAAGTAGGCCAGCCCGAAGTAAAGCTCGGAATTATCCCTGGTGCAGCGGGCACGCAACGCCTGCCCCGGCTCGCTGGCGTGGCAACCGCAGTGGAAATGTGTACCGAAGGAAAACCCATCGCAGCCCAGGAGGCTTTGCGACTCGGCATTGTGGATCAATTGATCGAGGGTGATCTTCTGACGGGTGCAGTTGCCTTCGCACGGAGCGTAGTTGGAAATTCGGTGCGCAGAACCCGAGATCTCACCGCGAAACTCGGAACGCCCGACGAGAATACTGCCCTTTTCGCCGCAGCTCGCGAGGCCTCAACGAAAAAGCACCGCGGTGTCGCTGCGCCGCTCGCGGCTATTGAAGCTGTCGAAGCTGCTACCAAGTTACCATTTGACAGAGGCTGCGAAGTAGAACAGAGACTGTTCAACGAATGTCTGTTTTCCGAAACATCGAAGGCAATGATTCACTTGTTTTTTGCGGGCCGCGAGATTGCGAAGATTCCCGATATACCAAAAGATGCGCCACGAGTTCCCGTCAACGTCGCGGCAGTGTTGGGCGCGGGGTTCATGGGTGGCGGCATCGCCATGGTCTTTGCGAATGCCGGGATTCCCGTGATGCTCAAGGATGCCAACCAGGAGGCGCTCAACCACGGTATGGATCTGATCCGCAGGAACTATGCAGCATCCGTGGAACGCGGACGGCTAACGCAGACGTTTGTTGACGAGCGCCTGGAACTGATCCGGCCGACGCTTCGTGACGACGACTTTTCAGAGGCTGACATTGTGGTCGAAGCTATTTTTGAGGATATGGGCGCCAAGAAGGTCGCATTCGGAGACCTGGATCGCATATGCAAACCCGGTGCGATCCTGGCGACAAATACCTCCTCACTGGACATTGACGCGATCGCATCTGTCACGAACCGGCCCAACGAGGTGATCGGCATGCATTTCTTCAGTCCCGCCCCGGTCATGCGTCTGCTCGAGGTTGTCCGCGGCCATAAGACCAGCAAAGAAGTGATCGCTACGTGCATGCACCTTGCGAAAAAGCTCGGCAAATCAGGTGTCCTCGTCGGCAATTGCCCGGGGTTTGTCGGAAACCGCATGTTCGGATTGTATCGCCGCGAAGCACAGTTCGTTGTTGAAGAAGGCGCCGACATCGAGGAGGTAGACAAGGCGCTCTACAACTTCGGTATGGCCATGGGGCCACTGAGGACAGCCGATCTTGTCGGCCTCGATATTCGCTGGCGGATTCGAAAGGAGCATCGCCATCTGGAGAGATTCGGAGTTCGGCAGCCGATAATCGAGGATCGACTGTGCGAGATGGGGCGGTTCGGCCAGAAGACGGGCGGCGGCTGGTACAAATACAACGGTGACCGCACTCCCATTTCCGATCCGGAAGTTGCCAGACTTGTGCGTCTCTGGTCCGCCGATGCAGGCATTCGGCAGCGCCCGTTCTCTGCTGGCGAGATCGTCGAGCGCTGCATCTATTCGCTCGTTAACGAAGGCGCGCGGATCCTAGAGGAAGGCTGCGCTCTCCGCGCCAGCGACATTGACGTCATCTACGTCAACGGCTATGGATTTCCAGAGCAGCGCGGCGGGCCAATGTGGTATGCGAGTGTCGTTGGCCTCGGCACCGTATACCAGCGTACTTGCGAACTCCAGCGCCAACATGGTGAGCTTTGGGAGCCCGCTCCTTTGTTGAAGCGCCTAGCCGAGAGCGGAGAGACGTTTGCTGATTATGACAAGCGGAATGCGGACAGGGCTTCCGTCATTGCGAGCCCGTCGGCCCTACCGACCATTGTCAGTTCGGAGAGGCAGTGAACATGCGGACAAGGGAAGCGGTGGTGGTCGCCAGTGTTCGGACGGCGCTTGCGAAATCCTATCGAGGTTCTTTCAACATCACGCGGCCGGACGATCTTGCGGCGCACTGTATCCACCACGTATTGGAGAAAGTGCCGGGCCTCGACCGGAACGAAATCGAAGACGTCGTACTAGGGTGCGCGCTTCCACACGGGGCGCAGGGCAAGAACATCGCGCGAATTTCCGCCATGCTGGCCGGTCTGCCTAGCTCCGTCGCAGGCACGACCGTCAATCGGTTTTGTGCATCCGGTTTGCAGGCCGTCGCGATCGGTGCGCACCAAATCATGAACGAGGGTGCGGGCGCGATCATCGCTGGTGGAGTCGAAAGCATCAGCATGATCAAGCCCGACATTGATCCACACCCTGAGTTGCAAAAGAGATTGCCAGGGCTGTACATGGCGATGGGTGACACCGCCGAAGTCGTAGCGAAGCGGTACAAGATCAGCCGCCAGACTCAGGACGCGTATTCGCTGCTGAGCCAGCAGCGAACGGCGCGGGCTCAGAGCGAGGGTTTTTTCAAAGCCGAGATTGCTCCGATCAACGTCACCATGGCCGTCCTGGACAAAAAAACGGGCGAGAAGGTCGGAGTGCGCGACGTATTCGCCGATCGTGACGAATGCAACCGTCCGGACACGACGATCGAGAGTCTACAGGCGTTGAAGCCACACTTTGACCCCCACAGCGGCCACGGTACGGTGACCGCCGGCAACGCTTCGCAGCTTTCGGATGGAGCGTCGGCTACACTGCTGATGTCTCGCGAACGCTGCGAGCAATTGGGAATCCCTTACAAACTCCTCTTTCGCGGCTATCAAGTGTCGGGGTGCGACCCGGACGAGATGGGGATCGGACCTGTTTTTGCCGTTCCCAAACTTTTGCGGCGCTCCGGATTGACGATCAGCGAGATCGATTTGTGGGAGCTCAACGAAGCTTTCGCCGTGCAAGTTGTGTATTGTCGCGATCGTTTGGGCATTGATCCCGAAAAGCTGAATGTGAACGGCGGAGCAATCTCGATCGGCCACCCATTTGGCATGACAGGCTCGCGTCTGGTTGGCACGCTCGCCAATGAAATGGAGCGTCGCAAAGCCCGCTACGGCGTGGTCACGATGTGCGTCGGCGGAGGCCAGGGTGCCGCCGGACTTTTTGAGCGAGCTTGATGAGTCGAGATATGTGGAGGCGACCAACAAGCAGCAGCGCCGTCCGCGCTCTCCTCAGCGGAAACGCGGAATTACTTCCTTGGCGAACAGCTCTATCGAAGGCGTGGACTTCTCGACAGGAAATCCGGGCGGGTGCGCCCAAAAAATGAACTCTTCGGCGGACAGGTTCCTCTGGTGCTCGCGAATTTGTTTCTCGCATTCGTCGGGCGTGCCCACAAAGTAATTGTCGCGAGACAGTTGGTCCGCATCTGCCACGTCCGGCGCAGTCGAATCGCCGGCACTCCTATACCACTGCCGATACAGATTATGTTGGTAGAGAAAGTGCTCCTTCAGTCCCTCCCACGAACGAGCGGGATCGTCCGTGCAAAACATAGACGAAAAGGCCTTGATGCGAAAATTGCCAGGGTCGCGGCCATACTCGCGCAAAGCGGCGTGGTAGGTTTCGACCACGTCAAATTCCTTCGATGGAGATGGCAGAAGATGGCAACCGAACCGCGCTGCACGACGAATCGCAGCGCGTGATTGGCCGCCCATCCAAATCGGCGGTCCGCCCGGCTGAATCGGTTTGGGTGTTACCGACACGTTTGAGAACGAGAAATCCGGAGTTTTTGCCGAGAATTGTGCGGCGCCCCAGGATCGCTGCAGAATTTCGACGGCCTCGTCCATCCGGCGGCCCCGCTCTTTGTGAGGGACTTCGAACGCTTCAAATTCCTCAACTCGGTACCCGGCAGCGACGCCCAAGTCAACACGCCCATTTGACAGAATGTCCAGCACGGCCGCGTCTTCAGCAACCCGCAGGGGATGGTGCAGAGGCAAGAGCAGGATCAGTGTGCCGAGCCTGATCCGCGTGGTCCGAGCGGCTACCGCAGCTAGGAAGAGCAAGCTCGACGGCAGATAGCCATCGTCAGTGAAGTGGTGCTCGGATACCCAGACGGAGTCATAGCCGAGCTTTTCGGCGGCGACAATCTGGTCCACGGTTTTCCGATACAGATCTTGCGCCGGCTGCCTCCATCGCTCCGGATTCCTGAGGTGGTACCAGATGCCAAATTTCATTTAACTCCCGGAAAGTACCGGCGATTTTTCCGATTCGAGCAAACTGCGCAGGGTTCCGATAAAAGCGAGGGCCGCATCGCCATCCACGACGCGATGATCAAATGTGAGCGAGACTGGCAAAATTGCCCGGGCCACAATTTTTCCATTGCGAACCACGGCGCGCTCTTCGATTTTTCCCAAACCCAGAATAGCGGCTTCGGGATAATGCACCAGAGATGTCCCGAACCATCCGCCTGCTGCACCGACATTCGTAATCGTAAAGGTGGAGTGTTGCAAGTCAGAGGGTTGTACGGAGCGATTACGCGCCGCTGCGGCTAATCGCGCGGCGGCGCTCGCAATTTCAAAGAGGCTCAGCCTATCAGCATCATGGATGACCGGCACGACCAATCCTTCTGCTGTCGCTGTTGCAATTCCGATATTCCGCCGCTTATGTACGACGATGGCTGGTCCTTCCTCGTCGTATTCCGCGTTTAGGTATGGATGATCGCGAAGCGCCAACGCAACCGCCTTGACCATGAAGGCGAGATATGTAAGCCGAACTTCCGGCGCTGCTTCCCGTTTCAGGCGCGTATAGGAGGAGATCAAGGCCACCGCGTCAAGTTCGTGAAATCCACATACGTGCGGGATCGCTCTAGCGGTGTGGGTCAAGGCTTCGGCAATTCGTCGCCGAAGTCCACGCACCGGAATCCGCTCGGTGTCGGCGCCCGGAGCCTTGTTCTTGGTGGTTTGCACGATCACCGCATGGGCACGAACGTCTCCAGGCAGGATGCGTCCACTTGGACCGGTGCCGCGGACATCCGACAGGCTCACGCGCAGCTCCGCGGCGAGTTTTCGAACTGCCGGCGCCGCTTGCGGAGCCGCAGCAGTCCTTGAAGTCATGGGTTGCGAGGGCGCCGTGCTGGCGGCCAATGTCGTGGAAGCAGCTTCCACCTTTCCTGTTGGAGCACCGGACACGGATAACACCAAGAGCACGGCGCCTACCTTTACGCGTTGCCCCGGGGCGACCGGCAGCTGCTTGACCACGCCCGTTGCTGGCGAAGGAATCTCGACAATGGCCTTGTCGGTTTCAATCTCCACAACGGTCTGATTCTCCTGGACGCTGTCGCCGACGGAAACGCGCCATTGCACAACCTCTGCTTCCGCGAGGCCCTCGCCGATGTCCGGGAGACGAAACTCGAAGTCCTTCATATCAAGCTTGTACGACATTACGAATGATCCGCATCAGGCGGTCGGGATTGATGAGATAGGCGGGTTCCAGCACTTGCACTGGATATGGTGTATCGGGGCCGCAAACGCGGGCCATCGGCCCCTTCAGCGAGAAAAACATTTCCGTGTCCTCTTGGATAGTCGTGATAACTTCCGCAGCGTAGCCGCCGGTGCAAGATGCCTCTTGCAAGACGACGACTCGTCCTGTCTTTACGACCGACTCGCGGATCGCGTCAGTGTCGAGCGGTACCAGCGTCCGCAGATCGATTACCTCCAAGGATATTCCCTCAGCCGCCGCAATCTCGGCCGTCTTCGTGGCGACTTCGACCGCGGCACTCCATGCTATTACAGTGCAGTCGGTGCCCGGGTGCGCTACGCGCGCGCTGCCGATCGGTATGGTAACGTCGCCGGTGGGGACGGCGCCGCGAATCAGCCGGTATCCTCGCAGCGGTTCCAGGAACATGACGGGATCGGGATCGCGAATCGCGGATAGCAACAGACCGCGCGCGTCAGCGGGAGTGGCTGGAGCAACCACTTTCAGTCCCGGGCAGTGCGTGAAGTGTGCTTCGAAGGCATCCGAATGCATCTCCGGCGCGCGAACGCCGCCACCGAACGGTGCGCGAATCGTCACCTGAGCCGAGAGGCTGCCGTAGGAGCGATAGCGAATCCTCGCGAGCTGTTCCGTGATTTGGTTGAAACCGTTATGCGTAAACCCCATGAATTGAATTTCAACTACTGGCACAAGGCCCGCAAGAGCGAGGCCAAGTGCGGACCCCACAATCGCGCTCTCCGCAAGCGGCATGTCGAATACCCGCGATGTTCCAAACCGTTTCTGTAAGTTC
>Ga0209420_1000105_pt1 | contig 53459 bp, 45 predicted proteins | sample BlaSpr_A8_OM1_O1_FD_187972 | JGI IMG/M metagenome (GOLD analysis project Ga0209420, IMG submission 187972) | Forest soil microbial communities from Thunder Bay, Ontario, Canada - Black Spruce, Ontario site 2_A8_OM1_O1 (SPAdes) (version 2) | ecosystem: Environmental > Terrestrial > Soil > Boreal... | reverse complement strand
GGGACCTAGAGGAATGATCATCGGCCGCGCCGCCGCAAACCCCAATATAAGTTGGGCTACCGACAGCGCAGCAACAGAATCCGGCTTACAGACTCACCCACTACTAACCTTTGCATTTTCATTGCACCCTTCCCCGCACTTGGGCCGGGTGTGTAATAACTGTGCAGTCCGGCCTTTCAAATCGCGGCCGGGAGCCACTTCTCCAAGACAGACAGCTGGTTGGGCTCCATGCTCGTGAAAGCGACGCTCATCCCCGTGTTGGGAATGACAGATATGACACAACCGAATGCGGTGAATGTGCTATTTCTTTGAGAGATTCTGATCCAAAGCTCTGTGCCTGCCGACGCAGGATTACGCGTTTCAATAAAGCACCCGCTGATACTGAGTTCATTGGTCCGGGCGGAACCCTTCGCATCTGAGGTCTTATCGATCACTTCGGTATCCGCGACGACCAGATATCGAGGCCCACGACGGCGTTCACTATCCATGGTCTGCCTCCTAGCTTGCGGAACTGATAGACGCACAAAACAACCATGACTTCGACGTTGGACTGGTGGGCTCACATACAGCAAGGAGCCTAGCGTGGAGTTATCGTTAGCGTAGCTGCTTTTGGATCTCGGAACCATCGGGTTGAAGCTGTATCAAGCAGCGTACTAGCCGTAGTAGCACACGGAAGCGGAGTACTTGGAGCATCAGTAGTTGACGACTTTTCACATTTTAGGCAATATCTTGTTTCGCGAATGGAAAAAAATCCCGACGACAACAGCATGGCCCACTCATTCGTTTTAGATCTGGGCGCTTACGACGCGCTGCTCGCGAGATTCCCGTGGCCACTCGATTGCGGACGGATCGCTGCGGGCTACACAGACAACCCTGCCGATTTGCCCGAACGGTAGGTTGGCTGGAATACCCACCAGCCAAGTAGCCCGTCCACTTAGAGAACTGTGCTCAGAGACATGCGCGAAGTTTGCCCTAACACAGCGCTGTGTCGCACAGGTGTCATACTTTTTTTGCGTGAACTTACGTTTCAGCGTCCGCTCCACTGGAAATATCAATTCACCAGTGCCAGAAGAATTCCAGCCAGACCAGAACTACTGCGAGCCAGAGACTGAGGACGAGATTGACGGGCCATCCGAGCCAAATACTGCCTTACTTCTTATATCTAGATGGGCCTCCGTTCTCGTGGTAAATCGGATCATTCGAGGAGCAAACGTGAAAAACAGCCTTCTATTAATTGTAGTCTTAATCGCAAACCCCGTGTTCGGCCAGGACGTGAAGCACACGACCACGAAGGATTTGTGCCGGGAAGATCAGGCTCTATGGGAAGCGGAACTAGCAAAACCAGCGATCTCATGGGCGACCGTCGCGAACGACGTGGAATCAAAAACTCTCGTTCTCTGGGCTAGTGAGATGAACGATTGCGCCAAAGTTGATAGAGACCGAAGTCAGACATACTTCGATACCGTCCATTGGCTATTTGCTGTTCTTTTTAACCGGGAGAGCGATTTTCTAATTCGCCATCACCTGGTAGGCCAGTTCAACCGAGAGGACGCGGCAGGAGCCCGATGAATAAAGATTGCAATCGCGCCCAGAGGATTGCTGCGGCACCGCTGAGTAATCCAACTTGAAGAGCTTCCGTCAACATTCTCGAGTTGCTCCGGTACTCGATGAGAGTTTCGTCGAACGACGGTTTCACGCGCGAATTGTACCGCTCCAGTCTGGCACTGATGTAAAATCCAGTCCTATGCGAATGCAAACGAGAACGAAAACAAAGGCGACTCCACAGGAAGTAGTTGAGCTTAGGAAACTGTTGCCGGTGATCGCCCGCTTAATCGAGAACGGGAAAATCTTAACCCGTCTTGGACCGGTCGCAGAAGTCAAAGACTGGCTCAACAATTATCAAGCGTTCGCGAAACCCCGACTGTCACGATCGACGCGGCCAGCGTTCCGCCGGTAGGCACTGCCTTACAGTTTGATTGCGGTCTCGACGATTGCGCGGCCTAAGTGGGCAAATGCCAGAATCGAAAGGCGAGATACCGAAGTTCCTGCGCACGAGTCCCATGAGCCTGCTGTGCCCGACTTGTATGTCGATGCCGGGGCGCGATTGCATCACGACTTCGGGCAGATTCGCGGCTATCCACGTTGCGAGGATTAAGGCAGCCGTGCTAGCTGACAAGCAGAAGATAAGCAACGGAGGGCGCCAGTGAAAGGCGCCATTCACGTATGAAGCAGAGCGCGACATGACACAAGACGAATTCAACGAGACAGTCATACGAAGCGAAGACACAGCTAACGAAATTTGGGACTTGCGTCCGTTCGAGGGACAACAAAGCAAAGCTTTCGAATATCTTCTTCAAGACATCGACTCCCGGCGCAGGGACGCTACCCTTGCAACCAAGAAACGAATTATCGTGCTGCATGACAGCCGACTGGTTATGTCGTTGCAGACTCTGAGTTGGATTAAGCAGCTGCAAGCGCTAGGCGTTCCGCTGGACTTCAAGATTGAGGATTCGTAAACCTGTGGCGAGGCCCACTGAAAATTCCGGTCGTGTATTTGCTTCAGGACGTGGCTCGCTCTACGCAGCCCCGGAGCGTCGAACAAAGTTCGCAAAGCGCGCGGCATTGCCTGTTGACGATGCAGGAACTACAGGTTTTGTGATTCTGCGTTTAACGACTCGCAAGGCTTCGGATGCTATCGGCATCGTGCTGAGTTCTTCGCTATGTTGAGGGCTGTCATTCAGTTCTTGTTGCCGCGTAAACATAGCTAACTCAGCTTCCGGCACAAGCTGGGCCAACTTTTCGGGATCTGTTTCACCCAGAGTTTTCAGTAATATTTCCTTCCAGGATACGAATTTGATGTCGCTCATGGGCTAAGAGCATAAACGGGCGCTCATCTTGAAACTGTTCTCTTTTAGACGGTCGCGATACTGACCGCTTGTGAGGACATTCTTCAGTTTCGCTGCTACTCCGAGCCACGGGGAGGATTGCCCGCGAAGCAAAGCAAATCGCGGCTCGTCTTAGGATCAAAATTCCACCCGACGCGGCACCGGGCCGAACGTGGGCCGAACCGCCAGTCCGCTACTCCACCCAATCAAACGACTTCGCTACAGCCTTCTGCCACGACCTCAACAGCGCCCCGCGCGTCTCAGCATCCATCCGCGGCTCCCAGCTCCGCTCCACAGCCCAATTCGTCCGCAGATCGCGCAAGTCGCGATAAAATCCCACCGCCAGGCCTGCAGCGTAAGCCGCCCCCTGCGCCGTCGTCTCCTTCACCGCAGGACGCACCACGGGAATACCCAAAATGTCCGCCTGAAATTGCATCAACAGCTCGTTCACCACCATCCCTCCGTCCGCCCGCAGCACCGCCAGCGGAATGCCCGAATCCTTTTCCATCGCCTCCAGCACTTCGCGCGTCTGAAACGCAGTAGCCTCCAGCGCCGCCCGCGCAATATGATTCTTGTTCGAGTGCCGCGTCAGCCCCGCGATCACCCCTCGCGCCGAAGTCTTCCAGTAAGGCGCGTATAACCCAGAAAACGCCGGCACAAAATAAACGCCGCCATTGTCCGGCACCGCAGCAGCCAGCGCCTCAATTTCCGCACTCTGCTGAATAATTCCCAGATTGTCGCGCAGCCACTGCACCAGCGCGCCCGTAATCGCGATGCTTCCTTCCAAAGCGTAGCGCGCAGCCTCCGGGCCAAATTTGTAAGCAACTGTGGTCAGCAATCCAAACTTCGAAGCCACCGGCCGCTCGCCCGTATTCATCAGCAAAAAACTTCCAGTCCCGTAGGTGTTCTTCGCCTGGCCCGGCTCAAAACAAGTCTGCCCCACCAGCGCCGCCTGCTGATCCCCCAAAACCCCGGTAATCGGCGCATCCTTGATAGCCGCAATCTGCGCCTTGCCGAAATTTTCGCTGCTCGAAACTATGCGCGGCAAAATACCGGCCGGTATCCTGAACACGGCGAGAATCTCCGCATCCCACGCCAATGTCTCCAGATTCATCAGCTGCGTCCGGCTGGCGTTCGTCACGTCCGTCAAATGCACTCCACCCGCCGCCCCGCCAGTTAGCTGCCACAAAAGATACGTATCCACATTCCCGAATAAAAGTTCGCCCGCCTCAGCTCGAGAGCGCGCCCCCGAAACATTCTCCAGAATCCAGCGAATCTTCAGCGCGCTGAAATACGTCGCCATAGGCAGCCCAGTCTTCCCCCGAAAACGATCCGCCCCGCCATCCCGCGCCAGCTCCGCCACAGCGTCCGCCACCCGAGTGTCCTGCCACACAATCGCGTTGCAAACCGGCGCGCCCGTACGCCGCTCCCACACAATTGCAGTCTCCCGCTGATTGGTAATCCCGATCGCCGCCAAATCGCTCGCTCTCAAACCCCCAGTCCGCATCGCATCCGCAATCACTTGCTCGGTGTTGCGCCAAATTTCCACCGGATCATGTTCCACCCACCCAGGCCGCGGATAAATCTGCTGGTGCTCCCGTTGCGCCGAAGCAACAATCCGCCCCGCGCGATCGAACACAATAAATCGCGTGCTGGTGGTCCCCTGATCAATCGCCCCGACGTACGTCTTCATCCCATCCCCCGAACCCGTGCAGCAGCCCGCTACAGGCACACCATATCGCAGCCGGAAAACGCGCGCCAATCTCCCCAGCGAGCGCAGCCGTCCGCAAAATCTAGCCGCGCGCCGGCACGACTAGCGAACGCGCGTCCGCAATTCCGGTTTGTGTACGTGAAAATGCAGGAAACTTTCGCAAATACTCCAGGCCAGATGCGCAGCTTCAGGATGGTAGCTCGCCCGCGCGTTGCAGAAAAATCCGTGATCCGCTTCCGAAATCTCCACGTTCACATAAGGCTTGCCCAGCCGCTTGCATTCATCGATTACGGCGCGAATCTGCTCTGGCCCGATGTGCTTGTCCTTCCCGCCCCAAAAAAACAACATCGGCGCATGCAAGCTCGCCACCTGCAGCAGCAGCCCCGGCGCAATCCCACCCCCATAAAAAGAAATCGCCGCCTGCAGAGGCACCGTCGCGTTCGCCAAAAACGAAGCCCGCCCTCCCATACAAAATCCAATGCTTGCGATCGCTTCCTTCCGCACCTGCGGGTCGCCCACCAAAAAATCGTAAGCCGCGCGAATATCCTGCGTCGTCCCCTCGACCGTCATCGCCTTCATGTGCGGCACAACGGCGGGGAAGTCATCATATTTCCCCTCGAACCCCGGCGCCGTGCGATGAAATAATTCCGGCGCAATCGCCACCACGCCCGCGCGCGCAAATCGCTCCGTCACGTCGCGAATATGCGCGTTCACTCCAAACGCCTCTTGAAATACCAGCAGCCCCGGATGCGCGCTGCCATCCGCCGGTCGCGCCACATAAGCATTCATTGCGCTTCCGTCCGCCACTTGCAGCACAACTTTCTGCGTTACGATCTGCGTCACCGCCGGACCTCTCTCGATTGCGCCTCGCGCCGAAGTCCCATAGGATAATCGCGTGCGCCCCAAATAGGAAACGATGTTTGCGCCCGCCTGCCGCCGGTCAAAACATCTTGCCGGGCGCTGGCTTGGATTAATGGAATCGAGCCAGTCATGCGCCGCATCTAAACAGGCTTGCGGAGGAAAGCGATATGAGTTTGACCGACTACGTAACGTTAGGCCGTTCCGGATTGCGCGTAAGCCCGCTGTCACTCGGCACCATGACCTTCGGCACGGAATGGGGCTGGGGCAGCGACGAACCCCAGGCTCGCGAAATCTTTGACCGCTACACCGATCAGGGCGGCAACTTCGTGGACACCGCGAACGGGTATACCCAAGGCAAGAGCGAGCAAATGGTCGGCAAGTTCATCGCTGATAAAAAACTCCGCGACCGCATTGCCCTGGCCACGAAATTCACTTTCAACCCCGAGAAAGGAAATCCCAATTCCGGCGGTAACGGCCGCAAAAATATCTACCAGTCGCTCGAGGCTTCCTTGCGCCGACTGCAGACCGATTACATTGACCTGTACTGGCTCCACGCCTGGGACACGGTCACTCCCGTCGAAGAAGTCCTCGCCACCATGAACGATCTGGTACGCGATGGCAAAATTCGCTACTACGGATTTTCGGACACGCCCGCATGGTACGTCGCCCGCGCGCAAACCCTCGCTGAACAAGAAGGCAAGGAACGCCTGATCGCGCTGCAACTCGAATATTCTCTGGTCGAAAGAAATATCGAGCGCGAACACATTCCCGCCGCGCAGCAACTGGGCATCGCCCTCTGCCCCTGGAGTCCTCTTGCCGGCGGCTTCCTGACAGGAAAATACACGCGCGACGGAAATTCCGGCAAGGGCGTAGGTCGTCTGGAAACCACCAAAGCTTCCGGCAACCCGGCGTTCAACAAATTCAGCGAACGCAATTGGAAAATCAGCGATGCCCTGGTCGCCGTCGCAAAACAAATCAACAAGCCGCCCGCGCAAGTTGCCTTGAACTGGGTGATCACTCAGCCCGGCGTCACCTCCACCATTATCGGCGCGACAAAAACCTCTCAGCTCAACGACAATCTGCAAGCCGCGGAAATCTTGATCCCGCCGGAATTGCGCAAGTACCTTGACGAAGTCTCCGCGCTCGAAGCCATACATCCCTACGTCTTCTTTAGCGGTGGCATTCAGGACATGATCACCGGCGGCACATCGGTCAGTCCCTGGGCGCCGGCTCGCGTCACAGGCGCGCCGGCAGCGCCTGCCGCAAGTCCGAAAGCCAGCGCCGCCACCGAGAAGTAACGCAACTCAACTTGAGATGCCACTTTATAGCGGGCCCGTTTCCGACCACTTCGATAGCGAGCATTTTTTCAATCCGCGCGACCCCGCGTCGCAAGGCGGCATGCACGGCACCGCAGGCGTGCTTAAATGGCTGCTCACTCGCAGACCCGCGACCTGGCGCAAATGGATTGACGCGCCGTCAGGCGCCACTCCGCCGGAACGCGTCGACGACGGAAAAATCCGCGCCACCTTCATCGGACATGCCACGCTCCTGATTCAGCTCGAAGGCCTCAACATTCTCTGCGATCCCATCTGGTCGCATCGCGCCAGCCCGCTCTCTTGGATCGGTCCGCCGCGCCACCGCGCCCCCGGGATCCATTTCGATCAGCTTCCCACAATCGACTTGGTGCTGCAGAGCCACGACCACTACGATCATTTCGACGTCCCGACTCTGCGCCGCATTTCCGCCCGCTGGAGTCCCGCTTTTGCCGTCCCGCTCGGCGTCGGGGCGCGCCTCACCAGCAAAGGCATCGCGCAAAATTCGCAAATTCAGGAAGTGGATTGGTGGCAATCCGCCGACGCCTTCGACAAAATCCGCGTCACCGCCGTGCCCGCCCGCCATTTTTCAGGCCGCAGCCTCACCGACCGCAACAAGACTCTCTGGTGCGGCTACGTGCTCGAAAGCGCCTCTGGCACAATCTACTTCGCAGGAGACACTGCCTACGGCTCGCATTTCGCCAAAATCAAAGAACGCTTCCCAGAAATTCGCCTCGCCTTCCTTCCCGTTGGCGCCTATCGCCCGCAATGGTTCATGGGCCCTGTGCACATCTCCCCACAAGACGCAGTCCGCGCGCACAAAGAAGTCGGCGCCGCCACCAGCATCGCCATCCACCATGGAACCTTCCGCCTGGCCGACGACGGCGAACAAGAGCCAGTCACCGAACTCCAGCGCGCGCTGGACCGCGAAAAATCCTCCCACCGCTTCTGGGTCCTAGATGCCGGCGAGGGAAGAGACATCCCGTAATCGCTGGGCCGGTAGCATCGGCAATCCTGCCTGCGCTCCTTCTTTTGATTTTGCTTTGGAGCTTGGCGGAAAGAAAAATGCGCGTGTCATCCCGAACGAAGTCCCGCAATCGCGGCACGGGGAGAGGGATCTGCTTTTCGCGGTCCGCTCTATCACATCCAAACGCGGCTTGAGAGTTTGTGCAAGAACGGAGGCGTTCTTTCTGGCGTTTCGAGCCACTCGCCACCAATCACGAGCCACTGCCTTTTTCCCAAACCAAGCCATTCCACATCGAATCCGATCGAACCCCGCGCCCCCTACTTCTCTGCAACCACCACCGCATCAAAGAACAACCCCAAAAGGTGCCGTATCTCCGAGTCTGACAGCGACCTCGCATCCACTAAGTGCTCCAGCAACATCGCATGAGAAAACGCCCCCAAAGCCGTAGCCGCCGCCGCACAGGAAATCGGCAAAGATCTCCCGAGCGATTTCATCACCCGCCGCAAAATATCTCCACCGCAAGACCGCAACCCTCTCTGCCGCGCCCGCAAACGCGCATGAGCCTCCGGATGCCGCACGGCAAAAAGTTTGAATTCCAGCGAAAGCAGAGCCAGCCGCCGGTCCTTTGCAATCTGCGCGTAATGCTCGCGAAGCGCCCGCAAACGCCGCTGCGGGTTGTCGTGCCTCCCCAACAACTCATTCACTTCCGCAATGCGCTGCGCCACCCACTGCTCCAGCAGCGCGAAAAAAATACCTTCCTTGCTCTCGAAGTTCGCGTAAAAAGCCCCCCGCGTATATCCCGCCCGCGCCGCAATATCCTCCAGCCGCGCCGCCTCATACCCGTCCCGCGCAAAAGTCTGCTCCGCCGCCAGCAACAACTTCCGCCGCGTAGCCGCCGTGCGCGCCTGCTGCCGCGACGGGCCGACACTTGCCGCCTTTCCACCGCGTCCCGCCGGGGCTATCGCAGAGGTGTTCATGGATTGGTTTCCTTCACGCTTTTCGCCGCTTTACATGATACATACATGCATGTATATAATAAGTCATCCACACGATCAAGCATAGGTGATTCGTGGCCACTGCCACCTTAACCGCCGATCAATCCTTCGAGATCGCCGCTTGGCGCCCCCGCCACAATCCGTGGCTCATCGCGCTCACGGTGACCCTCGCCACCTTCATGGAAGTTCTCGATACCTCCATCGCCAACGTCGCCCTTCCGCACATCGCCGGCTCCCTCGGCGCCAGCTCCGACGAATCCACCTGGGTGCTCACCAGCTACCTGGTCTCCAACGCCATCATTCTCCCCATCAGCGCCTGGCTAGCCACCCGGATGGGCCGCAAACGCTTCTATATGTCCTGCGTTGCGCTCTTCGCCGGGAGCAGTTTTCTCTGCGGCCTCGCTCCCAGCCTGGGCATGTTGATTTTCTTCCGCGTCCTGCAGGGCGCCGGTGGCGGGGGACTGCAACCCAGCGAACAGGCCATCCTCGCCGACACGTTCTCGCTTTCGAAACGCGGCATGGCCTTCGCCGTCTACGGAATGGCCGTGGTGGTCGCGCCCGCCATCGGTCCCACCATCGGCGGATGGATCACAGACAATTACAGCTGGCGCTGGATTTTTTACATCAACGTCCCCATCAGCCTCATCTCTCTCTATCTTACCCACCGCCTGGTAGAAGATCCGCCGTATCTAAAGCAAGAAAAAGAACGCCGCAAAGGCATTCGCGTTGACTACATGGGCCTGGGCCTGGTCGCTCTCGGCATCGGCGCCCTGCAACTGGTTCTGGACAAAGGCCAGGAAGCCGACTGGTTTTCCTCGCACTGGATCACCGCGCTGCTCACGCTGTCCATTCTCCTGCTCGTGACTTGGGTCATCTGGGAGTGGCGCCACGAACATCCCATCGTCGAGCTTAAGCTCCTGAAGAAACGGAATTTCGCCACCGCCATGTTCTTCATGTTTATTCTGGGCGCCGTCTTGTACGGCACCACCGTCTTGATCCCCCAATACCTCCAACTACTCATGGGTTATTCCGCCGTCAGCGCAGGTGAAGCCCTCGCCGGCGGCGGTTTCATCATGATGCTCATGATGCCGCTGTCCGGCTTTCTCGTCTCAAAAATGGACCAGCGCGTCCTCATGTCCATCGGCTTCGCCACCACCGCCGCCTCGCTCTATTACATGACCACCCACCTCACGCTGGGCATGGATTTCGGCACCGCCGCCATGCTCCGCGTCTATCAGGTCGCCGGCCTCGCCTTTATCTTCGTGCCGTCGAATACGCTTTCCTACGTAGACGTCCCGCCAGAAAAAAATAACCAGATTTCCAGTATGATCAGCTTCATTCGCAACATCGGCGGCAGCATCGGCATCGCGCTGCTCGCCACCTTCATCACTCGCGGCACACAGCAGCGCCAAACGTATCTCTCCGGCCACATGAACGAAGGCAACCCGCGCTTCCGCCAAATGATTGACGGACTCACAGCCACTCTGCGCAGCCAAGGCCTAAGCCCGTCCGACGCCGCCCATCAAGCCTACGCGCGCGCCGCCGCGCTCCTAGCGCAACAAGCCTCGACGCTAGCCTATACAGATGTCGTCGCCGGCCTAGCAATCATCGTCGCCTGCCTCGCGCCTCTCTGCTTCATAATGAAGCGCCCACCCAAAGGCGCAGCCGGTCCCTCGCTGCACTGACAACGCGACGAGCATCGTCATCCGGATGAGGCCGGCGCCTTTGCTTCGGCCCGTCCCCGCCGCAGGCGGAGATCTCTCCCACTCTCACGCATTAGCCCATACGATCCGTAGTTCGGAATGTCCTTCAGAAGGATGGTACGACAACGGAGTCTGCCCCGCGGTGTCCAATCGCGCGGCCATGAAATTTCTTCGGTCTGCGAGCGTTCGAAGAGATAATAGTCGCGTGGGCTAGCCGCGAGCCATCCCGCTCGACTACTGGCGGCCTGAGGGAACCATGACCGAAATCAGCGCGTTATTCTGGGATAACGGCGGCGTAATTCTAACTAACGGCTGGGACCGCACCTCGCGCCGAGCCGCCGTCGAGAAATTCCACCTCGATTGGGCCGATTTCGAAGATCGCCACGAACTGATGCTCAACGCCTTCGAGACCGGCCGCGCCAGCCTCGATGAATATCTGCGCCGCACAATTTTTTATCGCGAGCGCCCCTTCACCCCGGACGATTTCAAACAGTTCATGTTCGAACAATCCCAGCCGTTCGTTCCGTCGCTGGAATTTCTGGGCACCCTGGTCCAGCCGCGTAGCTACTTGATGGCCTCGCTTAACAATGAGTCGCTCGAGATCAATGAATATCGCGTTCACAAATTTAATCTGCGCCAATATTTTCAGGCATTTTTCAGTTCCTGCTATCTAGGCGTGCGCAAACCGGAAGAACAAATCTACAAACTGGCACTGAAAATTTCGCAACGCGAACCGCAAGAATGCGTTTTCATAGACGATCGTGGCCTGAACCTGGAATTGGCGCGTGAACTGGGAATGCACACGATTCAATTCCAGAATGTTGACCAGCTGCGCAAGGATTTGGTGCAACTGGGAATTAGCGCGGCGGCAAAATAATCTCGCAGCACAAATAACGAAAAGCATAGGCAAATATAAAATGAGGCGCAAAGCAAATGAAACTCGACACTCGCATATTTCCGGATATTGACGCGCTCAGCCGCGCAGCGCTTGAACAATTGCTCAGGGATCTGCGCGAATCCATCGCCCAACGCGGCCGCGGCGCCATCGCCCTGTCCGGCGGCCACACTCCCGAAAAAATGTACTCGCTCTGGGCCGCCACCGAAAAATATCGCAACGAAACCGACTGGAATCGCGTGCATCTGTTCTGGGGCGATGAGCGCTACGTTCCGCAAGACGACCCGCTCAGCAATTACCGCATGACCAGCGAGGCTCTGCTTGCGCATGTGCCGATTCCCGCCGCGAACGTCCATGCCGCTCCCACGAATTTGCCGACGCCCGAAAAAGCCGCCGAAGTCTACGACCAGGAATTGCGAAAATTCTTCGGTGCAGCCGCGCCGGCCTTCGACGTAACTCTGCTTGGCCTCGGTCCCGAGGGCCACACCGCGTCGCTGTTTCCGGATTCTCCCGCGCTGCTCGAAAAATCTCGCTGGATCGTGCCCGTCCAGGTCGCCGCCGTGCCGCCAAACCGCCTGACGTTCACGCTCCCCGTCCTGAACTCCAGCCGTAACACCTACTTCCTGGTAGCCGGAGAAAACAAGCGTCCAATCCTCTCCGCCCTGCGCGCCGAGCCGGAAACTCGCCCCAGCGCGTATCCAGCCGGACGGATCCGCCCAACCGATGGCCGAGTCCTGTGGTTTCTCGATCAAGCCGCCGCCGGCTGATATAGCGCAAAACTTTTATGAAGCCTTCCGCGTTGCGCTGCGTCTAAACGGTCGCTGGGGTGTACCAAAAAGACCGTGCGTGTCATCGGCGATCGAATCGCCTGCGACCGGAACGCAGAATCTTGGCCGAATCTGCAGGGCAGGCTGTAAAATAGAGCGAATCCCGGTCCGGAAATCGCCCGAAGCTGATACGCCAATCGTGCTGGGCAAGTGGATAGCCGAAATTATTCGCAGCGACCCATCCGACCCATAATGCGACCGCAGAACACATTCATGCGCGCTGTCGTCACGGCGGCTCTGCCGGCCACGCTGTTGTGGTTTTCTGCCTGCAGCACCAAGACTGCGGAAACAGCGCCGAACCTGGCCGTTCCGGTGACGGTAGCGAGGGCCGTGCAGAAAACGGTGCCGATCAATCTGACGGCGATCGGCACAGCGGAAGCCTACTCGACGGTATCCATCAAAAGCCAGGTCAATGCCATACTCGAGCAAGTCCATTTCAAGCAGGGCGACTTCGTTAAGAAGGGCGATCTGCTGTTTACGCTCGATGGCCGGCCGTTTCAATCGGCGCTCGCGCAGTCCGAAGCGAATCTGGCGCGCGACCAGGCACAGGCCGAGCTGAACCAGGTGCAATCCGCGCGTTACGAAAAGCTTTACGCCGCGGGAGTCGCGCCCAAAGAACAGTACGATCAGATGAAAGCCACCGCGGACGCGCAAGACGCCTTGGTTCACGCCGATCAGGCTGCAGTGCAATCCGCCAAACTGCAGTTGCAATACTGCACCATTTATTCACCCACGGACGGCCGCACCGGCGCTCTGCAGGTTTACCCCGGAAATCTTGTGAAAGAAAATGACGTTCCGATTCTCGTTGTGATCAACCAGATGTCGCCCATCTTCGTGGATTTCTCCGTGCCCGAACAATATCTGGGTGTCGTGAAAAAATATATGAGCGGCGGACGCCTGCAAATTGAAGCCACCCCGTACGGTGAAACCGTCTCCGAAGTGGGCTATCTGACCTTTGTAGACAACAACGTGGACAACACCACCGGAACCATCAAACTCAAAGGGACGTTTCCGAACGAAGATCATCGTTTGTGGCCGGGACAATTTTCCGTCGTGTCGCTGCGCCTGGCGGAAGAAGAAAAGGCCATCGTCGTTCCGTCGCAAGCCGTGCAGACGGGCCAGTCCGGTGATTTCATTTTCGTAGTGAAATCAGATCAAACCGTGGAATCGCATGCGGTAAAAGTAGCGCGCCAGCTCGAAGGCGAATCGGTGATCTCAAGCGGCATCGCACCCGGCGACACAGTCGTCACGGACGGACAACTGCGCCTGATTCCCGGCATAAAAGTTCAAGTGAAAGCGGCCAGCGCAGGAAGTTAGGATAGTTCACGGCAGAAAAATGATCAGCATCGCCGAACCATTCGTTCGCCGTCCGGTCATGACCACTCTGGTCATGCTGGCGATTCTGCTGTTCGGAATCCTCGGTTATCGCGCGCTCGCCGTCAGCGAACTTCCCAACGTTGACTATCCGACGATTCAAGTGGGCGCCTCACTCCCCGGCGCAAGTCCCGACACAGTAGCGTCGGCCATCGCTACGCCGCTCGAAAAGCAGTTCTCCACAATCGCTGGCATCGATTCGATGACCTCCTCGAGCTCGCTCGGTGGAACTTCGATCACGCTGCAATTCGACCTAAGCCGCAACATCGACGGCGCCGCGCAAGACGTGCAGGCGGCAATCTCCCGCGCATCCTCACAGCTGCCGCCGAACATGCCCACGCCGCCGACTTACAACAAAGTGAATCCGGCCGACCAGCCCATCCTCTACATCGCCATGGGCTCGAAAACTCTGCCGGGTTACACCGTGGATCGCTACGCAGAAACTCTGATGGGCCAGCGCATTTCCATGGTGAAAGGCGTGGCGCAAGTCCAGGTATACGGCTCGCAGAAATATTCAGTGCGCATCCAACTCGATCCGCAGGCCATGGCCACGCGGCAAATCGGAATCGACGAAGTTCACAGCGCGGTGCAGAACGGCAACGTGAATCTGCCCGTAGGGACTTTGTACGGAGACCATCGCGCGTTCACGCTGCAGGCCGACGGCCAGCTGACGCACGCCTCGGTTTATCGTCCGCTGATTATCGCCTATCGCAACGGCTCGCCGGTCCGCCTGGAGGATGTCGGCACAGTTCTCGACAGCGTGCAGAACAATCGCGTGGCGAACTGGTGGAACGACACCGACTCGGTGGTGCTCGCGATCGAGCGCCAGCCGGGAACAAACACCGTGGAAGTTGTCGATGCGGTAAAACAACTTCTTCCGCAGTTTCGCGCCATAATTCCGCCTTCGATTCAGATGGAAACCCTCTACGACGCCTCGGAATCAATCCGCAATTCCGTCGCGGACGTGAAATTCACGCTGTTCCTCGCCATCGCGCTAGTGATTTTGGTTATTTTCCTGTTCCTGCGCAATCTTTCCGCGACATTAATCCCGAGTTTTGCGCTGCCCATGTCCATCATCGGCACCTTCGGCGTGATGTACGTGCTGAACTACACCATCGATAATCTTTCGCTGATGGCGCTGACGCTTTCCGTGGGCTTCGTGGTGGACGACGCCATCGTGATGCTGGAAAACATCGTGCGCCACATGGAAATGGGCGAAGGCGTGATGGAAGCCGCGCTGAGCGGATCGCGCGAAATCGGTTTCACGATTCTCTCTATGACGATTTCGCTGGCGGCCGTCTTTCTGCCCGTTTTTCTGATGGGCGGCATCATGGGGCGCTTGCTGCACGAGTTTGCTGTGGTCATCATCACCGCGATTCTGGTTTCCGGCTTCGTTTCGCTGACGCTCACGCCAATGCTGTGTAGCCGTTTTCTGCGCCCCGTAGCCGAACAACATCACGGCAGGATCTATATGGCGCTGGAGCGGTTCTTCGACCGCCTGTTGCACTACTACGATGTTTCGCTGCAGTGGTCGCTGCGCCACCGCGTATTCGTGATGGCGGTGTCCGGCGTCATCCTGATCGTCACCGTCTGGCAATTCGTAGTGATACCGAAAGGATTCCTGCCGCCGGAAGACCGCTCGCAGATTTTCATCTCCACCGAAGCGCAGCAGGGAATTTCCTTCGATTCGATGCGCGCGCACCAGCAGGAACTGAACAAAATCGCCCTCGCGGATCCCAACGTGCGCGATTTCTTTTCCGGCGTGGGCGACTTTTCGTCCAGCAACTCCGGAATCATATTCCTGCACCTGAAGGATCGCCCCCAGCGCCCGCTGATCCCGAGCCCAACGATGCTCGCGCTGCAGCAGAAGTACGGTACGACTCCCGTGCTCGGCAGCGCGTTGCGCGCAATCTCACCGTTTTTCTCGCATCGCACCACCATTGATGAGGTAATCGCCGAACTCGGCGTGAAATTCGCAACCGTCACCGGCATGAACGCCTACATGCAAAATCTGCCGCCCATCCAGGTAGGCGGCGAGCTTACCAAGAGCCAATACCAGCTCACGCTGCAAAGCCCCGATACCCAGGAGCTGTACCGCGAGTCCACGGCGTTTCAACAGAAAATGGCCAAACTTCCCGGCCTGCAAGACGTGACCAGCGACCTGCTGATCGCAAATCCGCAGGTCAACGTCAATATTGACCGCGACAAAGCTTCGGCGCTCGGCGTCACAGCCGAACAAATTGAAGACGCGCTCTACACCGCCTACGGCCAGCGCCAGATCTCCACAATCTATGCGCCTAATGACGAATATTGGGTGATCATGGAACTGCAGGACAAATACCAAAAAGATCCCGCGGCTCTTTCCATGCTTTATATTCGCTCGAGCAGCGGCACGCTCGTTCCGTTGAACGCGGTTGCCAGCCTCACCTCGAGCCTGGGGCCTCTCACCGTAAATCACTTCGGCCAGCTTCCAGCCGTCACGATCTCTTTTAATTTGGCGAGCGACACGGCCATCGGCGACGCCGTGGATTCCGTGAAGCGGCTCGCGCGCGAAGAACTTCCCCCCACCGTGACCGCGCAATTTCAAGGAACCGCAAAGGCTTTCGAAGCTTCGCTCACCGGCCTCGGTCTGCTACTCCTGATGGCGATCTTGGTAATCTACATCGTGCTGGGAATCTTGTACGAAAGCTTTATACACCCGATCACCATTCTTTCCGGACTTCCATCCGCCGCTTTCGGCGCGCTGCTCACGCTGCAAATTTTCCATCTGAGCCTGGACCTCTACGGTTTCGTCGGCGTAATCATGCTAATCGGCATTGTGAAGAAAAACGCTATCATGATGGTGGACTTCGCCGTGGAACGCGAACGCAACGGGCACAAGACCGCAGCCGAAGCGATCTACGAAGGGTGCCTGATCCGGTTTCGGCCGATCACCATGACCACCATGGCCGCGCTGATGGGCACAGCTCCCATCGCATTCGGCATTGGCGCGGGGGCGGACGCGCGTCGCCCGCTCGGCCTGGCCGTAGTCGGCGGACTAATCTTCTCGCAGATGGTTACGCTGTACCTTACGCCGGTCTTCTATACATACATGGATACATTCCAAGGCTGGCTCGAGGACCGATTTGGGAAAATGACCGGAAAAAGGAGCGCCGATCTCGCCGACGGCCACGTTTCCGCAGATTAGGGACCACGCCACGCCGAATTTCCTCGCTTCGTAAATTCTTCGTCTGGCCGTCCGCCGGTACAGATGTACATGGCAAGCTGGACCACAACGACCTGTCACTTCGTACCATTGACCGTGCTAGCCGTCCTGTCTAGCATGACTTCAGGACGTGCATGCGTCCCGGAATGTGGGATTGCTTACCCGTGTTTCGCGCCAGCCTCGCGGGGAGTCAATCAGGATGCCTTTCGCCCAAGACCTGCCAAGAGATATCAGAATGCGCCAGAAAAGGCGCGGCCCGCGGATGAATTCGCGTGTCCCGGTGACGATACAGTTCAACGGGCAGAGCGGGCCGCTCAGCCAGCAGCCTGCGATTACCCGTGTGGTGAATGCCTACGGCTGCCTGCTGGTCTCTCCAAAGGAAGTTGAATTGCAACAAAGATTGCGGGTGACGAACCTGGCCACGCGCCGCGCGGTGGACGGGCACGTCGTTTGGAAGGGAATGCAGCGCGCAGACGGATGGGATGTGGGGGTAGAGTTTATCTCGGCCGACCAAAACTTCTGGGGTGTGGAGCTTTGAAACTCGAATCGTTAAAGGTCCCTGCGGCAAAAACTTACGCATCGCCATTAAGAGCAGCGGTGGCGCCGGCGCGGGCGGTGGCACCGGCCACTGCGGCGCGCCCATCCAAGCCCGGACTGGGCAACGAATTGCAAGCGATTGCCGGGGAAGACCGACGCCGCAGCCAGCGCGTGCTGGTGCGTGTGCGCGCCAGCCTCCACGTCGCGCTCAACGGCAAGCCGACGACATTTGAAACCGTGACGCTGAGCGTCAACAACTACGGCGCGATGATTATTTTGAAGCAGGGATTGCCGCCGGACACGCGCTTCGTGCTGGAGCATTCCGGAACCAAAGAACGCGTGGCGTGCAAAGTGGTTCGCCCTTCGCGCGAAATGCCCGACGGATTTCAGATACCCATCGAATTCGATTCTCCAGCGCCAAATTTCTGGAGGATTGCATTTCCGCCCAACGATTGGCGGCCGCTGGACGATCTATAGTTGGTGAACTGGCGGCAGCGAAGAATTTCAGTTGAATGGAGTGCTTCAGGCGAAGGGAAGTTTGCGCAGGTCCAGGTTTCCGCCGGAAAGAATGATTCCAATTTTTTTGCCCGCGGCCCCGATTTTGCCAAAGAGCGCGGGCACGGCGGCCACGGCACCGGAAGGCTCCACAACTAATTTCGTGCGTTCCCACAGCAGCAACATCGCTTGCACGATTTCTTCTTCGGTGACCAGCGAGATTTCGTCTGCTTTTTCGCGCAGAATCGAAAATGTGAGCGGGCATAAAGTCGCGCGCAGCCCGTCCGCCATGGTTTCCGTCGTCGCCGCAGCTTCGATTTTTCCAGATGCCAGCGAGCGGTAAGCGTCGTCCGCGTTGCGCGGCTCGGCGCCAATCACGCGAATCGCAGGACGCAGACTTTTCGCGGCGATGGCAGTGCCGCTGAGCAGGCCGCCGCCGCTTGCGGGCGTGATGACCGCATCAAGGTCGGGAATTTCTTCGAGCAGTTCCAGCGCTGCGGTTCCTTGCCCTGCGATCACTCGCGCATCATTGTAAGGATGCACCAGGTGCGCGCCGGTCCGGCGGATCAGCTCGGCAACGACGGCTTCGCGCGACGCCATATTCGGCTCGCATTCCGTTATTTGCCCGCCGTAGGCTTTCACCGCGCTCTTCTTTGCGGGCGAAGAGTTTCGCGGCATGACGATATAAGCAGGAATTCCGCGCCAACGCGCCGCCTGGGACAGCGCTGCGGCGTGGTTGCCGGAAGAGGGCGCAGCGACGCCAAATTTTGCTTGCTCGTCGGTCAGGGAGAGCACCGCGTTGCTGGCTCCGCGAATCTTGAAAGAGCCCGTCTTTTGCAGGTTTTCGCACTTGAAGAACAGTTGCGCCTGCGCGATGTGATCGAGAGACGCGCAGGTAATCACGGGCGTGCGATGGATGCGCGGCGCGATCAGGCGATGCGCGGCGCGAATGGCGTCCAGGCTGAGATCAACCGCAGTAAAGTTGAGCGGCTCAGTCGCGTTCGGCTGAAGTTCGGTTGGTTTGCTATGCGCTGACATGGTGCAGGCCGTGGAACATTATGGCACATCGGGCGCCGAATCAGATTCGGCGCGCGCACAACGCCCGTGACGCGCGGCGGCAAACATTAAATGTGTTGACGCCCTTCCGGGCAAGTGCCACTCTGAATATCCCCCTTCCGGCAGTAAATTCGAAAACACACCAGATCGCAAGCTCCCCCGGGAGGAGTCCATGTCTGACCACGAGCGACGTATCGCCCCGCGGAAATCCTACGCGATCCCCGTGCGGTTTAATGTGATTACGGAGCAATGCGCGATACTGGGTGCGGCGGATGGGGCGACTACTCCGGCTCGCCAGAATGCGAAAATATTGACGACCATTCCGCTCCCGAAGCAGGGCGAAATCGTGAACCTGTCGGAGTGCGGCATCGGATTCAAGACGCGGCAAAATCTTAATGTTGGCGAAAACGTGGAAATATTTTTTACGCTGCCCACCGCATTGACCGGGAGGGCGCCGGAAGATGTGCGCTGCAATGCGCGAGTGGTGCACGTGGCCGAGACCGGCGACACCAATGGAATGATCGGAATCGGCGCGGCCATCAATCGTTTCGAGCGCAGTTCGATATCGCGCAATTGGGATAACTAGCGCGCCGGCTACGCGACTTATCTGGTTGGTCGCGCAGCTACGGTAAATGTCACTTGGGCCGCCGTGGTGTTTTCGAACCGATCGAAAATCTGCACGGCGATCGTGTGAGGGCCTGGCGCAAGACCCGGAAGTTCCAGCTGATAACTTTCCTTCGGTCCATCCGACAGTCCGCTTGCGGGAAAAACGATCAGCCAGTCGCCGGCATCCACGCTGTACTGCGCGCGCGTGATCGCCAGGCCTGAACTCACCCCCTCAAAGGTAATTTTCGCAGCAGCGCCGCTGGTGTCCGCGCGGAGATTTTCGATGCGCGGCGGAGTGTTTTGAATTTCGAAGCGGTCGCTGATGCGTTCGCTCGTGAGCGCCTGGCTGGGCGGATTCGAAGGCAAATCGGACGCGATAATTTTTAGGTAGTATGCGCCGTCGGGCATGCTGGTGCTGTCCCAGGAATAAAAGCGCTGCGTCACTTTGTCTTTCAGCAGGCGCCAGGTCTGTTCGCCCTCACCGCGATAATAAACCGAGAAAACCAGATCATCGTCGTTATCATCGTGCGCGCTCCACAGCACGCTTTGGTAGCCTTTTTCTTCGAAACCTTGTGGAGGCGCGTCCATCTTCAGCGACTTAGACGTGGCGTCCAGCAACACGCCGATGTTGGGAAACGAAGCTACGCCACCCGTGCGCTGCGGAGTCTTCAACTGCACGGACGCTGCCGTTGCCGGACCTCCCGGAGCGGCTGAAAATCCCTGCACGCGGACGCCGGAGTCCTGCATGGCGATGTCATCCACCGCGGGCGCCACATTTTCCGGCTGGTAGGCGATGCTCACCCAGGAAACTTCCGGGGCATCGCGTTTGTCGGCGACCTGGAACACGGCCTTCCACTGCAGGAAACGCGCCGGCGGACAACTTACGGATTCACCGCTCGCGCTTTTGTACGGACCGGACCACGGACTCCATTCTTTTTCAGGATTGGACGTGTTGCCCGAACGCACGTAAAACGAAACTTTTCCCTGCGTTGCGCTGTTTTCGCCCCACCAGGTCAGACGTCCCCAGTGCGAAAAAATCTTGGCATCAAACGGATCGGATTCGAAGCTGCCTTGCGCTTCCTGCGCCGGGCCCAGCGCGAAGATTTTTCCGGGGTTGGCGGTGCCGACGAGGAGCTGGCCGTCGCGCCCGACGATAAGGCTAGTTACTTGCGAGGATGCCGTCTTGGCGATGATGGAATAAATTCCATCGCCCTGCAGTTCGATGATCGAGCCTTTGTTTCCGGTGCCCAGCAGGATTTTTCCGTTCGGCGAAAAGCCCATCGAAAAAATCAGGTCATCGCGCGAATTCCACAGCGTTTCGCGCGAACCTGTAGCGGAAATTTTCACGACTTGCGAGCCGCCGGTAACGGAAGGGAACAGAGAGAACGCGGGAGCCGGTTGCGCGGCCGCGGCTGCCTGGATTGCTAATGTTACGGCGCCCTGTGCGCTAAGCGCCGGCGCGTTTGCTTGCGGCGCAATCGTTGCCGGCGGCGGATTCGGTGCCGCGGGGCGTTGCTTTTCTCCGATGGCGGCGGCGTAGAGGTTGCCGCTGGAATCGGTGAGAAGCGAGGTGACTTCCTTCTTGTCCGTTTCGTACACGACGAAAGATGCCCCAGCTTTCGTCGGAGCTGGCGAATCTTTCGCACCGGCTGCACTCGCAAGTTCGATGCGCAGAATTAATCCATCGGGATCCGTACCGACCAGCAAATCGCCTTTCGCGTCGAACGCGAGCGAGCGAGCGTGGCGTTCGTCGCTTTGATAAAAAAGCTGGCCCTTGCCGTCGGGAGTCACGGCGAAAATTTCACCTTTGTCTCCGGTGCCGACGAATAGAGTTCCTTGCGCATCGAGCGCCAGAGCCCAGATATATTTCGCTTTGGGATCGAAGAAGACGGCTTTCTGTCCGTCGGGCGTAACTTTATAGACCTTGCCGTCGGGCGACGTACCGACGTAGAGATTATCGTGGGCATCGAAAACGATGGTTTGCGCGGAAAGTTCCGGGGCTTCGAACACGGTGGTGGGCTTGGCGCGATCATCCAAGCGCAGAACTTTGGCGTCGGAGCCGCCTGCGGCGTACACGCGGCCGCGCGAATCCGTGCGCAGCGCCCAGAGATACATCAAATTTGGATCGGAGAACGCGGCGAATTGCGGCGCGGGAACCAGCTTGCCGTCGCTGCGAATGGCTACGCCTTTGGCTGTGCCTTTCTCGAAGTCCGAGTAATCGGATTGTCGCCAGAAATGCGTGTGCTCGGCGTACAAGAGCGCGGGCGCCAGCAGCGCCGTCGCTAGAAGGCACGTCAAGATGAGTCGCCGTGTCATCGCTGCCAATCTCCTTTACTGCCGGGCATCTTCAAGGCGATGCATTACTTCACCGTAATCGTCAACGTGCGCTCGCCGGAAATCACCTGATGCATTTCCACCGACCATTCTCCTGCGGTGGATTGATACAGCAAGCGCGCGCCGCCGGGAGTTTGCCGCTGATCCAACACATTGATTGCGGATGCTGGAGCGTTGGGCATGATTTTGTCTTCGACCATCAGAGTGGGCGTGGGTTGCAACAGCGTCGCGTACAGCCGGTCGTTCTGGTGCTCGCGGTTCATCAGTTTGATCAACTCCTCGAGGCCGGGCAACTGCCCCTGCGAACTGGCCGCGAGCGATTGCACGGTGCGATTCACCGTCTCCGCATCGCTGATGACAAGTTGCAGCGGCCCGCGCGCAGCTTGCATGGGAATGGTGATGGGAAATTCCTGCACGAAAGCCGGACCGCGATAAGGACGCAGCTGGACTTTCACGTTCACGGTTTGACCGGGCCGCACTTCGTTCGCTTCCAGCCAGGCATCGTCGATCGTGGCGGCGCGGCGCTCGGGCAGCGCGGTGACGCGCAGATGAATCCCGGCGACGTGGGGGATTTCGTAAGGGTTCGAGTAAATCTGCGAAAAAATCGCTTGCACGTCCGTCGCGACAAAAAATCCGCCGGGCACGGGCATGTCCGTCGGCGCGAACAGGTCTTTCAACGCGACGGTGGTGTGACCTTGAATCGCGATTTCGCCATCCAGTTCGAGCGTAGAGCCCTCGCCGTACGCCGCGTTGCCTACGATTCCGTTATAGGTTGCCAGAGCCACCAGCAACGGGGTGAGTTGCGGGCTTTCGATCACTTCAAAATGAAACTGTTTTTGCGCGTCGCCGGCCAGCAGAGTCACGTCCACAGGAATCATCGGCGGGCCATCACCTAACCGGCCGCCGATTGCCGTGACACGATCCTGCGTGAGCGTGCCGATGGTTCCACCGGTGGTGATAATTTTTGTGGACGCCATCGCCGAGGCAAGCGTGGTGAGCACATGCGCGCGCGCCAGCGGCATGGAAACGTTGCCAAAGGAAAATATGGGGTGGCCGCAGGCGAGGATTTTGCCCTGGTCCACCGTGGTGACGGTGCAGCCGGGCGTTATCGAGAGGTCGCCGCGAATTAATTCCACGCCGACCATATCGCCGGGTTTCAGTTGCGCGTCTTCGGGCGAGGCTGCGGCGGTGCCGCCCGCCATCATCGTCATGCCCCAGCCAGAGAGCTGCTTGCTGAATTGCGCGATCGTTTCCGGGTAGAGGCCGGTGGAAATCAGCGGCGTCTCGATGGGCACCAGAAATTGCCCGCCACCCGCGCTCGTCTGGCGCGCGAAGTTCTCGGGGAGGGGAATGCGCGCCGCGGAGAACAAGTTTCCGGTATTGGTTTGCTGCGCGCCATTGGCTGAGGCTGGCGCCGAGGCCGACAAATTTGCCGCAGGCTCGGGCGCTTTCTCGACATCGAGCATGTTTTCAATCGGAGTGACGCCGCCGATCGCTTCCTTGGCAAAGGCGCCGAGCTTGAGCGACAGCGCGCCGACCAATTTGCCATCGTAATAGACCGGGCTGCCGCTCATTCCTGCAACCACGCCCGTGTGTTCGACTTTTTCGCCCAGCAACTGGACCAGGATGATGTCCTGCTTGGGACCGAGCGCGTTGTGCAGCACACCCAGAATCACCAAGTCCACTTTTTCGATCTCATCGCCGGTGAAAATCGTGTAGACAACGCATTTCATCCCCGGTTGCACCTGGCTGAGCGGGAAAATCGCGGGCGTATCGTCTGCCCGAGTTGCCGAAAGGCCGGTCACTAGCAGCAGGGCGGCGAGGAATATTGGAAGCAAATTCCGGAGGGCCACGGGCATCAGAAGTTCATGATACCTGCCGCATACCGCGGAAGCAAATCGCGCCATGCTAGAATCTTGCGATGGCAAGAAAGACAATTTTGCCCGGCGGAAGCGTCAGCGGAGTGGTGGAGCTGCCGGGAGATAAATCCATTTCACATCGTTACGCGATTCTGGCCGCGTTGGCAGAGGGCGTGAGCGAGATTCGAAACTATTCTCCCGCCGCGGATTGCGCCAGCACGCTGGAATGCATGCGCCGCTTGGGAATTACGGTGGATCGGAAGGGCGAGCAGGTGCGTATTGCGGGGAAGGGCCTCGACGGGCTGAAAGCGCCGCGCCGCACGATTGACGCAGAAAATTCCGGCTCGACGATTCGAATGATGTCCGGCGTTCTGGCCGGGCAAAATTTTACTTCCACGATTACGGGCGATAAATCGTTGCGACGCCGCCCCATGCGCAGAGTCGCTGACCCTCTGCGGCAGATGGGCGCGGACATTCGCAGTGCCGATGGCGACCGCGCGCCGCTGGAAATTCGCGGCGGAAAGCTGCACGGCATTGACTACACGACGGCGGTGCCGAGCGCACAGGTAAAGTCGGCGATTCTTCTGGCTGGTATGTATGCCGGCGGCGTGACGACGGTCCACGAGTCGGTACGCACGCGCGATCACACGGAACTGGCGCTACGCGAATTCGGCGCGAATGTTCTCGTGGCGAAAGGCGAAGCGGGTATCGAGCCACGCCCGAAACTACAGCCGCGGCAATTGAGTGTGCCGGGCGATTTGTCGTCGGCGGTGTTCCTGATCGGTGCGGCGCTGGTGCTGCCGGAATCGTCGCTGATGCTGCACAACGTGGGGCTGAACCCCACGCGCTCGCGAGTACTAGATTTTCTGATTTCGATCGGAGCTTCGATCAATCTGGCGTCGGTACAGTTGCGCGCTGGAGAGCTGATTGGCGACGTTTCCGTGCGCCATGCCCCGCTCCTAGGCGGCAGCATATCCGGCGCGCAGGTGGCCGAAATGATTGACGAGTTGCCGATGCTCGCGGCGCTGGGCCCGTTCACGGAGCGGGGAATCGAAATCCACGATGCGCAGGAATTGCGCGTCAAGGAAAGCGACCGCATCGCCGCGCTCGCCGAAGGGCTGCGGCAGATGGGCGCGCGCCTGGAAGAATTTCCAGATGGCCTGCGTGTGGAAGGCCGAGCGAGCGGTGCGGCGAACGCAAAGCTGCGCGGCGCAAAGGTCGATCCGCAGGGCGATCATCGCATCGCGATGGCGCTGGCAGTGGCGGCGCTGGGCGCAGAAGGCGAGACGGTGATCAAAGACTCCGAGTGCGTAGGCGTGTCATTTCCAGATTTTTTCAAGACGCTGGAGCGTCTGCGGGGCGGCGAAAATCAGGAAGACTTGCGCAGGTAAATGGTTCCGTAGCTCGTAGCGACGGAGATTTTCGGTCCCGCAGAGCCGATCTTGCCGCTGAGGCGCGCTGTGCCATTTTCATCGGCGGGCTGCAATCCGGGCGCCTCGAAATCGCTTTGAATTTCTCCCGAGCGCGAGATTGCGGAAATTTCGAAATTCGATTTCGCGGGCAGCGTCAGGTCCACTTCCCCCGTTCCGTTCGCGATGTTGATATCTTCGCGCGGCAGTTGTGCGTAAGTCACCTTGATGTCCCCGTGCGTTCCAGCGATGTCCAGGCGCCCCGCGACGTTCTCCACTTCGATGTCCTTGTCATGCGTGACGAGTTTGGCGAAGCCACCCACGTCCGACACGGCAATCTCTCCCGAATCCAGCTCCAGTCGTCCCGTCAGATGCGCTAGAGTAAGGTCGCCGGCCTGCGATGTGTAATGCGTGGTCTTGCTGACGTTGCGGATGCGCACCGGCCCGAAAAATTCGCCCTGCAAGGTCGCGTCGCCTGCCACATCGTTCATTTCAATTTCGTTGCCGCGGCCGGTGATGCGCACACTGCCGGTGATGTCGTCAATGCGCGCATCGCCTTTCACGAGCTGCGCGGTTACGTCGGCGCCAACGTCGTGCACTTCGATATCGCCGGTCTGCGTGGTAACGCTCACGGCGCCGGCCAGGCCGGAAATGGAAATGTCGCCATGATGCGAATCGGCGGAGAGCGATACGCTCTTGGGCAGCGTCAAGTCGAAGTCCACGGTGACGTGCCCCGTCTCCATCTCTTGATTCACGGGATGAACGCTGTAGCCGTCACGCGTTTGCTCGATCACCACTTTCAGCGACTTTAGAAGTTCATCAGCGGCCGATTCGTTCGCAGCCTCGGCCGTTTCCGTGACGCTCACGCGCAGATCGTTGCCGTCGCCGACGTGCGCGGTGATGCTTCCAAGCGCCGTCGTCACCATCACGTGGGCGCCGGCAGGAATTGCTTTCGGCGGGAGTTCCTCGCTCTGGGAGGTCTTGTGATTGAAAACGTCGAGGTCAATATTAAGGTCGGGATTCCTCTCGTGGATCCTGGTATAAATTCCCATTCCTGCCAGAACGAACACCACCAGCACCAGCAGCGCCGCCTCGCCGCCCGTTAGCAACGGCGGACGCGCGTCACCAGCTCGCTGGGCGCTGAAATGATCCACCAACTTGGCGATGCCCCATAGAATGATCAGCACGGGCCAAAAACGCCAGAAGAGGTGCCAGATTCGCAGGTCCGGATGGAAGCGCGCGAGAAGAAACAGGATTCCGAGAACAATCAGAAGCAAGCCCGTGAAGATCGAACTGCGTTGTCGCCCGCCGTTGCTCACGCGCGCCTCACGAGCCGAGATGGCCTTCTTTGGAAGCCAGCGACTGCGCGGTCAGCACAACACCCGCAACGATCAGCAGAATCGGCCAAAGTTCCAAGAAGCTGAAACGCGTGTATTCGCCGATCAGGAAGAGCACACCCACGGTGATGATCATCAGCGGGCCCATCAGACCGCGAATTTTGCAGTGGGGGCAATGGCAAACCGCTTGATTGGGATCGCTCATTCTGGCCTCCCCTAGGAATTTTTGTGCAGACGATCCCAGAGGATCCATCCGCCGACCAGGATCAATGCCACCGGCCAGCTTTTGGAAAACCACTCGCGCTGCAAGAGGCCGAAGTTCGCCAGCAGCACCAGAACGCCGATGCCGATGAGCACGAACGCGCCGATCGGTCGGCGCTCGCGCCCTTCGATCAAATTTGCCGGCTCGGGCTCTCCCTTCTTGCGTGCCTGAGCGGTGCGATAGGCCTCGATGGGCATGTAGAAATAAAAGCAGCCGAGAGCGATGCCGAGAAACGCGTTGTAAGCGTCGGGCAGGTCGCTACTGAGCGCCGCGATGATTCCGGCGAAGATCAGTACGTGAATCACGGCCTTCATGTACTGGCCGTTGTACACGGCGCCCAAGCCGGGAATGATGCCGAGTGTGGCGGCGAGCCCGGGATTCACCTCTGCCTTTCCTGGTTCCGGAGCCGCCGGACTTGTTAGCAGCCCCGCGAGGCAATCCTCGCAATAGAGCGCGCCGCGCACTTCGCGTGTGCACTGCGGGCAAAGCGCTTTCCCGCAATTGCGGCAATAACCGGTGGCCGGGACATCTGTGTGCACCGCGCAATTCATCGGGGGCTCCTGGTGTTTGTACCAATCACGATAGAGCCAAAATTTTCCGCCCAATGGGTGTTGAGTAGAGACGCGAGCATCGTGCCGTTGCGCGACTGGCTGTGACCGGGATGCGGTGAAGCCTGCGATTTCTCCCGCGGATTCACGGAAGGCGGCTGCGAGTTTTGTTGCGGCGCGGGCGCCGGCGTGTTGGAAGGAGAAGGCTCGGCATCGGGCTGCAGGCGCGTCTGAATCTCATACACGACGCGCAGGTCGTTCACGAATTTGGCGCCGCGCGCGTAGGTGAGGTGCACCTGGCGATTGGCGGTGCGAAAAACATTCGTGGGGCTCAGGTCCGCCTTCTTCAGTTTCGCCGGGGACATTCCGCTGGTGTAAAGGACGATCAATAGGGTGGCCGCAACGGTGACGACGCCCATGGCGAAGCGCGGCTGCCAGAATTGCGGAATCCGCGCAAACCAGCGTTGCCATCCCGCACTCTGCGCGCGCCGCGGGCCCAGTGTGCTTTCCAGGATTTTCGGAATTAACTGCGGGGGAGCTTCCAGCGCATCGAGTGCGCGCATCCGATGCACCAGGCCGCCGACTTGCGCGATCAGCTTGCCGCAATCGTCGCAACTGCTCGCATGCGCGGAAAATTCCGCTGCTTCGGCGGGCGAAAGAATCCCGTCGAGATAATCGCTCAGCCTTTCTTCGGTTAGTGCGCAGTTCCAGTCCGTCATACTCTCACTCCCGCCAATCAATTCTGCGGCCGCAGCCCCATTTCTTCCAAAATGCGCGCCAGCTCGATGCGCCCGCGGTTAATGCGCGATTTTACCGTACCCTCGGGCACTTCCAGGACGGTTTGAATCTCGCTGTAATCGAGGCCCTGCAAATCGCGCAAGATCACCGCTTCGCGCAATTCCGGCGAAAGCCGCGACAATCCTTGTTGCAGCTGCGCGCTTAATTCCGAGGCCAGCGCCAGCTTGTCCGGCGTACGCCCCGCGGATTGTTTGTTCTCCAGCTTGGGCATCGCGTCTTCGATCGAATCCGTCAGCCGATCGCGCCGCGTGCGCCGGTAATGATCCACCAGCAGGTTGCGCGTGACGCTGGTGAGCCATGTAGGAAAAGCTCCGAAAGCCGGCCGGTAACTGGGCAGCGTGCGATAGATGCGCAAGAAAACTTCCTGGCTCAGGTCCTCGGCTTCGGTGGAATTGCCGGTGAACCGGTAGCACAGATTGAAGACGCGCCGGCTGTGCCGGCGCACAAGTTCCTCCCAGGCCGGCCCTTCGCCCCGGAGACATCCCTGCACCAGTTGGGCGTCGGGCTCCAATCGTCTTTAGCCTCGCAGCTTGCATTCCCTTTCAGCCTCACAAGATGTAACGCAATCCGGGGCTAGAAAGTTCCGCTGGCCGGGCGACGTGTGGCGTCGAGCGGCCCTGTAGTTCCACGGAGACTTGCATTGTGCCGCATCTTATCGAGCTTGGCGACGGGAACACAAGCGCCGTGATGGATATCGGTCCGCGCCGCGAAAGAAACGCGAAACCCGCCTTGACACTCTTGGAAGCTTGCTGTTAGGTTGCGAAATCAATGCTGCGCACTTCACGACGGATTTTCTTCCTGCTGCTCGCCCTGGTCGCGCTTGGCGGTTTGTTCTACAAGTTTCGCAATTCGATCACGCTCGAAGGGTTCCAGTGGTCCACGGTGGGGCAGTCGCTGCGCGATGCGCGGCTCTCCTTCCTGGTGCTCACCGTGGCGACGATCTATGTCTGTTTTGCAATTCGCGCGCTGCGTTGGATGAGGTTTTCGCGCACGCTGGGAGTCACGCATTTCGGCAATGTGTATAGCGCCACGCTGATGGGCTTTACAGGCACATTTCTGCTGGGCCGCGCCGGCGAGCCGATTCGTCCCGTGCTGATTGCGAAAAAAGATGGATTGTCCATCCCGCGCATGTTCGGTGTTTACGTCCTCGAGCGCGTGTTCGACATGGCTGCTACGGCCGTCATTGCGGGATCCGCGCTGTTGTTGTATGAGCAGCATGGCCGGGTGAGCACGGAAGATGAAGCGTTGTTGAAACTGACGCGTTCGGCGGGGAGTTTGCTTCTGGTCGCGTTGCTGGTGGCCGTCGGGTTTCTGATTTATTTTCGTTATCATGGCGCGGAATGGCTGGCACGACGGCTGAAAAAACCGTCGTGGCGCGCCGGTTGGCGCGGGAAAATTATTTTGCTGCTGGAAGGATTTGCGGAAGGGTTGCAGGGAATCCGCACTTGGAATGATCTGGGCGCGTTGATCGCACTTTCGGCCGTGCATTGGTTCCTGATCGTGGTGTGTTATTGGTGGGTGGCGCACGCATTCGGCGGAAAGCTGGGTGAATTGACCTTGGCCGGTGCGGCGCTGGTGCTGGCGTTTTCCATGGTAGGGTCAGCCGTGCAATTTCCCGGAGTGGGCGGCGGAGCGCAAGTCGCCACATTTGTTGTGTTGACGCTGATCTTTGGAGTAGAAAAGGTGCCAGCGGCGACCATGTCCATCATGGTATGGCTGCTTACCTTTGCATCGTGTAGCCTGGCGGGTTTGCCTTTGCTCTTCCGCGAAGGATGGTCCATGGGCGATTTGCGCAAGATGGCCACGGCCGCCGAAAACGAAGCCGAATCCGTGGCGGAAGAAATTGCGCTTGGCGCGCATCCTGCGAAACCGGGAGAAGAAACACGGTGAAATGCCCCTTCTGCACGAACCTGGACGATAAAGTAGTTGACTCGCGTGAGGCGCGCACCGGCGACCTGATTCGCCGCCGCCGCGAGTGCTTGAAATGCAGCCGCCGCTTTACCACCTACGAGCGCATTGACGAAATTCCTTACATGGTCATCAAGAAAGACGGGCGGCGCGAGAAATTCGAGCGCGCGAAACTCCTGCAGGGCCTGCTGAAAGCCTGCGAGAAGCGCCCCGTACCGGTCGGCAAGCTGGAAACGATCGTCGATGAGGCGGAGCAGTTCGTCAGCGAGGCGCCGGAGCGCGAGCGCACCACAAAAGACATTGGCGAGCACATCATGCAGAAACTGAAGAAGCTGGATAAAGTGGCGTACGTCCGATTCGCGTCCGTATATCTGGATTTCAAGGACGTGAAGGAATTCATGGACGAGCTGAAAGTGCTGCTGAAAGATCGGGTAAAGAAGTAACTCCGTTAGACTTGCCAGACGCCTGCGGCAAATTTCTTGATGGTGCGAAATCCCAGATGTTCGTAGAGGCGCACGGCCGAGGTGTTGATGCTGGTTACCGTGAGCGATAGGGAGTCGTAGCGCCGACGGCGCAGCGCTTGGATCGAGCTTTCCATCAAAGCGCGCCCGATGCCGTGGCCCTGATATCCGGGCATCACACAGATTTGCGTGGTGTGCCCCACGCGCTCGGCGACCGTGGACGTGAGCACCATGCCGATGGGCCGCTCGCCCGTCGCGGGACGCACCAGAAAAGAAGCCTCTGGCAAAAACTGGCCGCAGCCGGGAAGAAGCACGATGTTGCGCAGGAATTTCATGCCGCCGGATTCAGTGCGGTACTGGTCGTTGATTTCTCCATCCACATGATCGGCATAAGCCAGCTGGATCAGCCGCGCCGCGGATTCGAACGCGCGATCCGTCCACGGCTCCAGGCGCAGACCGGTGGAAAGAGGTGTGCCGCCGAGCTTGGCATCGGCCAGCGTCAACAACATGAACTGCCGTGTATACAGCTTGAAATACTGCGAGAGAAATATGGGGTCGAGCTCGGTGCCGAAGGGCATCAACTGGGCTTCGACGCGCTCCAAGCGCGGAGTAGCATGTAGCGCGGTCACCATTTCCGTCACCAGCGCGCGGGTAATCGGCTCCTGCGAAAAACGCGAAGATACGAATAGGCCGCCGATCAATCCCTTGTGATCTTCCAGAACGTAGAAGCCATATCCGGCAGGATTGCCATCTTCCATGGCCACGTAACCGCCCAGCGAGCGCGAATCAATAAACCGGCGAATCAGTTCAATCGAGGATCGATAGTCCCAATGCAACTCGTCGCGCCAATGGCGAGTCTCTTCCTGGAAGAGCGGGTCCAGGTTCCGCGCCTGAATTTGCCGGAGATCGACAATCTGCATGTGGGAAAGGAAACAACCCCCACGCCATTATAAACATGGGCGGCGGCAGAACCCAACTGGCGGACGTTGTCGGCAATACGGTTAGGAAGCTTGCGCGTATTTCGAAGGTTGAGGGTAATTGTCTGAAATGTAACGTCCCGGACAATCAGCCTACCCTGCGCTTGCCGCAAATTGTGCTACCATGCAATTCGCCGAGGCGAGAATTGCGTGCGCCCGCGCTTACCGGATGGCTTTCCTCTCAGAACTACGCTATCCAACAACGCGTATCGCCAAGCTCCTCTCGGGACTCTTCGCGATTGCGCTCTTCCTATTTGTGTCTGTGGCCGCTGTTTCCGGCTTCCTGCTGTACCAATTGCTGCGTACCTCGCACGCGACGGGCTCGCCCATCGATCTGAACGTGATGATGGGGCATCCGGTGGCGTTTTCGTTTCCGGTTGCCAACGGCGGTACGCGCGACGGCTGGTTCTATCCGGGATTGCGCGGCTCACCTACGATCGTGGTCTGTCACGGATATCATTCGCAACGGTCAGACGTCCTGACGCTGGTCACCGCGCTGCAGGACCAGCAGTTCAACGTGTTCCTGTTTGATTTCACCGCGCACGGCACCAGCCCCGGCGTCACCACGCTTGGTTATAAGGAGGTGGCGGAGCTGCAAGCCGCGATGCAGGCTTTGGCCACGCGCGACGATGTGGATCCGAAACATTTCGGGCTGTGGGGCGTGGACATGGGCGGATATGTGGTGCTCGAAAATGCCGTCTCCGATCCGCGAGTGTCCGCGTTCATCGTGGACGATGCCTATGCGGATCCGCGCGATATGGTGCGCATCGAAGTGAAACGCTCGGGCCTTACCGTGCTGCCTTACGTAAGCCAACTCTGCGACCTGGGTTTTCGCATGCTCAATTATCAATTTCGGAACCAGCCGCCAGTCACCGCACAGCTGGTTCGAACCAAGGGCACTCCCAAACTTTTCTTCGTGTCGGACGATCGGCCGGATCTTGCCAGGGACATGACAGACCTGTTCACCCGTGCGCCGGAGCCTAAGCAGATGATTCGCGATCGCACCAGTTATCCGGATATGTCGGATGACGACCGCAAAAACTATGAGAGCCAGGTGGTGAGTTTCTTCCTGCTAAATCTGCCGGCGACGTCGCGCGCTCCGAGCAACTAGCGCGGAACGGGCTGTATCGGAACGTAGATGATGCCTTGTTGCGGCGGCTCCTCGGCGTTGCGAAATCTTCCTGCCTGAACTATTTTTTCAAATCCCTCCCCTGAAGTGAGCACCAGAGCTGCGTCCGGATCCTGCGGCGACCATTCCGGCATTTCGCGCTGGAAATAATATGCCAGGCCGTAATTCCAGCTGCGCCTTAGCTGGTATGTAAAGATCCTGTCGGGATGAAGATCGTTGCGGAAGAACGCCGCGTGAGATCTCGCTGATATGTACGGATCAAGCGCCGGCAGGACCACGGCATTTGCGACTTGCAGCGTTGCCAGGGCGCTGATGCTGCACAGAATCACGGCCAGATGCAAATCCCTGCGCATTCCGGCGTAGAGAATACCAGCGGCGACTGCGATCGCGATTGCCAACGCTACGGCGGCGAGCGCGGGGATGGTGGCGCCCGTCTGGGTGAATGGGAACTTGTGCGCCGCACGGAGGAAGATGGCGGCTAGCACAATCCATGCCACGCCAATTCCCGCGCTGAGGATGATCGCGTTGCTGCGGCTTCTTTGAAACGCGCGGCTGGCGCCGATTGCCGCGACCAACGCCAGAGCTGGAACCGCCGGAAGAATGTAACTGGGCAGCTTCGATCGCGAAAAGCTGAAGAACACGATGGGGAAGACGGCCCAGCAGGCGACGAAGAATCCGGGGGAGTTCGTCCACGTTTTTTCGCGCCATAGTCTCATCGCTTCTTGCGCCGCGCCGACCAAGAACGCCGACCATGGCAGCAGCGCGAGAATTGTAATCGGCCCGAAAAACCAGAACGGCTGCTGGTGTTGGAACAGCGGCGTCAAGTAGCGTTCGAAATTGTGCTGAAAAATAAATATGTGCAGAAAATCGGGATTGCGCCGCGCGCAGAGCGCGTACCACGGCAGTGCGACGGCACAGAATGCCACGATGGCGACCGGGTGTGCCAAGCGGAACGCGGCGCGCCAGTTGGATGTGCCAAGCGCCCAAACGCTGATGGCGCCGCCGGCAAGTATGACTGCTGCCGGACCTTTCGCGAGGACTCCGGCGCCGAGGAATACGCCCCACAGGACGAGCACCTGCAGATTGCGTTCTTGAATTTCCGCCTGCGCATTGTTCGGGATGCGCAACGCGCCCGCCCCCCTCAGGACGCTCGCCGCGCAGATCATGGCCAGCGTGATCGCCGCGCTGAATAGCATGTCTGGAGTTGCCGCGCGCGCCAATCCGGTACCCCCGACGCTCGTGGCAAAAATTACGGGCGCAAGCAGCGTCGGTCTCGCCAGCGAATCTTCGTCCGCCCCATAGTACCGCCGCGCAAACCAGGCGATCCCGTTTGCGGCCGCCACAGCGGCGATCGCAGAAGGCAAGCGCGCCGCCCATTCCGCCGGCAAATGCATCCAGAATCCGACGGCCGCCGCCCAGTAATAGAGAATCGGCTTTTCGAACCAGGGAACGCCCCAAAGCCGGGGCGTAACCCAGTCCCCGGTTTCGGCCATGCTACGCGCGATCCATGCGTAGCGCGGTTCATCGGGGCCGACCAAGCCGATGGCGCCGAGGTTTGCGAACAGCGAGACCATGACCACCACGGCGGCGGTGGCGAGCGCCGCGATGCTCGTCTTGCGCCGAGATTGTGCCAATTCGTGCAAAGCGCGATGAGTCTAACATTCTCGCCGCCAATCCTGTTTCGCGAAGCGTGCCTACGGTGTGCCCGGCGCGACAGACCATCACGACGCACGAACGCAAAGGATAACCGCGGCGGCCAATCGCAATGCACAATCAGCGAACGATTGCTGGCATCCTCTCCGCAGGCTCTTGCATAATGGCCCGCTATGCGGGAATGGTTGGAATATGCCGTGGCCTGGAGCGGGCTGAAATTATTGGGGCTGCTGCCGCGGCCAGCGGCGCGATGGGTGGGCGCGTCGTTCGCGTCCGTGGCGTATGCGGTTCGAACGCCGCTGCGCCGTGCGGCGATGTTCAATCTGCATCTGGCGTTCCCGGGCTGGAGCGAAGCGAAACGCAAGGACGTCATCCGCGCAATGATCCGCCAAATCGGCTGGATGGCAGGCGAGTTCTCCCAATTCCCACGCTACACGCGGCAGAACATCCAGCGCATCGTCGTGATTGATGGAGCTGAAAATTTCGACGCCGGGCAACGCCGCGGAAAAGGCGTGCTGTTCCTCACCGGCCACATGAGCGCCTGGGAGCTGTCGTCCTTCGCGCACGCGCTCTACGGACACCCTTTGCACTTCCTGGTTCGGCCGATCTCGAATCCGCGCGTGGATGCGCTGATTAATCATTACCGCTGTTTATCGGGCAATCGTCCCATCGATAAAAATAAGTCCGCGCGCGCTATTCTGAAAGTTCTGGCGGACGGCGGCACGGTTGGCATTCTCTCCGATCACAACACCGCGCTCGAAGAAGGAGTGTTCGTGAATTTCTTCGGCATCCCCGCGTCCACCACGTCCGGTTTGGCGCGCATCGCTCTGCGTACGGACGCAGCCGTGGTTCCCGGCTTCCTTTTCTGGGACGATTCGCTGCGCAAGTACCGGCTGCGGTTCGAACCGCCCGTTGAGCTGGCGCGTACAGGCGATGAAGAAGTGGATGTGCGCGAGAACACGCAGCGTTTCACGGGAGTAATTGAGAATTACGTGTGCGCGCATCCGGATCAATGGCTCTGGGTGCACAAGAGATGGAAAACGCGCCCGCCAGCTGAGCCGCCAATGTATCCGTTCTAGCTCGGCGCATGCCGCAACACGCTTTTTTTGCAACGAATCATTTTTCCACACGAGGTGCAGTGATGATTCATACGGCCGGCGAACTTGCGGAATATCTAAGCGCCAAAATCCACGGAGACGCGCAAATCCCGATCAGCGGCATCGCCAGTCCGGAGAGCGCGAAGCCGGAGCATCTGATCTACGCTGACTCGTCGCGCCAGCTGCAACGCGCTGCGAGCTCGGCGGCGCGTTGCGTGCTCGCTTCCCCAGGCACGAATTTGTCCGGCAAGACAATCCTGGAAGTCGAGAACCCGAAACTCGCCTTCGCGAAGGCGGCAACGTGGCTGCTTCCCACACCTCCGCTGCGTCCGGAAATTCATCCCACCGCAATCGTCGCCGCGACAGCGCGGCTGGCTGCCAACATTCGCGTGGGCCCGTACGTTGTAATCGAAGACGAAACGGAAATCGGCACAGGAACACACGTGGAGGCATTCTGTTTTTTGGGTCGCGGCGCTCGGGTGGGAGAACACTGCCGGCTGCATGCGCGGGTAACGCTCTACGCCGGGGCAAAGCTCGCTGATCGCGTGGAAGTCCACAGCGGCGCGGTGATCGGCAGCGACGGCTTCGGCTATGTCTTCGGTGACGGTCAGCACATCAAGTTCCCGCAAATCGGCGGCGTGGAAATCGGTGACGACGTGGAAGTTGGCTGCAATACAACGATTGACCGTGGGTCGCTCGCGGCGACCCAAATTGGAAAGGGCGTCAAGATTGATAACCTGGTCCAGGTCGCTCACAACGTGCGCGTCGGAAGCAATACGGTTATAGCCGCGCAAGTAGGTATTTCCGGCAGTTGCACGATCGGCGCGCAGGTCCTGGTAGGCGGCCAGGTGGGTATCGCGCCGCACTGCACGCTGGAAGACGACGCAATCATCGGCGCCCAAGCTGGAATCCCGAGCGGGAAGATCATTCGTCGCGGTCAGACGGTTTGGGGCACGCCGGCAAGACCGTTCGCCAGATTCAAGGAACAATATGGCTGGCTGTCGCGTTTGCCCGAATTGGCGGAGCGCGTCCGCAAATTGGAGCAAGCGAAAACGGGTGAGTGAAAGGGCAGGCGAACGCCGCGAAGTTCGGTTTCTATTCGCTTTTCTGACTGCCGTACCGCCCAGATGTGGAAAATTTCTAGCACATGATTTGCACATTTTCCCCGCACGATTACCTTTATGAAACATTTAAGCAGCCATATGCCCTTGTCCCACATCTATACCCAGTGGCAACGGGCAGCGCGTTTTTAGTTGACCCTAAGGGCAAACCCAAAGATAATATTAGCGTTAGCGTGATTCCTCTGAGATTTGGGTGGCAGAGGAGGCCGATATTCCGCGAGCTCCTTCGCGGGGCCGCTGTTTGGCACGGCAAAAAAGCCGTCTGTCGGCCGTATGATCCGAACAATCCTACCCTGATGGATCGCAGCAACCCCCCGTTGCTGGATTTCTAGCTCGGGGAGCACCGGGGCGCACGATAGCCGGCGCGATGTAGTCAAATAGTACTGAGGGATTGATGACGCCGAAAGTGAGACTGCAGGTGGACGCCCCGAACGAAAGCAGTTCGCAGGGTACGGCCACAGTTCGCAGCCGAAATGTTGAATTTCAGGTCGAGCAGGCGATAGCCCGCACGACCAGCTGGCTGCTCTCTGCTCAGACTCAGGACGGCTACTGGTGGGCTGAGCTGGAAGCGGACACCACGCTGGAATCCGACTACGTTTTGTACCTGCACATTCTTGGCCAGTTGGACTCCGAAAAAACCGCTAAGCTTGCCACTTACATTCGCCGCAAACAGCTACCCGACGGCGGGTGGAACATCTTCGAGGGTGGTCCTTCCGAGCTGAACGCCACGGTGAAGGCTTACGTCGCTCTGCGGTTGGCGGGCGACTCCGCAACCGCGCCGGCTTTAGTGCGCGCCAAGGAAAGGGTACTGGAACTGGGCGGTCTGGAAGCGACGAATTCCTACGTGCGCTTTTATCTGGCGATGGTGGGTGGTGTCGATTGGAGCATCGTTCCTTCGATTCCGCCGGAACTGATGCTCTTGGCCGACTGGTTTCCCATCAATATTCACGAGATGTCATCCTGGACGCGCGGGATTGTGATTCCGCTGGCGATCGTTTATGCGTATAAACCGGACTGGCGGCTGCCTGCGGGCGTCACGGTAGGCGAACTTTTCAAAACTCCAGGGGGCAAGCCGCAATCTTTTAAATGGGACAAGCGTGTAATTTCCTGGCGCAACGTGTTCCTGGCGATGGACCGCGGATTGAAATTGCACGAGCGACTGGGATGGAAGCCGTTTCGCAAGCTCGCGCTGGAACGCGCGCGCCGCTGGATGGTGGAGCGGCTGGAACGCAGCGAAGGCTTGGGCACGATTTATCCGGCGATGATGAACTCGATTTTCGCGCTGCTGGCGGAAGGCGCCGACACAGAGGATCCGCTTGTCGCGCGCGAGATCGGTTTTCTCGAGCGTTACGAAATTGCCGAAAGCGATACCTTGCGCGTGCAGCCTTGTATTTCGCCTGTGTGGGATACGGCGATCGCGATGGTGTCGCTCGAAGAGGCTGGGCTCGATCCTGCGCATCCTTCGCTTATCGCTGCAGAGCGTTGGGTCGTCTCGAACCAGATTCTTGGCCCCGGTGACTGGCAGGTAAAGAATCCGAACGCCGCGCCGGGCGGCTGGGCCTTTGAGTTCAAGAATGAATTTTATCCGGATGTGGACGACACCGCGTTCGTGCTGATGGCGCTGGGCCGCGTCGCCGATCCTGATTCCGAACGCTTGCGCCGCTCCATGCAGCGCGGCCTCGAGTGGCTCGTCAGCATGCAGAACGAAGACGGGGGCTGGGGCGCGTTCGATCACGAAAACAATCTGCAATTCCTGAATCACATTCCCTTCGCGGACCACAATGCCATGCTGGATCCTTCGACGGCGGACGTGACCGCGCGCGCCGTGGAATGCCTCGGCCAAATGGGCTGGTCGGCGAATGATCCCGTGATTCAACGGGCGCGAGCTTTCATACGTCATGATCAGACCGCTGAAGGTCCGTGGTTTGGGCGTTGGGGCGTGAATTACATTTACGGCAGCAGCAGCGTGCTGCGTGCTCTCGAAATGATTGGCTTGTCCAAGGGCGCGGATTGCCAGGCGGCGGCGAATTGGCTGCGTTCGGTACAAAATCCCGATGGCGGTTTCGGCGAGTCAATTCTTTCCTACTACGATGCGGCGCTGAAAGGGAAAGGGAAGAGCACGGCGTCGCAGACGGCCTGGGCGATCATTGGATTGCTCGCGGTGTGCGGACCGTACGATGCCTGCGTCGAGCGTGCCATTGCGTGGTTGGTGGCGAATCAGAACGAAAACGGAACCTGGGACGAAGCCGAATTCACCGGCACGGGGTTTCCCTGCGTGTTTTATTTGAAGTATCACATTTATCGCAACGCGTTCCCGTTGTACGCCCTCGCGCGCTATGACAATATGCGCCAGGGTCGGCGCAAATTCGTCGGCGTGCAGATTCCTGCTGAGGAATTGCAAAATCAGAACGGACAGCGGACCTAGCCGATGAGCGCCTCGCTCGTCGTAAATCGTCGCTGCGGCTTCCGCAGCGCGAGAATCTTCAATGCTTCCGCAAACGCAGCTAGGTTGGTCGTACGCAGCAGCTGCAGAATTTGCCGGGAAATCGCGGCTCGGCTCAATCGGGTTTGCCAATCCTTATGACTACGCTTGTAACCGGCGCCACGGGCTTCGTGGGAAGCCACGTCGCGCGGCAACTTGTCGCTGCCGGCGATTCTGTGCGCGTGCTGGTTCGCGCCACTAGCAATCTCGCGGTACTGGATGATTTGCCGGTCGAGCGCGTAGAAGGCGATCTGCGCGATAGCGCTTCGCTCGATCGCGCGATGCGGGGCGTGCAGCGCGTGTATCACGTGGCGGCGGATTACCGCTTGTGGACGCCGAAACCCGCGGAGATTTACGAAAACAACGTCGAAGGCACGCGGCGATTGCTGACGGCTGCGCATCGCGCGGGTGTGGAACGCATCGTATATACCAGCACCGTTGCCACGATTGCCGTGCCGCGGCAAGGCGCGCTGCCGAACGAAGAAACTCAGGCGGCGCTCCAAGAAATGATCGGGCATTACAAGCGCTCGAAATTTTTGGCGGAGCAGGTCGCCCTTGACGCTGCTCGCGCAGGAGTGCCGGTGGTGATCGTGAATCCGACGGCCCCGGTAGGCCCGGGCGATTGGAAGCCTACGCCGACCGGCCGCATCGTTCTGGATTTTCTGCAGGGCAAGATGCCGGCGTATGTGGATACCGGACTGAACGTTGCTGCGGTGGAAGATGTCGCAGCGGGCCATCTGCTGGCGGCGGAGAAGGGTCGCATTGGTGAGCGATACATTCTGGGCGCGCGCAACATGACGCTGAAGCAAATTCTGGATGCGCTTTCGGCGATCACTGGACGTCCGGCGCCGCGTGTGCGTTTGCCCCATGTGATCGCGCTGGCCGCGGGCTATGCGGACGAATTTTATTCGCGTCTGGCGGGCCGCGAGCCACAGATTCCTGTCGAGGGCGTTAAAATGTCGCGCCACAAGATGTTTGTGGAGAGCGACAAGGCGCAAAGGGAATTGGGATACAAGCCGGGAAAAGTGGAAGCGGCGTTGGAACGTGCGGTGCGTTGGTACGAGGTGCACGGCTACATCGCAAATCGCGCGGGCGGTAAACCGTTGCCGCAACCTGCGGCCGCATAGAGATACGCAATGAAAATACTCGTCACCTTCGCGCTGGAAAATGAATTTGCCCCGTGGCGCGCGATGCGCGAGTTTCGCGCCGGCAAGTGGGGTGACGCTGATCTGTATCGCGCCCGAATTGGCGCCGCCGAAGTTGGCGTGATTTTGACTGGAGCGGGGCCGAAGCAGGCGCATCTGAAAGCTGCGAAAATTCTGGGAAGCGATCCGGACTCGATCAATTTGTGTGTTTCTTCAGGGCTGGCAGGCGCGCTGAAGATAAATTATCCGGTTGGCCAAGTCTTGGCGGCTCGCTCGGTGCGCACCGAGGCCGTGCGCGCGGATTTAAAGGATAATGTGCTGGATAGCAGCGCGCCGTTGCTTGCGTTCGCAGCGGAATGTGGCGCGACGGTAGTGGGCCAATTTTATAGCGCCGAACGCGTGGTGGGGCGAGCGGAAGAGAAACATTATCTGGGCGAGCATTCCGACGCCGTGGAAATGGAAAGCTTTGAAATACTTCTGGAGTCGGCTGCGTTTGGAATTCCGGCGATCGCCATACGCGCCATTAGTGACACGGTTGAGGACGAGCTGCCGCTCGATATGAACCGGATTTTAACCGACGAAGGGCAAGTGAGTATTCCGCGCGTGCTGGGACAAGTGGCGTTGCATCCGACGTCGGTGCCGGATTTGCTCCGCCTGGGACAAAACAGCAAAGCGGCCGCGGAATCGCTGGCGCAATTTCTGGACAAGTACATCGCGACTGTGTCGCAGAGATCTCAAACGCTGGAGCGGAGTGCAGGAGTGGCGGCGCCTTAAGCGGCGCCGACTTGAAAAAGAAGATGAGTCACACCATCGAACACATCGAACGGGAGCAGGCGCACGAACCCAAGCGCGGCCACATGCGCGCAGGAGTGTATCGTGGCAAGGGCCGGGTAGTCGTCGAATCCGTGCCGATTCCCGAAATTGGCGAGGGCGAGCTGCTCTTTCGCGTGGCGGCCTGCGGAATCTGCGGCACGGACATCAAGAAAATTCACCACGGTTTCGTTCCGGCGCCGCAGATACTCGGCCACGAGCTGGCCGGCACCGTGGTAAAAGTTGGCGCGGGCGTGACGAAGTTCAAACCCGGCGATCGCATCGTCAGTTTTCATCACATCCCATGCGGCAATTGTTTTTACTGCGCGCAGAAACTTTTTTCACAGTGCGCGGGTTATAAGAAGACGGGCCTGACGGCGGGGTTCGATCCCAACGGCGGCGGCTTCGCGGAATACGTGCGCGCGATGCCCTGGATCGTGGAACGCGGAATGATCGCGCTGCCCGCCGACGTCAGCTTCGAGGAAGCTACGTTCGTCGAGCCAGTGAATACCTGCTTGAAAGCTGTGCGCAAGGCGCGCATTGCAAAGGGTGAGCAAGTTCTGGTGCTGGGTCAGGGGCCGATCGGCATGTTGCTGATGATTCTTGCTCAATACGAAGGCGCGGAAGTTTACGCGAGCGACCCGATGCCGGGACGCCGAACTGCGAGCCTGCGTTTTGGAGCGAAAGAAGTTTTCGATCCGACGAGCCAGAACCTACAGCGGGAAATTCGCCAGCGCAGCGGCGGCCGTGGCGCGGACGCCGTCCTGGTGGCTGTGCCCAACCCGTCATTGGTGCCGGAAGCCCTGGCACTCGCGCGACCGGGCGGACGCGTGTTACTGTTTGCTCATAACGATCCGGTTCTCCAGCTGGAATTTCCGGCGGCGGCCGTGGGGGTGGAAGAGAAGGAAATCCTCGGGAGTTATAGCGCGTCTATAGACGATCAAGCGGAATCCGCGGCGCTGGTTTTCGAGCGGCGCCTGCCGGTGCGCGAATTAATTTCCCACCGCTTTCCCCTGGAGCAAATATCCGAGGCACTGGAATTGGCGGCACATCCGAAGGACAATACTTTGAAAGTAGTCATAAGGCACGAATGAGCGCTTATAGGCGGGGCAGTGGGCATATGAACGCCGCAGTTTTGTACGGCGCTGAAAATCTGAAGATCGAGACGGTAGATATCCCCAAGATCGGTGACGACGAGGTACTGGTCCGCGTCGCCGTGGCGCTGACCTGCGGTACCGATCTGAAAGTCTGGAAACGCGGATATCACGCGCGCATGATTCAGCCGCCGTCGCTATTCGGCCACGAGCTTGCCGGCGTGATCGAAGAAACCGGGAAGAACGTGAATAGCGGTGTACAGCCAGGAATGCGCGTGCTGCCGGCAAATTCCGCTCCGTGCGACACCTGTTTCTTCTGTCGCAAGGGCCAGCCGAATCTTTGCGAGGATTTGCTCTTCAACAATGGCGCGTATGCGGAGTACATCCGCATCCCAGGGCGCATCGTGCGCCAGAACATGATCGAGATTCCCGATGGCATTTCGTTCAAAGATGCTGCGATGGCCGAGCCGCTTGCTTGCGTCCTGCGCGGAATTCGCGAGACGGGCGTGCATCCGGGCGATACCGTGGTGGTGATCGGCTGCGGACCCATCGGATTGAAATTTATTCGCATTCTTTCGCAGCGCAAAGTGCGCGTGATCGCCATTGGCAAGCGTCGTAGCCAGATGAAAGCTGCCGAGCGCTTAGGGGCGACAGCCGCCTTTGATGTGGACAAAATCGAAAACCCAGTGGAACTCGTGCGGCAATTGACCGAAGGCGGACGCGGCGCCGATTCCGTGATTGAAGCCGTGGGCCGCGCGATTACCTGGGAATGGGCGCTGCAGATGGTGCGCAAGGGCGGAACCGTGAATTTATTTGGCGGCTGCCCCACTGGCACCGAAGTAAGAATTGATCCCGCGGCGCTGCACTATTCCGAGATCACCATCAAGTCCACCTTCCATCACACGCCGCAGTTCATGCGCGAAGCCATGGACACGATTGCGCGCGGCGAAATTCGCTCCAGCGACTTCATCACCGGCGAAGTGACCCTGGAAGGATTGCCGAAAGTTTTTCAGGACATGAAGAACAGAAACGGCGAATTGAAGACTGCTGTAATTCCCTGACGTTTTCGCAAGTCAGGGCACCATGCTGCCCACACCGGAACTTGAAATCGCGCGCAATTTGCCGCAGGCCAATTGCGCTCCAGCGGAAGCCGAGCGCTACACGCGCTGGCTGGCGACGCACCACTACGAAAATTTCAACGTTGTGTCGTGGCTCTTGCCCCGCGATCTGCATCAACATTTCTATAATGTTTATGCGTATTGCCGCTGGTCGGATGATTTGGGCGATGAAGTAGCTGATCCCGCGCGGGCGCTGCAGCTGCTCGATGCATGGGAAGGCGAGCTGCAGCTGATCTACCAGGATGGGGCGGTGCCGGCGCATCCGGTCCTGATCGCGCTGCGGGAAACAATTCGCACAAAAGATATTCCGCTGCGACCGTTCTGCGATTTGCTGCGCGCGTTCCGGCAGGACCAGACCGTACATCGTTACGCCACTTGGGACGACGTGCTCGACTACTGCGTCTATTCGGCGAATCCAGTCGGCAGGCTAGTCCTTTATCTGTGCGGCTATCGCGACCAGGCGCGGCAGAAACTTTCCGATTTCACGTGCACCGCGCTGCAACTGGCGAATTTCTGGCAGGATGTCTCGCGTGATTTGGAGAAGGGCCGCGTTTATATTCCGCTGGAAGCGCTCGAGGCACATGGCTTAAGCGCGGAAGACATCGTCAACAAGCGGTTCGATGCTCGTTATGCTGACTTGATGAAGTCGCTGATCGCGCGCACGCGCAACCTGTTCCGCGCCGGCCGGCCGCTCGCGAACACCGTGCAGCCGTTTCTGCGCGTGGATCTGGAAATGTTCAGCCGCGGGGGACTCGCGATTCTGGATGCGATTGAAGCGTCGGGATATAACACGCTGCGGCATCGGCCCGCACTCAGCAAATGGACGCAGGCGAAGCTTTTGGGCAAGACATTGGCGCTCCGCACATTTTCCCGCGGCGGAAAGTCGCAGGCGATCGCAGCCGCAACCGGTGCCGCAAACGATGTCCCGGAAGCGGCGTCGCGATCGAATGAAGGTCCGCACGACGCGGCGCCGCGCGATCACACGGTTATCAAGCTCCCTGCGTATTCCGATGCGGTCCGCGGATCCTACGCGGGATGCAATCGCATCGCGCGCGCGGCGCATAGCAGCTTCTATCTGGCCTTTTTCGGGCTGCGCAAGGAAAAACGCAACGCGCTGTGCGCCCTGTACGCTTTCATGCGTCTAATTGATGATGTTTCGGACGAGCCGGGCGACTTGGAATCGAAGCGCCAGGCTCTGGCACGCTGGCGCGGCCTGCTGGACCAGGCGATTGGCGGACAGACGAATGGCCATACTGTGCTTCCGGCGCTCGCCGACACCATCGAGCGCTTCCAGATTCCCACGCGATATTTTCACGACCTGATTCTCGGCGCGGAAATGGATCTAACGGTGTCGACGTACGCGACGTTTGATCGCCTCAGCGAATATTGCTATCGCGTGGCAGGTACCGTCGGCCTGACGTGCCTGCACGTTTTCGGATTCAGCGATCCGAAAGCGCCCGATTTGGCCGAACGTCTGGGGCTGGCCTTCCAGCTGACAAACATCATTCGCGATGTCGGCGGCGACTATAAAATGGGGCGAATTTATCTGCCGCAGGAGGATCTCGCTCGCTTCGGAATCCGCGCGGAAGAATTGCACGGCCCCGTCACGCCCCAGCTACAAGAGCTGCTCGAATTTGAAGCGGAGCGCGCCTGGCAGATGTACCGCGAAGGCGCGCCTCTCGTCTCCCGCGTCAATGCGGACAGCCGCGCTACTCTTTGGGCGCTCGTTCGCACCTACAGCAGTTTGCTCGCGCGTATTGAAGAGCGCGAATTCGACGTATTTCCCGCGCGCATTTCGCTCTCCAGTGCGGAAAAAATCCAATATCTGCTGACGGCGGGCCTCGCGGCGCGACGGGCTGGCTGGTGGAAGGGTGATGTCCTCGCAAAGCGTTCTAGTAATCGGCGGCGGACTGGCGGGCCTGTCGTCCGCCGTCGCGCTGGCTGAAGCGGGCCTGCAAGTCCGGCTGCTGGAAAAACGTCCGCATCTGGGCGGGCGCGCCACTTCTTACACGCTGCCCGACGGCAGCGAGGTGGACAATTGCCAGCACGTCACGCTGGGCTGCTGCACGAATTTGGCAGATTTCTATTCGCGCGTTGGCGCGAGCGAAAAAATCCGTTTTTACGATCGCCTGTATTTTGCCGACGCCAACGGCCAGCGCTCCATTATCGAAGCCGCGCCATTGCCTCCGCCGCTGCACATGGCGCCGTCGTTCCTGCTGTTTCGCGCGCTGACGCTCGACGACAAGCGCTCGATCGCAAACGCCATGTTGGCCATTGCATGTTCCAGCGGCAGCCCGCCGCGTATCGAGGGGATCTCGATGCTGGATTGGCTGCATCGCATGAACCAGACTGCCGACGCCATCGAAAGATTTTGGCGCGTGGTGCTGGTCAGTGCGCTCGACGAAGAACTGGCGCGCACCGACGCGCGCTACGGCATCGAAGTGTTCTGGAAAGCGTTCCTGGGAAATAGCACGGGCTACCGCGTGGGAATTCCTACCGTGCCGCTCGCTGATCTTTACCAAGGTTGCCGCGAAGCGATTGTGCAGCAGGGCGGGGAAGTTCGCTTGCGCTGCGGAATCCGCGAAATCCGCGTGAAGGGAAATTGTTTTGCCGGCGCGGTGCTCGATGATGGCCAGGAAGTTTTCGCCGATGCCTGCGTCTCCGCAGTGCCGCATGACGCGCTGCTGGACCTGCTGCCGCCGGAATGTACCGATGTGAATACGCCGCTTGAGGGTCTGCGGCATCTGAAAACCTCACCGATCACCGGCGTGCACCTGTGGTTCGACCGTCAAGTGATGCGCGAGCCGTTCCTGACGTTACTGGACCACACCACGCAGTGGGTCTTCAACAAGACGCTTTTGTACAAGTCAGACGAAACGAATCGCGGCGCGGCGCGTCCAAGCGATGAGCAGGCCGCCACGGTTGAGGGTAGCGGGCAATACCTGCAGCTGGTAATCAGCGCCTCCTACGATCTGATTCCGCGTTCGCGCCAGGAAATCATCGAGTTGTGCCGCCGCGAACTCGCCGCCGTGCTGCCGCTGACGCGCGAAGCGCAATTGCGTAAGGCCACCGTGATCAAAGAAGTGAACGCGACATTCTCGCCGGGACCAGGTTCGGATCATTGGCGCCCGCCGCAGCGAATTCCTCTCGCGAATCTGTATCTCTGCGGCGATTGGACGCGCACGGGCTGGCCCGCCACCATGGAAGGCGCGGTGCGCAGCGGATATCTTGCGGCAGAGGCAGTGCTGGCAGACCGTGGCGAACCGCGCACATTTCTTCAGCCGGATTTGCCTTCCGAGGGACTCTGCAAATTCTGGGCCAGCCGAAATGGTCAAGCGCGCTCATGACCAAACTGCGCAAGGGCGAAGTCCTGTTGGTAGGTGCCGCGAAGGGCGGATTTATTTTCAGAAGCGACGCGCGCCGCAAGAACTGGTCCGTCAGCGACCCGCGATTCACGGGACTGATGGTCCATCATTTCACTTTCGATCCCCGCGACTGCGAATCGCGGTACGCCGCGACTTACTCCGAATGGCGGGGTTCGGACATTCCGCGCAGCCGCGATGGCGGACGCACGTGGAAGCGCACCGAAGACGGCTCGCGTTACGCCAAAGATTCCGGGCTATCCGTAAGTGTCCGGCACATTCATCCAGCACACGCCAATTGGGACACGCCCTTCGCCGGTGTTGATTCCACGGGCCTCTTTCGCAGCGACGACCGCGGCCTAGCGTGGACGGAAGTCGAGCCGCTCAATCGCCACGAATCGCGCGGCCGCTGGAGTCCCGGAAAGGGCGGGCTGATCCTGTACTGCATCGTTCCAGACCCGCACGACAAAATGAAAATGCATGTTGCAATTTCCGCCGCAGGGGTGTTCTATACAGAGGATGGCGGCCGCTCTTGGCAGCCGCGGAATCGCGGTACTCGCGCTGATTTTCTACCTGATAAGCATCCCGATCTCGGCCAGTGTGTGCATAAGCTGCTCCCCGCGGCGGACGGCAAGCGCCTCTATCAGCAAAACCACAGCGGCGTGTATCGCAGCGATTCTTCCGCGGAGCGGCGGACGGGTAACTCCGAGGGCCTCGCTTTTCGATATGGTTTTTGCGTGGGGACGCACCCGAAAGATGCCGCAAACGTTTGGGTGGTGCCCATCACCAGTTCGGAATTTCACGTCGTCCCGGATGGCAAGCTGACGGTCTTTCGTCCGCGCGATGCCGGCCGTTCCTGGCAGCGCGCCGCAAAGGGTTTGCCGGACCGCAACGCGCAGCCGCTGGTGCTGCGTGAAGCGATGTCGGTGGATTCGGCCGATGCGTCGGGAGTTTATTGCGGAACTTCCAGCGGCCAGATTTTTCGCACGCGCGATGAAGGCGCCAGTGGCAGTTGCTGGCGGATTTTCTGCCGCCGATTTATTCGGTGGAAGCGTTTGGACCGTTCGATCGAATCAGCGCGGCCGCCAGGTTTTTCCGCTCGGGATTCGATGACCTTTCCACACCCGATTGTGAAATCGTCATGGGCAAAAACATTCGGAGTATCATGAATTAACCCCTTAGGAGGTCCGATGGACCGGAAGTATAAGCAGAGGGGCTACAGCGACCGCGATTCACAGGAAAAGAAAAGAGAAAGAAGCGAACGCCCCAGCGGCGAGCCGCGCCCCAAGCAAGATTCCATGGGCCCGCGCACGCCGCGCATGGTCGGTACGGTGATGAGGGCGCGTTGCTCCAGTTGCGGTGCGGTGCTGGCGCCTGGATTTGATCCCAATGCTGAATGCCCTCGTTGCCACACCGAATTGCATTGCTGCAAACAATGCGTGCACTTCGATACCAGCAGGCAGTTTGAATGTACGCAGCCCATTCCCGAGCGCATCGCCAAAAAAGACGCCAAGAACGATTGTACGTTCTTTGAATTTCGCATGACCGTAGAGAAAGACACTTCACCGGTGAGCTACGCCACCGCTACTCCGGCGCCCACCAACCCCGGACGTCCGAACGACGCGCGCAAGGCATTCGAAGATCTCTTCAAGAAGTAATGGTCTCCAACCACGCGGTTTTGCACATCGCATTGAGCATCTGGATGAGTCTCGTCATTTTCTTGTTGCGTCGGCCGCTGCGTCTATTTCGGCGGCATGGGGAACAGCGTCGGCTCGGCAGCGGGCTCGTTTGCGATCGCTTCCAGCTGCGGATAATGCGTGCGAAGTGTCTCCGGAATTTTCACTTTGTTTCCGCTCAGCAAATGAATCAACTGCAGCGCGTTTACAATCCCTTTCGCTTCGAAATGATTATTGGTGACAACGAAGGTCGTGCGAGCATTTTCGGCCACACGCTCGATGCGTTTGGCCCAGGGCTCGAGTTCTTCCTCTGAATAAAGATAGTTGTAGCGCTCCCAGGGCGGTGAGGCCGGGTCGTCGCTGAACCATGTGTCGTAGCGCCGTCCGTGCAGGCGCACGTAGCCGATCGGAGAGGTCACGCGCTCGCTGGGGCGGATCGAGCGGCCGATCACCGGCTGATCAATATTGCAGAATCCCACGCCACGCTGGTGCAGCAGTTCGTAGAACTCTTTTTTCGCCCAGGATGCGTGGCGCACTTCCACCACCAGCGGGTACATGCCGAAGTCATCGAGAATGTGATTCAGCCGCACCAGATTTTCCGCCGTGTTGTGAAATGAGAAAGGAAATTGCAGCAGTACCGCGCCCAAGCGATTTGCGACACTCAAGATTTCGAATCCTGCGCGCGCAATTCTCACGTCCTCGGCCGTCGCGTCGTCTTGATGCGTGAATTTCTGCCAAAGTTTCGCGGTAAAGAGAAAACGCGGATTCGCGGCGACGTGCTCGATCCACTGTGCGGCGAAATCCGGTTTCAATGGGTGATAGAACGAAGTATTGATTTCAATCACATCGAAAAATTCCGCCAGGTACGTCGCTTCGTGAAATCCCTTCGCGCGCCGCGTGGGATACAGGATGCCTTTCCAGTCCGGATAGGACCAGCCCGCTGGCCCCACCCGAATGGGCGCAGGCTTCGGCTCCGCGATTTTCGTTTTTGCAGCCATGCCCGCTCTTATTCTCCGCATGATCGCGTCTTCGAGCGTATGACGGTGCCGCGAAGACTGTCAAATGCAGGGGCCGGGGCGCCACGCTACTCAACGTTCCGTTGCGGAACGCCGCAATGGCACACGTCCCTGCCGCGTTTTTGGAAGGAGTCCAGTTGCAACGCACGTTGCGTGGCGCTATGCTGGATTCGCCTCGATGCCAAGATTTTTTCCATCCGCATGCAGCGAAACACCAGGGTGCCCCGATGAAAATAACCTACAGTCACGTGGAAACCGAATATCACGCCATCATTGAACATGAAGTCGCGCGACACGCCGCAAAACTGAACCGCATTCTGAAGCGCTATTCTCCCGATCTGGTTTTGCTGCACGGATCGCTAGAAAAGACGCCGCGCAAGACCGAATTTAATTTTTCGCTGAATCTGAATCTGCCCACCGGCACGCTGCACTCGACCGGCGTGGGAGCGGACGTGCTGGGCAGCGTAAAAGCCGCGTTCGCCGAACTGGAACCGCAAATAACGAGGCATCAAGCCAAGCTGCGTAAAGATTACGTCTGGAAACGAAAACGCGCCATCGCCCTGCCCGCGCCACGCGAAGCCCCTTATTCGGACTAAACTAAACAGCTAGCTCGGTGTCCGCACGTCGGTTGCACTCGCGGAGCCGCTCGGAGTCTGCCCGCGCACCTCAATTCCTCCTAGGCCCGCGAATTTGTTTCCGTGTAAGATGATCAAACGCATGTAGGGGCGTAGCTCAGTGGTAGAGCAGCGGCCTTTTAAGCCGAAGGTCGTGGGTTCGATCCCCACCGCCCCTACCAACTCCTTCCTCAGAGTTTGTTTTTGCTTCTGGCAACGAATCCCAACAGCGGCGCACTCATCTCCGGGAGGCAGCCCACTTCACGACGGTAACTGCTCCGCCATACCCAAGGATCACGGATGACCCAATTCTGGAGCTTGAGGCCGGGGATGCGCTTGTTGGTGGTTACGAGAATTACCCTCAGGGATTTGAGCAGCGATCCAGAGATCGTTACCACGGATCATCTCGCCATGGGCCTCCAACACGGCGCGAATCTCGCCGTAGGCGACTGCCGCGTCCCCCGGCAACGGAAGCACGGATAAAAAGCGATACAAGCCGTGAAAGAGATTCCAGGGCGTGGGTTCGGTGCTGGCTTTGCCGTCACTCCGCGCGTGCCGCGAATTCTGGAGGGATTACGGGCGACCCGGAAACTGTTGACCTGTCCCTTTCAATTCAAACTGATCCAGTAACGAGTTGACCGTCAAGTACTGTTGCCACGGATCCGTTCACAGGGCAAAAACGCGATTCAAACGTGGCAGCGGTGTCCAGCACAAACGTCTGGGCGGTTGGCTGCCAAAGACTTTGTACCTTCCGTTTCAAACGCTTCGTTACATTGGGATGGCAGCACGTGGGGCGCTGGTAGATGTCGAGATAGACCTGCGAAATGCCGAGCAGGAAAGCGTGATCGAAGCCAATCTCCTTTAGATCGCCGTGGCGGCCACTTGCCTTGCCGCAACGATCTAAAACGAATCATTCATTCGTTGCGCAACGCAGTAATTGGGTCGATGCGTCCCGCGCCGCGCGCCGGAATGTAGTTCGCAAGCATTCCGATTACGACGAGCGTGATTCCCGCACAGGCAAGGACCAGTCCGTCTTCAGAGTTGACGCCGAACAATAAGGCCGCGAGCATGCGCCCAGAGAATACCGCTGCGATGCAACCACATGCCATTCCCACCAAAACGGGAACCATTCCATCGCGTAGGATCATAATGACCAACTGCTGGCGGCTGGCTCCGAGAGCCGAGCGTATGCCGATCTCCTTTTCACGCCGCACCACGGAATAGGAGGCAATCCCGTAGACACCCACACAAGTGAGGAGCAACGCTACCAGCGCGAAGGCTCCAAGCAGCCACGCCGCAAAACGGCGATCGCCCACTCCGTTGCTGATCAAATCCGTCATCGCTGTCATGTCAGAGACGGGCAGATCGGGGTCGACCGTTTGTATTTCACGCCGCACATTACGCGTCAACGCCGCCTTGTCTCCTATGGCTCGAACAAGTACACCAAAGTCCCTTTTTGAACGCTGGTACATGCTCTCGTAGATGTGAGGCACCTCAATTTCATCGAGGCTGGAGAGCTTCGCGTTGCCAACAACGCCCACAACCGTGATCCAGGGCGCAGGCACGGGCTTCAAACGGCTTAAAATAATGTCTCGGGAAGAGCGGACTCTGCGCCCAACCGGATCGACGCCACCCCAAAGAAGGCGCGCCGCAGCTTCATCGACCAGCGCGACTGGTTGGGACATCGAGTCATCGCTTTCCTGAAACATGCGTCCGCGCAGCAGTGGCGTACCCATGGTCGAAAAGAACTCTGGAGTTACAGATACTTCCACTGCAGTGGGAGCGTCTCCCTTGTCGGGCACGCCTTCGACGCGAAATCCGCCCGGAATCACTGGGCCATTGAGTGGGACAACGCTCGACATGGCAGCATTCTCGACCCCGGCTATGCCATGCAGGCGGCGAATTGATTCGCGAACCAAGTGCGTACGTTGATCGATATCGACGTATTCATCTGCCTTTGGATCGTTCGGGACAGGAAGCCGGAAACTTCCTGCAAGAAGATGGTGCGAATTAAAGCCGGGATTGACCCGCAGAAGATTCCAGAAAGTCCGCAACAACAGGCCCGCAGCAACCAACAGCATTAAGGACAGGGCAACTTCAGCCCCGACGAGCGTTTTGCCCAACGTCGTTGCGCGCCGGGACGCGGAACCGCCTCGCTCGCGCAATTCCGCCGTCCCAGGTTGTGTCCTCGAAGCCTGCAGCGCCGGTATCAGCCCGAAAAGCATCGTAGCGACTAAAGCGACGATCAAGGAAAATGCCAACACACTGGCATCCACGCCAATCGGATTAAGGCGGGGAAGTTGAGACGGCAAGAATGAGACCAGCGCGCGGACGCCGATTGCAGCGGCGGCTGCGCCGCCGACGGCCGATACCAGGCTTAATAATGCGGATTCAGTAAGCATTTGCCGGATGATTCGCCCTCGTGTCGCGCCAAGAGCAAGCCGAAGAGCCATCTCACGCTGCCGTGCAGTGCCATTGACCAGGAGAAGATTTGCAACATTGACACATGCGATCAGGAGAATCAACCCAACTGCGAGCAGAGGAGATGTCAGCAGAGTTCTCGCGCTGCCCGCGACCACTTCCCTCAACGGCGCGATCGAGAGAGCCCAGCCGGCGGTTGTCGGATAGTCGCTGCCATAGTCGCGGCGCAGGGAATCGCTGAGGACTTCCAACTGCGCCTGCGCTTGCTGCAGAGTGATTCCTGGTTTCAGTCTTGCGATGATTCCGGGGAGAAAGCGCAGGCTGCGCCGCGGCGCCGGGAAGGGCTCCGCACGATAGCCCGCGGTGAGCCACATATCGACCGGGTGCAGGCCCGGGATCGAAGGATGGTGAAACTGCGGAGGAAGAACGCCAACGATGGTATAGAGGTCGTTGTCGAGCCTCACACTGCGTCCGACCGCGGACGGATCACCTCCAAACTCCTTGTGCCATAGGCTGTCACTGATCACCACGGCCTCTGCAAATCCATCGGCGGTGTCTCTCGCATCAAACAACCGGCCTAACTCTGGCTGCGCTCCCAGAATGCTGAAGTAGTTCGGACTTACGGCCAAGACATCAAGACGATCCGGGCGATCTCCGCCGGTAAGATTCACAGTGGTCGGCCAAACTACGGAGACCGCAGTGAAAATACCGGCTCGATCGCGAAGATCATCGAGCTCGGGAACAGAGAAGCCGACGTTATGCGCTCCAAGCCCTCGCAAGTCCGCATTTAGCTCAACCAGTTCTCCTGGATTGTGAAAGGGCAACGGTTTAAGGAGAGTGGCGTTAACAACGCTGAAGATCGCTGTGTTAGCACCGATTCCGAGAGTGAGGGTTGCCAACACCGTCAAAGCGATTCGTGGCGACTTCCGCATCGACCTAAGCGAGAATTGGACATTCTTCCACAAGCTCATTTGCACTCCTCGTCGTACGATCGAAGATGTCGAAATCTGGCTTCCCGCCATGCCAGCCCGCCACCCCTGTTGAATCCATCACTCCGACTTCACCCTCAACTGAACCTAAGGAGCGAGCTGAGACGCCGGGCCCACCACAAAAAAATCTGGTTCCGTGGCCGGTCAGTTCTGCTCCCAAATTCCCAAATCAGCGTGACTGATCAAGGTTTTCATCTCATCTCGCACCGCTTTGAATTCCGGCGACTCAAGTCTGGTCTTCAGACTCCGCTGGTGCATCGGGAGCGGCCAGATCACCAGGCGGCGCTTCTACTTAGACCAGGGCGGAACCACGCCGTTGGTCCGCGCGTAGGCGATCGACTGCCCCAGATGCTCGTGTTGATCTTCGAGAATCAGAAACAGCGCATCCTGCTTGGTCATGTCTCTTCCG
>Ga0209420_1000104_pt1 | contig 53790 bp, 39 predicted proteins | sample BlaSpr_A8_OM1_O1_FD_187972 | JGI IMG/M metagenome (GOLD analysis project Ga0209420, IMG submission 187972) | Forest soil microbial communities from Thunder Bay, Ontario, Canada - Black Spruce, Ontario site 2_A8_OM1_O1 (SPAdes) (version 2) | ecosystem: Environmental > Terrestrial > Soil > Boreal... | reverse complement strand
GTTCGGCTCGCGAAGACGCAACGAGCCGTAATACAGAGATCCCAGCGCACTGCCCGAACAGTTGAACCCGAACGATTCGCCGTTCCGTCCCGTGCGTGCGCAGCTCGCATCTTTCTGTGGCGCAGTCGGAAGCTGCCAATTATTGTGACCAAGGTAACCGACGCCGTGCTCGAATTTGTTCATTGCGGCCACCCATCGAACCGCCGTCGCATAGTCCATCGAGCCGCTTTTGTTGATGTTTGAAACTCCGAACGTTTGCGTGGCGGCCAGATTGGCGTCTGCGAGCCAGGTTACTTTTAGATTGGGATCGTAGATGGTCTGTCCATCGGCAGCCGGAATCGTCGGTGCGTTTGCAGGCGCTGCGACAGGGTCTGACTCTTTCGCTGCTCGACAGGCGCCCACCAATTGCGGGTTGACGTTCGGCAGCGGTCTCGATGCTGACTTCGGCTGCGCTGTCCCTTGAACGATCGGTTGGAAGCAGTCCACCAACAGCCCATTGCGCGCTCCGCCGCCGAGAACGAAGCCCGCGTTCTTGCATGCGATTTTGATCTGCTCGCACGCCGCTTGGTCGGCTCGGACCTGGTTGTCGTCGAAGGCTAGGTTTAATCCAAGCAACATCAACAGCATTGTCAGAATGTGAACGAGGGTGTGTCGGCTGAAATCCATCAAAACCCCCGACTTCTTAGAAATATCGCTAGGAACGATACATTAATTTCTGATAGCCGACTAGATTTGACCCAGATGTCTGAACAACTCCCGGTCACGGTGGGCGAAAACACGGTCGGCGAGGCGGATCGGCACAGTCTCCGGCGAAGCGGGCCGCCGCTCGTCGAAACGGCCGGAAGGGTGGCCGCCCGCGAAGGGCTGCGTGAATCACCTAGGCCGCGGGCCGCGCAGTTTTTGCACTGGCTCTTGCGTGCTAAGATGACCTAAAGATCCGTAGCTGAGGTGATGCTTGCCATGAGTAGACTTCCTTCCAGCGTTTTCCAGTCTATCTGCTGCCTCATCGCGGCGGGCCTGCTCTTCGCAGTAGCACCCGCAGCTGCGCAAGGCGGGCGGACCGTCGTCACCGACCAGACGCAGCTTCCGCGGGTGGCATATCCGATGCCGATGTCGCCGTCAACGCTCCTTACGGCCGATAACGCGACGTTCGCACCGTTCTCGAAGGCGGTAGAAGCCGACGTTGACAAGACGCTCGCGACCTATGACATCCAAGACAAGGCGACGTTGCGCGACTACCTCTCGACGCGCTTGTACGCGCAATTGCTGACCGGAGATGACGCCGGCGTTCGTCTCACGGTCGCTGAACTGCGGGCTGCGGAGACGAAACCGGATAATGCGCTGCTGGTGGGACGGCTCCCGCTGGCATATGTAACGGCGCTCGCCGAGGCGAAGCCCACTGGGAGCGCTCGGCTGGCAACCGATTTTGCTACCGCCGATCGCGCCGCGATTGACGCGCTGCCTTGGAATGTCGTGCAGGATTCCGTAAGGGAGCAGGCTGGCTACGAGCCGATCTGGAGCCGCGTTGAGTCCGTCGGTAGAGTGGGCCATGACTACGACCCTATCGCAGGCAAGACCGGCACACTTGACGGTCCCTCGGCGCGCGATCTCGTTCAAACGCGAGGTCTGTTGATGCTCCTTCCGTTTGTTCCGCAAGACGCGAGAATTCTAGAAGCCTACATTACGAAGCACAACGTGATGAAGCCGGATATCTGGGGTTCGCGTGATGTCGCTCTTGACTCGTCACAAATCAAAGCGCCGGTGCGCATTGGAATACTCGATTCCGGTGTCGACCCGCACGACTACGCAGCGCTGATGTTCGGTGGCCCCACGGCCCAGCAGCACGGTCTCGCATTCGCCGACGATGGTGGTCCGTCGTCCTCCGATCTCTACCCGCTGCCTGCGGACGTAGCTCAAGACTATCCGAAGCTCGTCAAGCTGGCCACCGGTTTCAGCGATATGCAAGAAGCGGTCGTTTCGTCGGACGCGACTGCGACGCAAGCTTACCTGCGTTCCCTGAGCTGGACACAAGATGAGGCGTTGTGGCGCGAATTCGATTTTTTTTGGGAATACGTGCACGGTTCGCAGGTAGCGGGAATTGCTGTTCACGGCAATTCCGGAGCGCGAATCGTGGTTGCGCGCTACGGCTGGCTGCTCAACAAACCGTTTGCACCCACGACCGAGTGGGCCAATCGCATGGCGGATAACTTCGCGCGCATTGGAGCATTTTTCCGCGACAACGACGTGCGCGTCGTGAACATGAGCTTCAGTGACCAAGTAAGTGAGTTCGAACACTGGCTCGCAAAGACGGATTCGACTAGTGATCCCCGAGCGCGAAAGCAGAAGGCCCAAGAACTCTACTCTATTTGGCGAACGGCCATCGAAGACATGATCAAGGATACGCCAAGCACGCTGTTCGTTGCTTCCGCCGGCAATGGCGACAACGATGCGAGTTTCGCACAGGACGTTCCGGCTTCGTTGGTATTTCCGAATCTGATCACGGTCGGCGCGGTCAATCAGGCCGGGGATCCGACGAACTTTACCAGCTACGGTCCGACGGTTGCCGTCTACGCCGACGGTTACCGCGTTTTGAGTAAAATCCCCCAGGGCTACGCGATGAAGTTTTCTGGAACGTCGGCGGCCGCACCCGGCGTGACGAACCTCGCCGCGAAACTTTTCGCGCTCGATCCCAAGCTAACGCCGGATCAGGTTCGCGCGCTAATCGTCAATGGCGCGGCGCCGATACAGGGCGGAAATCTCAAGCTGATCGATCCGAAGCGGAGCATTGCGCTGCTAAGCTCAATGCAATGACGTCGAGAAGACGCCCCGGCAATGTTCGACGGCCAAAACAAGCGCGCGGATGGAGTCGCGCTGTAAGTTCTGGATGTCGCGCGACCTCTCTGAAGCCTTCTCGGTTTACAAATTCATTGTGCTGAGGTTAGAAGAAGCACTAGGATGCGCGCAACACTCGGGGCAAGAGAAATATTCTTGAATCGAGCGAGGAGAAACAACATGAAACAATTCGGCAAGATCGAGTTTCTGATATTGGGCTTCCTGTTCGTCGCGGCTGTGTTCTCATTTATTCCGAGGCTTCGCGTCACCGCAGCCGTTCCGCCCAGCCCTACCATCGCCGCAGACAACCCTGCCGCATTTCCGTTTGAAACTAACATCTGTCTGGACGACGCCTCTGGTGCCACGTGTTCAGCAGAGGCCACGGCATTAGGCTGGCCCATGCCGTCCACCTTCACCGTTCCCACTACTACCAGTGGCAAGACGGTAGGCCGACTGGTGATCAATTACGTTTCCGGTATATGTTACGATGCTTACCTTGGCGTGTTTCTCGTCACGCCGCTCTCCGAGAATGAGGTGAACGGTGTCAAGGTTGCCCACAACCTTTTCACCGGACTCCAGATCGCTGGTGGATCGGACCTTTTAATCCAGCAGCCAACAACTATCTACGTAGACCCGGGTGCGAAGGTCACGCTTTTCGTCAATCAATGGGTCACGACCGGTGGGGCTTGTTTTCTGAACGTCAACGGTGATCTCGTGACGGACTAACAGATATTTCTCGCCGGTTTGACAGGCTCGCTTACATGAGAGCACCCGCTGGTTGTATGCTGCCGTACATCTGCGTAACAAAATGAATGACGGCTGTGCTATGACGATGATGGCCAATGGTAGCCAGGTTTCACCCCAGCACGCTGTGCCAGTTTTGTGCCCACCACCGATCCTTACTGAATGCTACGGTGTCTTGAATTCACCCCGTAAATCCTCGTGAACGCAGCACTTGTAGCAATCAGTCACATTTCATGGCACTCTGCTGGTTCTATGTGCAGGAAGACTTAGACGGCAGACGCTCTTTCCAACTGAGCTACGGGCGCTCTTGCCTAATCTCTGATATTGAAAACACATATGCTGCGGGCTCCTGTGCTTGGGCTGCCACTTTCGGCATATTCGGTGCAATCGGAAGGGAAGTCCACTCCTCCCTCCACTCCGGTTATCGTACATGTCTCCGCGGCTCCAGCTCAGCGGATGCGCCGCTGTTTGTTCAGGAGCAGCTGGTAAGGTATTCATCGTTGGCGAAGCAGCTCAGCGGTGAACGTACAGGGGATTTCCGTCGGGGTCGCGGAGAAAGGCCGACGTTGCGGGAAAGCGGGCTTCGCGAAGTGCGCCCCACAAATCGAAAGGTCTAAGAATTGGCGCCGCGAGCGACCGGATCGTGTCCGAGGGCAGGCTTACGTGCGTGCCCGAGCCCTTGCGCGCCACCAGCAATGCATCTGCAACAAGCGCTTCATATGCGTTGAGGACTGTGTTCCGCGAGAGTCGGAGTGTGCATGCCAGAGCGCGTGTGGAGGGAAGGCGTGTTCCAACGGGCAGCTCTTGTTCGAGAATCGCCTGACGCAGTTGGTTGTAAAGCTGAAGGTACCGTGGGCAGGCCGACTGTGTCTTGATCCTAAGGGCCATCACGGGCAGGTTTGTTGAGCGCTTCAAAGTGGTACCCTTCACTACAAAAGTGGTTCTTTACCTACTACCATTCTTGATGGAACAATTGCAACCCTTGCGGCGACAAATGGAGGGAACGATGTTCACAGGCGGAAATGTAACCGTTTACGTTTCAAACATGGACAACGCCATCCGTTTCTATTCCGAGACGCTCGGACTGAAGCTCGCCTACCGCTTCGGCGATCACTGGGCTTCGATCGAGGCAGGAACGGGACTCACCATCGGGCTTCACCCGGCTTCTTCAGTGTTCCCGGCCGGCCGCAAGGGGTCAATGGCGATCGGTCTGCAACTGAAGGGTTCGCTTCCCGACGCTGTCAGTGCACTGAAGGGGAAGGGCGTTCGTTTTCAGGGCAACGTCATCAACGAAGGCAAGGCCGGCTCTTTTATCGGATTCGAAGATCCGGATGGCAATCAGCTCTACCTCGCCGAGCTCAACTGGAGCCACGTCGAGAAGGGCGAGGGCCAGTATCAACCCGCGAAAGCCTGAAAGCTCAATATCTCGCCACGCTAACGTGGGTAGTGTCCTGATTCGATTTCGATTGGGTTCTTGAGATTCCACGTAGCACGCGGCCTGACAGGAATTCCAGGCATTACTAGGGGGAATATGATCTCTGGCGCTCACGTAGTCATCTACAGTAAGAACGCCGAGGCGGACCGCGCATTTTTCCGCGACGTCCTCGGTTTCAAATCCGTGGATGCGGGCCATGGTTGGCTGATCTTCGCCCTGCCTCCGGCAGAAGCCGCAATCCACCCGTCCGATGGAGGCAGCGCCCACGAACTCTATTTCATGTGCGACGATCTGAAAGCCGAAATAGCTGCCCTCGCAAAGAAGGGCGTCAAATGCTCTAAAGTCGAGGAAGCGCGATGGGGTTCCATCACGAAGATACGGCTTTCCGGAGGCAGCGATGTCGGCCTGTATCAACCGAAGCATCCCACAGCCTTAGGCTTGAAGTGAAACTCTCGTCGAATTATCGATCTCTCGGTGGCATGGGTGATACCCGGACGCGCCCATAACGCCGATCGACTACCAAACATAGACCGCGCTGATGCGCGGGGGGCCAGAGCGGTCTCCAATAACCTGCGTTTCGAGAACAATTTCTATGTTCTTCCGCTTCCAATTGCCCGATACCTTCTTCAGCGCTTCGGGAAAAAGCGGAAGAACAATTTCGGGGAGAAGCCGAATTGCAACTTGGAAATGCGGAAGCTGCTTATCGTTTAGGAAATGCGTTGATGCAGCAGGGAAAGATGAAGGAAGCAGTTCAGGAATTGCAGTGTTCGGATTCTCTGCGCCCGAATATGTCGGAAACTCTATATGCACTCGGCAGAGCGGCGGCGGCCGTTAATCCGAATGTGGCGGAGCAAGCATTACTGCACGTGATCGAGTTGGAGAAAGACACTTCTCTCGCTGGGCAGGCGTATTTGGCGCTGGCAGGTATTCATCGGAAGGAGGGAAAGACTGAACAGGCCGCGCGTGAGATGCAAGAGTATAGCCGGATCCAGAATGTTAGAGGACCATAAAGACTTTTTGTAGTATTTGCAGTGATTGCGTCTCGGTTTCCGTGTACCGTAGGCGCGCTTTGTCCGTGTTTCTTAGTGGCTCGGTTCGGGTGAGCCGGAAACATTTGTTTGGGGTCCCCGACTCGAGCATGGCTCGTTCGATCGCGACCTTTCCAACTCGGCAAGCGCTTTCGCGACGGTGTGACGCGCGTAGTAATCTGGGTCAGCTTTATCCTCAGAACGGTAATCGGCAATGCGCTCGATTACCAGCTCAGGGTCGTCGCCCCGGGCAAGAGCCCGCTTGGCATAAGCCCAGTCCCGTTCCGACTGACTTTTGTGATCGCTCGAAAGACTGTTTGTGTGCACTCCGCCTGAGGACCGCGTTGTCTCGGGCAGCTCATCGCGTATTACGAAGTTGCCTGGCGTATAGACCTCGTCGCTCTCTTGGCGGGCCTGCACGATGAATTCTTCCGATAGTTTCCGGTTGGCGAATCCGGGCATCCGGAGTACCCGCGTCGAGTCGGTTGCGGCGGGGTCGCCGCCGAATTGGTTGGAAAGGTTGCGCAGCAGCGATTCGGCGTCCGCTTGATTAAATTGAGCGACCTTCCAGATAACCTGGTGTTTGCCGGGTGAAGTATCCAGGATAAAGTTTGGCGGGGGAACTTCGCTTGAGTTCCGGATCATTTCTAGTGACTGCTCAGCGTTCCGATCAAGATCAAGATAGAGATGACGGACATCGCTGATGCTCTCCTTGGTGCGACGGTAAGCGCCGTCTTTGATTGGATTCATACCGACAAATACGTCCGAGCCAGTAGCATTTTGGGCGGCGAGCCATTGTTGAAAGGCGGGACTTGCGATTGTCTCTGCGGTGGTGATTCTCTGGACTGTCTGGGCGGTCATTCGGTTTCGCGCGAGGATCGCGACGTTGTCCTGCGATCGGAACAACGCACGGATGTATTCCGAGGCCGAAAGGAATTTTGGCGTAAAAGGCGTTTCCGTGCTCATGGGGGCTCCTGCTTAGCTAGGAAAACGGCACCGTAGTCGAACAGGTCGGCATCGGGGTCGTATCCATTTATCTCAAGAACTTCTGAAATGTATCTGCGTCCGGGTCGGCGCTCCAGGTGAACGACGACATTCAGCGAGTCGGCAATGTTGGTCTTGATCGCGCGGTAGGGCAACTCGACTCCACTCTGCAATACGCAACTTGTGAAGCGGGCGAGACCCTGCTTCGCGGAGTTCGCATGGATTGTTGATAACGTGCCCGAGTGTCCCGTGTTTAAGAGCTGGAGAAGATCGAAGGCTTCGCCGCCACGAATCTCGCCGAACTTCGGGACGGCTATGTGTGCGGTTGGTGCGAGATTGACCGAGGAAAGTTGATGGTAATTCCCCATGCACATTCGCATCGCGAAGTACGCGTCTTCGACTACCCGACCCAAGCGGAAATCGTCGGGCGAGTAACCGGTGTCGCCATGTGCATTGTCGGCGACAGATCGCCCCAACCGCGGGAACCCTCCCGCGAAAAATAACCGTCAGTGGCCCTTTCCTAAGAATAATCTGGTGCGCGCGGAGCTCTGTTTGCTCCATGGGATCAAGGTCTCCTAAGGTTAGAATTTTTTTTAGCACCCGCTGCGGTGGTTCAATATCCGTATGTAGTTTTCTGTTGCCCGCTGGTTGCCTGGTTCAGCCGAAGCCACATCATCTTGACTCAGGCCAATTCACTAATTGCGAAAGCTCCATCGGTAATTTTCCGATGTGCGCTTAAGATCTGCTGAATCTGCATTGACTTTGCAGTGCGTTGGCTAGAATTCTCGGGAAGCACAACTCTCCTGTACGGGAAATGTCGACGACACCCCATAACTCTTAAGAACCTGTGCAAAAGCGGACAGCTAGCCCTTCTGTGATCCGAATAGCTTTGAGGACAAGGAGATTCCTGCAACTTCATGCTTGGCCCTAATGTATGGCTCGCCGGCCGGAATGAGAAAGTATAAATGACTATCAAGAAGAGAGAAACGGGCATGTCTCAGTCCCCCCCTTTCCAGGGACGCTGAGGGAGTGCACGGCGAAATCCCTCTCGTCCTCGCAAACATGTGAACAAGCCTAAACCGGTGAGAAAAGATTCGCGAGGGTAAATCGCGTTTCCAATCCTATTCGAACAGGCATCGGTAGGGATGGAGCACATTCTTGGACCGGTCCGTATCCGAGTGAACCAAAAAGTTTGCGGGATTCTCAGCTGAAATCGTCGATCTACCAATACAGCTGAGTAAAAGGAAATCCGATGGGGAACGAGAGTCGTTGGAGTCCCTGCGAGGCTTGCTGTCTCTGTCTCACTCACCTGCCGTGTCTCTTGGCCTACCGGACGCTTCTGTGTCTGGCGATGTTGGGATTTCTGACCATGCCGGCATGGTCGCAACAAGATTCATCAGACCTAACGGCTAAGAGTCTGGAAGATCTGATGAACGTCCAGGTCACCTCCGTTTCAAAAAAAGAGGAGAAGCTTTCGCGGACTGCCGGGGCCATTTTCGTGATCAGCGCTGAAGATATTCAGAATTCGGGGGCAACGAATATTCCCGACCTACTGCGAATGGTACCCGGAATGAACGTTGCGCAAATTAACGCCAATACCTGGGCCATCAGCGCCCGCGGCTTTAACGCAGAATTCAGCAACGAGTTACTGGTGATGGTGGATGGCCGCACCGTTTACGTTCCCACCTTTGGGGGTGTCTTCTGGGACGTCTTGGATATTCCTCTGATCGACATTGAGCGCATCGAAGTGATTCGCGGTCCGGGGGGAGCCATTTGGGGCGCAAACGCCGTGAACGGAGTGATTAACATCATTACAAAAAAAGCTGCAAACACGCTTGGCACCACGGTTGTTGCCGGCGGCGGAAATATCGACCAGGGTTTCGCAACCGCGCAATACGGTGGTACTTTCGGCAAAAACACTGACTATCGTTTCTATTCCAAATACTTAAACCAAACTGATTTTCCAGGACCCAGTGGTGGTAGTGGGGGCGACGGTTGGCATGATCTGAGCGCCGGTTTTCGAGTGGATAGCAATCTTTCGCCTCAGGACACGCTCAGTTTCCAGGGGAGCTTGTACCGCGGGAACGAAGGAAACCCTTCCTTGGCCCTACTCTCAGTTACTTCTCCGGGCCCTCAACAAGTCGATCCAATAGTAAATCTATCCGGTGGTTTCCTTCAGCTCGTGTGGGACCACACCTTTTCTTCCCGGTCAGATATCAGCCTCCAAATGTCTTACGACGAGTACGGACGGAACGATGTTCTCAACGAGACACGCAACACGATCAATCTCGATTTCCAGCATCACTTTTTGTGGGGACAGCGGCAAAACATCGTTTGGGGACTGGACTATCGTTTCTCTTCCTCCCAAACTGTGGGAAGCCTCACGATCTCGCTAAATCCTCCCAACCTCAACACACAAATCTCAAGCTCATTTATCCAGGATGAGATTGCACTGTTGCCAGACAGGCTTTACCTCAGCGTGGGCACGAGACTCGAGCACGATTACTACGTCGGCTTTGTTTTGCTGCCAAGCATCCGTATGACTTGGCAGCCGAATGCTCACCAGATGTTCTGGGCCGCGGTTTCTCGAGCGGCTCGTACTCCCGCGGGTGTGGATATTTCTGAACGATTGAATTTTGGCGGAGTTCCCGGCGTGGGTGGTGTTCCTGTTTTGTTCGGACTTATAGGTAATCCCCGATTCAAAAGCGAAGGCGCGCTCGCTTACGAAGCTGGTACGCGAATCATGTTATTGAAGCGCCTCTCCATAGATCTCTCAGCTTTTTACGATGATTACGATCATCAAGAGACGCTCGAACCCGCCACACCTTTTTTTGAAACGACGCCCGCTCCTCCGCATTTGTTCGTTCCCTTGATCAACGAAAACCTCATGCATGGAGAGACACATGGACTCGAATTAGCCGCGAACTGGAAAGTATCAGATCGTTGGACGCTCAGTCCCGGATACGCATTCGAGCAAATACACATGCAGTTGGATCCGTCGAGCCATGACACTGGATCGGTAGCCGCCGCGGAGGGAAGCACCCCGGTAAATTCAGCTCAGCTTCGTTCCCATGTGAATTTCCCTCATAACCTCGCGTGGGACACTTCGGCATATTTCGTTGGACGCCTCACCGACCCGCAGATTCCTTCTTACACGCGCGTCGACACTTTGCTCTCCTGGCATTACCGGGAAGGAATGTCCGTGAGTCTCGTGGGGCAAAATCTTGTAAGAGACCACCATATTGAATTCATCGAGTCCACCGGGGCCTCTACATCCACTTTGATTAAGCGCAGTGCTTTCGTCAGGTTTACCTGGCAATTCCGGTAGCGGAGCTTAAGAAGTGAATCTTTGTTATAAGACATCGGCTTTTACTCGCGCTCCGCAAATCACGTGCCGCAGGGCTCCTGCACCCTGCATTTTTTTTCTATGCTTGCAGATACCGCTTCTTTTTTCCGTCGGCTTCTTCCCCGCGCGTCTGCTCGCCCAATCAAAGGCCCCCAGCGAATATGAGTTAAAAGCAGCCTTTCTCTTCAACTTCGCTAAATTTATCGAATGGCCCCCGGGCGCTTTTCTAGACCCCAAGAGTCCCATGATTCTTTGCACCTTTAATGACGATGCTTTCGGAGTAGTTCTCGATGAAGTTGTTCGGGCAAAGGCAATCAACGGCCGAGAGATCGTCGTTCGCCAGATGAAGAAAGCGGAAGCCCTGACGGCCTGTCAGGTTGTGTTCGTGGGTACTCCCGAAAACAAAAGGCTGCCCGAGCTGCTGGAGGCCTTGAAGGGCTCAACAACTCTTTTCGTGAGCGACATCCCAGGCTCCGCGGAGAGAGGTGGAGGAATCGAATTTTATCTGGAGGACAACAAAATGCGATTTTCCATCAACGTCGATGCAGTACAAAGAGCGCACCTCGCGATCAGTTCCAAACTGCTGACACTCGCCAGAATTGTTCACGATCAAGTTCATGGGGAAAGGAGTTGAATATGCGTTTGCGCGATCTATCCATTCGGACCAAGCTTCAGGGAATATTGGTAGTGACCAGCGGCGTGGCGCTGCTCGTGGCGTCGGCTGTGTTCACCCTCTATGATCGCGCTACTTTTGTCCGAGCGAAAGAGGACGATCTCAGTGCCGCAGCCCGAATGGTGGGGGTTAACAGCACTGCTGCGCTTGCATTCGGCGATTCGAAGGCGGCAGGAGAAGTCCTCACCGCCCTGCAGGCCAAACAGCACGTCACCAACGCATGCATCTACGACAAGGATGGCAGAGTCTTCGCGAAGTACACGCGCGTCGGGTCCTCCCGCGCTTTTTCTCCTCCTCCTGTACAAAAGGATGGAAGCGCGATGGTCGCACGGCATATGACGTCTTTCCAGTCAATTACTCTGAATGGCGAACCCATCGGCACGATTTTCATCGAAGCGGACCTCGAGGACCTACACGACCGGACCGCCCGATTTATTGAGATTGCATCGCTTGTCTTGCTGGCTTCCCTGGCCGTCGCCTTCCTATTGTCATCGCGATTACAGCGCGTGATCTCGGGGCCAATCGCGGAATTAGCAGACACCGCAACCTCCGTCTCCACACACGGAAATTATTCCGTCCGTGCGACCAAGAGAGGGAACGACGAAATTGGACTTCTGTTCGACCAATTCAACCTCATGCTCGACCGGATCCAGCAACGAGATCTCGCTTTGCAGCAGGCTCATGACGGGCTGGAGGCCAGGGTTGCTGAACGGACAGCCTATCTGAACGCTCTCGTTGAGAACAGCCCACTGGCCATCATGGTGTTAGACCCGCAGCTAAAGGTGCAGTTGTGCAATACGGCGTTCGAGAAACTGTTCCAATATGAGCGCGAGGAGATTGTCGGAAAACCCATCGACAGTCTCTTTGCCGATGCGGAACTCTCGGAAGCGCGGGGATCTTTCCGCTCGCCAATGCATCAGGAAACGCTCCACGTGGTTACCCGCCGACAGCGGAAGGACCGAAGTTTTGTCGATGTTGAACTGCATACGGTAGGAATGATGGTGAATGGAAAGGCGGTTGGCTCTCTGGGCATCTATCAGGATATTTCTGTGCGCAAGCGTGCCGAAGACGCAGCCCAGCGGGCAAAAGAGGCCGCGGAGGCCGCCAATCGAGCCAAGAGCGAATTTCTGGCCAACATGAGCCACGAAATTCGCACGCCGATGAACGGAATCATGGGCATGACCGAGCTTGTCCTCGACACCGAGCTGAATTCCGAACAACGCGAGTATCTGAATCTGGCCAAGATTTCAGCGGATTCGTTGCTGTCCCTGATTAACGACATCCTGGATTACTCGAAAATCGAGGCCGGAAAACTGGAAATCGATGCGATCGACTTTAATCTCGGCGACAGTCTAGGCGACACGATGAAGACCCTGAGTTTTCGAGCGCATCAGAAGGGACTCGAACTCGCCTTTGAAATTGGCCCCGAAGTGCCGGATGCGGTAGTAGGGGATCCGGGTCGTTTACGGCAGATCATTGTCAATCTAGTTGGCAATGCCATCAAGTTCACCGAACAGGGAGAGGTGGTCTTGCACGTGGAAACGGAATCGCGCACGGCGGAAGAGATTCGGCTCCATGTCGTCGTAGCCGATACGGGCATCGGCATCCCCACGGAAAAGCAAACGGCCATTTTCGAGGCTTTTAACCAAGCAGACGGTTCCATGACTCGCAAGTACGGCGGCACCGGGCTTGGGCTCACGATTTCCTCGCGGCTTGTCCAATTGATGGGTGGCCGAATCTGGGTGGACAGCAAGCCCGGTCAGGGCAGCCGCTTTCACTTTACAGTCTGCTTTGCGCTGCAGAAGACGCCCGCGCGGATTATCGTGCCGAGGGACCCGATAACGTTGCGCGATATGCGTGTACTGGTGGTGGACGACAACGCCACCAACCGCCACATCCTGACCAAAATGCTCGATAGCTGGCACATGAATCCAACGGCGGTGGACAGCGGGGCGAGAGCGATCATTACGCTACGAGAAGGAAAGGGCCTGGGCAGAAGTTTTCCGCTCATCCTTCTTGACGCGCAGATGCCGGATATGGACGGATTTGCTTTGGCCGAATCCATCAAGCGAAACCCAGATTGGAACGCGGCCACAGTGATGATGCTAAGCTCCGCCGGCCAGCGGGGCGATGCCGCGCGCTGCCGCGAGATTGGACTCTCGGCCTATTTGACTAAGCCCGTTCGGCAGGCCGAATTGCTGGATGCCATACTCACGGCTTTGGGAACGCGTCCCGCGCGGAGTTTTCCTTCGTCGCTTGTGACGCGTCATTCTCTCCGGGAGAACCGACCTAGACTCCAGATTCTTCTGGTCGAAGACAACGCCGTCAATCAATTGCTCGCGCTCCGTCTTCTCGAAAAGCAGGGCCATACGGTGACGATCGCCATAAACGGCAAGAAAGCACTCGAGGCGCTGCAAACGGAATCATACGATCTGGTACTGATGGATATCCAGATGCCGGAGATGAACGGCTGGGAAGCGACCCAAGCAATCCGGGAATATGAGAAAACGACGGGCGAGCACATCCCCATTGTCGCGATGACGGCTCATGCGATGAAGGGAGACCAGGAACGATGCACCGCGGCCGGCATGGACGATTACCTCACCAAACCGATCCTTATTCCAGAACTACTGGCCGTTGTCGATCAGATTGCAAACCGCAAAGCCGCGTCTCATTCGACGGGCCCGAGAATCGACTTCGCCGTCGCGCTCGACCGTCTGGAAGGGGATCGGGAGTTGTTGGGCGAATTGGCTCAGATGTTTAAAAAGGAATGTCCAAGAGCCATCGAAGAGATCCTGGCAGCCATCGCGGCGCCGGACGCAAAGACTTTGGAACGCCACGCCCATAGTCTTAGAGGGTCTTCTGCGAATCTGGGCGCGAGTGCAGTTTCGCTAGCGGCTGGCGCCCTGGAGGACTGCGCTCGCTCTGGAAATTTGGAGCGAGCTGATGATCTGTTCCAAACTCTCGAACAGGAACTCGACCATCTTCTTTCCGAATTGGAAACTATTTCGCAAAGTATCGAGACAACTTGAAATTAAAGTATGAAAAACGATCGCAAGACAATCTGAACGAAGGATGACCGGCGCTCAATCCGCGCAGCTATGGTTGTTTCGGTTCGGGGTACTGAGATGAATGAGATAGAGAAGAGAAAAAAGATTCTGATCGCCGAGGACGACTCTATGTCGCGTCGGCTGCTCGAGGCCATTCTGGTGAAATGGGGTTATGACGTGACTGTCGTTGCAGACGGACTCGAGGCTCTGCGCATTCTCGACAGCGCGGACGCTCCACGTTTGGCTGTCCTGGACTGGATGATGCCCGGGATGGAAGGGGTCCAGATTTGCCAGAAACTCCGCGAGCGCAAAGGCCGACCGTACGTCTATGTGCTCTTGCTTACTGCGCGCAGCCAGAAGCAAGATCTTCTCCAGGGCCTCGAACTGGGTGCGGATGACTACCTCACCAAACCATTTGACGCCAAGGAGCTGCGGGCGCGTCTTCATGTCGGTGGGCGCATTCTCAACTTGCAGGACGATTTGCTCGCCGCACAGGAAGCGCTGCATTTGCGGGCGACCCATGACGGTCTCACTGGTCTTCCCAATCGGGCCGCGGTTCTGGAAGCATTGGACCGAGAAATTTCGCGACAGTTGCGCGAAAACCGCCCCTTCGGAATCATCCTTGCCGACATCGATCACTTCAAAAACGTGAATGACACTTATGGTCATCTGTCGGGCGATGAAGTGTTGCGGACGGTCGCAAAGCGGCTGAGGGAGTCCCTGCGTCCCTATGATTGCGTGGGACGGTACGGCGGGGAAGAATTCTTAATTGTGGCGCCCTCCTCAGATGCTCGCGGAACGATGACATTGGCTGAAAGGATCCGCAAGCAAATCGAATCTCAGCCTATTGTTGCCCAAACGGGCGGCACGATACGGGTTACCATGAGCCTTGGCATCGCAGTAAGCAGCCCCTCGCCCTCTGTTGATATCAAAACGCTCTTACAGCTCGCCGACGATGCACTGTATCGCGCGAAAGCGAACGGCCGCAACCGCTCCGAACTGGGGGTATTGCCGGGATCCGAGGATTCTGGGTCCGACCTTGTCGGAAATTGCGTGGCGAAGTCTTGAGGCCCTTTCGATACAGGAGGTTTCCGCTGTGAAGAGACGGTCCATCGTTCTGATGCTCGCGATTTCGTTCGGTTTCCTTGTTTGCATTTTACTTGGTCTCGGTTGGCTGGGCCTGAGTCGAATGAGTCGGATTCACTCCGATTTGGAAGACCTCGTTACGAAACGATGGGTTAAGGTGAAACTCTGTCGCACGGCGCTGGCCTATTCAAGCCTGAATAGTCGAATCACCGTGGAAGTATTTCTGCTGGACAACTCGGACCAAATTGCGCCCTTGCTTAAAAATCGGGCTGAAAATACCAAGATCATATCTGCTCTTTTAAGTCAGATTCAGGCCCAGGGAGTCGCGCCTGGCAGAGAACACGAACTGCTCGACGCCATAGTTTTGGCCAGAACGCCGTACATTGCCAGCTACCTGCAAGCTCTCCATCTTTTGATTGACGAACACAAATACGTGAAGGCGAGAGCGGTCATGGTCGATCAAACGCTTCCACTGCTGATCCGATATCACGAGGCTTGGAACCGCTTTGTGGAGTTCCAGGGAGAACAGATGGATGAGGCCGCCACGGACTCGAGAAGTCATTACGCTAGAGCTCATACGGTGGTCCTAAGCCTCATTCTCCTGGCAGCGGCCCTCTGCGGCGCCATCGGATTCTACGTGACACTCCTAATGACCAAGGAAATTGTTCGGCGCGAGAAAGCCGAGGAGCAAGTCGGCAGTCTCAATACAGAGCTTGAGCAAAAAGTCATTCGGCGCACGCGGGAACTTTCACTTGTAAACCAGGAGCTGGGAGGGGAAATCACTGAACGGAAAAGGGCAGAAGCGGATCTGCACCAGGCCAAGGAGGCAGCCGAGGCCGCCAACCGGGCCAAGGGTGACTTTCTCGCAAATATGAGCCACGAAATTCGTACCCCCATGAATGGGATCATCGGCATGACGGATCTTGCGTTGGAAACTTTGCTCACTCAGGAGCAGCGCGAATTTCTGGGCATGGTGAAAAGCTCGGCGGATTCCTTGCTCTCGCTGCTCAACGATATCCTGGACTTTTCCAAGATCGAGGCGGGAAAACTAGATTTCGAAACTATTGATTTTCTTCTGCGTGACACTTTGGACGATACCATCAAAGCCCTGGGCTTGCGGGCCCATCAAAAACGACTAGAGCTCGCTTGCCACGTACTGGCCGAAGTGCCGGACGGTTTACAGGGCGATCCCACTCGCATTCGCCAGATTGTGGTCAATCTCGTAGGGAACGCTATAAAGTTCACTGCCGAAGGTGAAGTTGTGGTTAAGGTCGAGGTCCAAGAAGAAACAGAGGACGAGGTGTTGCTGCATTTTTCAGTTCGGGATACTGGCGGCGGCATCGCTCTAGAAAAACAACAGACTATCTTTGAAGCCTTTACGCAGGCAGACAATTCGATGACGCGGAAATATGGGGGCACGGGCTTAGGCTTAGCGATTTCTTCCCGGCTAGTGAACTTGATGGGGGGAAGGATCTGGGTCGAGAGTGACATCGCAAGAGGCAGCACTTTTCACTTCACCGTGCGATTGCTCATGCAAAAGATCTCATCCAGAAAGTATGAACCGATCGGTGCCGAAGGCCTTCGAGATCTTCCGGTGTTGATTGTGGACGATAACGCCACCAACCGCCGCATACTCCAGGAGATGGTTTTGGTCTGGAAGATGAATCCGACGCTAACCGAAGGCGGGCCCGAAGCACTCACCCTCCTTGAGCGAGCCTTCATTCGAGGATCTCCATTTGCCTTGATCTTGCTGGACGCGCAGATGCCGGGCATGGACGGATTCAGCGTTGCGGAAAGAATCAAACAGGATGCGAGGTTCGCTAAATCACTCGTCATCATGCTTACCTCGGCAGGTTTGCGGGGGGATGCGGCACGATGCCGTGAATTGGGTATCAAGGCCTACCTGACCAAGCCGATCAAGAGGTCGGATCTGCTCCAAGCCATCAAAGTAGTGCTCGGATCGCGAGCGGTCACCGAAGAGAATTTTCCAGTTGTTACGATTCACTCGCTGCGTGAGAGCCGAGCACGTCTGAGGATCCTTCTAGTCGAAGATAATCGAGTGAACCAGGCCGTGGCAACCCGGTTGTTGGAGAAAAGAGGACATGTAGTAGTCGTGGTGGGAAGCGGCAAGCAAGCCCTTGAAGCATTGGAAAACCAAACTCCTGATCTCATCTTAATGGACGTTCAGATGCCCGAGATGGACGGGATACAAGCAACCGCCTCCATTCGCGAGGGCGAATTGAAGAGTGGAAAACATATTCCTATTATCGCGATGACGGCACATGTGATGGCTGGGGACAAAGAACGCTGCCGTGACGCCGGGATGGATGGGTACCTCTCGAAGCCGATCCGGGCAGAGGATCTTTTTGCCACTATGGAGGAAGTCCTCTCGATTCCCGTAAAAGCGTAGGAATTGCTAAGTGCACGGTGGTCCGCAGTTTCCCCAATTCGGTCCTTGATAATTGCGCTTCGGAAGCGCTCGCGGGACCTGGCCAGGTGTGCGATCGAGGAATCAGAGAACGAACCATCCTTTGCATTCGACTCAGCAAATCCTATTTACGCGCATTCGAGTTCCTGAACTTAACTGCGGGACTGAACAGTGTTGTCGATTGACGGCGGTTCGGAGCGATCAAGCAGCCAGTTTCCGGGCAGAAGCGCCTGTGCGCAGGTGCTATCCACAGGCTTTGAAAAGAAATACCCCTGCGCAAACTCGCAGTCGAGAGTCTTCAAGTAGCTTATCTCCTCTTCCGTTTCAGTTCCTTCAGCAACGACGTGCATCCCGAGATCCCGAGCGAGGCCAATAATCGCACGTATAATTTCGCGGTTTTCCGGATTGCTTTTTAGGTTACTCACGAACGAACGATCGATTTTCAGAGTATCCATCGGAAAACGTCGCAGATAGCTGAGCGACGAATAGCCAGTTCCAAAGTCATCGATACTGAAGCCCAATCCTAACTTCTTAATCTCGTTGACCACCTTAATTGTCCTTTCTGCGTCGCCCATGGTCACGCTCTCGGTAATTTCTAGCTTAATAGCTGTAGGTTCGACCTGCGTTTCCCGCAATATCTCTTCGACCTGCGTCAGGAGATCATCTTGCATGAACTGTCGAGCTGAGATGTTCACACTCATGGTCAATGCTACTTCCTGAGGATATCGAAGATGCCACTCGCGAGCCTGCTCACAGGCTGTCCTGAGAACCCACTTCCCGATCGAGACAATCAAGCCCATTTCTTCAGCCACGCCAATAAACTCTGCCGGCGAAACGAGGCCCTTTTCCGGTCTCTGCCAGCGCAGCAGGGCTTCAAAACCGGAAATATTCCCAGCCCGCAGCGCAATGATTGGTTGGTAGTAAACGCGAAACTCGTTCCTCTCAAGAGCCCTTCGTAGGTCCGTCTCGAGGTTCAGCCGATTCACGGAATGTTCATGCATCGCTTGATCGAAAACTTCGCACCGAGCCCCTCCATGAAGTTTCGCGCGATACATTGCGGTATCTGCATCACGCAGAACATCGACAGCGGTATCATGAGCGGAATTGGCAGTGATACCGATACTGGCGGTAATGAAAACATCCTGGCCACAGATTACAAACGGTTCCGCAAACGAATTCTGTAAGCGTTCCGCAACGCGGACGCCGTCGCTTGGGTCCCGAATGTCGTCCAGCAGAACAGTGAATTCGTCGCCCCCCAGTCGGGCCAAAGTATCGTCCTTGGGTTTCCATTCGGAACTAGGCATTGTTGCCGAACGAGAGACAAGATCTTCGAGCCGCAGAGAGCCCAGAATGCGCTGCGAGACTTGAATGAGGAGATCGTCACCTGCCGGATGTCCTAAGCTGTCGTTCACGATTTTGAAACGATCGATGTCGATGAAGAGTACTGCAAAATTATAGTCCCGGTGTCGCTCCGCTCGGACAATGGCTCGCGCCAGGCGGTCCAGAAATAATGCACGGTTGGGAAGAGTAGTGAGGACATCATGGAAGGCATCATGGACGAGTTTTCCTGCGGCACGTTCGCGTTCCACCACTCGTCCAAGTTGAGTGCCAATCTGGGACATTATCCGAAGCAGCACGGGGTGAGGTTCCGAAACAGTTTCGGAGAAAAACTCCAAGATAGCCGCTACCTCATTGCGACTCAACACGGGGAACGCGAAGGCAGCTCTCAGACCAGCTTCTCGCGCTGATGGCCCACGCGGGAAGTTGGTGTCGGCCCGTACATCAGTAATCCAAGCGGGTTGGCGGCTTGCCAGAACCCTCCCTGGTAGGCCGATTCCAGGAGGAAAAACTGTTGCTTCGGTCACTCTGCAGAACTGGTTGAACCGATCGTTCTCAGTGAGATGCCAGATATCGGTTGAAACGATCAGCTCTGTATTTCCGTCCTGAGCGAAATACACGTGTCCGAGTGGCCACCCGGTGAAGGCGCAGACCCGGTCCAATGTAAATTGCATCGCTTCTCGAACGGAGGATGCCTGGTTAGAAGAAGTCGCAATCTCTTCCAGTAACTGGAGTTGTTGCTGACTCTCATAGAGCGCACGCAGCCGATCTTCAGCGACCGCGGCCAAGCGCGCTAGGTCCTTTTCACGTCGTTTGCGTTCGGTAATATCGCGAATCGATGCCGTACACAAAATCCCGTCCTCGGCATTGAGTGGGCTTAGCATGACCTCGATGGGGAAATCGCTCCCATTCTTACGCCGCCCATAAAGCTCAAAGCCAGTTGCCGTTTGCCGCGCATCCGGATCGCCACGGTCTTCAATTCCATGCGTTGCCCATCCCTCCTCGAGGCCCTCGGGAACGATGTTCTTCACCTTCTGCCCTATCAGTTCGTCACGCTGGTATCCGAAACATTTCTCTGCCTGAAGATTTAATAGAACAATCTCCCGGTCTTGGTTCACCACTACCACCGCATCGGGAGCCGCTTCCAGCAGGCCTCTGTACCTGGATTCCATGCGGACCAAGTACTTTTCGGCGGCTTTGCGGACAGAAATGTCGCGGCCGATGGTGGAGGCACCCACAATTCTTTCCAAAGCGTCCCGGATTGGTGACACAGTGACTTCCATTTGAACTTCTTTCCCGTCTTTTCTTAGCCGAACGGTCTCGAAATGATCAACAGTTTCACCTCGCTTCAGACGCTCCAGCATGCGCGGAATTTCATCAAGACGATCGACAGGAACGAGCATAGCAACGGACTGTCCGATGGCTTCACTTGCTGAATACCCGAAGATTCGCTCCGCAGCGGCGTTCCAACTGGTAATAATTCCTTCCGTGGTTTTGCCCACAATCGCGTCGTCGGAACACGCAACGATCGAGGCTAGCCTTCGAAGATCTTCTTCGGTCCGCCTCCGGTCGCTGATATCACGAATGGCGCTAGACACTAATACTCCGTCGTTTGTATCTAGTGGGCTCAGTCGAATCTCAACGGGGAATTCGGTGCCGTCTTTGCGCATACCAAAAAGCTCCAGGGCCGCCATCTTCGGGCGTTCCTGAGGGGTGGCCAGGAAGCGCGAGTGCTGGTCACTATGTTGAGCTCGGGAATGTTCTGAAACTAGAATTTCGGCGGGTTGACCAATCAGCTCCTCCCGGCGATAGCCGAAAAGCCTCTCTGCCTGCGCATTGACCAGGACAATCACGGCGGACTGATTGACGACCACGATGGCGTCGGGCGCGGCTTCGAGCAGAGCCCGATATTGCATTTTTTTCCGCGCAGGAAGCGCCACGGTCGTGGGCACAGCGAGGTGATGAGCGTCTTTCGATGTCGGCTCGATAGTAGGGCGCTTCATGGCGAATCTGTTCCCAGCGTGGATCAAAGTGTAGAGGAAGGGGTTGGGGTCCTCTGTGCGGTTTTGCACACTAGCCTGCTCGAAGAGCTTAAATGTCTAATTAGGCAACCCCCGACGAACAGTGTGCAGTTTATACACAGCGGTTAGCTGACTTGGATAATCGTCGGCGTGCTCGCATATACCCAATCCCTGGGGCTCTGCGCGGGGCCCGGCTCCCCGTGAATTTAGGCCGCTCATTCCACCGCCTCAAGCGGGACCTACGGGAAAGACGGGGATGGACAGAGCAAGACAAGCACTCGAGAATCTAAAAACCATCCTGGAGGCCGCAGGATCGTCCCTCGACAAAGTCGTGAAGATCACGTTGTACCTGAAATCTATCCGTGATTTTGACGTGGTGAACGAAGTCTATGAAATGTATTTCCATACTGCTCCACCGGCGCGGGCAACGGCAGAAGTTGCACGACTGGCAAAAGACTCTTGCGTCGAGATCGACGCCGTGGCGCTTGCATAGAAGGGCATTGCTTCGAAATAAGAAGCCTATCTGGAACCGGAATATTGACGTTTTAAATACATACCTTTCCTGCACACCTGCCGCCGCCATGGGCCCGTGCTAGTCTTTTTCCATGGGGCACGCGACGATAAGGAGACATGAAGCAAACTCGCTTGATCAGACGGACCCAGCAATACACATGCTGGGGATGCCAAAAACACATACCCATGATCGTGCAAGTTGGTTCGTGTTTGCTATTTTAGTGGGAACCTTTGTAGCTCTCGCATTGGTTGTGCTTGGAAACTTGATATTTTGAGGTCGTCTCGGTCCCCGCCCACGCTCATAATTAACATATCGCGCCCGCACGTCAGCGCCTTCGGCACGAACTTGGGCAGAATCGTTTGGCTGGCGGCCTCGATCGCGACATCGCAGAGCTCGATCATCTCATCGATGGAGACCAGAGGTGGGTGGTTCGAAAGCTCGGAGACCAAAGCTCTGGCCCGCCGGTGATCTTGATCCGACAAGGCAACAAGCTCCGCATCGACCAGCTTCTCGTCGAGCGCAGTTGCAATGGTCCGACCGATGACTCCTACGCCAAGAATCCCGACCTCGCTGAAGGACAAAACGCTAGGAGCCCCCCAAAAAACAAATGTGCAAGCGCAGACAAAACTAACGACACTTTCGCCCTTTCTCAGCAGGCCAGGGGTAGGGAGGTAATTTTTCGACCGGCCGAAAAAGGAAGCTCGGTACAGCGAGAAAATTTTCCGGCCTGCGGATTGTTTTTTCGGACCCCGCCGGTTACTGCTGATCAAGGCGGAAATATCATTGGGTTTCGGGATGGCCCCGATCTCCATGTTAGGATCGACGGCGCGCTGATGAAACGAGCTAACCTGATCCTGCCGTTGCTGGTCGTAATTGCGCTCCCGCGCCTGGCGCAATGGTCCCCGAAGTATTTCCCGCAACGGGATGGGTGGCAGAGAAAACCCCCCGCCGAACTGGGCTTCGATACTGCAAAGCTGAGGGAAGCTATTGAGTACGCGCAGGCGAACGACGGATCGTGGGACTTTGAGAAGGACCAGGTGAGAGTATTCGGTGCCCAACTTGGACCCTTGCCAAAGACCCATGCTGCGACCAATGGGATCATCTTGCGCCACGGATACATCGCAGCTGAATTCGGAGACACCTCTGCTAACGATCCGGTCTACAGCGTCGCGAAAAGCTTTCTCTCGACCGTATGCGGCCTTGCGGTCCAGCGCGGTCTGATCCGCGACCTAAACGACCCAGTGGCCCGCTACGTTCATGATGGAGGTTACGACTCCGCACACAATGCCCAGATCACCTGGAAGTATCATCTGCAACAAACCAGCGAATGGGAAGGTACATTGTGGGGTAAGAATTCCGACTTCGTCGGGCTTCAGGAATTCGGTACGAGTCAGCAGAAACCGCGTGCGATTCAGCCCCCTGGCTCGTTATTTGAGTATAACGACATCCGCATCAACCGGCTTTCTCTATCGTTGTTGCGGCTATTCGCGACCGGCCTGCCCGATGTTCTGAAGACGAGCATCATGGACCCCATTGGCGCGTCTCAGGAGTGGCGTTGGGTTCCGTACGCGAATTCGTACGTTGAAATCGGTGGGCGGAAAATCGGCTCCGTGAGCGGCGGTACGCGCTGGGGCGGCGGCCTGTGGATCAATTCGCAAGACCTCGCTCGCTTCGGACTGCTGATCCTCAACCGCGGCCAGTGGGGCAATCAGCAACTTGTGCCGGCAAAGTGGCTAGCCGACGCCGTAACTCCAAGTGAGCATCAGCCAAGCTACGGCTACCTCTGGTGGCTAAACACAAACAGACAATCATGGCCGACCGCTCCCGCTTCAAGTTTCGCAGCGATGGGTAACGGGACGAACATCATCTGGATCGATCCAGATGACGATATTGTTTTCGTTTGGCGCTGGTTTCGGAATGATGCAATGGACGAAATGATCTCGAAAATTCTCGGAGCTCTCGCAACCGCGCAAAGCAATCGCCCGCACCCAACTCCTAATTAAGGCCTCGCTGCGCATGCTAGTCTCTGAAAACCGTGCTGTAGCATGAGGTCTTGAATGGACCATTTTCATCTTCGGCTGGTTTCGGCAACGGGCGTAAAGTCTGTGAGTTACAGGCACGGAGCGAGTTCGACGAGCACCTACTCCAACGTGGCCGAACTCCGCAGCGACTGCTCTAGTTCGGCTGCGTCGAAGTTGACGGAAATCAGACTACCAGCGTTGAGTAAACCGTAACGCTGCTGTTGGTGCATCTTGCCGGGAGCCGGTCCGCTCATATTTGCGGCGGTCCGGCTCTCCGCTGGGCTTCTGCTAAGTCTCGTTGCGCGGGCCGCGATCCTCAACTATCTTTTGCCGCCGCCAGCACCCGAGCCGCTGTACGGGAATGCGATGCGGATACTTAGACTCCTGGAGCAGCTGTTCCATCTGACCAAGTGGGCACCGGAACCATGAACACGGTTATCGGCTCCGGAGCACCCTGAAATAGTGGATTCAACATGACGGGAGATCCCGGCAAATCTGCTCCCCAGAACTTGGCGTCTGTAAGCGGAACATAAAACATCAAATGCGGGAACCAATGCCCGGCTGAGTCGTTCAGATACCCTTGGGATGACATCATGTAGCACATCGCGCCGGGTTCTACGGTCGGTGGCTTTTTCGCATCGAATGCCTTGATGCTATCCATGATCTGATCCTTGGATAGTCCAGCCAAGACCAACTCCGTTCTCTTGAAAGATAGCGGCAAGATCGACCGCACTGCGGGCGGATTGAAACAGGTGGGACCTCGCATCTTCGGATTCCAGAACTCCGGAAAATCAAAGGGGGACATCCATGATCGCTCTACAAGGCAGACGAAACCATTCTTACCTTTGACGGCAGTTTCGTAGCCGTGCGCTCCCAGGACCATGACTTCGGCATCGGCTGAAACTGACGGTGGCGCTGAACTACGTGCCAACGCAATCTCGGCATTCCGATCCGTCATCAGGTATTGCTCAAGCGGGGCCATGCTCAGATACGGTGCTTTGGCGTCCTGTGCGTGTGCTTGCCGCGCCGCGCTCAGCACTACGACCAGTCCGAAGCATGTTAATGCGATGGTCCTGATTATCTTTGGCGTCATTGATTCCTCCTGAGATCCGCGATTCCGAATCGGGTGTCTAGACAAGTCGTCACGAGTTCCAATCGTGTTCGAAGCTGTGAAACGCGAAGCCCGGACCTTGGATTTTCCTCAACGCTATCTACTTGCATAGTGCAAGCGCTTTACAATATAGTCAGACTTCTGGCATGCTGCAAGTTGTATTTCCTGGCTATGCGCGTGAATGTTTAGACCTCGGTCGGGTGTCCGATCAACCTTGGGTGGGTGCAGGGTTGCTGTCGCGGCGCGGCGATCTCACTCATACGCAAAAATCGATCTGCAGCCTTAGCGAGACTGCTTTTCAACTCGTCCGATTGCTGGCGCACTGAAGAGAGGCGCTCCCGACCAGTAAGTATTCCGGCCTTTCGGGAGAGATTGTCAAGGCATAGGAATCTTTCGATCCGATTTGAAGAAACCCTAGCAGAAGACTCAGTCCGCGGTTTGTAGCGCCCTAGCGTTGGTATTGTTCACCTTCCGTGTTCTTTCCTGGCGCGCGACAGGTATCTGCGATTATTGGTTTGCTGTCTGACCACAGCCTCGAAGGCTGCTTGAAGTTCGCCAATTACTGATCGCCGCGGCGGCGGCGTTCCGAGGTGAATGCTTCTGAGTTCGGTCATGAAGGTTTTCCACATTCTCTGGCCCCCCTCTTCGAGGAGCTGTGCGCGGACGGCAAGTTCTTTGGAAACCCGAGTATGTCGCCGTCCCCAGGCGCCCATATGCGCCAACAGTGGGACAAGTTGTATGGACGCCTGGGTAAGACTGTAAATCGCCTTTTGCTTGTGAGTCGGGTCGCCAGTTCGTGACAACAGGCCAGCGCGCATTAAGCGCTTCAGTCGATTTGCCAGAATGTTGGAAGCGATGCCCTCTTCGGACAGCCTCAGGAGGTCCCCATAATGGCGACGATTTCCGAACATGACATCTCGGATGACAATCAAGCTCCAGCGGTCGCCGAGCACTTCGAGGGTCAGATTGATCGGGCAGCCGGAGCGCCGTGCGTCTCTCATCCTTATTGCCCCCCGTCGAGACAAATTCTACTTGCATTGTGCAACAACCGTATCTGCCCTTTTATGCCACCTGCACAGTGCCAGAAGAAAGGGGAATACTCCACAAATTGGAGTCAGGTGCCCAGCTTCTCTCGTTTGATGTATTTCGACAACTCAAAGTGTGTTTGTCAACGAGGTATTTTTCTTCCTGCAGGTACTGCACCAGCAATCGCTTGTTTTTCTTAGCCGCTTTCAGGTTGATCGAACGAAACGACTCTTTCCCACTTCGTCGAGAAACCGATTCCGCATTCGTGCACATTCAGTTTCGTTTCATGGTTGGCGCGCTCACTTCCACGGTAAAGCGTGCGGCGTGAGTTTTCCGCCGGTGCCTGGGACGGCTGCTCGGCCGCCCATGGCATCGTTCGGAATCCGCGCGGACTAGGTTGCCGGAGGCGCGTAGATGAATATGTCCGAGTGCTGCACCACCTTGTGGTTGGTGATGAACGCGACGTCGCAAACGCTGTTGTGGTCGACAATTTTGCATCCCGAATTGTTGGTGCCAAGCTCGGGAGTCGCAAGTGAGATGGTGACGGTCACGGTCGCCGGTCCGGTAATCGGGTCAACGCAAGTTCTGTTGGCGGCTATGATGTAGAAGCCCGACGGAAAACCGTCGTCGAAGGGGTAGTTGTAGTTGGGAAAGCAGTTGCCGTTGTTCTTGCCGGTCTGGCCCAAAGCTCCGAAGTTGAAATCTTCGGCGAAAATAATTTGGATAGGGTAGTCCGCTGCGGTCACCTCAAGGTAAGCGCCCGCGGCACGGAAATCCTCGATTCCCGTATCCACCAGGGTTTGGGTAACCCCACCCTGGACCTGTGTGATCACCACCTCATAAAGCAGGTCGTCGGTGGTGTCTTCGGTCCAATCTTCGTAAAACGTTTCGGCTTGACCGCAAGGAAGGTACCCGTCGTATCCGGGCAAGCCGGAACCGGTCGTGGTCCCGTCGCAGGTCGCTAACGGCCAGCCGTATTGCGGGACCCCAACCGCTATCGCGTCAAAGGGGAATTGAACCGAGGGATCGCCGATCGTGGGGCAATCGGGATTGGCCGTCGGCGAGTTCCCGTAACAGTACCAGAGTTCGGTTCCGTCGGAGTTAAATGGCGACGGGTAGTCGGTGTAGGGCGTGGCGGCAAACCCTTGCCACATGGGGTACAAGGCAGCCGCCGGTTCCGTTCCCGTGACGAGAGACTTCATCAGCGCTTGCGTGTGAGCCTTCGGCGCGGCCTTTGCCCGAGCGTGATGCCCTGCCTGTGCCATTGCCGGCTGACTGCAAGTGCAGAGAGCGACGATGGCAAACAGAACCAACTGAAACAAACGAAACTTTGTCATGGAAAGTTCTCCTTTTGTAGATATGAAGCCATAGGAGTTCGAACCTGCCGGCAGTGGTTCACCAACGCGGCGACCAGTGCCATGGGCATGCATCCACCCGATTTCTGGGCAGCTCTGCTGTCGAACTACCTCTATCTAGTAAGGCGCGAAATGAGGGTCAAAATGGCAAGCCAGTGCATGAAAAGGTGAATGAAATAGGGCCATACCTCGAAGGCAAAGCAGGCACCCGGCGCTAGGCTTTTCATGATCCAGGGTGTAATGTATCGAAACTGCTGAGGCTTGGATGGCTCTGCCTTCGACCCAGGACGTAACCCAGCTGCTCAAAGCTTGGACTACCGGAGACGAAGAGGCTCTGCAAAAACTCACCCCCTTGGTGTATCGGCAATTGCATCGAGTAGCGCAACGCTACATGGCGGGTGAACGATCGGGCCACACCCTGCAGACGACTGCTCTTGTCAACGAAGTCTATTTGCGGCTAATTGACTGCGGTCAAGTGAATTGGCAGGATCGGGCGCATTTCTTCGCGGTGTCGGCGCAGCTCATGCGGCGCATTCTCATCGATTTTGCCCGCTCCCGCGGTTTTCAAAAGAGAGGCGGTGGTGTGCCCCGCGTGTCCTTGGAAGAGGCGCCGTCGGTATGCAACGAACCCGATATGAACCTCGCGGCCCTGGATGATGCGTTGAAGGCGTTGGCCGCCATAGATGAGAGGAAAAGCAAGGTGGTAGAACTTAGATTCTTCGGAGGATTGAGCATTGAAGAAACAGCCGAAGTATTAAGGGTGTCGGTTGAAACTGTTGTGCGGGACTGGAGGTTGGCCAAGGTTTGGCTCCATCGTGAGTTGAGCGAGGGGCGCTAACGTGGAGCCCGCACTCTGGCGTCGAGTGGAAGAGCTGTATCTCCGTGCCTTGGAGTTAGACGAGAGCCGCCGCGCAGAATTCCTCGAATGCTCCTGTCAGGACGACGAAGTGCTTCGACGTGAGGTGGAGTCACTGCTTGCTCACGAGAAAGAAGTTGAGTATTTCATTGAGTCGCCGGCGCTGGAGGTTATGGGCAGACTGCTTGCCAATGACCAAGCGATATCAGGGAGTGGAGCGAAACTGATTGGCACCACAGTCTCCCATTATCGCGTCATCGAGAAGCTCGGCGGCGGCGGCATGGGTGTCGTGTACAAGGCCGAGGACACCGAGCTTGGCCGCTTTGTTGCACTGAAGTTTCTTCCCGAGGACCTAGTGCAAGACCCACTCGCTTTGGAACGCTTTCGGCGGGAGGCACGAGCAGCCTCAGCACTGAACCATCCCAACATCTGCACGATTCACGAAATCGGTGATCAGGACGGCACGCGATTCATGGCCATGGAATTTTTGGATGGTCTCACGCTGAAGCACCGAATTGCAGGAAGGCCGCTGGAGACCGAAACGATACTGTCGCTGGGAATCGAAATAGCGGATGCGCTCGATACCGCCCACGCCGAAGGAATCGTTCACCGGGACATAAAGCCCGCCAACATCTTCGTCACCAAACGCGGGCACGCTAAGATTCTCGATTTCGGGCTGGCGAAAGTGATGCCAGCTGGCAGCACAGTGATCGAAGCGGCGGGAGCAAGGGCCCAAGACCCCCCGCTGAGCGAGGAGCATCTGACGAGTCCGGGAAGTGCACCGGGAACGGTTGCCTACATGTCGCCAGAGCAAGTCCGTGCTAAGGAATTGGACGCACGCACGGACTTGTTTTCCTTCGGCGTGGTGCTCTATGAGATGACCACCGGGGCCTTGCCGTTCCGAGGAGAAAGTACAAAATTTATTTTCGAGGCCATCCTGAACTTAGCGCCTCTTCCTTTGAAACCTGGCGTTCTGCCCGAATTGGAACGGATCATCTCCAAGTGTTTGGAGAAAGATCGCAGTCTGCGCTACCAGCGCGCCTCCGACGTTCGCAGCGACTTGCAGGGCCTGAAACGCAATTCAGATTCGGGCCCCGCCGCTGCCGTGACAGCACGAGTCGAGTCCAAGCCCGCCGCGAAATCTACTCGCTATCGGTGGGCCATGGTCACTGGAGCAGCGATACTGGTCATCGCACTGGCCGTCGGCGGTTGGTTGTTTTTCTCCCGCAAGCCGCACGCGCTGACCGACAAGGACACCATTGTCCTCGCGGATTTCACGAACACGACGGGCGATGAGGTCTTTGACGACACCCTCAAACAGGCCCTAGCCGTAGACCTTGGCCAATCACCTTTTTTGAACATTCTTTCAGAGGAGAAAGTCCGCCAAACGCTGCGGGAAATGACACGCTCGCCTGGTGAGCAATTGACCCCCGACCTAGCACGTGAAGTGTGTCTGCGTGCGAAGAGTAAGGCATATCTCGCAGGATCGATTGCGGCGCTGGGGACGGAATACGTGATTGGGCTGGAGGCCATGAACTGCTTGAGTGGGGACGTGCTGGCGCGCGAACAGGTAACAGCCGCAAAAAAGGAACAGGTCCTTTCGGCACTGGGCCGAGCCGCAGCAAAGCTTCGTAACCAGGTGGGGGAATCACTCATCTCGGTGCAGAGGTTCGACGTTCCCCTAGAACGGGCCACCACGAATTCGCTGGAAGCCCTCAAGTCTTATACGCTGGGCCGCAAGACGCAGCGCGAAAAAGGAGATGCAGCGGCTGTGCCATTCTTCAAGCGCGCCATCGAACTCGACCACAACTTTGCGGCTGCCTACGATAGTGTGGGCGTCGACTACGCCAATCTGAACCAGCCCCGCCTAGCTGCCGATTATTTCAAGCAAGCCTTCGACCTGCGCGATCGTGTCAGCGACGGCGAGAAGTTCGGCATTGCCGCACTCTATTACGACTATGCGACCGGCGAGCTGGAAAAAGCGAATCAGACCTACGAACTGTGGCTGCAAATTTATCCGCGGGATGAGGTGGCGCACAGCGACCTGGGCAGCAACTACATGATTCTGGGGCAATATGAGAAGGCCGCCGCCGAAACCCGTGAAGCGGTTCGCTTAGGACCGAACATGGCTATCTCATATGCGAATCTCGGCGAGATTTATCTGGCTCTGAACCGTTTCGACGACGCGAAAACTGCAACAGAAGAGGCGCAGGCGCGCAACCTCGAGGATATTCCGCTGCACCTCAACCTGTATGCCTTAGCGTTCTTTCAAAACAACGTGGAGGCCATGAGGCAGCAGGCGGATTGGGTTATTGGCAAACCGGGTGCGGAAGACTGGATGCTTTCGCTTGCATCCGATACCGAAGCCTGGTCTGGGAGATTAGGAAAAGCCCGAGAGCTATCTCGGCAAGCTGTCGAGAGCGCGCGTCGCAGCGCGGACCAGGAGGCTGCGGCCTTATGGCAGACGAACGCGGCGATACGCGAAGCGCTTTTCGGCAAAACGGACGTGGCACGCCAATATGCAGCGGTGGCACTGTCGCTCGCGCCGGGCAGTCACGATGCGGAGGCGCAGGCGGCACTGGCTTACGCGCTGGCCGGAGGGACGGCGCATGCCCAGTCACTGACGGACGATCTGGCCAAGCGCTTTCCGTTGGATACCATCGTGCAGTCGGTATGGCTGCCTACCATTCGCGCGCAGATAGAAACAGATCGCAAGAATCCTTCTGCGAGCGTCCAACTTCTTCAGACCGTAGCACCGTACGAGCTGGGCATGCTAAGCGGCAGCGCTCCTAGCTCTTGTATCTATCCCGTGTACGTCCGCGCGACAGCTTATTTGAGTGCGCGGCAAGGCCCGGCGGCGGCCGCCGAATTCCAGAAAATCCTCAATCATCGCGGGTTGTTGTGGAATTGTGCGACCGGCATCCTGGCACATCTCGGCCTCGCACGCGCGTATGCGTTGCAGGGCGAGACGGGCAAAGCTCGCTCCGGTTATCAGGACTTCTTCACGTTGTGGAAGGACGCCGACCCGGACATCCCGGTCCTGCAACAAGCCAAAGCCGAATATGCCAAGATTCACTAGCCCCGAACCAGACCAGCGAAGACAGATCAAGCTGTCCCTCGGGCTGTCAGATTAGTCGTTTGGGCTAGAACAGGATTTATTGTCCAGTTCTCATCGATCTTTTGCTCAATCTCATTCAACTTGTCAATAACTACGATTGCCTCGCCCTCACGGAACTCTAATTCTCCGCGTTTCCCACAATTTGGCCGAGCGGAATTTCACTTGACGCCTGTAGTCGTATAGTTAAAATGCGGTCTTAGATTAGTGGAATATGGTTTCATATAGTGAAACACAGAAAAAATACGCTTCGAACGCAGCGTGATCCTTTCAGCAACATCGCACATGGCATTACCTACCTGTTGCTGGTCCGTTTGTTTCAACTCAACTCCCGGCTGCCATGATGCACATTTCTGATTCCGAGTCCGGCGTAGCCAAGATGTTGCAGGCATATTCGATCGAAGTGCATCCGCGACAGTCGAAGATAGTGGATGCAGCCCCGGCTCGCCTGGATCCAGGGACGGAAGTTTTCCTCCCTTGGATACCCGGAGCAGACCCGATGAATACGGTCGCCGCGGCTAGAAAGTTGCGACGCGGCGGTCTTTTACCGGTTCCCCACATTGCTGCACGCATTATCGAGAGTGCCGCCCAATTAGGACAGTTAGCAGCGCGGCTCGCGGGTGATGCGGGGGTTGACCGCGTCCTGATTATCGGGGGCGACCGGGAGAAGCCCGCCGGGCCATATGATTCCAGCCTCGCCGTGATGAAAAGCGGCGCTCTTCAAAAGGCGGGCATCATTCGCAGCGCAATCGGCGGCTTCCCCGAAGGAAATCCAAATATTCCGGATGCGCTCTTGGCCCAAGCGCTTATCGCCAAGCTGAACTTCGCGCGCAGTACGGGGTTGCAACTCAGCATTGTCACTCAATTCTGTTTCGAGGCCGAGCCGATCGTCAAATGGTTACGCCGCCTTCGAGCCTCGGGCATCGATGTTCCGGTGTGCGTGGGGCTCGCGGGCCCCGCGGGACTCATCGCGCTGACGCGCTATGCGATCCGATGTGGAATTGGCAATTCGCTGCGCGTTTTGACCGAAAAGCCGTCGTTTGCGAAGTTGCTCATTGAAAAGGGTCCCGAGCCAATTATTCGCGAGCTCGCAGCGAATGCTGGAGGTGCGAATGGATCGCAACTACCCTTGGAAATCGCCCGATTGCATTTCTTCGTCTTCGGCGGCTTCAACAACACTGTCGATTGGATAAACACCCACCGAACCCAATAGCTTGCGCGATCACGCGCGATTCCATCATCGCTAGGACTACACGGACCGATGGGAAACTTCATTGCGTCGTCGGCGCTCGGTCACATCTGACCGGTACGCCAACCTTCCGCATACGATTTACGCGCGACTTCAGAGTACGGGACGGGGCTGACAACCGCCCGGATTTCAATCTGCTTATGGCGTTCTACGGTTGGTTTCTTCGTGCCACCGCCTTCTTCGCCCCACAGAATCTTGACTTCGTTGCCGATCTCCATGTCCTGATCAACTACACCCAGTGAGAGCATCGATCTCTCGTTGTAGCTGTAGCCGCTAAACATCGAGAGGCCGACGGTCTTACCTCTGCCCAACACCTGGTCATAGGACGCAGAGGCGTAATTCGATAGCGGCAGGTCTATGTATTTGTAAATCTCCCCCGGTTCGAAAAGCGATTGAAAGACCTTGGCGACATCCTCGGAATTCCATGCGAACGTTACTTTCTTGCGTTGCGGTTTCGTCGCCATTTTCTCAAGAGCTTCTCTACCGATGAAGTCATGATCGAATTTCACGAAAGGACCGTATCCCAACTCATAGGGTGTCATGTAGTAATCTTCAATGTTCTTGGAATTGAAACTACCGCCAATGGAACCGGCGCCCTCGTAGCTTGTGGCTGGCAACCACTGTCTATAGGATTTCATCTTCTCGGCGGTGTAGATGGCCGGCAGGGGCGAGGGAATCCAGCCCGACTCAAGCGTGTTGGTGGCGTAAGCCCTCGCGCCCACTTCGCGGAGACCGAAATCCTTCCCGGCCTCAACGATTGCCGCGCGGATTTCTTCGCGTTCCTCGTACGGTCCCCAAACTTCCAATCCAGGTGCGCCAGCCATTCCATGACGCAAAGCGCGGACCTTCCGCCCGGCGATGTTGATCACGTCCATATTGAAAAACTTAATTTCAGGAATGGGCCCGCCATTCAACTTTTCGAAAATCTGCGGCGCATGCGGGCCCTGAATTTGATAGCGGTAAAGCGTGCGAATGACTGCCATTGCTTTTGGGTTCGAGGGCGATCTATCGTCTTTTTTGATTGTTAGATTGTATCCGCCCGTTTCTGCATGGAATTGAATCCAGCTGGCGGTGGGGGCGCGCCCGACGAAAACGAATCGGTTCTCTTCCAGGTGAAAGAGAATGCCGTCGCCAATCACATAACCATCGTAGCTGCAGGGGGCGAACTGTTTGGCTCGATTGACTGGAAACTTCGCGAAACTATTGGTGCCGAGATGGGATAGCAATTTGAGAGCGTCGGGGCCTTCGACATATAAGTTGACCATATGGTGAGATTGGTCGAAAAGAACAGCAGTGTCACGCCAGGCACGCTGTTCATCGCGCCAATTTGAAAATTCGGGTGAGACCACCGGATAGACGTAGGCTCCGATCTGCGAATTGCGCAACATTTCCACCGGATTGCCTTTGGCTCTTAGCAAATCTTCCAAGCTTTGCTGGCTCATGCCCACTCCTAGCTGGAAAAGTATTTTTTGATGCTCGCGGTGAGATTTCCTGGTTGACTCCTAAAACGGGCGTGATTATACATCCGTGTTGTGTCGCGGGAATGCGATTTTGAAACCACGTTCCATTTATGCTGTGCTCCAGAATGGGTGGATGCGGTCAGCCTAGAGTACACTCTCGTTTTAGGGCAGAATTCGGTACCGGGGTAGAGAAAAGATGAGGCGAAATTCCGAGATTGCGCGCGCCAGCTTTTTTATCGTAACGATCTTCCTTCCCCTCGCCGTAGCTGCTGGATGCGGCAGATCTAACACCCCCAAAGCGGACGGCACTCAGGCGCCGGGATTATCGAAGGCCAGCGAGGTCAACGACGCGCGACTAAGGGATGCCGATCGGGAACCAGGGAATTGGATGAGCTACGGCCGCACTTATAACGAACAGCGCTTCAGCCCATTGAAGGAGGTCAATGATCGAAACATTGGCCAGCTTGGACTCGCGTGGCACTACGACCTCGATACCCGCCGAGGTCAAGAGGCCACGCCCGTGGTTATTGATGGAGTCATGTACTTCACGTCGGCTTGGAGCAAGGTATTCGCCGTCGATGGCGCGACAGGCGCGCTGATTTGGACTTACGATCCGAAGGTTCCCCCGGAGTGGAGCGTGAACGCCTGTTGCGATGTGGTCAATCGTGGCGTGGCTGCATGGCAGGGCAAAGTTTTTGTGGGCACGCTCGATGGCCGGCTGATCGCACTTGATGCCAAGACGGGAAAGCGGATGTGGGAGACGCTTACCATCGACCGCCAGTTTCGGTTTACCATTACCGGCGCGCCGCGAGTGGTGAAAGGTCTGGTGGTCATCGGCAACGGCGGTGCGGAAATGAGCGTGCGGGGTTACGTCTCGGCCTACGATGCGGAAACCGGGAAGATGGTCTGGCGCTTCTACACGATCCCGGGCGATCCCTCGAAACCATTCGAGAGCCCGATCCTCGAGAAGGCGGCAAAGACCTGGAGCGGGGAATGGTGGAAGGCCGGGGGCGGAGGCACCGTTTGGGATGCCATTGTTTACGATCCTGAGCTCGATTTACTCTACATCGGTACTGGAAATGGCGGACCTTGGAATGAAAAATACCGGAATCCCGAGCGCGGAGACGGTCTCCTTACCTGTTCGATCGTGGCGCTGAAGCCGGAAACGGGAGAATATGTTTGGCATTACCAGGAAGTCCCTGCAGACGACTGGGACTACGATTCTGACGAACAGATCATCCTAGCCGACATCCCGATTAATGGTGAGACGCGCAAGGTTTTGTTCCACGCTCCAAAGAACGGATTCTTCTACGTGCTCGATCGCGCCACGGGCGCCGTCATCTCGGCCAAACCATACACTCGAGTTAATTGGGCGAGCGCGATAGACACAAAGACCGGCCGGCCCATCGAAAACAACGCTGCTCGTTATTCCAGGGGTCACCATCCAATGGTTGTGACTCCCGGCCCCTTGGGCGCACATAGTTGGCAACCGATGTCCTACAGCCCACTTACGGGGCTCGTTTACATTCCGACTCAAGAAGCAGGCTTCTTCTACAAGTCGAATCCGTCATTTGAGCAAAAGTCACTTGGATTAAATGTTGGCATTGATCTGGTAGCCTCTGGCATGCCGCAAGACCCAAAAGTTAAAAAGGCTATTCTGCAGAGCGTTACCGGCCGTCTGGTGGCTTGGGACCCTATACAACAGAAGCAAGCTTGGAGCGTGGAACGACCCCTGCCTTGGAATGGCGGAGTGCTTTCGACGGCGGGCAATGTTGTTTTTGAGGGAACTGCCGATGGTCATTTTGAGGCTTATCGTTCAGATACCGGCGAAAAAGTCTGGGCATTTGCTGCTCAGACCGGTGTAATGGCCGGGCCTGTAACGTATCAGGCCAAGAGCGAACAGTATATCGCCGTCCTATCGGGCTGGGGTGGTGTGTTTCCGTTGGCAACGGGTGAGGTCGCTTTGAAAGTCGGCCGACGGCCGAACATTGGACGCATGTTGGCATTTAAACTCGGTGCTAACGCAAGACTGCCGCCGAAGCTCGAAGTGGAAATGCTGGATTTGAATCCTCCAAAGTCGACTGCAAGTGCGGCGACGATCGCGAACGGGAAAGAACTTTATCAGCGCTACTGTTCTATGTGCCATGGAGACGTGGCCGTTAGCGGCGGCGTACTTCCCGACTTGCGTTATTCGGCCGCGCTCTCAAGCGACCAGTGGACCAATATAGTTCTTGGGGGCTTGCTCCAGCCGAACGGCATGGTCTCTTTTAGAAAGGAGCTCTCACACAAAGACGGCGAGGCCATCCGCGCGTATGTGATCTCACGAGCCAACGAGATCGAAACCGAACGCGGACACACCGCCGTGAAATAAGTTACGACGACCTGTTTAATCGATATTCGCTCGCAACTGCGTTCGTAGAGTGCTTGCATTGAAACTAGCGCCTCATCACCGTTCCGAGATCGCCAACACCTGAAAGCCAAACAGATCGGTTCAGCAATCATACCGTTACGGGCTTTATCTCGACGCTAACGAGGTGTATTTCCGCACTGCCAATGTTTTCCACCGAGTGAGGCGGCATTGGGTCTGTCCAGATTATGACAGGTGCTTTATCTGCAGGACCGGCATCGCGAGAATCGAATAGCAGCTTCCAGTCGCCATCGCGTCGAATGAAATCGCTTGCGCTCCGAACTTGTATAACGCTGGGCCATCTGTGTGTGTGGACAGGCACAATGTGACCAGGTCCAATGCGCACATCCAGAACGCGGACATGTTCATTCTCGAATAGCAACCGGTGGTATTCCGGAGCAGCTACCAACGCGTCCAGCGCCTCTGGCCAAGGCCATGTCTGCGAACCAGTGCGTATTGTCTGCATACTCAGAGTCTCTCGCGGGCCCTGATACCCGACCTAGATCGACTGGCGGGCAGGGCATACTTCGCTTGTTAAAGTTAATATTATTTTCTGGAATTGTACATGTACGCGGTTCGATAATCGGCCCGCGAGTGCGTTCCGCTTTTTTGGCACATCCGGTTGTGTCTGTAGAAGTGGCGCGGTGGTATCATCCGGCCGTTCGTTTCAACGGTGAGACCTGTAAACGGTCCCCTGGAGGAGGAAGCGAACCGGTGACCATACGGACACCCGCCGGCACACCTACCCCTCTGAGCGAGGCAGCCTGGGAAGCGCTGTACGGCGCCTATGATCTGCAAGTGCACGTGGCGCCGGACGTGATCGAGCGAAGAATCGACGACATTGATTTGGCGAAGGAATTTCTTGCGCACGGACTCCGAGGGTTTGTTTTGAAATCACACTACATTCCCACTTCGGAACGCGCGAAGGTGGTTTCAAAAGCCGTTCCCGGAATTTCGGCGTATGGCGCCATCACGCTGAATCACAGCGTGGGAGGGATTAACCCGATAGCCGTTGAAATCGCGGGACGATCAGGCTGCAAAATCGTGTGGATGCCCACCGTTGACGCAACGAATGAAACGGCTGGGCGAGTGGACGGCCCCAATACCAAGCTCCCCTTCTGGGCCAAGATTCAGCGCGAGCTCGCGGCCATCGATATTGCGCCTCCGCCTCTTTCCGTGCTGGATGCCAGTGGAGAGATTTCTGATGTTACCCGCACGTGCCTGCCACTGATCGCAAAACACGACATGATTCTTGCAACGGGCCACTTGGGTCGGACAGAGATTTTCAAACTTGTGCGCCAGGCGCGAGAGGAGGGCGTCCGCAAAATCATTGTAACTCACGCGGAATTTCCTTCGCAGAATCTGTCCGCCGATGAACAACTGGAGCTTGCAGAGATGGGAGCGTTCATCGAACATTGCTTTACGACCATGCATACAGGAAAAGCGCCTTGGGAGACGGTACTGTCGAGCATTCGCAAGGTTGGCGTGGAACGCTGTTTGCTTTCGACCGATCTCGGGCAAACCATCAACCCGCCGGTTGCGGAGGGATTCGCGATGTTCGCGCAGCGGCTCTTAGACCACGGATTCACGGTGCAGGAGATTCGCCGGATGGCAGTGACTAATCCAACCGCTTGGGTTCAATAAAATGGGAGTCGCGCGAAAACGATGATTGATGTGAAGAAAACTGTTCTCATTATCAGCGCTCATGCTGCCGACTTCGTCTGGCGCGCTGGAGGTGCGATCGCGCTTTATACGGGGCGCGGATATCGCGTGCGGATTTTATGCTTGTCGTACGGGGAACGAGGCGAATCTGAGCGGCTGTGGAAGATGTCATCGATGACTCTCGAGCGGGTGAAGAAGTTGCGTCAGGCGGAATCGGAAAAGGCGGCCGAAATCCTCGGCGCGGAAATTCGATTCTTTGACTCAGGAGATTACCCGCTCCAGGCGACGGAACAGTTGATCCATCAGATGGTGACGGAATTCCGCGCCTGCCAGCCCGACTTCGTGCTGACTCACTCTGCAGCAGATCCTTACAACTTCGATCACGCGGAAGCCTATCAGGTAACAATGCGCACCCGCATTTACGCTCAAGCCGCTGGTTATCCAGCAGAAGGGAAAAAGCTTGGGGCACCGCCTGTGTTTGCCTTTGAACCGCATCAGCCCGAGCAGTGCGAATTTAAGCCGCAAGTCTTGCTGGACATCACGTCGGTGTTCGATCGCAAGCGCAAAGCGATGGAAACGATGGAGGCGCAGGAACATCTGTGGGAGTACTACACGGACCTCGCGAAGCGTCGCGGCGTGCAGGCTGCGCGCAATTCGGGCAAGTCCGGCATCAAATTCGCCGAGGCGTACCAGCGAGTCTATCCGCAGGTAACGGAAGAATTGTCATGAAGCCAACTATTGTGCGAAGCATTACGCGACCGGAGCCGGAGGTCATTCAGCGCGTGGGTGAACTTGGCGTCGCCACTGTGCACGAAGCGCAGGGCCGTTCGGGCTTAATGAAGCCCTACATGCGTCCCGTATTCCCAACGGCAAAAGTAGCAGGACCCGCAGTGACCGTGTTGTCCCATCCCGGTGACAACCTGATGATTCATGCAGCGGTTGAAATGTGCCAGCCCGGAGACGTTTTGGTTGTTGCGTTGGTTTCCGAATCAACGGACGGTATGTTCGGCGAATTGTTGGCTTGCTCGGTGCGAGCGCACGGAGTGGCGGGGGTGGTGATTGACGCAGGGGTGCGTGATGTAGCAGATTTGACGGCCATGAAATTTCCAGTGTGGGCCAAAACGATTTCCGCGCAGGGCACGGTGAAAGAGACGGCGGGCTCGGTAAACGTGGATGTTGTGTGCGCCGGTGCGCTTGTCCATCCCGGCGACATTATCATTGGCGACCTGGACGGCATTGTCGTTGTACCAAGGGCGCAGGCCGCCGAAGTTGCTCGGCTGGGGGGGGAGCGATTGGCAAAAGAGCAGCGTTCGCGCGAACGTCTCAGTGCGGGCGAATTGGGGATTGACATCTACGGACTCCGCGCGAAGCTCGCATCGCTCGGCGTGAAGTACTTGGATTAGCCGATGGGGTGAAGAACGTTATTGCTGCGTCCAGTTGTCGTGAATTAAAAGTTCAAATCAGAGAAGCCAAGTCCGCGGAGGATGAAATGCCGAAGATTTACGCGACGAGCAGCCTGGAAGCAATTACCCGCGAATTCAGCCGGCCCGACGTACACATCGGCGCTAGCGAACACGAGTCCCCCTTTGTGCCTTTTATCGAGAATGTTTATATTCGGCACTTAGCATTTGATGTTCGCAACGGCGCATTCGCCAACATTCTTTGGGTGAAAAAAGGCGGGAAGCTCGGGCGCCATCGGCACCGCGGCCCTGTTTTTGCCTGCACGCTCGAAGGCAGTTGGCGCTACCTTGAATATGATTGGGTCGCAAGAGCGGGAAGCTACGTCCGTGAGAATCCCGGAGCAATTCACACGTTGGTCTCAGACGACGCCAATGGCATGAAGACGTTCTTCTATCTCAATGCTTCTCTTGAGTTCTACGACGATCAAGACAATCTGCTGGAAACTCTGGATGTGTTCTGGTTCATCAATCATTACGTCAGCTACTGCCGCGAGCATGGCCTAGAAATCAATCAGAAGCTCTGGATTTAATTGTTAACCTGCGTCTGCGCGGAGGAGCTTCTAGCGCCCCGGGAGTATGTGTCATAATGTGAAATCTGATTTCATATTGATAAGCGTAGAGTTTTCTCTACAGTGCCGTGCGCATCGAGCTGGAAAATTTTCAACTAAGGCTGGTCCTCTTTGCCGTTGGTTTCCATCACAAAAAAGAAGCACACCCGCAAAAGAGAGAATGGTGCGTCCGGTTCCAGCAAGTCTCTGCAGAAAGCGCTCCGCATTCTTCTGTATATGGGTAAATACGGTCCTGAGTTAGGCGTTACGCAAGTAGCCTCTGCCTTGGAGTTGAATAAGACCACCGTCCACCGTCTATTGAATGCCATGGAGAACTTCGAGTTAATCGAGAAGAACCCGGATAATGAGAGGTATCGGCTAGGACTCAAGCTGTACGATCTGGGGACGAAGGCAATAGAATCTCGAACGCTTCGAAACGAAGCGCATCGGTTCCTGGTCGAAATGGCCCGACGCTCGAATGAAGCTGTCAGCCTTGCTGTACCAAATCGAGGAGGCGTCGTTTGCCTCGACCGGGTCGATTCGCCTCACACAGTTATAAGTGTGCGGACTGTTGTGGGAGCGCGTTTCCCCGCGCACTGCACGGCGGTTGGCAAGGCAGTGCTCGCGCATCTATCGCAACAGGAGGTCGATGCGATTTTGGCCGCCAATGGACTCACTCGCTTTACCCCGCTCACGATCACGCGAGTTTCCGATTTGAATAAGAATTTAACGCAAATCCGCAAGCGAGGATACGCTCTCGACAAGCAGGAGTTGGAGCGGGGTTTGAGTGGTGTAGCGGCTCCCATTCTTGCGCAAGACGGCCGGATTCTTGCCGCGGTTGGAATTGCTGGGCCGACGCTGCGGTTCCGGGGAAGAGAGCTTGCGCGACAGATTGCGCTCGCTAAGGAGATCGCCTTCGGGATATCCGCAAGCGTTCGCGATCACGCACAGTGATTTGATGCGCCGATTGGAACCCGTTTTGCAGTCTGACTAACCCAAGGATATAAGGCGATGCCCACAAAATATCGAGCGGATCATATAGGGAGTTTTCTTCGACCGCCCGAGCTGCTAGAAGCGAAACGCGCCGGGGGGTCGCAGCGTGTGCGGACCCTAGAGGATGGCCACATCTCGCGCGTTCTGGCCAAACAGAAGGAATTGGGTTTTGAAATCTTCACGGATGGCGAGTTGCGTCGAGACAACTTTATGAGCGACTTCACCGACGCGGTGGAAGGTTTCGATATGGGCGACGCCGTAGCGCGAACGTGGAAAGCAAGCGAAGGAAAGGGCACCCGCGAGAGCGGCGTAATGGGTGTGGTCACCTCTAAGCTGCGGCAGGTTCGTCCGCTCGCCGGACATGAGCTGTCATTTTTAAAGAAGTACTCACCCGGTGCGATCAAAATAACTCTGCCGAGCGCCACGCAGTTTCCGGCAATTTCGTTTAAGCGGGGCGTCACCGACAAAGTATACGAAAATCATTCCGCATTGCTGTGGGACATTGTCGCTATCATGAAGACGGAGATGTCGAGGCTGTCGGACGAAGCCGTGAAATACATCCAGATTGACGCGCCCCGATATAGCTACTATCTCGATCCCAAGTGGCGCGACTGGATCAAGGCAGAAATGAAGGTCGAGCCGGACGCATTACTCGAAGACTCTATTCGTGCGGACAATGCGTGCTTTGAGGCCGCGCGCCGGCCTGGCGTGACGCTTGCGATTCACCTCTGCCGTGGCAACAATCGCGGTCACTGGTATGCCGAGGGTGGATACGATGCCATTGCTGAGAAGTTGTTCGCAACCATGGCTGCCGATCGCTTCCTGCTCGAATATGACGACGAGCGGTCCGGTACTTTTGAGCCACTCCGCTTCGTTCCCAAGACAAAAACGGTCGTGCTGGGCCTCGTCAGCTCGAAGAGGCCGCAGCTTGAAGAAAGCGAAGAACTCATCCGGCGAATCAAGGAAGCGTCGAAGTATTTTCCTCTCGAGAATCTCGCGCTCAGCCCACAGTGCGGCTTCGCCTCTACCATGGAGGGAAACCTGCTCACCGAAGAAGAGCAGTGGGCTAAGCTGCGACTCGTCTCCGAGACGGCCCGGCGCGTTTGGAGTTGAGTCCAGCTACTGAAAAGCTGAGCGTTCGTAGACGCTTGACTTTCCCCGGAGGGTAGCAAAAGATTCATCCAGAAAGCCGTACAGCTGCGCGATTAACGCGCAAGCCATGAATCGCCGATAGGCTCGCCCTAACTGTCTTCCCAACCGCGCGGCCGACCGGTAAGCGAGGGCGCTATGGTTTCGACTCCCTATATTGCAGGAAAAAACATCGATGTCCCGCCGTCTGCTTTCACCGATGTTGTGAACCCCGCTAATCAGAAGCCGTTTGCCAAGATTTCAATGGGGCAAGAAGAACATATGCGCTCGGCAATCGATGCTGCCGACGCCACAAAAAAAAGCTGGGGTGCGACACTCGCGGCCGAGCGGGAAGCTATTCTGCATCGCGCCGCTGACGAACTAGAGAAGGCGCGCGGCGAAATGGTGGAGTTACTTATCGACGAAGCAGGATCTACCTTTGGTAAGGCGCAATTTGAGGTGCCTTTTGCCGCCAATTTGGTGAGGTCGATCGCCGGTGAGGCCCGCCGCATCCACGGCGACGTTTTTCCGGCGGATGTGCCCGGAATGATTTCCATTTCGATTCGGCGACCACTCGGGGTCATCGCCGGGATATCTCCGTTCAATTTTCCGGTGGTTCTTTCGCTCAAGAAAGTGGCCTTTGCCCTGGCCACAGGTAACACATTTGTTCTGAAGCCGTCCGAGGAAACTTCGCTGATCGGACTCAAGCTGGCCGAAATATTTGAGCGTGCAGGTTTGCCGCCCGGGGTGCTGAATGTGGTGCCCGGAAACGGGCCCGCGCTCGCGAAGGTGCTCTTCGATGATCCTCGCGTGAAGCTCATATCCTTTACCGGCTCGACCGCGGTGGGAAGGCTAATTGCCACGGAATGCGCGAAGCAGGGCAAGAGGGTGGTGCTGGAAATGGGGGGAAAGAGCCCGCTCATCGTGCTGAAAGACGCCGACCTAGACTACGCTGTGGACACCGCCTGCTTTGGGATATTTATCCATCAAGGCCAAATTTGTATGGCCGGGTCCCGAATCATAGTCGAGGCGCCGATCTACGATGCTTTCCTGGAGAAATTCGTAGCCAAGGCTCGGACGCTGAAGGTTGGAGACCCGCGCGATCCACATACGGTCATCGGGCCGCTCATTCGTTCCTCCCAATGCCCTATGATCGATCGAAAAATCAAGGATGCCGTGGCTGGAGGTGCGCGCCTGCTGACAGGTGGCAACTACAATGGGAATTTCTTCCACCCTACGGTGCTGGCTGACGTGACCCCCAACATGGCCGCGTTTCGCGACGAACTTTTCGGCCCGGTAGCGGCAGTGAGCCGAGCTAACGACGCCGATCACGCTTTGGCGCTCGCCAACAACTCTGCCTATGGTCTTTCGTCGGCTGTGCTCACCAATAATCTGCAGCTCGCCATGCGGTTTGCGCTCGAGCTGGACGCAGGAATGGTTCATCTCAACGGTCCTACTATCCATGACGAAGGAGTTGTACCGTTTGGAGGGGTTAAAGATTCAGGTAGCGGTCGCGAAGGAGGCCGCTGGTCTGTTGAGGAAATGACTGAAGTGAAGTGGGTGACGATCCAGATGGGCCGGCGTGCCTACCCCTTCTAATGGGTGAGTCGCCTATTGCGGAAAATTGTCATACTTGGCTGGCAAAGCATCCGCCAAACTTTCCGGTTACAGTCCGCAGTCAAAGAACACCGTTTCGCCGGAGCCCTGCAGGATGATGTTCCATTCGAGCACTCCACTCTGATCCGCAACCTTCCTCGCGATCAACGTTTCGCGCCGCTCCGGTTCGACGAGATTTAGCGCAAAATCGCTCGAATTGCTCGGCTCATCCGGGAAATAGATGCGCGTGACTAGACGCCTTTCAAGACCACGCGCGAACACCGACACCGCGATGTGCGGAGCCTGTGTTTTTCCATCCGGAGCAGGCACGCTTCCTGGCTTAATTGTCGCGAATTGAAATTTCCCTTGGTCATCGGTCATGACTCGACCATAGCCCTTGAATCCGGCCTCCAGTGATTTGTCTTGATCGTCCTCTGGGTGCGCATACTTACCATGTGCATTGGCCTGCCACGTCTCAACCAAGCCGTCAGGCACCGGCTTTCCATCGCCATCCAACATACGTCCCTCGATCGTCACGCGTTCCCCGGAGACTCCCTCGCCCACGAGATTATCTTGTTTTATCCTGGTGAGACCGATTGAGAAGAACGGACCAATGGTCTGTGATGTCGACGCCCACAAGCTCATGTTATATCTCCATCGGAGTGGCTTCGCGGCCACTCAGAACGATGTCAAATCGGTATCCGAGCGCCTGAGAGGGAATGGTGGTCTCCCAATCAAAAACTGAGATCAGCCGGTTGCGCGCTTTTTCATCCGCTGTGCAATTAAAGATCGGATCGAAGGGAATGAGCGGATCGCCCGGAAAAAACATTTGTGTTATCAGGCGCGTCGCGAAGGCTGGCCCGAAGAGTGAAAAATGAATGTGTGCCGGCCTCCAGGCATTGTGATGGTTGCCCCAGGGATACTCGCCCGGGCGGATGGTCACGAAGCGATATCGGCCCTCCGAATCGGTGACTGTATGGCCGCAACCCGTGAAATTTGGGTCCAGCGGAGCGTCGTGCTGATCGCGCTTATGCAAATAACGTCCAGCCGCATTTGCCTGCCAAATCTCGATCAGCGTCTCTCGCACCGGCCGCCCGTCTTCATCTATCACTCGGCCGCTGACCACAATGCGTTCCCCGAGCGGCTGGCCAGAATGCTGCTTGGTAAGATCGCTGGCTTTCACATCCACGGACTCTTCGTCGAATAATGGGCCGGTGATTTCCGATAGAGTATGCGGAAGATAAATCAGCGGTTTTGAAGGTGCGCGCTTAATTGAGGAAACATACGACGGGTGTAAATGATTCGGCTGTGTCCCGATGTACGGCCGCCGGTATCCTACAATTTTGGCCATAAGAAGTTCCTCTAATTCCATCCAAAATTCTTAGCTCTTTAGCGAATCTATGCAAGCACCTTCGTTATTGTCAAGAGCCGATTATCGAAGTTGCGTGCGCCTATCGAACAAATAAGGTATCCTTTTCGATACCATAGGGAGGGGATCGATGCCATCTGCCAATTCTCCTGCTACTCCTCGAAAACAAACACATATTGTTCCTGCTGCGGCAAGCCGGACTGTCGCCCCATTGATGCCGGCGGCACAGATCGATGGGTTCAGCGGAGATCCCAACTTCATGACGTCGTTGGCCCGCGGCCTGGCAGTCATTCAAGCTTTCTCGACGCGCAGAGACCCCCTTACCATCTCGCATGTCAGCAACAAGACCGGGTTTTCGCGAGCCGCTGTACGCCGCTGTCTATACACGCTCGCCCAACTCGGCTTTGCGGGATCGGATGACGGCCGTCACTTCTTCCTTCGACCCAGAATTTTGGCGTTGGGCCACTCCTACATTTCTTCGATGCCCTTGGCCTCGGCAGCTCAGCCAGTGCTCGAACGTGTTAGTCATCTGCTCCACGAGTCTTGCTCCATTGCCGCACTTGATGGCGTGGATATTGTTTATGTCGCTCGCGCAAACGTGACGCGCATTATGTCGATTGACCTTCGGGTGGGCAGCCGCTTGCCGGCCTACTGTACGTCCATGGGACGCGTGCTGTTGGCTAATCTCCCGCCGGAAGAGCTCGAGTCATACCTGAGTCGCGCGGAATTAACCCGGCGAACCGGTCGCACGATTGTAAGCACGGAGAAGCTGAGGCAAGTGTTACGTCTGGTCCGGCGCAACGGTTATGCGATTGTAGATCAAGAATTGGAGCATGGTCTTCGTTCTATGGCTGTCCCTATTCAGAACTCCGGCGGCAAGGTTACCGCGGCACTCAATGTGGGAGCGCAGGCACAGCGCGTTACGATTCTGGGCATGACTAACAAATTCCTACCGCACCTGCAAGACGCGGCACATGAGCTGACCATGCTGGTGTAACGAACCGCTCTCAAGAGTATCGATCGGCTGGCGAAAAGAACGATAAGCGTGGCTAGCCATCCGCAAAGTCCGCTCTGAGGGACTATACTGAGATTTGAAAGCATTTTGATGGAAGTGAAAGATCAAGTCGCCTGGATTACTGCTAATCGGCCTCAGGTACTTAATGCTCTAAATTACAAGACAATGGACGAACGGGTGAGACCGAGTTCATCGAGAAGCGGCCACCGAAGTTTGAGGGCCGCTGAGCGAAGTCGCCAGCTCCGCCACGCGCAGCTTTTCATTGCCGCCATGCCGGGATCGGTGCCGGTTGCCCCACGCTGACATCAGTTCCAAAATCGGCCGCAAACTCTGGCCATGTTTCGTAAGCGAGTATTCGACGCGGGGCGGCACCTGCGGGTACACCTTACGATGAACGATGTTGTCGCGCTCCAGCTCACGCAATCGCTGCGTCAGCATCTTCTTCGTGGCTCCCGGGATTTTCTTCTGAAGCTCTCCGAACCTGTGAGTTCGATCCTGGAGATGAAACAGGATCAACGGCTTCCATTTCCCACCGATGATGTCGGCGGTAGTTTCTACCGGACAGTTGAACCCGTCAAACATGGAGTATCTCCTGACCCTAGGTTTCAGAAAGGTGCCCACTAGCGAAAAAGATACTTTAGCCTAATATCTGACGTCGCGCCATCGAGAACGGGAGCGAAGCCGGGCAGAATTTGCATATGAAAAGCCTGCTCGGGATGGAGAAATAGTATGAGCAAGAAACCCGTCATTCTGTACGGAGCCAGCGGCTTTTCCGGACGGCTCGTTGCTGAATTCCTCCGCGAGTACAACGTCCCATTTATAGCGGCAGGCCGAAACCGGGCCAAGATCGAAGAAGTGATGAGCCGCGTTCCGGGTATAGAGACCGCAAATTACGAAATAGCTGAAGTCGGCAATTCACCGGACGAATTGGCCAAGCTATTCACCGGTTCTAAAGTCGTATGCAATACAGTGGGCCCGTTTCTTTACAACGGTCCGCGTGTGATCGAAGCCTCCCTAAAGGCGGGCTGCCATTACCTTGACATCAGCGGCGAGCAGGCATGGATCCGAGAGGTCGCGGAGAAATGGGGCGAGAAGTTTGCACAGAAGGGGTTGCTCGCAGGGCCGGCCACAGCCTATATGTCGGCGACCAGCGAAATTGCCGTGCAGATGTGTCTCGAAACGCCGGGGATCGATACGATCGAGACCGTGTCGCTGTTCAAAGGCATACCAACGTTCGGATCCACGCAGACGATTTTTGCCGTCATCCAGACAGAAGCATTCTACCTGGAACAGAATCAATATAAGCGGTGGCTGCTCGCCACAAGTCACGAAACGGTGATACCGAGTTCGGTCGAGACGCAATTGTCCCTGCCTTGGGGAGGATTTCCGCATCCCGTTTGGTACAAGGATCACCCACAAGTCGCCAACGTCCGCTCCATGGGCGGGATACTAGACCGTCAACTTATGGAGAATGTTCTGGCCACAGAAAAGTATTACGAGAAGGAAATACGTCCGTTGTCTAAAGAGGAGAGGGAACGCAAGCTCGCGGAAATGGCCAGTTCCGTTCAAGGCGGAACTCCACCGCGGGAAAATAGTCGCGAGCAACGCACGATGGATTTGGTCTGCGCACGCGGCACCACAGCTTTTGCCCGGTGCGTGATTTTCGGCGCCTGTTGTTACCGGCAAACCGGATTGGTGCAGGCTTTTGCCGCTCACAATTTGATTCATAGTTCCCCGCGTAAGGCGGGTTTCGCTTCGCCGTCAGCGGCATTTGGCCATCGAGAACTTCTTGGCGCTCTCGAGAGCTATGGGCTTGTCAAGGCGAGGATGATTTCGTAAGAGTAAGCTATCGACGAAATTGTGGGAGTCATGGTTTTCGCACGGTCAAGCTGTGGACTGCTACGGCTGTCCCAAGAAGGCTATAACAGATGCGCGCGATAGACTATTTCGACAAGGGCGCTGATGCTTATGCCGACCGGACAGCCATCATTCATGGTGAGAGTCGCTACAGCTATAAGGAGATGCGAGGATTTACCCATCAGATAGCACGCGCGATGTGGGCTGCGGGATTGCGCGATGAAGAACGGGCTGCGATCTTCTCGCCGAACGACCCCCGAGTCTTGTTCTGCATGCTGAGTATTCTGCGAGCCGGCGCGGTTTGGGTCCCCATTAACTCCCGAAACGCGCTTGAGGCCAACATCGAGTACATGAAGTACGTGGAAGCGTCCTGGCTCTTTTATCACAGTAGCTACCGGGACTCAGTTCACGAGATCAAGCGGCGCGTCCCTTCGCTGCGTAACTGTGTTTGCATCGACGCCGCCGACGGCCCCCATCCTTCCTTGGATCGATTCATGGAAAGCGCGGTGGCAGCCCAGGAGATGGACTGGGGCGACCCCTACGGAAATCCAGATCGTTTAATGGGCCTGGTTCCTACCGGTGGAACCACCGGAGCGGCAAAGGGCGTCATGGTAACGGATCTAGCTTGGGGAACCATGACGGAAATGGCCAGCCACTACTGGGCAGGCAACACGGCCGAGCGCGTTTGCCTCACCAGCGCTCCCCTTTCTCACGCAGCAGGCGTGGTGGCATTCGCAATGACCTCGCTGGGAGCCACTAACGTTGTCATGCCTGGGTTCGACGCGCTCGAAGTCCTGCGAAATATCGAGCGATTCCGGGTTACACACATGTTTCTACCCCCCACCGCGCTGTATGCATTGCTTGCGCATCCGCGGTTGGGGAACTTCGACTATTCGAGTCTGCAGGTCTTTCTCCTTGTTGCCTCGCCGGTTTCTCCCGACAAGTTCAAGAAAGCGGTAGAGGTTTTTGGGCCATGCGTGTGCCAGAGCTACGGGCAGACGGAAGCGCCGATGTTGCTCACTTGGCTGGATCAGAAGACAGCCGCGGCAGCGGCTGGTGGGGATCATCCGGAGCGGCTGCGAAGTTGCGGCAAGCCAACTTCCGCCGTTAGCCTCGCTCTTATGGATGATAATGGACATATCTTGCCTCCGAATGAACCCGGTGAAATAGTTGCGCGCGGATTTTTGGTGACGCGGGGTTATTACAAACAACCGGAAGCCACCGCTGAAATTCGCTCCCATGGTTGGCATCATACCGGCGACCTCGGCTACAGAGACGAAGACGGCTATTTCTATATCGTGGATCGAAAAAAGGACATGATCATCACCGGCGGTTTCAATGTCTTTTGCACGGAAGTGGAAGCGGTTGTCATGGAACTTCCCCAGGTGCACGAATGCGCGGTTATCGGCGTCCCCCACGAGAAATGGGGCGAAGCAGTGAAGGCCATTGTAGTGTTACGAAGCGGAGAAGCGTTAACCGAGGAAGCAATCATCGCACACTGCAAAGATAGACTCGGAGGCGTGAAGGCGCCGAAATCCGTAACATTCGCGGGCGAAATTCCCAAGACTCCCGCTGGCAAGACCGACAAGAAAGCGCTTCGCAGGCCCTATTGGGCCGATCGCGATCGGAGCGTCCATTGATGAGGGTTGTTGCACGCAGTGCGGACCAATTTAGAATCGGCCGCATTTAACTCAAGCCAATATCGACGAAATCTTCGACGGAGTTGCCCGTGAAGAATACGGAAGAGAAATTTTAGCCGGCGGACGGTCAGCCTCGGTCGTTGGATGGGGGCTTCATTTTTATTGGGATGGCTGAATGATAGTTACTATTTTTCGTTATGGTCTGGATAGCGTATTCGAGGGTCAGCCGATATTCGCACACTCGGACGATTAAAGGCTTGACAAATTGCAACGCGGGCGTTAGACCTTCACCAAAATATGTTCGTGATGCGGCATACAGGGCTATCTCGCGCTTAGTAGAGCAAATTTAGTCTCGAGGGGGGTGTGGCATGAAGGCACGTTCTGGCCTTTGGGCAATCCTTGCGCTTGTAATTTTCCTAGCCTATGCGAAATCGGCCATTTCACAAGTGACTGTTGCCCAGCTGAACGGGACGGTGGTCGACGAAAGCGGAGGGTCGGTTGCTGGTGCTTCTGTCAGCCTCCGCGAGGTAGACACGAATAGCCTATACGCTGCGGTCACGAACGATGCCGGCTTCTATGCGGTGCCCAATTTGCCACCCGGAAACTACGAACTGAAGATTTCGTTCAAAGGTTTTGCGAATTACACGCAGACCGGCATCGTTCTCACCGTCGGTCAGAGCGCGACGATCAACGTAAGCCTGAAGGTAGCGGCGCGAGGAGAGCAGATTGTCGTCTCTACTCAAACGCCCGAGATTGAGCCCACCAAGACCGAAATCAGCCAGGTCATCGATACGCAGCAAATTCAGTCTTTGCCGATCTCAAACCGGGTATTTACGGATTTCGCTTTGTTGACTCCCGGAGTTGCTTCTAGCCGGACCAGCCTGGGCACCACATTTACGGAGTTTGAGGTAACCCAAATCTCTTTCGGCGGCCAGCGTTCGTTCAGCAATGAGATCACCGTGGACGGCGCGGACTTCGTTAACTCAGTTAGCGGTGTGCAGCGCGCTACGCCCCCCCAGGATTCCGTGCAGGAATTCCGCGTGGTGAACAATAGCTTCGGCGCAGAATACGGCCGGGCGCTGGGCGGAATAGTCAACATCGTCACGAAGTCCGGCGGGAATGATCTTCACGGATCGCTCTACGAGTATTTCCAAAACAGCGCCACCGATGCCCGTTCGCTGCTGCAGCCCGCACCCCTTCCACACGAATTGCGGCAAAACCAATACGGAGCGACACTCGGCGGGCCCGCCAAAAAAGACAAGGCCTTTTTCTTCGTGAACTACGAGGGCAAGCGTAGCGCCCAATCTCCGACCTATGCGCCTGATCTTGCAAATAACATCGATACAATCGATTTGGCGAAATCATACCTGGGGCTTTCACCCGAAGGTTGCTTTAAGCCCCTCGCGGCCTGCACCGGCACACCGGAAGGGTATCTCAACGGTTATCTGAAGACAGCAAACAACGACTTCGGTTTTGCCAGATTCGACGATCAAATCACCACTAACAATCGCTTAGCGATTCGTTACCTTGTGGAGGATGTAAGGAACACGGGCGAATTGGTCGGCAGTACGCTCGATGGCGGCGGGATTGGCACCCCGAGCGGCGGACGCAATCTTTTCGTGCGGGATCAATCTTTGGTGAGTACTTTGAGCTCAGTTCTGTCGCCGAACGTAGTCAACACCGCCTTGGTGCAGTATGCCAGACGGCACTACAACTTCCCTGGGGCTACGGGCGAACCCGACCTGAGCGTGTCGAACGATCTGGAGTTCGGGCATAACTTTGGAACCTACGATGCCATTTACGAAAGCCGCTTGGAAGGCGCGGACTCAGTATCCTGGGTTAAGGGGAACCACGTCTTGAAATTTGGGGCCGATTTAAATTGGGTTTGGTCGGCTAACAATTATCCCGGGTTTACACCCGAGAGGATCCTGTTTCCCAATTTGAACTGCGTTGTTGACTTTGCAAACTTTGTGGATTTTGGCGGTGGTCCGCCGATCGGGTCCGTTCCTGGTCAGACCTGTCCTCTGGCACCGCAAGCGGACGGGGTGAATTTCATGTACTGGGGGACTGCGCTTCCCAGAGCCAATTGTCCAAACCTCGCTACTCCTTGCGCCAACGGCTTCTCTAATGGTTATACTCCGCTATCAGCAACCGGTGCCGGATTCGGGGGTGGTTGGCCGAGCGCTTTTCCGATCAGCGAATATGGAAATTATCAGTACACGCTGAACCATGGGTACTTTGGTTTTTATGCGCAAGATCAGTGGCGTCTAACTCCCAAGCTGACCGTCAATTACGGCCTGCGATGGGACTTCGAGTCGGGCCTTGGCAAAGTAATCGACCCGGACTATAGGGCCTGGCAACCGCGCGTTGGGTTTGCCTATTCTCCAGACAGCAAGACAGTCATTCGGTCTGGGTTTGGGATATTCTTTGACCGCAACAACATGACTTTCTTTTTCACCACGGGAAACCAAAAGGCGCTGCCAGGGTACTTCTGCAATCCACCAGGTGCGGATCCCAGCTGCGCGGCAAACGGGATCGCACCTGTAGTAGTTCCTATGATTCGGCAGGGGGCAGCGAGTGCCGGGTGGCAACTCAACGCACAGCCAGGATATCCGGGAGTGCCGGTGCCCGGTGGAGCGCCTGGATCAACAGCCAGCCTGGCCGAAAGCATACTTGCTGGTAATCCCTATCCAGGGGTGACGCTAACCGGCGTTTGCGCTCTGGGAGCCTTCGGGCCGGCAGGCGAATGTGGTGTAGGTGCGGGAGGCATTCAGAAGAACGGCCGGCTTCCCTATGCCGAACAAGCCAGTTTGGAGATTGACCGCCAAATTGGAAAAGGGTTCGCGATTAACGTCGGGTATCTATTCGTCAGCGCGCACAAATTGGTACGCGGGAACAACCTTAACGTGCCCTGCCCGCTCGGCACGGACAAACCTGCGAATCCGTACTATGCCCAAGGGTGGCTCAATCCCAACGGCTCGCTAACCGCTTGCCAGGGAACGCCAACTCTCGGACCGCTCGACATAGGTCCTATCTTCGGCACCTTAGCTAATCCCGCCGGACTTGAATTTACCACCCCGGCCGCTAGCGGTCCGGCGGCTGGTCTTCCAACTATTGGCGCTGGCCTACTCGACTACAATAACAACGTTGCTAACACTTCTTACAACGGTCTGACGGTTACAGCAATCGAAAGGTGGGGCAGATACGTCAATCTGACCGCCAACTACACTTACTCGCACACTATCGATAACGGAAATTTCACCACGTTCATCAATTTACCTCCGAACCAGTTCGACTACTCATCGGAGCGAGGTAATTCAAACCAAGACGTTCGCCACCGCTTTGTAACGAACTTCACACTCACCGCACCCCAGCACAGCTTCCTCCGAAACTTTGAGTTCAGCAGCATCATCACTCTCCAGGCCGGACGCCCGTTCACCCTCTACGCCGGGAACAATACTCTCGGTGACCTAGCTGGACCAAATACAGACCGCGTGGGAGGGCCACCTGTTGTACCTAGTGCGTGCAATACCGTAACTGACTGTTCGACGTTAATCGGAAGGAACACCTTTGTCGGTGATCCTCTGTACGCTTGGGACCTTCGCCTCTCACGGTACTTCATGATCACAGAGCGCATTAAGCTTGATTTGATGTTCGATGCTTTCAACGCGTTGAACCGGCCGAACGTGGACGAGATTACATCCGTGTACGGCTCGCCTGTCTTTTGCGGCTCCAATCCGGTCATTCCAAGCCACTATAAGGACGCTACCACTCAAGCCATCGAGAGCGGTGCAGTGTCCTGCGCTTCGCAACAAGCGGTCGGAAACCCGGGGGCTTGGCTTGCCATCGGAGCTTTGCCCGTCACGATTCCAAATGCTCCGAATCCCACGTTCGGATTACCGCGGACCATGCTGAACCCCCGGCTGCTCCAGTTCTCGGCAAAGTTCTCATTCTGACGCTCGCGTGGATAGGGAAGCGTCAGAGCAGGACCGCTGATCGCGGCTGATCAGAAGCGGCGTGCGCCATTACGCTTGGACGGTGCCAGAGCCATCAGCTTCGAGGACAAATTTGTGCAGACCGCGCCTGCTGATATCATTCTGGACGCATGGATCCGATCCAAGAAAATGTCAAATCACGCATGCCGGTCGAACGAGTCCGTAGGGTACATCTGCGAACTTCCGGGGCAGGTTTCACCAAAATGGCCGACGGCTCGATCCTGGTCCGACCAGACGAGGTGCTCAGTCCGTACCCCAAAGTTTTCACCGATCGGGTCACTCATTGGGCAGAAGTCGCTCCCAACCGAATCTGCGCGGCCAAGCGAGATGATTCCGGAGAGTGGAGCCAACTAACTTACGCGCAGGCTCTAGCTGCGATGCGAAGCATCGGCCAAGCCCTGCTCGATCGTGGTCTCTCGGCCGACCGCCCCGCCGTACTCCTTTCGGA
>Ga0209420_1000103_pt1 | contig 54269 bp, 43 predicted proteins | sample BlaSpr_A8_OM1_O1_FD_187972 | JGI IMG/M metagenome (GOLD analysis project Ga0209420, IMG submission 187972) | Forest soil microbial communities from Thunder Bay, Ontario, Canada - Black Spruce, Ontario site 2_A8_OM1_O1 (SPAdes) (version 2) | ecosystem: Environmental > Terrestrial > Soil > Boreal... | reverse complement strand
GGGCCGATGGATCCGCCGGTGAGAGGCAGCTTCCACAATGGCGTAGGAACGTTCTATGCGAACGACGATACCGAAGACGGGAAGCCAGTCCGCACGCGGCTCCTATGGTCCGAGATCACACCCACCTCAGGTCACTGGGAGCAGGCAGAATCAACAGACGGTGGTAAAACGTGGGAAACGGATTGGATAATGGACCTCCAACGAGTGCAATAGTTGGTTGAATGTTTGCCCCGTTAATCAGAACTTGTGCGCTCTCCAAGAGAGTTCGCGGTAATTCACCGAGAGATATAATTCCCGCGTGCAACAACCTATGCGGCATGTAATGGCGTTTCGCGTTTCCAAAGCGGTTCTCGTTTTTGCAATCGCACTTTTCTACACGATTCTGGTCCTAAACAACATCACGGATTACGGCTCCAACTATGAGTTTGTCCGGCACGTCCTGATGATGGACTCAACCTTTCCGGGGAACCATGTCATGTGGCGCGCCGTCAATTCGCCGCGAGTACATACGATCTTCTACATCGGCATCATCGCCTGGGAATCAGTCACTATGCTTCTATGCTGGTGGGCTGGTGTTCGGTTGCTGAAATCGTATCGTGCAGACAGGGCGCAGTTCGCCGCTGCGCTGAACGTCGCCGTGATTGCGCTGACGACGGGCCTGCTGATGTGGTTGGTGGCATTCCTCGATGTCGGCGGCGAATGGTTTCTGATGTGGCAGTCGAAAATGTGGAATGGGCAGGAAGAGGCATTCCGAATGTTTACCGTCGTCGGTGTGGTGTTGTTGGTTGTGGTCCAACGCGAGCCAACTCCCGATTAGTCGGCAATCCCTCTTTGGGGGGCTAAGGCGCTCTTAATTGACAACCTTGGACACCGTCGCACATACTGCGACTTGCGCATGTAGGAAGCAACGGCACGTCGCCGAAGGGCAATGCCCACCTACGATCTCATCGTGGAGGCCACATGCCCAATCTAGAGAATCTCAAGAAGCAAGCCAAGCTCATATTGCGGTCCCATCGCGAGCGCCACTATCCCGTCGCCGCGCAAATACGCGTGCATTTGCCTCGTTTCCTGAGTATGACCGACTCCGAGGTTCTTGCGGCGAGCTTTAAGCTCAGCGATGCGCAAGAAATGGTCGCAAGACAGCAAGGCTTCGATAGTTGGCAAGCCTTGAAAACCAGACTATCAACCACACCGCACAAGGTGAAGTCTTCGTCGTCCAGATCTGCGCCATCCAAAGCAACGATTGTCGGCGCTGAGCCGCAACTCTTCGTCACCGATCTCGAGAGGTCATGCGAATTCTTCCGTGGGAAGTTAGGTTTTTCGCTTGTATTCAGTTACAGAAAACCTCCCTACTATGCACAGGTTGGTCGCGACGCGGCGCGTCTCAATCTAAGGTACGTCGAGCGACCATCAATCGAGTCGACGGTCCGCGATCGGGAGGAACTGTTGTCGGTATCGATGACCGTCGCTACTGCGGACGAGATCAAGCTGCTGTTCCTTGAGTTTCAGCCCGCTGGCGTTGTTTTTCATCAGAGGCTGAAAAAGCAGTCTTGGGGCGCCAGGAATTTCGTCGTCAAAGATCCGGATGGAAATCTGCTGCTGTTTGCCGGACCCTCAAACTGAGGGCTATCCTGAGAGCTTTGTGCACCCAATGGATTCGTTCTAGAAGGACCACGAGATGCGAAAAGGGTTTACGAGACAGCCGCAAAGGGACGAGCCCGCGGCGCCAGGCAAGAACTACATCACGCCGAGCGGGCTGCAGCGCCTCAAAGATGAGCACCGGTTTCTGCTCACCAGGGAACGCCCGGCCGTGACGGAGGTAGTGGCCTGGGCTGCGAGCAACGGCGATCGCAGTGAAAACGCTGACTATCAATACGGCAAGCGGCGGCTGCGGCAGATCGATGGGCGGATTCGCTTTCTCACGAAGCGAATCGAAGTCGCGGAAGTCGTGGACCCGGAAGCTCCGAGAGCGGGGCAGGCGGCGACGAGGGCATTCTTCGGAGCGACCGTGCGATATGCCAATGCCGCGGGAGTATCGCGAGTGGTGAGCATCGTTGGCACGGACGAAATCGATCTCATTCGCAATCACATCAGTTGGGTGTCACCTCTGGGGCGCGCATTGATGAAGTCGGCAGCGGGTGACAGCGTAGTCCTTCAATTGCCGGGCGGTACAGAATACCTGACCGTGCTGGAAGTGTGTTACGAGCGAATTTCTGTGGAACCGTTCCGTGAACCAGCGGGATCCGAGGCCTCGGCAAAGGGACTCACTCGCCGACGCTAAATTTACCTGACGAAGAACAGCGAGATTAGCATATCTGCAACGGGGTGCGGGGCTGCACTATGAATGATTTAAACAGGAGAGCCGGCCAACGATCCCCAGGATCGGCAACTCTTTCAGAACAAGCCCGCGCTATCCAGTACATTGGCCCGGGCCACTTCGACAGTATTCAGAGCTTCTCTAAACAGCTTGATCCTTCCATTCTCGGCAACCAGGCGCGCAAAGAAGAGTTGATGAACGGATCGCCCCGTTTTGCTTGACACCGCAGTGGCTTCGAATTCTGCAAAGGCTTGGTCGGGAGTATCGATCAGCACCTTGGTATTCTCGAATTGGAAACCGGGATAGATGTCGAGCACGGATTGGAAAAAGCCGGCGATTGCGTCTCGGCCCCTGTGCTGTGTAGGAAGTCCGCTCGCAAGATACGGCAACTCAAAGGCGCCATCTTCCGCAAACATCTCCGCCGCCTTCTTCGGATCTCTGAACGAGAAGGCGGTGTATTCAAGGTTTGCGGCGTGATCTGTGAAGTACATACACCACGAAGAATTGGAGGAGAGCGATGAGGAGCGGCCCAGCGCATTTCCCAAGATCATGCTCAAACAGACCGATTCCGGCATCAAGCAATTGCATGGTGCCGGCGAGCGCACCCAGGAGCACCAACGCAGGCGCCGCCTGCTTGTACATTGCCCACAATGCGACACAAAGCCAGAGGAATTGTGCGCGCCGCCGCGTACATCGCCAATATCAACGATGCCTGCGTTGGAACGGATTCGGCAGGGACCAGGTATTGCGGACGGATGATCCCCACAATGGAAAAGCCGCAGGCGACCAGGACATCGATTGCCGTGACCACCGAAGCCAGCCGAATCGCCTTTATCGTTGTCATTGCTTCCTCTCTCAGTTAGTCGGAATTGTTCATAGAGTTCCCGGAACTCTCGCCTGCAAACAGGCGCAACCAGTGCCACCCCGAGGGCTGAGCCTAAGCGCTGGGAGCTTTCCCGCGATACGCAGCCGCAAAAACATCCTGTACAAATCTTTCGAAGGAAGTAGGCGTGGTGTTCTCCGGCGAACGCGGCTCCAACGGAACGAGGACTCCCGCGTTGATAGCTTTGAAAAGGTCGGCGGTTCAGACCCCCCCCGCAACCATGAGCGCCACTGCAGAAATGCAGTGGCGTTCGCCTGTGCACAGCCCACGAACTCGTTTTCGGACTTGAGCGATCGCGTAAACCACCGCACTAGGCGTTGAGGTTCAACGTCATCTTTGTGCTCTCCACAACTTGGTTCCACCAAGGGTCGACCGAGACCTCTGTCAGCCGGCGGCGCATGCGATGCGAACGCAAGGGTGGTGTCGCGGGCATTCAGATGAGCGAGATGGGCGACCTGATCGGCCCCGAACGAGCAGCCGCGGTTTCGGTAAAGGCTGCACTGTCTTGTCCATATTGTGTTTCCTTTGAACTAGAGGCCAAGGTCGCTTAACCCTGGGTGGTCATCGGGACGACGCCCAAAGACGCCGGGAGCCATCACGCCTGAAGCATTGGACGAATATGTCCGGTGCTTCTGTTGCACGTCGACGATTCATGCCGGGTGGGAAGATTTCAGGGCGTCTGCGGATATCGGTCTTGAAATGGACGAAGCGGATGACCGTGCGGACAACAAGATCGTGGCGACGGTTCACGCCCTATGGGGGGCAAAAAACACCGTAGGGCAGTTGTGGGACGTCCTTGCCACCGGGCGGGCGAAAGCGAGTTCAATGATTACCGGGCGCAGTCTCGATTGCGGCCATTTCCTTCAGGAAGAACGTCCCGAGAAAACTGTCGAGGAACTGAAGCACTTCTTCGGCAGAGTGTGAGGGGGGAAGCAATCAAGGGCTCACTTACAGGTGGAACTCCTGTCGGTCATTGGCGACGTTGCCCTGAAGGACGGAAAACCAGCACTACGCAACAACGCGCCAAGCAGGCAGGGATAGGCGTGAGCGAGAAAGCCGATATCCTGCTTCATTTACATAATTCGGCATCAATGCATTGATTACCGTGGCTGCCGCCAGACCTCCCGCTGGTCGCTGCGCACCCGCAATAAAGGCGCGGCGACTAATCTCACATGGCTTCGCTCGGAAGTTTGGGTTTTGTCGGGTCCACTGGTTGACTCCCGCCGCGATACTACCATCTGTTTCTGGCCGCAGGCTTTTCTACATTCCTCGTAGGAACCCACCGCGAGAGAAATGATACGCGCGGCTTTAGTAAGAGGTTGCTCGCGATTACCAACCCATTTGGCTCATCCGTTCAAGGATGCGGGCGCTGTAGTTATTCATGCGCTCGGGGTGTCGCTTCAGGGGAGCCGGCAGAATCGCAGCGAGCCGTGCCGCCTGTTCCCGACCGACGTTCTGGGCCGCGGTTCCGTCGTAGTAACGGCACGCCGACTCTGCGCCATAAATACCAGGACCCCATTCGACCACATTGAGGCAGATCTCAAGAATGCGCCGCTTGCCGAGGACGAATTCGGCCACCGGAACCAGTGTGAACTCCGCTCCCTTGCGGAGGATTGAGCGGCCCGTTCCGAAAAATAGGCTCTTTACAAGTTGCTGCGTAATGGTGGAAGCTCCGCGAGTGCGACCGTCTTCCAAATCGTCTTCGGCAGCGATTTGAATCTCGTGCCAATCGAACCCATGGTGCTGGTAGAAGCGAGCGTCCTCGGCCGCGATTTCAGCGTGCTGGAGATCGAGCGAGATTTGGCTGAGCGGGATGAATTTGTAGCGTTCGTGATAGGGAGTGTGGTGAATCCAGGCCTGGAAGCGGCGCTGGGTGTGCACGGCGGTTGACGGTGGGTCGATCCACCGAGCGGCAAAAAGGATCACGGCAGCAAGCGACCAAATAAGCAGCACGCCGATGGCAAGCGATCGGACAACTGATCGGAGAAAACCCTTGCGAAGCGGTATCTTGGGGGGTGTGTCTGGCTTTTCAGTCACACTTCAGAATAATAGAGTGGTCCGGGTTGCCGCTTGTGCTGACCTTACCTCACCTGTCGGCGGATTAAATGCACCTCCACAGCCGTAGACGCCACTCTCATGCTCGGGTTCCTCGACATCCATTAACCTGGCGCGTGTGATCAATTCCGACTTCGTTGGGCCGACGACCACTACAGAAGTGACGGCTCACGCCAAAGTCGAGTGAACCAGTGGTAAACGGCAACCAATCACATGATTCTATATCCAATGTAAGAAGGAGAATTCCTATGCTTCAAAGCACACTCAAAGTCGGTTTTGTTTGTGTCGTATTGCTTGCAACGCTAGTTCTAACAACCGTCCAGGCGCAGAACAGTCCGGTGAAAAACATAGTGCTGGTTCATGGCGCATGGGCAGACGGTTCGGGCTGGAAAGGCGTCTACGACATTCTTGTCAAAGACGGATACAACGTCAGCTTGGTGCAGGAACCGGAGACAACCTTTCAAGAGGATGTCGCAGCGACGAAGCGGGTCCTTGCTCTACAAGATGGACCGTGCATTCTCGCCGCTCATAGTTATGGCGGAGCTGTAATTACCGAAGCGGGTACGGACCCGTCCGTGGCCGGCTTGGTATACGTCGCGGCCCACATGCCCGACGCGGGTGAGAATGAATCGGACGACGGGAAGCGCTTCCCCAGCGACCTCAGCAAGTCTAACGCTATCAAGAAGACAGCCGACGGCTTCACTTACCTCGACCCGGCGCAGTTTCACGAATACTTTGCAGCTGATCTGCCGGCGGAACAAGCCGCCTTCATGGCGCGATCGCAGGTGATGAACAAGGCTGAGAATTTCAGAGGAGTCATCACTACACCGGCGTGGAGAAGTAAACCGAGCTGGATGTTGGTTGCCGGAAGCGACAGAACGATCAACCCCGATCTCGAACGCTGGTATGCAACACGGGCCGGCAGCCACAAAGTCGAGGTTCCCGGAGCCAGCCACTCGGTTTACGTCTCGCACCCGAAGGAGGTTGCAGCATTGATCGAAGACGCTGCGCAACACGTTCGCTAGAGGATTTTGTCCGCATTAGTCAGCAGTCAGATCGCGTTCGACAGCCTGTGGCGCCGTAGGGCTCATACGGCGAATTCCACCTTCTTCAATCCGGGAGCGAGCACGTACAGAACGATCAGAGCAAACAGATAAGCACTGGAAGCGATGCCGAAGAGGACCGCGTAACTGTGCGTCAATTGCAGGATGTGGCCTGCAAAGAAAGCGAAAAGTGCGCTGCCGACTGATCCTGCCATGCCGCCGATACCGACCACTGCGCCCACGGCCCTGCGCGGAAACATGTCCGACGGTGTTGTGAAGAGATTGGCGGACCAGCCCTGGTGTGCGCCGGCGGCGACGCCGATCAGCGCGATTGCGCTCCACAACGATTTGACACTTGTAGCCGTGCAGATGGGAACAACCATCGAAGCGCAGACGAGCATGGCTGCAAGCCGCGCGTAGTTGGGAGAGAGTCCGAGCCGACGGAAGGGTGCGGGCAGCCATCCCCCGCCGATACTGCCGATCGCCGAAACATTATAGACGAGAATGAGTGGCAGGCCGAGGTGCGAGAGGTTGAGATTGAATTTCGCGCTAAAGTAAGACGGCAGCCAGAACAAATAGAACCACCAGATCGGGTCGGTGAGGAACTTAGCGACGGAAAAGGCCCATGTCTGCCGGCAGCTCAACAATCGTCGCCACGGGACGGAAGGTCCAAGGTCCTCGGCCGCTTCCTGGTAAATATGCCGCAGTTCGCTCGCAGTTAACGTGGGATGATCGGTGGGCCTGCGGTAATAGAGGAACCACCACAGAATCCAGAGCGCGCTGAACAGGCCAGTAGTGAGAAAGGCCACGTGCCACCCCCAGCGCAGGGTCACCCAGGGCACTATGGCAGGAGCCAGAATCGCTCCAACATTCGCCCCGGAGTTGAAGATGCCTGTAGCTAATGAGCGTTCGTTCTGCGGAAACCACTCGGCTATGGTCTTGATCGCTGCCGGGAAGTTGCCGGATTCGCCCAGTCCGAGGAAGAAGCGCGCAACGCCGAACTCAAGCACGGTGCTGGCCAGGGCGTGTCCCATCGCGGAGAGGCTCCACGTCACCATCACCAAGATGTAACCGATGCGCGTGCCCAGCTTGTCCATCAACCGGCCGGCCACCAGCAGGCCGATGGCGTAGGCGATCTGGAACGCATCCACAATGTAGCCATAACTTACCTCCGTCATGCCGATGCTGTGTTCGAGGGTCGGCTTGAGGATCGCGATTACCTGGCGGTCCATGTAGTTGATCGAGGTGGCGACAAACAGCATGGCACAAATGGTCCACCGCACTCCGCCGAGCCCCGCGTGTGGAGAGGATTCGGGAGATGAGCTGCTGTCCCTCTGGTTGTCGAAAGCCGTCGTATCCGCCATGCCGCGCCTCTATAGTCGATATGCCTTTTTCACCAGCCCGTAGGCGAGGTCCCGTGCCACTTCCGAAGCCTCTTCCTCTTGCAGCCTATGCTCGGCAACCAAATTCGCCAGGAACGAGCAATCCATGCGGCGCGCCATATCGTGCCGTGCCGGAATCGAGAGGAAGGCCCTGGTGTCATCGTTGAAACCCACGGTGTTGTAGAAGCCGGCCGTCTCGGTTACTCGCTGGCGGAAACGCAGCATTCCCTCCGGACTGTCGTGAAACCACCACGGCGGGCCGAGCCTCAGGCACGGATAATGTCCGGCGAGCGGGGCTAGCTCTCGGCTATAGGATGACTCGTCCAGGGTGAAAAGAATGATCGTCAGATCGCGTTCGTTGCCGAACTGATCGAGCAAAGGGCGAAGCGCGTCCACATAATTCGTCGGCATCGGCATGTCCGCGCCTACGTCGCGACCGTATCGCTCATAGAGCTTGCGATTGTGGTTGCGTGCGCTGCCCGGGTGAATCTGCATTACCAGCCCGTCTTCGAGGCTCATGCGCGCCATTTCTGTCAGCATCTGAGCACGAAAGAGCTCGTGTTGTTGGGCATCGGCGCTGCCAGCGATCACCCGACCAAAGAGCTGCGCGGCCTCCGCGGCGGGAAGGTTCGCAGTTCGCGCAGTGGGGTGCCCATGGTCGGTTGCGGTGCAGCCGAGTTCGCGAAAGCGGATTCGCATCACTCGGAGCGCGCGCAGGTATCCGGCCCAGGTCGATGTGTCCTCACCGGCGTTCTCGCTTAGCTTTACGATATTCTCGGCAAAGCCCTCAAATTCAGGATCGACAACCGGATCTGGCCGAAAGGTCGGCAGAATCCTGGCTTTCCAGTTCGATTCGCGAATGGCCTTGTGATCGGTCAACGAATCGAGCGGAGAATCGGTTGTCGCCAGCACTTCCAAATTGAAACGCTCATACAGTGCGCGCGGCAGAAACTCCGGCGTGCGTATCTTTTCTGAGATAGTGTCGAAATACAAATCAGCGGTCTCTTCCGACAGCCGCTGTTCAAGTCCGAAGAGTTCCTGGAAGGCAGAGTCCAACCACATCCGCGTCGGCGTTCCACGGAACAGATAATAATGGCTCGCGAAGATACTCCAGACTTTCCGCGGATTCCTTCGTGCCGTTTGCCCAATCTCAAGATCCTCAAGGGAAACCCCCTGGCTGTAGAGCATGCGGAAAATGTAGTGATCGGGCTGCACAAACAGGCTGGCTGGATCGGGGAAGGGCTCATTCTTCGCAAACCATGCGGCTTGCGTATGCCCGTGCGGACTGATGATGGGCAGAGTTCGCACGTGGTCATACAGCGTCATGGCTATTCTTCGTGTGCCGGGCTCGGGTGGAAACAGACGATCTGGGTGGATCAGCATAACTCCGACACTACCTTGTAGCTTCGCATCGGCGAAACTCGATGCAGGAGCGGCGCTGCAATCTGGCCACCAGAATACACGTCCCTAATATCACTGGTGGAGCGGCGATCAACCAGCGTTCCATGGTGCGCTCACAGGAAACCTCGCGTGATTACTTTATCCTAAGTAGAATTGCGATTGTCTTTCATCCTGCCAGGCGCTTTTCGTTGCCAGGCAGGTTGCCCACAGCGAGCTTCGGCAGAATACCTTCAGCATGAGTTCGATCCAAAGTCGGCCGCTTCTGCTTTCGATCTCATCGGCCGCGTCCGTTGTGCTGCACGCCGGGTTAGTTGTTACGGGTGTCGCAACAACCCTGATTGGCCCAATCCTGCCGATCCTTATTGGACGTTGGACTTTAAGTGACCAGCGAGCCGGGCTTTTCTTCACTGCGCAGTTTTGCGGTTCGATGGCGGGCGTGGCCTCGACCCGCTGGTTAATCGCACGAGGACACCGGCAGACGTTTGTGTGTGGCTTCATCCTGATTGCCGCAGGAGTGGCGGGGTTAAACCTGGGCAGCAACGCGGCATGCCTGGGGGCGACCTTCGTGTTCGGCTGCGGATTGGGGCAGGCGCTTTCCACCGCCAATCTATGGGTGGCGGAAATTGCCAAAGCCCGTCGCGTGGCCGCACTTAGCATCCTGAACCTGCTGTGGGGAATCGGCGCGATTGCCTGCTCCCCGTTAGTAATGCTGGCTCAACGGCACGAGGCAACTTCATTGCTTCTCTATGCTCTCGCGGTAGGCTCTGCGCTTACAGCCCTGATCCTGGCCGGGATGAACTTAGAGCCTGGAGAAACGCTGGAGCCTGCTGAAACAGAAGAGGGCGAGGAACAACCCAAGCTGCGAGAGAGTATCAGCCGGCGAAGTGCCTTGAGTCTGGCTGCGTTGTTCTTTCTCTATGTCGGATCGGAGAATTCGGTGGCGGGCTGGGTCGCCTCGCTGACGAAACGAATGAATTCTGGTTCTGGCGACCTGTGGGCTCTGGCGCCCGTGTTTTTCTGGGGAGGATTGATTGCCGGGCGTGCTCTGGTACCGATGCTTCCACTGCGGAGGCTCGAACGGAGGCTGCTAGCGGGCGGATTGATCCTGGCTGCCGCCGGCATCTGCCTTTTGCTGCAGGCAAGGACCTTCGCGGGCGTAGCGGTCAGCGTGAGCGCAGCGGGATTGGGGTTGGCTGCGATTTATCCAATCCTGATTGCGTCGATGGTGAAGGCGTTTGGCGAAAGGTCGAGGCGCATCGGGGCGATCATGTTCGCGCTTGCGGGAATGGGCGGCGCTGTCATGCCTTGGCTTGTAGGTTTGGCGTCGACGAGAACGGGTAGTCTGCCCGGGGGATTGTTGGTGCCCCTGGCCGGATGCTTAGCCATGTTTGCCTTGATCGCGACGATGCGGGAGCCTCTTTTTTCAGAGAGCAGACCAGCAGGTTCCAATAATCCAGTTGTCGCTGAGAACTAGCTGAAGGCTCCCAGTTGCGTGTTTGCATGCCGAAGCGCACCTACCAGACAAAGGTTCCTACCGACTCCGACGGTAACATGGTCTCGAAGAATGTATCGTGATACTTCACCGCGAAGGACTTTGGAAAATTCGCCGTGTTCGAAACCACCAGCACGATCTTGTGCTCAGGAGTAAGAAAGGCAACGCTGGCTAACTGCTCCATCTCACTCGACGCTACTCGCACCGATCCCGGGGGCACAAACTGCGAGAAGTGCTCGAGCACATAATAAGCAACATTCTTGGTCACAGAATCGCCATCCAGTGTGATGGCTCCGGAACATCCGGTGCATCCCCCATTGTCAGTATGCGGTCCGTTGTGCGGATCCGCCGCCAAATTCCACAGCAGCACGTTGCGGCACCAGTTTCGCGTTGCGCCGATCATCACGCTCCTGACCGGCTCGGAAATTCCAAGCGGTCCGGAGCGCCACTGGGTCACCGATTGCTCCGTCAGATACAAATTCTTTTTCGGATACGCATCGTGTACCTGCGCCAGCAGGCTTGCATCACCACCGTAAAGATGAAATGCCGTTCCATCCACGTACTTGCTCGCAGCAGGATCTCCGAGAATCGACAACGAATAGGACAAGACGTCCGGGTTGTGATCATAGAGCAGGATCTTAGTCCGGATCCCTGCCTTCTCAAACGCAGGCCCCAGATCCTTCGCCACGAACGTGTGCTGTTCCTGCGCAAACATCGCCATGCTGGGCGTGTTCTTTGGATTCAGCGGCTCATTCTCGATCGTGATCGCGTCAATCGCGATCCCTTCGGCGCGCATCGCCTCAATGTACTTCACGAAATACTTCGCGAACGCTCCGTAATATTCCGGCTTGAGCTCGCCGCCCTTCACGTCGTTGTTCGTCTTCATCCACGCCGGAGGAGACCACGGTGATCCCAGGATCTTGATCTCCGGCCGGATCGCGAGGATCTCCTTCAGCACTGGAATCACATCCGCGCGGTCCGGGCCCAGGTTGAACTTCGCCATCTCCACATCGGTCTCGCCCGGTGCCAGGTCGTCGTACGAAAACACGCGCTCGTTCATATCGGACGAGCCGATGCTGAGGCGCAGGTAGCTCACTCCGATCCCATTGTCACCGGTGGTAAACAATTCCTTCAGCAGCGCAGCACGTTGCGCAGCGCCCATGCGCATCAGCAACTGCGCGCTTCCTCCGGTCAGCGCAAAGCCAAAGCCATCGATCGACTGGAAATGCTGCGCATCGTCCACAGTGAGCGCTGGCAGTTGACCCGCTTTCGGGGAAAGGTGCAGCGCGGCCGCTTGCGGTGCAACCAGGGCAGTCCGGTCGGGCGTCGTCAGCCACATCCGCGCCTCACGCTCCTGCTGCGCGTTCAACGGCGGAGAAGAAAACAGCAGGACACAAGACAAACACGCGAGAAATGTTAGCTTCATGAGACCTCCAATTTACGAACGCTGGGATGGATAGCTCTTCACCTTGCACAATAGAGTCGTTCGCGCTGGTGACGAAACAATACCACATAGTGCCGAAATATCAGGATTCGGAAATGCACTACAGATTCACCGATCGTATTCACTGATCATAATTCACTGACCATGACATCCGCGTTGTACGGCAGCGTGCGCCGCGCCCTATCCCGATTGAGTTAGCGCGCCAAGTCTTGGGAGTAGCGTTTTAAGCGCGCAGGGTACGGCAACCGGTCGCGGCGGCCTGTGTTAAGTTGCAGTCTTTCAATTGAACTGGAACCAATTTATATTGCCCAGGCCAGTGGTGCCGCTCGCAGGGGCGTTGAAGACCACGTACAAGTTATGAACGCCGCTTGCTCCGGATACGTTTGCTGCTGAAGTTGTTTGCCATGTTTCCCATCCTCCGGTGGAAGGCACAGTGACGGAAGCTACGAGGGCACCGGTATTGCTGTCCAAGTGGAACTCGAGGGTTCCCCCGCAATTGCCTCCCCCGTTGCCTTGTCCGTTATCTTGAAGGCAGGCGAGCCGGGCAGCGACGGTAGAAACCCCCGCGCCGAATTCAACGTTGTTGTAAACGGCGTAGTCTCCATCGCTGGCGAAACCGACGTCATACCCGCCATTTGTGTCTGAGGTGAGCTCTGTTTCAAGTCCCCAAGTCAGGTAGTTCCCCGCGGTGTTGTTGCCCCCAGTGCGATTAAAGCTGGAGGCCTGAATCTGCGACACTGCGCTGACGGTGTATGCAGGAGTTTCGGCGCTTTGAGTTCCAGCCCAAGTGAAGGTTGCTCCGGCCAGGGACGGAAGCGTGTAGGTGAATGACTGCGTTCCCCATTGTACCTGAAACGTCTGGGTCTGGCTTGAATCGTTGAAGGCCACCAATATCCTGGAGTTGTCGGGAGCGGGATTGACGAATGCCGCCGTCACGATGCCGGCGGCGTTACTGGAATAAATACGATTCGCGCCAGGCAGAACATATTTGCTGAAATTGCCCATCGTGTAATATTCGCTACCGTAAGTGATATTTCCGGAAGTACTGTTCACGGTTACGATCGGTGTGCACGTGCTGCAACCACCCGTGTGAGGACCGTTATTCTCGTCCAGTGCCAAACTCCACTTGACGTAAGCCCGGGCCCAGTTCCGCATACACTGCGTAATTTCCTCGAAGTCTAATCTTGTCTGATCGGAATTCGTTATCAAGCCAGAGTGCTCCGTTTCATAGGTACCTATGCTGGAAAACATATTTTGGATGGGGGTCATTGCTCCCGGCGTGGAGGCATAGCCGTGCCAGGCGACACCGGCGATCTGGCTCAGATCTTGGTTCGAAAGAACATTTTCCGGATAATCCGGCCTATCCCAGTTGTGGTCGTAAACCAGGACCTTCGTATCAAGGTCCGCTGCAGTAAGTGCAGGCGCCACGTAACTGAACAAAGCTGTCGCCTGATTGGTTTGCGATGTTGGGCAATCGGTGGAAGAAAGAACTGCAGGCATGCACATCCCCGGATAGTCGGCAGGAACGTACAGCGGTTCGTTCTGTAAGGAAATATAGTCGACGTGTACTCCTGCGGCCGCATACGCTTGGAGGTAGTCGACAAAATAGTTGGCGAAAGGAGTGTACGTGCTGGAGAGAAGGGATCCGCCAATCATGGAACCCGAGTCTTTCATCCAACCCGGAGGGCTCCACGGATTTGCCATAATCCTGATTTGCGGGTTGAGCTGCTTCGCCTGCAGGATGAGCGGAATGATATCCACCTGGTCGTGCGCAATCGAAAAATGAGCCAGTGTTGGGTCCGCTCGGCCGTTGTTGTCGTCAAACGAATATACACTCCGCGCCAGGTCAGAGGCGCCCATCGGATTGCGGAGGAAACTGAGCCCGATGCCGTTGCCTTGGCGAGTAAACAAGTTGTTCATGGCTTGGGAGAGTTGGGCCGGCTGGGCGACCTCATTCAGGAGATACATCGCGGAGTCTGTGGTTGCAGCCCCAAATCCTTCGATCGGTTGATACACCTGCGTTTCATCCAGATAAACCACATTGCTGCCGCCGCTCGCGGTCGAGAAACTCACGGTTGGTTGTGGCGTCAACTGGATCGTCCGGTCGTTGGTTGTTACTACGATCGAAACCGCCGGGCCGTTTCCGGGCGGTGTGAGTGTGTAAGTGCCTGTTGCCAATGCACTCTGTGAATAGCCCTGGGCCGTGGCGATTGCCTGGATGGTGGTTGTCGACGTGATCGTGATCGGATTCTTGTATTGAGTTGAAGAAGTCGTCGGCGTCGTTCCATCCGTCGCGTAGTAGACCGATGCGTTTGGAGTGCTCTCCGTTAGCGTGACTGTCTGCCCTGCCTGAGTCTGACTGTAGGAGCCCGGCACGGGCCAGAGCGCGGGCATGGCCGCCGAAGGCGGAGGCGGTGGGGGGGGAGCGACGGAAGATCCGCCTCCGCCGCAGCCTGCTGCCACAAACGCCAGTGTGAAGGTGGAGACCCAGTTACAAAGGGCTCTCAACCGGGAAGCAGGAAACCGACTTCCTTGCATTTCATTCCCACCAAATCTCTTGCGGCGCATTAGGTGGTCGGCCGGGCGGTGGATTTGCGCACGACTAACTCTGGTTCGATCGTAATTTCCGGAACATACTTCATCCGTCCCTCAATTTGGTCGAGCAGCGTGCGCGCCGCGATCGCACCCATTTTTTGCATCGGCTGTCTCACAGTGGTGAGCGGCGGGCTGATGTAGGCAGAGTTCTGAATGTCATCGAAGCCCACCACCGACACATCGTCCGGCACACGCAGGCCTGCTTCCAGGAAAGCGCGGATGGAACCAATCGCGGAAATATCGTTGTAGGCAAACAGGGCGGTAAAAGGCTGCTTACGGGCGAGCAATTGCTTGGCAAACGGGTAGCCCAGATCCGGTGTGGGATCATCGCCTTCGAGGTGCACAATCAATTCCGGTTGCACGGACATACCCAACTCGGCGGCGACTTCGCAAATCGCGTTCCACCGTACGTCCGAATCGGCACTTACCGCCGAACCTTTCATGAAGGCGATTTTCTTGTGGCCCAGGTCGACCAGATGCGTCAGCGCCAGCCATGCGGCTCGGTGGTGATCCAAAACAATATTAGTTACTCCTTTGATTCGTCGATGGCCGGCAACAGCTACGGTCGGCAGAGTAAGTTGTTCAGTCAAGGAAGTGTCTACAGTGATGAAGCCCTCGACCCCGCGTTCCAGAAGCATGGTCGAGTACGTTGCCAGCAGTTTCCTGTCGTGGCGGTGAGTTACAGTAAGAAAGAAGAAATTCTGCTCTCGAAGATAACGTTCCATGCCGCTAATCACGACGGAACCATAAGCATCGCCCATTTCCGCCAGAAGCACTCCAATCGTATAGGTGCGCTTAACCCGCAGGGACCGGGCGAGGAAATTGGGCCGATAGTTGAGGTCGCGTGCCGCCGCCAGAATTCTGTTTTTTGTACGGTCCGGGACGGAACGCGAAGCTGAAGAATTGTTCAGAACGGCCGAAACCGTGCTGGCGGTAAGCCCTACACATTCTGCTACCGATTTTAGCGTTACCACGGCTTTTTTGCCCTGATCTACCTTTTTCCTTTGCGGGTTCATTCCGAAGGCCATATCAGTCCCGCCCTTTGGTCCGACGCTCGATGCTTTCTTCTTCCGGCCCGAGATTGCACCTTAGGGCAGGTGCGAGAACACAGGAGCCTGATGTTGCGATTCCCCCTAAGAATATCGATATTGCTCCGTATTTTTCTCTTGACAACGAAAGGCGTTTGGGGCTAAACCTTTCCTGCAGAGTGGAATAGTACAGAAGTACTAGCTGAAAGGCTAGTAAAAGAACGATATTCTTAATCGCCTTCGCATTTCGGGCGATTTTGGCAGCAAACCGGGGAAATCTGATCTATTTAATCGAAAAGGGCCGTCTCTGTAGACGGGACCAACTTCTAGCTTGGGAGAAACTCCATGATGAGCTTCGTTCGCTGGGCGCTCGCCTTGTGTCTTCTGCTTTTCGTGTCGGCATCAGCATTTTCACAAAGTAGAAACACCGGCGAGATTCGCGGCACGGTGTCGGCTGGGGGAGCGGTGTTGCCGGGTGTAACCGTTACGCTCACCAATGTCGACACGGGGGAAACGAAGGATTTCGTCAGCAACAAGGACGGCCTCTATGACACCGTCTCAACGCCTGCCGGAAACTACACCATCAGCTTCACGGCCAAGGGCTTCAAGAAGCTGGTGCGCGGGCCCATCGTGCTGCAGGTCGACGTCATCACTGAGGACGCCGCCCTGGAAGTTGGCTCGATCACAGAGACGGTGACGGTGGAAGCCGGAGGCGCGCCGCTCGTGGAGACCGAAACCGGCCAGCAGGGTGCCATTATGGAATTCAAAACCATGGCAGAGCTGCCCCAGTCGGGGGGTGGGATCACCGGCGAAGACTGGGCCTCTTTCAACGTCTATCTGGCGGGCGCTGGAGGCACTACGAACGGGCGGATCTCGCTGGACGGGGGCGCCTGGAATGCCGGCGACGCGGTTTCCATCAACGGCAACCTGCCCAACTTCGGCAACTTCCTTCAGGACGGGGCCAGCACCTTACTGCCGGCGAGCTACAACAACGACGATATGATCTTCGAGGGCATTCAGGAGGTTCAGGTCAACACCTCTTCCTTCTCGGCGCAATACGGCATGGGCGGCGTCATGTTCAACCAGATCAGCAAGAGTGGAACCAACAGTTGGCATGGGTCCGGTTATGAGTTTTTCTCGCAGAACTTTCTAAATGCCAACAGCTATTTCAATCTTCAGGCGCCTCCGTTGATCACAAACCCCCTGAACCCCTCGGGCCCGGAAATTCCTAACCCAGCACATGCAGTGCCGTACTTGCGGTACGACCAGTTTGGCGCCACCATCGGCGGGCCTATTATCAAGAGCAGGCTCTTTTTCTTCTTCGACATAGACAGGATCGTCAATAACAGCGTGACGAATGGCGGGACGAACAACTACCTTACCGTTCCTACTGCCGCCATGGAGCAGGGTGATTTCACCGGCATGCAACCCATCTATGACCCGCTCACCACAACGTGTCCCAGCGGTCCACCGTTTTGTGCAGCCGCTGGTCCCCTTAATCGCACCCCTTTCTCCGCCGAATGCGGCGGCCTCAACATGATTCCGAACGGCACCAACTGCGGCGGCGTGCCCAGCCGGATCGACCCCGTGGCCGCGGCCATTATGGCTTCTAATTATGGCTGGCCCACGGCACCGCAAGGGGTGGGAACATGCAACATCGCGGGTGGGAACCCGAACGAGTGTACAAATAACTTCTACAGCACTCCGATCATTCCCGCCCCGGTTCACCGGTATTTTGGGCGGTTGGACTACGACCTGAGCGCGAAGCACCGCATCATGTTCTCAATTAGCCAGAAGGATAACCCCGGGGTCGACAACGGCCTGTTCAAGTGCCCGCTGGGTTGCGGTAGCGGGGACGTGGACGGTTGGAACACGCAGGTCACCGACACGTGGACGATCACTCCGACGATCGTCAACGAAATCCGGATGGGTTATACCAAGCAAGGCAACTGGTTCCAATCCCAGTCCCTCGGGTTGAATCCCGCAACGGCATTTGGGCTGCAAGGTACCCATTTCAACCAATTCCCCATCATCGGCTGCACTAGCCCTTATTGTAGTGGATCGGCGTTCGGCGGCCCGGACGGCGTAACCTACTTGACGCCCGCCACCGACGCCATTTACATCGAGAACTCGTATGACCCCTCCGATATGGTGACGCTGGTCAAGGGCAGGCACGTTCTGCATTTCGGGATTGAGGTGTTAATGGCCGAGGGCAACACCACGGGTTGGGGCTCCAACAGCGCTGGCAACTTCGGTTTTACCGGACAATACACCGCAGGCGTACTCAACGGAACGCTGAGCACCGGAACCACGGGCTCGGGCTACGCGGATTTCCTGCTCGGCAACGTCCAAGGCTGGGCCGCGCAGAACGAGAATCCGACCGGAATGCGGCTGAAGAGCCCGCAGGCCTTCGTTCAGGATGACTGGAAAGTCAAACCCAATCTCACCGTCAACCTCGGCTTGCGCTGGACGGGGAACACGGGCATGAGCGAGCAAGGTAATCGCCTTGGCGATTTCGACCAGAATCTGGTCAATACCTCCGGCCCCTTCGCGGGCACCCTGGGCTCGATATGGATTGCCCCTCAGGATAACCGAACGACCTTGCAGAAGCCGGTTTGGAACATTTTCCTCCCTCGGGCAGGCTTTGCCTGGTCGGTCAAAAACGATACCGTCATCCGAGGCGGTGTAGGGCTCTTCGCCTATAACTACAGCATGGATCTCTATGGTGGTGAGGGTGGTGCGCAAATGGGCTTCGGCGCTACCTCTCAGGGCAGCATCGGCGACCCTCTCAGTGCCGCTGGGGACACGGGCTGGATTTCCGGCACCGGCAACACTACCCCGCTCTATTTAAGCTCGAGCGCTCAGATGATGGCCAACGCCCTGCCTTACATTCAGGGCTCGAAGAACCCGGCGTCCTACACCACCAATCCTGTCTTTAGTCCACCTTACGAACCCTATAACATCCGGCCGGGAGAGATCTGGGAATGGAACCTCGCCGTCGAACACCAGTTCGCGAGGGACTTTGCGGTGTCGGCCGCTTACGTCGGCAGTCACGGGATGAATCTGCAATATGTCACCGACCTGAACCAAATCACCAACCCGGCCCTGCTTGCCTCAAACGATATATCGGGCTGTAACGGGGCAACCCCCGCAACACCCACATCAAGCACGAACCCCCTCATCCTCCCCTGCGCGCGTCCGTATCCGGCGTTTGGACGCCTTGCTGGCTCAAACTTCAACGCCATCTCCAACTACAATTCGTTGCAACTCGACGTGCGGAAGCGTGCTTCCTACGGGCTGACCTTCGATGTCAACTATGCCTGGTCGCACTTCCTGGATGAGCAGGACTCGGCCGGATGGGGCAGCACCGCCGGGGATCAGTTTTGGCAAATCGGAAACAATCCCTCCGCTAACTACGGCAACTCGAACTTCGACATCCCGCAAGCGCTCAAAGGGACCGCGGTATATGAACTGCCGTTTGGCATAGGCAAGCCCTATATGAGCCAGAATGCTATCACTGACGCTGTGCTTGGCGGATGGCGCCTGTCGGCCACGTTTATCTACCAAGGCGGGACTCCGTTCACAGTGATTGACAACGGTGTTACCGACTACTCGCAGGCCGACTCGCAGGGTGGCGGTAACGGCACGGTGTATGCCAACCCCATTGCAGGTATCTCCCCCAAGTCAGGCACCTGCGCCAGTAATGGCGCGGCGGCACACACCGTGACCTGCTGGTTCAACCCTGCAGCCTTTGAGACCCCAGCCGAGCAGGGCAACGGGGCGTTCGGGTACGGACACAGAAACACGCTCTTCGGGCCAAAACTGTCTGATATTAACCTGTCTCTGGCGAAGACCTGGCATTACAAGGAACGAGCCGGGCTCACGCTTCGCGGAGACTTCGTTAACGCCCTGAACCATCCGAGCTTCTCACTACCGAGCTACGACGTGAGCAATACTTCCGCGGGCAATATCACGAGCCTCTCGAACCAGCCACGTACGATCCAATTGGGCGCGCGGCTAACCTTCTAACGGCGCTCGCGTAACAAAGAAGAACGGCGGCATGCCGCTTTCCTACTTTGTTTAGGGCAGACAGTCGAGATGCTAAGACACGATTCGTCCACCGTACAAGTCTGCCGAATGAAAGTTCATAATAAGAAAAAAGCCGATCGGAGCACGAACCCGGCCGTGACGCTGAGGTCTGTGGCAGAACACGTCGGGCTTACTGCCAGCACCGTTTCGGCCGTCCTAAACAATTCTTCAGCTTCGCGTTCCGTCCCGGAGCGTACGAGAAACCGAATTGTGGCGGCGGCACGCGACCTCAACTATCGGCCCAATTTCTTCGCCCGTTCCCTTCGGGTTAAGCGCACCTACACGATTGGAGTTCTTCTGGCGGAAATCGGCGATGCTTACGGTTCGGTCGTGATTAGCGGCATGGAACGTTATCTTCGAGAGCAGAATTTCTTCTTTCTTACAGTAGCTCACCGCCACGACAAGAATCTGCTTGCGACGTACTCGACTATGCTTCTGGAACGCGGGGTCGAGGGCTTCATCACTGTAGACACTTCCTTGACTGAACAACCTCCTCTACCGACCGTAGCCGTTGCTGGCCATCGACGGATCGAAGGCGTAACCAATATTGTTCTGGATCACCACCGTGCCGCATGGCTGGCGCTGCAGCACCTGGTCGATCTGGGCCACAAGAAAATCGCCTTCATGAAAGGTTCGACGGTAAGCGCAGATTCCGACGACCGCTGGAACGCGATCTGCGAAGTGGCTGCAGAACTGGGCATTGGCATGCGGCCTGAATTGATTGTGCAGCTCGAAGGAGATGATCCCACACCGAATCTGGGCTACCCCTTTGCCAAACAATTGCTGGCGCGTAAACAGCCTTTTACCGCGCTGTTTGCCTACAATGATATTTCCGCGATTGGTTCCATCCGCGCTTTCCTGGAAGCCGGCCTGCGTGTGCCGAACGATGTGTCGGTAGTGGGCTTCGATGACATTCAGAACTCTGCCTACATCAGTCCTCCACTCACGACTGTGAGACGGCCGATGCAAAAAATGGGGGCGATCGCGGCGCGTACGCTGCTCGACCGAATCGAGGGGCGCATGAAGTACGTTGCGGAAATTGTCATCGAACCTGAGTTGGTGGTGCGCAGATCGTCCGCGCAGTTGACGCTGCAAGATCGTCTTCGTGTCTAAGCCCCTCGTCAACGACATTGTCAATTTTGCTCCGGCTAACGATGCGCCGGGTCTCGAAGGCAAATATCCACTGAACGAACTATTGCACTCGTTTGAGGTCCATTATCCAATCCGTTTCCCATCGTTTTTCCACCATCGGGTGATTCTGCCTGCTCCCAGTGACCTGAGGTGGGTGTAATCTCGGACCATAGGAGCCGCGTGCGGACTGGTTTCCCGTCTTCGGTATCGTCGTTCGCATAGAACGTTCCTACGCCACTGTGGAAGGTGCCTCTCACCGGCAGATCCACAATTCCCTAGTCATTTCAGAGGAACAGCAAATCTACACTATTGAGGCCGAGCGCCTTTTATCCGTGCCAATCGACGGTAGGAACGGCAAAGAAGCCGCTTCCTGCTTCCTGCCAGCGAATAACTCCAAGCTTAAATTTGACCGATGTCATTCCATGTTTCATATAATTTAGTGATGACGAAAAGCGTCTTCGCCTTAAGCTTCCTCTTGACTCCGGCTTATCTCGCAGCTCAGTTGAATCACGAGATTGAGGGGATCGCTATTCAGGCGCGCGCTTTGGTTGGTGTTTCATGTTCGCTGCCCGGCCTGATGCTGGACTGCAACTTAAACGCAGACGAAAAACTGCCGATGCAATCGGTTTATAAACTTCCGATCGGAATGGCAACTCTTCATGCTGTCGAGCAAAGCCATCTTGATCTCAGCCAGCCCGTTCAATTCCTGCCGGCAGACGCCGTTCGCACTGGCCAGCATAGTCCGTTGCGGGACATGCATCCGCAGGGAGGAGTGACCGTTCCTGTTCAAGAATTGCTTCGTCTAGCGGTATCGGAGAGCGACGGGACAGCTTCCGATATATTGCTGAGGGTGCTTGGCGGACCAGTGGTCGTGGACAGATACATTCGCAGTCTTGGGATTCAGGGGATTGCTGTGGTCGATAGCGAGAAGACCCTTGGAAGGGATGTGAAAGCTCAGTATCGCGACACTTCTACTCCTGCTGCCATGGTCCGCTTATTGCGTCTGCTTGCCGATGATAGCCCCCTTTCCGCTGATCATACGGCCATTCTTCTAGACTTTATGTCCCAAGGTGGCACGAGCAACGCAAGAATCAAGGGTCTTTTGCCGCTAAACACCACTGTTGCCCACAAAACAGGCACTTCTGGGGAGGACAATGGCATTGTCCACGCAACGAATGATGTAGGCCTGATTACGATGCGGAACGGTAAGAAGCTTGCCATCGCCATAATGATCAAGGACTCACCGGCTCCTGAAGCGGTTCGCGAGCGAGTAATTGCCCAAATCACGAAAGCGGTTTGGAGCGATGCAGACCGAAAGCTTTCCTTCTGACTTGATGATTTTGAAGTTAGGTCCGGCTAAACGCCCACTGGAGTGTTTCTGGACTGAGGCAAATCGCCGAGGCGCTCATCGACTTCCGGCGGTCGCTGATGACGAATCAATCCGGACGTTTCCGAGTTCCGCACGGTTGACCACCGGCCGGAACATACAGCCCCTTACTTCAAAGGAATCCGCTGGGCTGCCTTGGATCGCTGGATTCTGCTCTCACTGCCTGGCGCATCCATAGATAAAAGCTATGGCGGGGCAAGGATCAATGAGTGTAATGGGGATTTATCAACAACTATCCGAGAGTCTCCTGTACAAAATTGACCGTTCTCTTCTGGGGGCCGCGATGTATTGTCGCAGCCAGGTGACGACCTTTGACCCCTTCTACCATCGCTCCAAGCACGACCGCCGCAGACAGAAACTTCGATTCTGGTTCATCGACCCGCCCGCTCATCGCCCCACTGTGGCACACGATTTTGTTCATTGCCATTTTTGTGGGGTTTTCGGTCGTGGGTGGTTTCTTTCAGCACAGTGTAAAGCAGCAGCCGCAAGCAACAATGCCGAGACGCAGCGCCGTGCCGGGCTATATTTCCGTGGTTGTCATGGAATGGCTACTGGTGCTCTACGTCCGTATGGGTGTGCATAAGCGCGGACTGCGTTTGCGCGATCTCGTGGGCGGCCGTTGGGCTACGTCAAAAGAAGTGATGAAAGACGCCGCGCTAGGCGCAGGTCTCTGGGCGGTTTGGCTCGGTCTTATGAATGCCCATCTCCTAGGCTGGGGAACCAACGCTGCGCACGGACTTCTCCCACGAGGGATTCTCGAGAGCTTGGTGTGGATACCGGTTGCGCTCTCAGCGGGGTTTTGTGAGGAAGTCGCATTTCGCGGCTATCTTCAGAAGCAATTTCACATAATCACCGGTGGCGCTGGATTAGCGATCTTCTTCCAAGCGATGGTATTCGGCATTGGCCATCTTTATGAAGGAGTGGGTCAGGTTGCGAGAATTACGCTGTTTGGCCTCCTGTTCGGGCTGCTCGCTTTATGGCGGAAAAGCCTGCGACCGGGGATGATCGCGCACACATGGTCTGACATTTTTGGTGTAATCATTTTCCGCGGAGCCTAAACAACCTCGGCCTCGGCTCGACATTGGCCGCGCTTTTTCGTAGATGCTGATTTTCTCAAACTTCGTCGTTAGCTGCTGAAACCAGGCGATTACACTCATTGAGCATTCCCCCCATGCTTTTATGAACGTGTCTTCGGACGCCAGAGAACGGCAATACCGATAAAAAACAAACCAAACAAGATCAAAAAGGAACTGGGAACCATACCAACGTGCGGCTGATCGGGGAGAGCCGCAAGAAAGACGATCGGCTGGATGCGCAGAGGCTGGCGCGGCTGGCCCGGATCGATCCGGAGTTGCTGTATCCGGTGAAGCACCGCAGCGCGCAGGCGCAAGCTGATCTGACACTGATTCGAGCACGCGCTGGGCCGGTGCGGGCGCGCAGGGGGCTGGTCAATACGGCTCGCGGGCTGGCCAAGAGTTACGGGGAACCATTGCGCAGCAGCAACGTGCGTTACCTGAACCCGGAGAAAGCCGAAGGCTTGAGTCCAGAACTGCAAGCCGCACTGAACCCCTATGGAACGCCATTGAGTCGCTGAGCGAGCGCATCGCGGAATACAACGAGAGCATCGAGAATCTGGCACAGCGTACCGGGACGAAGAAACTCTGGTCAGAGCGAGCCGCAGATGCACATCAGCAAGGAAGGCGATCCCTATCCGCGAACCCTACTGGTGCAAGGAGCGCAGCACATTCTGGGTCCGTTCGGTCCTGACTGTGATCTCAGGCGCTGGGGCCTGAAACTATCAGAACGTGGAGGGAGGAACAGCAAGAAGCGAGCCATCGTGCAACTGCGAGAAAGCTGGCGGTGTTGCTGCATCACCTGTGGATGAGCGGAGAAGTGTACGAACCGTTGCACCATAGCAGCCCCACGACAGTAGCCGCAGCCGCGTAAAAACAAAACCGTTCCAGGAAGAGAAAAGACAAAAGCTCAAAGCCGAGTTCCGGTGACTGCGTTAATCGCCTGGCCCAGGTTCCACTCTCCGAGAGCAGGACCACAGGGCGCCAAACAGATCGCAGCACCGGCTGAACCGAGAACGCCCAACATGCACCGAGCGAAACCAATCGCTCCTCGAGAGTGCGGATGGAAGCATGGCGACAGTGGCCCCTCGGCGGGAGAAACAAAACCTGGTTCAATGAAGCCAGTGAAGAATCGACTTGACTCCGGCCGGCCTTCTCATGGACGGCGTTTACACTCAAAACCCTCAATCAGCGTAACGGCGATGTCGCGCCGGCCCACTGAGAATTGTGTCACTTCTTCACAGGCCTGAACTTAAGCACTTCATCGCGGGATAGTCAGATCCCGGCCCAAGATTGGTGACAGCGGCGAATAGGAAGGGGACTGGGTGAGCCGGTGTCTGAGCGAGTTGGGACACGAAGTGATTGTGGCGCATGCGCGCAGCGTGCGCTTGATTGGAGAGAGCATGTTCGCCGGTTGTTGCCTTGCAAGTTAGCAGTTGCAAGGTGGGGTTGAAGGACGGGTCCAAGAGGAGGGTTGGCGGTAAATCGTTATCACCCTCATCGACCGGGATTCCACGCTCCTGGGGTCAATGAGCGTTTACGGTTACCGAGTCAGACGATCTGATCCGTCGCCGACGGTCATGGCGTTACCTTTGGCCTGAAAGGCGACGAACTTTCGTAATGTGGCTTGCTCATCTGAATGAGCCAAAACCGGACCTGATCCTCGATAGTAGTTACATGGCAGTTGCTCTAAGACGGATCGGTCGATCCTCCCGACAACCCATTAGACCCTCTTGCGAAGGAATTTGGTCGCCTTCATGATCAAAATGGTCCGGGCTACACAGAGAATCCTCAACTCACGATGCGGCGGTCTCGTAGGACGCCCGAAATTGGCTTTTGTATTTGGCTTTCTCGCGACGATAATCGCCGTCCTAGCCGTTCTCTCTTGGTTTCAAATAAATCAAGTCGGTGAAGCCCGTTCCGCCCAAGTAATTCTCAAACAAATTGTAGTTCTTACGCGAAAGATCAACACTCTTACATTGACCGCTCTGCAAGAACAGAGCCTGACGCCCGAAACGGAAACGGAAATGCAGGTGACAAGACAGGCACTGTCCCAAGCAGTGCTGGCGGCGCACCTTCATGCATATCACACTTCCGGTCTACAGAAAGTCTGGCCCGTATTAGACAACTACATTGTGTCTGCGGGCCGGCAATGGACCTTGATTCAAGTCGGGGACTTTGACGAAGCAAAGCAGGTCGATTTCCAGGAGGTGAGGCCCCAGCTGGACTCGATGCAGCGTCAAGTGCAGATTGCTGTTGAAGGCGAGGACAAATGGGCGCAAGCGGTCGCGCTGAGAGCTAGAAATGAATTGCTGGCAGCGACAATACTGGCAGCGACCGCCCTCCTGATACTTTTTCTCCGGCTCCAGAGGCAAGAGCACGTCAGCCAGTTGGAAGAAACCGAACGCAACGCTCTCCGCGAGAGCGAAGAGCGTTTCCGCGCTCTCACGGAGCAGTCAACCGACATCATTCTCATCGCCGATCCCTCTGGCCAAATCAAGTACGCGAGTCCTTCCGTTCACACAGTTCTAGCGTTGCACGGAGATAGTCTGATTGGAACGAACGTGACCGATCTGGTACATCCAGACGATTTCGCGAAGACCGTGAGCACGGGGCCGCGATCAGTCGCCTATAGCCAGAATCCGATGGATGAGTTTCGGCTACGACATGCAGACGGAAGGTGGCTCTATTTCGAATGCGTCGTTCGAGACTTGGTTCAGCACAAGAATATCGGCGGAATTGTCTACAATGCCCGGGATATAACAGAGCGAAAACATGCTCAGGAAAAATTGCTTTTTAGCGCCACACACGATGCGCTCACCGGCCTTCCGAACCGCGCCTTGTTTCTGGGACGTTTGCAGAGCGTCGTAGACCGGAGGAAAAGGCACCCACACCAGGCCGCGGCCGTCCTTTTCATTGATATCGACGACTTTAAGGTGGTCAATGACTGCTATGGCCATGCAATTGGGGACCTTCTAATCAGAGAAGTGAGCAACAGACTACGCGCCTGCATGCGCAGCGACGGCACAATAGCTAGGATGGGTGGAGACGAATTTACCGTTTTAGTGGAAGACGTTACCGACCCAAGCGACCCCATCCGCGTAGCCGAGAGGATCCAGTCTTCATTTACACGGGCGTTTCTGCTGGAGGGACTTGAGGTCTTCAAGAGCGCTTCAATTGGTATCGCGCTGACCTCACCAGAGACATCTGCGGAAACAGTGCTTCAGAATGCCGATATCGCCATGTATCGTGCGAAAGATCAAGGTAAAGCTTGCTTTGAGCTCTTTGACCGAACGATGCACGAACAAGTCAAGAGTCGCCTTCTTCTAGAAGCTAAGCTGAGACATGCTCTCCAGAATGAAGAACTGACACTTCACTACCAGCCAATCGTCGCGGTAGATACCTTGGCAGTACAGGGTTTCGAGGCGCTTTTGCGGTGGCAGCCCTCGGGATCGAATTGGATACCACCAAGCACTTTTGTCCCGGTAGCGGAACAGTGCGGTTTGATTGTTCCTATTAGTGCTTGGGTTCTGAAGATGGCGTGTTTGGAGGCGGCGAGTTGGCGATCTCGCTATCCCTCTGACCCTCCGTTATATGTCAGCATGAACATTAGTTCAAAGCACTTCTCTCATGCCGGCTTTATCGGACACGTCAAAGACGCGCTCGAACAGAGTGCTGTCGATCCGCAGTGCGTCACCATCGAGCTTACCGAGAGCTTGGCCATGGACGACGTTGCGGCAACCGCCCAAACAATGGCACAGCTCCGGACTTTAGGAGTGAAGCTGAGTATCGACGATTTTGGCACCGGATATTCCTCCCTAAGCTATCTCCGTCGTTTTCCGGTCGACACCCTGAAAATCGATCAATCGTTCGTTAAGACGATGGATGCCGAAAATTATGCCATCGTTAAGACGATCGTCGGGCTGGCACGAAATCTAGATCTTAAAGTGGTTGCCGAAGGAGTTGAGACAGCTAACCAGCATCAACTGTTGGCATTGGCTGGTTGTGGATCCGCCCAGGGATACTTGTTTGCGGAACCCATGCCGACGAACAGTGTTGGCGCTTTCATCGAATCCAACCGGCGAAACGCCGGACGAACCAAACCGATAGGGTTGGCGCGCTCTACCACGGGAGCTTGATACTCCTACTTCAGGGAAAGACGATTCCACCGTGGGCGCTTTCGACGCGGAGATCCCCCGTTCTCTTCTCGCGGCAGCTCGGAATTGTGGTCACGTCAGCGAGGAATTGCCGGAACACTGTAGTAAAACTGCAGTAGTTCCATGTTCAAAACGCGGCTAAACGGATCATGACGGGACGGCTCTGCGTTCTTGTAAGCGACCGCAGATTGCTTAGCTTCCCATAAGCCGGTTTCTGGACACCTTCCAAGTCAGCGGCCACTTCGTCTTGGCAACGAGTGAAATAACGACCCTTCTCCAACTGCCGTCCCTCGGTTTGTCGGCGTAGGTTCCGGTCGCACACGCGGCGGTGGCGAACTTGGTACACTGGCGTTCCGCGCCGAGCTTTTTATGTCTTAAACTTCGTGAACTCCGGCTTGTCGTTCAGATGTCGTGCGCGGCAGCGGATTCGGCTACCTAGGCGCGACGGCGCGGGCTCGTACAGACTCAGTCTCATTGAAGGTGGTTTTCTGAATTCTCTTCGTGAAGTACGAGCATTGACTTCACCCCAGGCGGACCGTCGCCGGTTGTGGGTGGTGGCGGGCGTGGCCGGGCTTATGTTGCTCTTCGCCGTCCACCTGGCACTGATCTCACGCGCCAACACCATCACATGGGATGAACCCGACCATATCTATTCCGGATATATGTCGTGGCATGGCGACTTTGGCTTGAATCCGGAGCATCCGCCGCTGGTTAAGTTCGTTGCCACTGTGCCTTTGCTTCCCATGCAGTTGAACGTTCCAGAGCTGCAAGATCGTCCTTACCGGCTGCAGGCAGTTCTTGGTGGAAGAGATTTCATTTTTCACAACGACGCCGACAAGATGGTGTTTCGCGCGCAGATGGCGGCCTCAATCTTCACGCTGCTGTTGCTGGTGATTGCGTTTCTCGCGGCGCAAGAAATGTTCGGAACCAGCGCGGCCTTCCTTGCGCTTGGGCTTCTGGTGTTCGATCCAACCCTGCTCGCTCACGGAGCGCTGGTGACTACGGATGCGGCGCAAGCATGTTTCTTACTGGCGTCGGTCTATGCGTTCTACCGCTATGTGCAATTGCCGTCCGCGGGACGGGTGGCGATAACCGCGCTTGCCGCCGGACTGGCGTTGGCGTCCAAGCACAGCGCTGTCCTCGTGTTCCCCATGCTCTTGATTCTCGCGGGAATCCAGATATTCCGGCGACAGCCGGCGGACAGCGGATCGCAACTTACTGCCGGTAAGCGCGCCGCTCGCTACGCTACGGCCTTAGTGATCATCGGCCTTATGTCAGTCGCAATTCTGTGGGCGGCCTACGGCTTCCGCTATGCGGCGCGCAAGTACGGGTTGCAGTTGAATCCGCCGATGGAGGCGCAACTTGCCAAAGTTCCGAGTCCTACGGAAGCCAAAGTGCTTCACGAATTCGCCCGGTTTCACTTGCTCCCGGAGTCTTACATCTACGGCTTTGCGCACGTATTGTTCAGCGCCGACGACTTCAACAGCTACCTCTTCGGCAAATCCTATCCGCATGCCGTCTGGTTTTACTTTCCCGTAGCCATGCTGGTGAAATCGAGCCTCACATTCCTGATCCTGCTGGCGATTAGCGTTTGGGTGATCGCGAGCGGGCGGCTGCAAAAGAGGCGCGAAGTCCTGTTTCTGCTGATTCCGCCGCTCATTTATCTGGCTGCGTCGATGAAGGGCGGAATGAACATCGGCATTCGCCACATTCTGCCCGTCTACATCTTTCTTGCGATCCTGATCGCGGGCGCAGTCTCCGTACTGATTAGGAACAGCCGCCGCTGGAGGTATGCGGTCGTACTTCTGCTGGTCTTCCAGGCAATCTCGGTCACACGTGCATTCCCCGACTGCATTGGCTATGCGAACGAAGCGTTCGGCGGCCCAAAGAACGTTTGGAGGTATGTGAGCGATTCGAGTGCGGACTGGGCGCAACAATTGCATGCCGTGAAGCAATACACCGACCAGCGCCACATACAAAACTGCTGGTTTGTTTACTTCGGAACCGGTGTGATTGACTATGACTACTACAAGATCCCATGCAAGCTGCTTCCGACCATAGAATCAATCTGGCTGGGCACGCTCTCCGACCCTACTCCTGCGATCGATGGTCCCGTGTTCATCAGCGCAGTCAATCTCACGGGGTTCGAATTCGGCCCGCCTCCACTTAATCCTTATGAACAGTTCAAGACCTTGAAGGCTGCCGATGCAATCGACTCTAGTGTCTTTGTGTACGAAGGACGCTTCCAGATTCCACTTGCGACGGCGTTGGCAAACGCGCAAAAGGCAGCTGTGTTTCTCGCCGGCAAGCGATTGCCGGAGGCACTAGCGGAAGCACAACAAGCTGTGGCTCTCGCGCCCGGCTCGGCCGGAGTGAATGTACAGATGGGCAAGGTGCTGGATGCCCTCGGCAGACGAGAAGAGGCTCGCCCTTACTACGCAACTGCACTGCGACTAGCTCTTACCAAGCAGCCTGAGTTCCAGCGCTCGCTGGTCGCGCCGCTTGAGAAGCGCCTCGCGGCAGAAGATGACCGCGCACAAAAAGGGCATCCGTGAGCACGATGCGGTCTAGGCGCACTTGATAGGAGCAGGAAAACTGACCGAGGTTTTCCGGGGCCTGCCTGCGAATGGTGTTGTCCCGAATCGCTGATCACCCCGTCAATCGCATTGCTGAGTTGTTGCCTTGGAACCCTGAAATCGATTCGGGACCTGCCAACTTCCTGTGCGCAGGTCACCCGGGCAAGACTCAAGATTTCATACAAGTGCGCCAAAAAATCGGTTAGCAAATTACGGTTTTGTAACAGGCGCCGTCGAGGATGCGGCGCTCTGCGAAATCTGCTTTAGGAAGTGCTCAGCGACAACGGCCGGCTGGTCGACGATGCGTTTTTCGTGGACGCAGACCACCAGCCGGATGAACTGGGCCAGGCTCCAAGCCAGCGGAGTCGCGCTCCCCGTACCCGAGCCAAAAACAAAATGTGATTCTGTGGGGTCGGCTTGGTCCCAGACCTGTTCCGGAATCATGCCGCCGGGGTTGGCGAACCTCAACATCGCATCGAGGTAACTCGTGGCATCGCGGCCCCGGGCGACCTCGTACTCTCCACGCTCACCTGTAAAAATCGGCCAGATTCTTCCGATGCCCTGCCCGGTCCACGGACCTCCAAACAACGTCTCCCCATAACCGTCATGGCTGTAACGCCTGAAACTCGGACCGTTTGGGGTCTGCACGCGGATGGTTGAGTCGATCACTTCGAGCGAACGCTCGATGGTAGGATCATCGGCAGGACGAATCCCAAGCCTGACCAATTCGAGGAACCCGGCGTCGACCACATCCCGTTCGTCCCACGTTCCTCCGCCATTACGAACATCGAGCTGATAGCCGTCATTGGGATCAGTATTGTTGTCGATCCGGATGTAATAACCCTGCGCAGCCAGCGGTCCGCCTAAGTGACCCGTCTTGGTGACCATCCAATTCTCTAAATTCCCAGCCCAGTCATCGGCGGTCTTGAGATAGCGGCCGGCATCGTCGTTGGCGCCGTTCTTGCGAGCTACATCCGCAGCGCAAACCAGTCCCGCGATCTCAGCAGCGATTGTGGAGGGTGAATACCCCGACACTTCCTCCCAGCGCTCCTCTTGTGTCGCCGGACCATGAAGGGCGACAAATTCAGCTTCCGGGCGGATATGGTGCTGCCAGGTATCACGATCACTCCTGCCCAACTGCCAGGCCAGAATCATCGGGTACGAAACCTCATCCATCTGAAGCGCAGTCCAGTAGGGTTTACCGTCGAGCCAGCTATTTTGAGGAAAGCTTCCGTCCGGCTTCTGCTGCACGTTGAAAAGATAATCGAGAGCGCGTTCGGCTGCACCTCGGTCGCCGGCAGCCAGCATTGCGGTCGCGACTTCATAGAGATCCCGAGCCCAGATCAAGTGATACCCGCCTACGTCGGGAGAATCCGCCCTCACCGCAAAGCCCCAGGGAACGCTCATGGAAGCGATCATGGCACCCGGGAATGTCTTATCCTCGTGGGCTTTAAGTGTCATAGCGGCGCGGTGGAATTGTCTCGCGTAGCGGCTGTCTACAGGCCGCAGGGTGCGTGCGTATTCGTTCCATCCCTTCGCATAATCAGCACTGATGGATGAAAAACCGTTCCTTAGGCTGGCGCGGGCGTTCTCGACGGCAGCTGCGGTGGTGGTGCCGAATCCGAGCGCCAAGGTGAAACGAGCGCCTTCGACTTTGGCTGTTTGAATGATGTTACCCTTTTCAGCCCGCGGGTAAGACCAGGCAATTTGGCGGTGTAGCAGCAGGTCGGTATAGCCGTCACTGGAACCTGCAAATCCATTTGTCATTTGCTTAAAGCCGCCGCTGTTCAGCAACGCCGAAGCGGCGCCGGTTTTCTCGGCAACCAGCGCGTCACCGTCACTGTAGCCCGTATTGCCGTAGCCTGAGTTCTTCAGCGAGGGCTGATATAGGACATACAGCGAGTAGGATGGAGACCCGGAAAATGTGACATCAATCAGCAGAGTATCGCGGTGCGGATCAGTGGCATAGGTCTTAGTGATCTGGAAATGGCCGGCAGGATCACTGCTGGTCTGGCGATAGGCCAGGGCGTTCTCATCGATCTCTGAAAGCGAGTGCAACAAATCTTTGGACTCAATCCAAACAGTTTTTCCATCGCTCACTGCGAACTCCAGCGAACGCACGTCGGCGGTGTCCAGGCGCGGATAGTAGACCTCGGTCAAGATACCGCCCTGAAGCGTGAACCAGACGCGAGAATCCGCGGAGATGGCTGTTCCCACTGCTTCTTTACTGCCGGGAGTCCAGGTGGGGATGGCCCCGGGAGCGCCGGGGGCCATCTGTCCCTGAACACTTGACGGAACACTCGCGAGGCAAAACAGCAAAAGGAACACCCGCCTCTTAACATCCATGAAGATCTTCACTACCTTTCCAAAGCCCAGGTTGCTCTCCTGCTCAAGAACAACTCAATCCATCTGATAGATACTCACCGATCGCGAAGCCAATTGAACTTTAATGCGCGGTCCGTCGTGCAGTTCGGCGTTCCCCGTGCCCATTAGTTTCGTGGCGGATCGAGCTTTGGCGATGGGCGTGTCCCTGATGTTGAGCTCTATTGTTCTTGGCTGGTCCGCGTTGTTCATCACTACCAGCAGCTGCTCGGCCGGTCCGTCCGGTGCTGCGGCATGCTGACGAACGAAAGCGAAGACCTGATCGTCGGCAAAAATGTGAATCGATTCCCCTCCGCGCAGTGCGGGATGCTCCTGTCTCAGCTGCAGAAGATCCCGGACATGCGTAAACACGCTCTGTTCTTCGGGAGTGCGGCCCTCAGAAGTGAAGGCATCGCGCTTGTCGCCGGGAAAGCCACCGGGGAAGTCACGCCGGTTGTCGGGGTCGTCTCCGCCGCTCATGCCAATTTCGTCGCCGTAATATATTTCGGGGATCCCGCGCAGGGTCAGCAGAAGAGAAAATGCCAGCTTGAGCTTCTGTGTGGTGACGCCGGGTTCGCTCATGAACCTCTTGGTGTCGTGATTGCCGAAGAACGTCACCAGATTTTCGGGATGAGGAAACATCCAGTCGTTGCGCAGAACGTCTTCGATCTGCCTGGCGGACGCGTCTTGCAAGATCACGTTGCGGAGTGTCGATTCGAGCGGGAAATCGAAGACAGTATCCAGGCCCGTGTCAATTCCGTCCGTGACTTTTCCACCTACGAAGAATGCGGTCACCGTGGGGTCCGGATTGAAGACTTCGCCTACCGTCCGGAAGCGAGGGTAGGTCCGGTGCAGGTCGGCGTGAAAATCGCGCCAGAACGGGCGGTCGACATAAGGAAATGTGTCGATGCGAAAACCATCGAGGGTACCCATCTCTACCCACCAGAGCGCGTTCTGGCGCAGGTATTGCGCTGTGATTGGATCGTCAGTTCCCATGTCGGGGAGAATACCGGCGAACCAGCCTTCAATGATGTTGCGCCATTCGAGCAGTGGCGCGTGCGGGTCGGTCTCGACCGCAAGAGATGAGCCGGTCGTCAAATGCTTCTCGCGTGTGCCATGGAACCAGCGATCGGTCGGCGGATTGTCCACCCAGGGATTCGCAGGACCGACATGATTCGGGACAATATCCAGCAGCACCTTGATCCCCTGCCCGTGGGCCGCCTTCACCAGTGCGCGATAGCTGGCGAGCGTGCCCAGACGCTTTTCGACGGAATACAGATCGATCGCTCCGTACCCGTGATAATCCCTGCCGGTTCGGTCATCGTTCTGATAAATCGGGGTAATCCAAATTGTGGTGACGCCGAGATCCTTCAAATAAGGAAGCCTCCGCTGAATGCCGCGCAGGTCTCCTCCGTGATAGGCGCGGGGCGAGTTCCGGTCGAAGGCAGCCGAGCCGGGAAAATTGTTGCTGGCATCGCCATCGTCAAACCGGTCGGGCATGATCAGGTAGATGACGTCGGCGGGTCCGAACCCGTTGAACCCGCCGTCTTCGCGCCCCACTTGGGCCGCAGGATCTCGCCGTTCTAACGGCAGTTCCACTTCTGAACGTCCGGCTTCGGTACTCAAATCCAAAATAATTTTTCCGGGCATGGTTGTGCGGCTGATCTCGATCCAGACAAATTCATAACGGCCGCCCAGACCCTCCATGGTGCGAGCGATATGAATCCCCGGCGACCGGGTGGACACACGGGCTTCCGCCAAATGTTCCCCGGTAATCATCACCATCGGATCAGGGAGACCAATCCACCAATTCGGCGGATCAACCCTCTCTACCACCGGCGCTTGCGTCTCCGCTGCCGAAAGCAAAGCGAGAAGACAGAAAGGAACAACCCAGGGCGCAAGGTGGTGGAGTCGGGTTTTCATTGGGATGCACGGGAAAATGAGGGAGCAGGATCGGCGCGACTGCTCCCCCTTGGGTCAGGTTCAGAAGCTCAAGCGAAGCGTTACCTGCACTTCGCGCTGGCTGTCGAAGCGCAGATTCGTCACTTTCCCGAATTGTCCTCCATCATTCATGTTTCCATCCGGAGGAGCGTACTGCGGTGTATTGAACAGGTTGAAGAACTCCCCGCGCAACTCGCCCCGGAAGCGCTCGGTGAAGGCGAAGTTCTTGCTTAGACTCAGATCCATGGTTTTCGTTCCCGCGCCAGTAAATGGATTTCTGGGCGAATCACCGGGAGCGATTGGAGTATTGGAACCAGGAAAGTCTGCCACCCTGGCGAAGGACGAGGTCACAAACCACTGGGCCGGGACATTGGTTTGATGCAGCGGCCCAACCACATCCGGCCGCGTACTGGGATTGCTGCAATAGTCACAAACCACATCAACGGGGAAGCCGCTGGAAAAAGTGAGGATTGGACTGAATTGCCAGCCGCCCAGGACCGCGTTGACCGCTGGGTTCCAATTCTGGCCGATGGTACGGCCTCGGCCGAAGGGCAGTTCATAGAGGGCATTGAATACAAACCGATTGCGCACGTCGAGATTGGAGTTGGCGCGTTCTCTGGTTTGCCAATCGAACGGATCGACCACGTTGCCGCCGTAGCGGAAATCAGTGTCGAAGCCTGCCTGCGTATTGTCGATGGCATGCGACCAGGTATAAGCGCCGGCGAAGGAAATCCCGCTGTTGAGTCGACGCTCCAGTTGGGCGTGCAAACCGTTATAGATGGAATTGCCGCCGGTGTCGTTGACTGGCACCGTTCCCAGCCCGGGGTAGGGGTAGAGGCTGTCGGTATTATATGCGGGACGATTCACATCATAGAAGGTAGAAAGATGCGTTCCCTTTGTCGCGACGTATGCCAGCGTCATGGCCGTCTTCGAGTCTACCTGATGCTCGATTTGCAGGTTCCACTCCTGCATGTTGGAAGTGGTATCGCGCGGCAGCCAGCCCGTGAGGCTGACGCTCTGCGGATGTGTGAGGCTTACCGGCAGGGACGCCTTGGTGGGAAAGCCGCTGGCGGTGATCGCACTGATATCTGGAGTTCCGTTGGCGTTTGCTGTGGTTAATCCACCCAAAGTCAACAGAAGTCCGCTATTGTTCGTGAAATAGCCGTCGTTGGTTAGGGCGTTCTGGTAGGAGTAGTACGCGCTGCCGCCAAACGGCGCGTTCTGCGACATCTGCTTATCGATGCCCTCGCGGTCAACGAAGTAGAAGATACCGTAGCCGCCACGCACTACGGTCTTTTGATCGCCACGCAGGTCATAGGCAAAACCGATGCGCGGAGCGAAATTCCTCTTGGGGTTGGTGAGGCCAGCGCTGTCGGAAACGCCGTTTTGACCCGCCAGGATGATCGCGCCCGTCGCCACGTCGAAGTTTGCCATGCGATTGTTGAGTTCCGTCGGCCAGGTGAACAGGTCATAACGCAGGCCGAGGTTGAGAGTTAAACGGTTGTTGACACGATAATCATCCTGGCCATAAAAACCATTTTCCCAGCTGCGGGTATGGAACATTGCACTGGCAGGGCCGACCTGATAATCGTTGATCCAGCCCGCCAGCAAGTCCGACTGTTCAAATCCGGTCGACCAGGGCTGGGTCTCGTTCGCCTGGAAGTAACCTTTTCCAGCGATTGGGTTGAAGAAGTTCACCTGCCGCCAGATGAAGTTGAGTCCGAACTTGAAGGTGTTGCGTCCCTTAACATAGGAAACATTGTCAGCCAGTTGATAGGTATCCTCGGGCACAAAATAGTCGCCGTAATCTCCGGTGTAGGAAAGCTGGCTGCCGTTATTTCCAATCAGTGCTCCCCCGCCGAGCAGCGTGCTGGTATTCGCATTGGGAATGCCAAGATTGGCCGAAACCGGCATGTCACCCAGCGGTGGCTCATACCCAAGGAATGAGCGCACATAGCCGAGACGGAACTCATTGATCAGGCTGGATCCAAAAGTGTGGGTCTCGCCGAGAACAATGCTGCGAGGATGCTGGAACTGGTAGCCGGAGCCATAGCCCGCAGGCAGAGTCGCCAGTTGCGAGGTTGTGACATCTAAATCCTGCCCATAGCTGTAGCGCGCGAAAACCTGATCATGTGATCCGATAATGTAATCCAGGCGCCCGTTAAAGTCGTCGTAGGTTTGCCGCTGGATACGATCCGGCTGGAAGTTGTCCTCGACACAGAGTCCGTCGCTTGCGCCAAGCGTGCAGCGGGGGTCAGTGGACGAGGTAATGTTGGGCAGCGGGAAGGCGTTGAGGTAGTTATAGCCGGCGGAAACGAATGGGCCCGTGAAGATGTTGCCCGGTACTACGATCCCTTGACCACCGGGTTGAACGAGCTGAATTGCCGGCAGCAACTCCGAAAAATTACCCGTTCGCTCAAGCGCGGTGGGCACCGTGATGGGACCGTCTGTCAGAGGCAGCGTCTGGCGCACGCCTTGATAGTCGGCAAAGATGAACAATTTATTCTTGAGTATGGGACCACCGAAGGTCGCGCCGAACTGATTGCGATGGAATAGTGGCTTTGGCGTGGTTGGATCGAAGTAGTTCGGGCTGGCATCTGCGGCGCTGTTACGAAGCTGATAGAACGCACCGCCGTGCCAGTCATTGGTGCCGGACTTGTAGGTTGCGTTGATTACGGCTCCGCCAGCTCTGCCGTACTCGGCTGGGGCCACGTTTGTGTCCACGCGGAATTCCTGAATCGCATCCGGGTCCACGAAGAAAACTATCGTGTTGACCAGCGATTCGTTATTGTCAATGCCGTCAAACAGAAAATTGTTCGCCTGCAGGCGTACGCCATTCGCTGAAATCGCTCCGCCGCCGCTGGTAGCATATCGGAAAGTTTCGGCCTGGTTGCCCTGCCCGGTTTGCGTGTTCCCAGGCTGTCCGCGGGTAACGCCTGGAACCAGTTCCGCCAGATCCGTGAAATTCCGGCCGTTCAGGGGAAGGTCCGTGATTTGGCGGCCAACGACGGTGTCGCTCACACTGGAGGTCGAAGTATCGATAAGCGGAGTCCCTGCTGTCACTTCAACAGTTTGGGTGGTTGAGCCCGGTTGCAGCTTGAACTCCAAGTTTACGACTTGAGCCGTTTGCAGCGAGATCTGCTGCGCTGCAGGGGCGAAGTTGGCCTCTCGGGCTTCTACCTTGTAGGAACCCGGGTCAAGGGCAGGTAGGCTGAACAAACCTTCTGCGTTGCTCGTCACCACTGTCGAACGATTGGTGCCAAGATTGGTGATGGTGACAGAAGCATTTTGAATAATCGCTCCTTGAGCATCGGTCACAGACCCCTGAATCGTGCCCGTACTCGACTGCCCGAAGGCAAGACCGGCCAGACACAACCCAATACTCAAAATCAGAAAAAACCTTCCCCTCATATTTCCTCCAATCAGCGGTTATCGGGCAACGTTGCTCGTCAGGGAACTCATGCGCGTCTTCATGGGGCGTGAGTTTTTACGCTCCTCTGTGTTTCTTGAGGCACCGGCGTTCGGGTGGCGGCACGCCCTGGGCCCGCTTTTTCGATCGTGCTCAAGGGTATGCCGGTGGAGTGCGAATTTATGATGTGCAACCTGATAGTACAAAAGGGCGGTTGAAGAAGTTTCACTAGGTTTGATACGGTTACAAGAGCAAAGTGCCGGTGTTGCAGTAGGATAGTCAGGCTGTTACCTTTTTGTTAAATGGCTGTGACACGCAGCTTCGCGGCGGGTCGGGAAGAAAGCTTCCAGGAAGTGGAGAAGCTTACCAATAGTCATAGCCTGCGGGGATCTGAATCGCTTTGCCGACTGCTCCGCTATCTGGCCGAACACTCCCTGGCGGATCCCCCAGCTTCGGTGAAGGAATACCAGATTGCAACCGAGGTCTTTGGCCGGTCGGCCCACTTCGATCCTCAGGCAGATTCTACCGTCCGAGTTCAGGCTGGCCGTCTGCGCACCAAGCTGGGAGAATATTATGCCTCCGAAGGCGCGGAAGATTCCATTCTGGTGGAACTGCCGAAAGGTACCTACGTTCTTTCCTTTCATCAACGCTCGGCAGGGTCGCGAACACACTCCGGCAGTTCGTTTCTGCACGAGGCACAGGGGGCTCCGGCACAGAACACTTCAAAGAATTGGCTGCCCGCATTCGTGGTGGCGTCGATCTTGTTGGCCGCTTCGCTGGTCGCAGTCGCGGCGCTGGTTTCTACTCGCAAATCAGCCCCGCCGGCACTGGCGAGCAACCTGGAACCGGTTCCCGCTGTGCTTCGAACCTTTTGGGGGCCCTTCGTCACCGGCCCGGAAGAGCCTTGGGTCATTTTCAGCAACGCGGCTTTCATTGGTCGGCCAGAGACCGGAATGCGGTACTACAATGCGTCGCGGGATCAACGGGATCTGATCTTTGACCACTACACCGGCGTGGGCGAAGTACTGGCGGTTCATGCCCTCGACCAGGTGTTTGGAGTGCTTCACAGGGGCATTCGCGTGAAGCGCGGGAGCCTGTTCTCGTTCGACGACGTTCAGAACAACGATCTGATTTTCGTGGGTTCACCGTCGGAGAATCTCACGCTACTGGACATTCCCGGCAGCAAAGAATTCATTTTCCAGCGGCTCGCTTCTGGTCCTCGCAAAGGAGACCTAGCGATTATTAACGCACATCCTGAGTCCGGCGAGCCAGCGGTCGTTGTCGCGAGTCCCTCCACTTCGCTGCTTACTGAAGACTATGCAATCATCGCGCTGATGCCAGGATTGAATCCCGCCCGGTCCGTGATGATCCTGGCTGGAACCACGACTTTCGGAACGCAGGGTGCGGTTGAATTCGTTTCCCGGCAAAATTCCGTCGCTAACCTGCTGTCGCGCCTGTCGGTAACGAAGGCAACTGAATTGAGACCCTTCGAAGCCTTGTTGCGTGTGAAGGTGGCTCGCGGTGTTCCCGTAGAAACGGAGTTAGTGGCGGTCCGAAAGAGAACGCCGTAACAACGGTTACCCAAGACTCAAAATCGTGCTGGATTTGTCCTGACAAGTCGGCCGGTGTTTACCGATGTAGAGGGGCGGCGATTGCCGTCTCTGCCTGAGTCACGGCGGAGCGGATGCGACACTTGATCGCGGACTTTGACGCTGGCGAGAAGTCGGCTTCGAGGAGATCGCCACTCATCTCCTCCAAGCCTGTTTCTCGCCAACTTCCGAGCAGCCGGCCATTCGGGAGTTAATCGCTGGCCAGCCGTGCTGCTTGCGTCAATAGGTAATTCCTTTCCGGCATACTCGTCGTCCGCGCCGCCGCAATTCGGTAGTGTTGGATGGCCGCTTCGTGATCGCCCATCTTTTCAAAAAAATGGGCGCGAACGGCGTCGAGACGATAGTGACCGGCAATACGCGGATCGCGGTCGAGAGCCCTTAACAGTTCGAGGCCTTTGGCGGGGCCGTGCACCATAGCCGCTGCGATGGCGAGATTGAGAGTAACCATCGGACTGGGGGCGACTCGTTTTAGCAACTCATACAAGGCCAGGATCTGTGTCCAATCTGTATCCTCTACGCTCTCGGCTTCGTCGTGAACGGCCGCAATCGCGGCCTGAAGCTGATACAAGCCCACTGACCCCTTCGATAGCGCAGCGGTGAGAAGTTCAATTCCCTCCGAGATCTCCGGGCGATCCCACAGCGCTCGATCTTGTTTATCTAGGGGAATCAACTCCTCATCCGGCCCGGTTCGGGCGGCGCGACGCGCGTCGGTTAAAAGCATCAGCGCCAGAAGTCCTGCAACCTCGGGATTATCGGGGAGTAGCGTTTTCGTATTGCGCGTCAGGCGAATCGCTTCGCACGCCAGGTCGAATCGTTGCAGATGCGACCCAATGCTGCTTGTATATCCCTCGCTGAAGATCAGATAGAGCACGTGCAGAACTGCTGGCAGTCGTCCAGTCCGCTCGTCCGAAGAAGGGAGCCGGAATGGTACGCCAGAAGTCTTAATGGTTTGCTTCGCGCGGCTGATCCTCTGCGCCATCGTGGCCTCGGGAACCAAAAAGGCATTGGCGATTTCAGCCGTGGTCAAACCGCCAACCGCCCGTAACATCAGAGCGATTGCCGAGGACGGAGAGAGCGCGGGATGACAGCACATGAACAATAGAATCAGGGTATCGTCGGGATCCATGTCGGCCTCGACCACGAGGAGGGATGTCAAGTTTTCCGTTTCCGCAGCTACTGCCGTTTCTCTCTCGCGGCGGGCAATTTCGCTGCGCATGTGGTCCGTCATGCGGCGGGATGCGACCTGAATCAGCCAGCCGCGGGGATTCTCGGGAACACCCTCCTGCGGCCACTGGGTGAAAGCGGCAATCATGGCTTCCTGCACCGCATCCTCAGCCGAGGAGAAATCCCGGAAACGACGGGCGACGGCGCCGAGCACCTGCGGCGCGAGTCCACGCAACAGATGCTCGGAAGTCGCATCCCATTTGTTGACCATCGGAACTCCCCTTACAACATATCCGGCGGCGGTCCGCTCATGACCGGGCGTACTTCGATCGGCATGTTCAATGGCGCACCACCGGGGCCGGGCGCGGCGGACACCTTGGCGGCAATCTCATATGCTCGCTCTGGACTGTCGACATCGATGATCCAGAAGCCGGCGAGGAACTCTTTGGATTCGGGAAAAATGCCGTCCGTGACGGGCCGGCCATCCTTGCCTGCCCGGACCAGTTTCGCCTGGCCGGGAAACGACAGCCCTTCCGCCGACACCAATTCTCCACGCCCGTGGAGCTCTTTATTGACACCCATCATAAAGCCGATGTGCGCCTGAAGATCCTTCTTGGGCCAGCTCGGGACACCGTGGCCGGCCTTCATCGTGTTCATCATCAAAATGTATTTCATTTTCTTCTCCTATCGAGTTCGATGGCGTGTCCTCTCGCGCTTTTATCAGTTAGCCGGAACCAAGACAGTGTTCTCGACATTTGTTTTATTGGGATTTGGCTTCGTGGGTTGCGAACTGCCGCACCTCCATCGGTATGTTTAGGGATGCCGCGGAAATCCGTCCCGCGATGGCATAAGCCCGCTCGGCGTTGGCCACGTCAACGATCCAGTAGCCCAGCAGAAACTCTTTCGATTCGGGGAAAATACCGTCGGTGACTGGGAGGCCGTTCTTCTCTCCGCGCACGACCTTGGCGTCCTTCGGTTCGGTCAAACCCTGTGTGGCGACAAATTCTCCGGACTCGGCAAGATCCTGGTGGATGCGGTGGAGAACGGCCATGTGTGCGTTGATATCCTGTTTCGGCAAGGCATGATAAGCCTCTACGCCTGCCCTCGTGCCCGACATCAGTAAAATGTATTTCATGTCCTTTGCTCCTGTTCTCTTCGTCATGGCGCTTGCGATCTGCGCCTTCATCCTGTAGTCGGAGCCGTCCTGTCTTTCTCTACATCTTCGTCAGAAATATTTCATGGGCGAAAAGTCGCCCACCGGATGTCGATTTCGGAGCGCCAGAACCGACATACGAGTGGAGGCAACAATGACGACCAGCGAAATGGTAGTGGACGTTAGCCAGGACTGGCTACTGGCCTGCGATGTGCAGCAGGGCTTTATGCGGGCGCCCTGTACAGTCAGCAATTCCTTCGACTATAGCGCCCGCTGCCGTCAGGTTCGAGCGCTGGGCGGCGATTGCTACAATTTTATCGCACAGAAGGACGATCGCCTGGCACTGGTTGTTGGAGATGCCTCGGGCAAAGGCCTGGCCGCGGCACTCATGATCGCCAATGTGCAGTCCTCCCTTCGGACCGCGGCATTGTTCACCGGGGACGACCTGGCCGCTCTGCTCAAGGTCGTGAATCATCAGGTATACACCTCGTCCTCCAAGGACCGATATGCAACCTTGTTCTACGGAGTATTCGACAGTTCGAGCCGCATTCTGCGCTATGTAAATGCTGGACATAATCCGCCGGTCGTTATTCGGCGGGATGGCTCAATGCACTGCCTCGAAATCGGTGGCGCGCCAGTCGGACTGTTCGCTGATTCGGAATATAGAGAGGGTTCCGCTCCGATCGAAACTGGTGATTTGGTGATTGCCTTCACTGATGGACTCATCGAGGCGACAAATCAGGATGGGGAGGAATGGGGAGTTCAGGGCTTATTGAAAGCAGCCGCCTCGGCAGCACAATGCTCTCAAGACGCCGGAGACCTCGTCAATTTGAGCTTCAATTCTATGGATGACTTCTCCGAAGGGCGTCAGACTGATGATGCGACATTGGCAGTGGTACGAGTGATCTGAAGGCCCGTTACTTGCCGGTTGACGGGCTACCCGGAAGTTATGCTCCGGACAAACTTTCGGCCACGCGGGCCAGAAGTCGACTTCGGGGACATGTTTTCGAAAACGGATCAGGCCCAAAAGCTCATAATCTTGAGGAATCGAAAACTCGCGGCGAGTTTTTTCAATATCGAAGTCGGCCGTTTGATGCACCAGGAGTCCTGAGGCCGTTGCCTGAAACGTGAGATTGGCGATTGCCTGCCCTACGTCGTGTCCCTCATTGGCTGAAGCCCTATTCTTAGTAACCTTCAAACCGCACGACTAAAGTCGCACCCTTTCAAAACGGCGGCCGGCGTTGAAGCACCCGGCCAAGTATGCGCTCTTCAAGTGCGGCGAAGCGGGCGCTGCCGCGTGTCCGTGGTCGAGGTATGTTCACGACTTCGTCCAAGGCGACGCGCCCTCCCTCAATCAAGATGACGCGGTCCGCCAGACTTATCGCCTCGGCAACGTCATGGGTTACGAGCATTGCGCTAAAACCGCGGCTTCGCCAAACGTATTCGATGAGTTGCTGCATTTCGATGCGCGTGAGCGCGTCCAGCGAACCCAGTGGTTCGTCCAGAAGCAACAAATTCGGGTCATGGACCAGAGCGCGAGCCAAAGCTACCCTTTGTCGCTGCCCACCCGATAAACTAGCAGGCCAGTCATTGGCTCTTTCTGCCAGACCAACTTGCGCCAAAACTTTTCGCGCCTGCGGGATGAGCGCAGGCTCCAGGCCGAGCATGACGTTAGGAAGAATTCGTCTCCAGGGCAACAGGCGAGAATCCTGGAACATGACCCGCACGTCCGGCTTGCCGTTGTGCTCTGCAACGTTGCCCAAAGTAATGGTTCCGGCTTGCGGCGTTTCCAAACCAACGACTGACCGCAGAAGAGTACTCTTGCCACATCCGCTGCGGCCGACGATAGCGACAAACTCACCGGCGGAGATCTCAATATCGAAATCTTCCAGCACGGTGCGTCCGGCGAAGGCGATGCAGACACCGTTGATTCTGACTGAGACACCGCGTGAGCTGCGATGTTCCCCAGCCGCGACCTCTCTCGAACTGCAAGTGACAGGCAAAGCGATCCCCTATCGTGCTGTCTGATACGCCGGGTTCCAGCGCAGCCAGTAGCGTTCTAGTCCTTTCGCCAGAAGATCAGCGAGCTTCCCTAAAATTGCATAGAGCAGGATGCCAACCACCATAACGTCCGTCTGCATGAATTCGCGCGCGTTCATCGTCATGTAGCCAATGCCCGAACGCGCTGAAATCGTTTCGGCGACGATCAAGATCACCCACATCAGCCCGAGAGAGAAGCGCACGCCTACCAAAATGGAGGGCAACGCTCCGGGCAGAATGATCTCGCGGTATAGCGGCCAGCCAGACAGGCCATAAGTTCGCCCCATCTCCAGAAGTCCGCGATCGACCGAGCGAATCCCGTGAAAGGTATTGATGTAGACAGGGAAGAAAACCCCCAGCGCGACCAGAAAAAGCTTGGCTGATTCGTCGATGCCGAACCATAAAATCACCAGAGGAATGAGAGCCAGAGGAGGGATGTTGCGGACCATTTGAATGGTGGTATCGAGCAGAATTTCAGCCCAGTGCATCGAGGCGGTGAGCAACCCGAGCAACAGTCCCACCCCGCCTCCGACGACGAAACCTGACAAGGCGCGCAGAGTACTGACCCGAACATGCATCCACAATTCGCCGGAGATGCTGAGTTCGATGAACGAACTCACCACCGCGCGCGGCGAGGGCAGAAAGCGGCTGGGTAGAATCCCGCCGGAAGATGCCCACTGCCAAACAATCAACAGCGAAATGGGCACGACCCAAGGCAATGCTTGCTTCGCGAGAACACTCCGTCGAAGTTGGTTCTTCATGGCAAAACTTCTCCGTCCTAGATCATTGTTCCTCGCTCAGCGTTTGGCCTCAGTTCCCGTCGACGTTCGCTGCAGCGTCGCATCGTGCACATTAATGCGCTTGGGGATCAACTTGAGGTCGTAGAAGGTGTCCGCGATTCTTTGTTGCTCCGCAAGCACGACATCGTCCACTGGCGTCACACCGTAGCCGCCCCGCGACAGTGCCAACTCAAGCGTCGCTTGATCCAAACCGATCTGCGGTTGCAGGGCTGCGGCCGCCGCTTTCGTGTCCGTCTTTGCCCATTCATCGACTTTTCCCAGTTCGTCAATGATGATCGCAATTACGTCCGCTCTTTTTCTTGCATAGGACCGTGCGGCAAGAAAGAACTGGTGATTGCTGACGACACCGTTGCCATCGGCGAGAATTAGAGCACTCGTTTGCCTTTGAGCCGCGGCGAGAAACGGCTCCCAGATTGCCCACGCATCGACACTTCCGCGCGCGAAAGCCGCTCGCGCATCCGCCGGCGTCAGGAAAACCGTGTCGACATCTTTGTATTGCACTCCTGCTTTCTCCAGAAGTTTGACCAATAGAAAGTGAACGTTCGAGCCTTTGTTAAGCGCCACTTTCTTGCCCTTGAGTTCGGCCACCGTCTTGATGGGCGAATCCTTGGGAACGAGAATAGCCTCGCCAGCAGAAGCCGGCGGTTCGTTTCCGACGTAGACCAGATCCGCTCCGGCTGCCTGGGCGAAGATGGGAGGGGCTTCGCCCGCGGTACCGAAGTCGATGCTGCCCACGTTCAAACCCTCGAGCAATTGCGGGCCGGCAGGAAATTCGGTCCACTCGACTTCAACGTGCAGCGGCGCAAGCCGTCTCTCCAAACTGCCGCGCGCTTTCAGCAGCACCAGCGTGCCGTATTTCTGGTATCCGATGCGTATCACGTTATCGGCATTCTGGGTCAAAGCGAATGGCGCCAAGACTGTTAGGATCAAGAGAGGCACCACGATCGTGCGGTGAAACATTGCAAGTAGAGAATTGCGCATAGTATGAGTCCTTAGTCGGTCTTGTTCCACGAATAATGTTCAGGAATAAAACGAGGGCTTCGGAAGCCGGCGATTCAAGGCCCAGTCTCCCAACTCGCGAATCTTATAGTCGACCGGATCATGCAACGTGTGCGTGCGCAAATTGCGCCAGAAGCGGTCGATCCGCGCAGGACCGGCGGCGGCCCGCGCTCCCATTACTTCGAACATCCGGCTGGTGATCTCCAGGCCGACCTTGGTGGTGGTCACCTTCGAGGCGGCGACGTCCAGCGCGCACTTGCCACGCTGATTTTCAGTGATCGCGTCTTCGCTCTCCCACGCTCGCTGCAGAGACTCTCCCGCGATGTCTGTGAGGGCCTGAGCTGCCTGAAGGCTGACAAAGAGGCTACCGTAATTCGCCAGAATGTAAGGATCTTCCGTAGCGTTCTGCGCGGTTGATGAGATCCACGCCCGGGTTTGCGCCGACGTGTAGTTGCGCGATTCCTCCAGCGCTCCCTCGGCAAGTCCCAGAAAAATGTTACTGAGAATCAGCTGCGCGATGCACGAGCGCAAGGACGCCCTGATACTCCCCAGCGGGCCGGGTGTCTTCAGGAACTCTTCCTGCGAGGCGGCCACGTCACAGAACTCCACTGTTCCGCTGTCAGTTTGCCGCTGTCCCATAGCATCCCAGTCATCGAGAATGCGAATCCCTGGCCGGCCGGATGGTATGGCGGCTACCATGAACTTTTCGTCCACGGAGCGAATCGCGGAAACGATCAACATGTCGGAGTCGACCGCGCCGGAACAAAAACTCTTGCGCCCATTGATGAGGTACCCGGCACCGCCCTTGGACGTCAGGCTTGTGCGCTTGTCGAGCGGATTGAGCGCGTTGCCCCAGAACCATCTATTGCGCACAGTTTCGGAAAAGAGCTCTGCGGTCCGTGGCCATGATCCGTAGAGCGACACGGAGGCCAGCATGAGGTGCTGAAAGCCGAACAGATGGGCGATCGAACTATCGACACGTGCGAAGACTCGTATGAGTTTCATCGTGTCCGGCCATTCCATACCCCAACCGCCCAAGTCTGCCGGAATCGTTATGTTGAGCAGGCCGCTCGCGCGCAACAAGTCTCTCTCAGTCTTCGCCGTGCCGCCCCGCTTATCGCGTTCAACGGCGGTTTGAGCAAATGCCGCGGCCAATTGATCGGCTATCTCGAAAGCATGTTGCCGGGGCGGAACATTAACCGCGATGTGATTCAACGTAGAAAGCACTACAGTCCTCCCGTGTCGTGAGGGATGTGGCCCCATACTCTGCGTGGCTGCCGCTGCTGCTCCAGCAGCACCTCTGTTGAATTGGTGTTGCTATAGCAGCACACCTCATCTACCGAACCGCCTGAGATTCGCCGTAATCGCGTGAAAACTTGAAATTCATGGACATAGCTTCGCTCTTCTGTTGGCAAGACAATTGCCAAAGGCTCATGCGGAACTCAGTCCTTCCTGGAAAGAGTCGCAAACATGGAAATATTCTGGTTCTTACCAACTCACGGAGATGGTCGTTACCTTGGCAGTGCCGAACAGGCTCGAACTGTCAACTATGGTTATTTAAAACAGATTGCTCAAGCGGCCGACCAGCTTGGGTTTCAAGGTGTGCTACTGCCAACCGGCCGGTCGTGTGAAGACGCTTGGGTCGTGGCGTCTACTCTGGTCCCGGCGACGACCAAGCTGAAGTTTCTGGTGGCGATTCGCCCCGGCATCACTTCCCCCACCGCCTCGGCACGAATGGCAGCGACGTTCGACCGGCTATCCGAGGGACGGCTCTTGATCAACGTTGTTACGGGCGGTGATCCTGACGAGGCACTCGGCGATGGTGTCTTTCTTACTCACGATGAGCGCTATGAAGTGACGGAGGAATTTCTCCAGATATGGCGCGAGGCAGTGGCGGGTAAAGCGATTTCGCTGAATGGAAAACACCTTCGTGTGGAGAACGCGAAGGTGCTGTATCCGTCAGTTCAAAAGCCGCATCCCCCACTCTATTTCGGGGGATCTTCCAAGGTTGCTTACGGGTTGGCGGCCCGACAGGTAGATGTTTACCTCACCTGGGGTGAACCACCGCAGGCGGTTGAGGAAAAGGTTGCGACCGTACGTCGCCTGGCGGAGGAACAGGGCCGCATCGTTCGGTTCGGCATCCGTCTGCACGTGATTGTTCGCGAAACAGAGCAAGAAGCGTGGGCCGCGGCGAATGACTTGATTCGCTACGTCGACGACGACACGATCGCCAGAGCGCAAAAAACATTCGCACGGTTCGACTCCGAAGGACAGCGCCGTATGGCGGAGTTGCATCGCGGCGGTCGCGAAAAACTGGAGGTAAGTCCGAATCTCTGGGCGGGGGTGGGCCTGGTGCGAGGAGGCGCTGGCACAGCCCTGGTTGGCGACCCCGCGACCGTAGCAAAAAGAATGCAGGAGTATGCCAACCTGGGAATTGAAACCTTCATCCTGTCCGGGTATCCGCATCTTGAAGAGGCTTATCGCGTGGCTGACTTGCTGTTTCCACATCTGCCGGTTTCGTCGAAACCGGAAAGATCAGTTGGAAACATGACTGGCCCGTTCGGGGAACTGGTCGCGAATGAAAATCAGCCGCGCACGGCCGCGGCGACACCGGTGCCGGTGCCGGTGCAACAAAGTTAGCAGTGAAAACCTGCGAGGTCTATCGGCAGTTGGGCAACTCACCGCATTGCATTAGCTTGGCCCGAACGACATTCCGGCTGATGCCGAGCAACCGCGCCGTCTGAACCTGGTTGCGATGACAGAATTCATACGCTGTCCTCGTGATTGCTGTCTCGATCTCCGCGTATAGGTTGGGAGGGCCATCTTCAAGAACTGCGAGTAGCGCGTGACGCAACGCTTCGAAGGGCTGGGCTGGGCCACTCGTCGTCATCCGGAGCCCAAGTGGAGAGAGCCTCAAATCTTCCGGTCTGACTACATTTTCGCGGCAAACCAGGAGGGCGTGATGGATGACATTTTCCAGTTCGCGTGTATTGCCGGGCCAAGAGTGCCCGCTAGCCAGGACCTCGGTCGCTTCCGCGCTCAGTGCGGGATTCTTCAGTCCCAGACGTTCCCCATAGACTCCGAGAAAGTATTGTGCTAAAGGCAGAATGTCACCCGGCCGTTCGCGCAGCGGAGGAATATGCAGTGTGGCAACCTGAAGCCGGTAATAAAGATCTTCGCGGAAACGTCTCGCGGCAACCGCATCCTCTAGATTCACGTTGGTCGCAGCTACTACGCGAACGTCAACAGCAACCGGACTACGCGAACCCAGCCGGACTACTTGGCGCTCTTGCAGCACCCGGAGCAACTTGACTTGCATGGCGAACGGCAAGTCTCCAATTTCATCCAGGAATAAAGTTCCGCCCCGAGCCGCTTCAAACCATCCCGCCCGAGCTACCGTTGCTCCGGTGAATGAGCCGCGCTCATGACCAAACAATTCCGTCTCTACCAAGCTTTCAGAAAAAGCTCCGCAATTTACCGCCACAAAAGGACCGTCAGCCCGCGGGCTTAGCTTATGGACGTGTCTGGCAATGAGTTCCTTGCCGGTACCTGTTTCCCCAGTGACCAGCACGTTTGCGGTGCTAGGTCCGATCAAATGTATTCTCTCAAGTAGTGCCTTAGACTTAACGTCTTCAAACACAAGGGCAGACGCCTTTGGGCTGAATGGTACGACCGGTGGGCCCGGAGAGCTTAGAAGTGGCTTGGGAATAGGCGAAAGAGACATTGCATAAACTCAACTATATCAATCGACATAATAGGAGAAGCCAGTAGCAATGTCAAGGTCATGGACCCTGCCGAGTGTCACTTTTCCTGGGGCGACATAAGACCACAATCGATCTTGGAGCCAGTTTGTATTTCGTCCGCTCCAAAGGAATTCCGTCGTCCGAGAAATCATCTGGACTGGGCAAAGCGGTGTCCACGATTCTCCTCCACTCCTGCGCTGTTCCCTCCTGGACATTGAATTCCAGCTCTTCCCAATACCCATTGATCATCGCGTAGATGTCGTCATCACCTTGAGAAGCGCCGTGCAGGCAGAATGCCAGGCTGTGCGAGTCGAGAGACAAATCGACCGTCGGGCCGACGCCGTACCAGGAAACATCCTCCCGCCAGAACCTGCTCCGGCTCAACGAGGGATGATTTCTTCGGAACGCAATCATCTTCTTGAAGAACAGGAAAATGTCCTTATTGGATTGGAGTTGACTCCAATCCAGCCATCCAACTTCATTATCCTGGTTATAGGGATTGTTGTTGCCGAATTGGGTATTCAGGAACTCGTCCCCGGCGCGAAACATCGGCGTACCGTTGGATAAGAAGAGCAGGCAGCAGAAATTTCTTACTTGCTTTCGGCGCAACGCGTGGACTGCCGGGATGACGGCTTCATCCCCTTCCTGCCCACAATTCCAACTGTAGTTCGCGTCAGTACCGTCCTGATTATTATTTCCGTTTTGCCAATTGTGCTTGCGGTCATAAGAGACAAGATCGTAGAGCGTGAAGCCGTCGTGGGACGTTACGTAATTCACACTCTGATATGCGTGATAAGCGTCGGCGCGGCTGTCTGGAAACAAATCATCGCTGCCATAGATCCGTCGCATCACTTCGGGAACCATCCCCGTGTCGCCCTTGACAAAACGACGAACATCATCGCGAAACCGGCCGTTCCACTGGAACCAAGTCAGGCCGGGGAATCCGCGCCCCAGCTGATAAGCGGCTGTGTCCCAAGGTTCTGCGATCAAACGCACCCGCCCTAATTCCGGGTCCGCGGCAATCTCACTGAAGATGGGCGCTTCGCCCCAGTTGAGCGATCCATCCGCATTGCGGCTGAATACCGACGCCAGATCAAAGCGGAATCCGTCGATATGCATACCCCGCTTCCAATAGCGCAAGCTGTCTATCACCATCTTGCGCACCTGGGCTTGGCCGAAATTCAATGTATTACCTGTACCCGAGAAGTTGGCATAGGGGTTGGCCGGATCGGAAGACAGCATGTAATAGCCGGCGCTATCGAGTCCCTTGTAGCTGTAGATCGGCCCTTTGTAGTCGCCCTCGCAAGTGTGGTTGTATACGACGTCGAGCACCACGCCAATATCAGCCTCGTGAAAAGCCTTCACCATATTCTTGAATTCGAGATGCTGCTCATCAGCCCGGTGTGTGCTCGCGTACTGGGCATGCGGCGCGAAAAAATTTAGAGGCATATAGCCCCAGTAGTCGCCTTCTTGGGGATCACGCTGAAAAACCGGCATCAGTTCTACAACCGTCACTCCGAGTTCCTTCAAATAGGGGATCTTTTCCACCAGACCGGCGAATGTGCCGGCACGCGATGGGTCGACACCTGAGTTTGGGTTCTTCGTGAAACCTCTAACGTGAAGTTCATAGATGACCGCATCCGACTCATGATGCGGAGGCCGATCTCCCGACCAGTCAAATGCCGGCCGGTGATCAGCCAGCACTCCCAAAGGTGCGCTGCCTGCATTGGATCCTTCTCGCATGGCCAAGTTGCGATCAAAACCGGGTGGGAAGAAAATGCACTTTGCGTACGGATCGAGCAGAACCTTCTGCGGGTCGAAACTGTGCAGCTGAGGAATGGACTCTCCTGACACGGAATACGCGTAATAACGGGCGGCACCAAGCTTTGTAACCGGAATCCGGCAGTGCCAAATCCGTCCCGACTTGTTGTGTAAAAAATCCAATTGAAGCCTCAGAAGAGGATTCACCAGATCGGCTGGAGAATAGAGCAATAGAGTTACGCTCTCCGCATGTCCGGAGTGAACGGCAAAATTGAACGCTTGCTCCTCTTCGATCCACCTGACGCCAAGCGGCAATGGGCTGCCCTCAGCCTGCTCCCAAGTCGGTCGTTTCATGAGTGGTGTCGCCAAGGTGCTGGTAGCCTCGGGCGGACCATCCATTTTGGCGAGCACGTCAACGCCTGAACTGTTCACTTTCCCTCCCTTTCATCCGCCAACCGCTCGCTTCGCTCTCAATTCTCAATGCGGCAGCGCTACAGCTCCGCCAAGCTGCGGCAACGAACTGAGCAACTTGCTCGCGCCGTTCCACAGAATCTGCACACCAATGCACACCAGCAAGAACGCGGAGAGCTTTAAAATTACATTCGTTCCCGTAGGACCCAGCTTGCTGGCGAGCCGATCTGCGTAACCGTAGCAGAGATAAATGGTTATGGCGACGAAAGCGGAACCGATCGCCGCCGCGAGAATTGCCAGCAGGTTTGCGCCCAAGTGCTGCGGCGCATTCGCGCCCAAAGTGATGGCAACCGAAATGGAGCCGGGACCGACTGTCAAAGGAAGCGTTAGCGGGTAGAACGCCTGGCTCAGAGCATCAGCGCAAGTGACCATCCGCCTAGGTGATCCTTGGTCGTTCGCGTCTTTCTGATTCAACATCGCCCAGCCCGTTGAAATCACGATCAGCCCACCGCCGGCCTGCACGACCGGAAGCGAAATCCCAAAGAAGGAGAGCACGTGCGCCCCGAGCGTAAAGGACGCGATCAGCAGTATGAAACTATCTACCGCAATGCGGCGAGCCAGCACTCGTCGCGTTTCGGCCGCGTAATCTCGCGTGAGCAGCAGAAAGACGGGACTGCCTCCGATCGGATCCACGATCGGAAAGAGCGCGCTCACGACCAGAAGAATACTCTTGGCAACTTGAATCACCAGGCTAACCTTCCATCTGTTTAGATTCGAGCGCTGACCGGGGCACGGTCTGCATGCGCCCTGACGGATGTTGCAGGACTGACCGAACGCTTGCAACTCTCCGTCAAATCCCGCAGCCATTGAAAAGCTTCGGAGGATAGCATGTCTTCTCGGACGCGCCAACGCCAGTTCCCATCGGCACGACCAGGCACGTTCATACGCGCTTCGCTTCCCAGGTTGAGCAGATCCTGCAATGGAGCAATCGCGAGCGCCGCTGGTGACGACCATGCCAGCCGCATCAACTCCGGAGCAGCATCCGCGCCGGTTCCCGGCGCACGCTTGAGATAGCTCCAGAAGTTCTGCCGCTGGTAGTCGCCCAATTCTTCATACCATTGTCGAGTTGTGGCATTGTCATGCGTGCCGGTATAGGCGACCGTATTGGAGACGAAGTTGCGCGGCAGATACGGATTGTCCGCATGACCATCGAAGGCGAATTGCAGGACGCGCATCCCCGGCAGCTGAAACTGGTCGCGCAAAGCCCGCACGTCGTCTGTAATCATACCCAAATCTTCCGCAATGAACGGCAGATGGCCCAGCTCTGTTTGCACTGCTTGAAAAAAGCTGGCTCCCGGACCCGCCACCCACTGCCCGGACTGAGCCGTCGGCGCTCCGGCAGGAACGTACCACGCAGCCGCGAACCCGCGGAAGTGATCCAGGCGAATCACATCGACGTGAGCCAGCAGAGCACGCAACCGATCGATGCACCACCGATAACCAGTCGCACGCACGGCATCCCAGTCGTAAACGGGATTGCCCCACAATTGACCTTGTGCGCTGAAATAATCGGGAGGAACTCCCGCGACAAAGCGTGGCCGCTGCTGCTCATCGAGCAGGAATAGCTCAGGGTTCGCCCAAACATCACTGGAATCCGGCGAAACAAAGAAAGGCAGATCGCCGATTAAGCTCACGCCCCTGGCATGGGCATGCTCCTTGAGTTGATCGGTCTGACGGAACAGCAGGAATTGCGCGAAGCGAACTTGATCCATTTGACTTGCTAACTCCCTCCGCGCCTCGGCGAGAGCACTCGGGCGGCGCTGAACCAACTCTTCTGGCCACTCGAGGTAATAAGCGCCGTGATACTTTTCTTTCAGTGCCCGGAACAGAGCGTAGTCTTCCAGCCAATGCGCCTGCCTGGCACAGAACTCGTCGTAGGCAGGCCCGAGATCTCCGCTATTGCGATGCCCGGCTTTGAAGTTTGCCCACACTGTTTCGGGGAGCCGCTGTTTGAACGGGATAACAGAATCGTAGTCAACCGCATCCGCCGAGAAGTGAGACTGAGCATCGCTCGACTGTAACAGCCCGTCCGAAATGAGCTCCCCGGGACTGATCAGGAGCTCGTTGCCGGCAAAAGACGACATTGATTGATACGGTGAGTTTCCGTAACCAGTCGGACCCAACGGAAGCGCCTGCCAGCACGCGAGGCCGGCGTCGTGGAGACGATCAATCCACGAGAACGCCGATGATCCCAGATCGCCGACGCCGTACGGAGACGGCAGAGAGGTGACGTGTAACAACAAGCCCGCTCCACGATATTCAGGCGGAAACGGCGGCGCAACCATGAGGGCGCCATTGCCGCTCACGTCCGGCCGCCCTGGTCAGCAACGACTGTGGACGAACCCAGCGCATTATTCACCATCTCCTCTGCCTCGCTAAGGATCGCGTTCAGATGGGTCTGGCTCTTGAAACTCTCGGCGTAGATCTTATAAATGTTCTCGGTACCGGAAGGTCGCGCCGCAAACCAACCGCTCTCCGCCACAACCTTCAAGCCGCCGATCGGGGCATCGTTGCCCGGGGCTTTGGTCAGCTTGGCGGTGATTGGCTCGCCGGCCAGGTCTGATTCCTTTACCGCGTCTGGCGTGAGTTTCTCCAACTTTGCTTTTTGCTCGGGTGTAGCGGGCGCGTCGATGCGCGTGTAGTAGGGGATGCCGAACTCCGCCGTCAGTTCGCGGTAATGTTCTCCGGGATTCTTGCCAGTGCGCGCGGTAATCTCCGCCGCCAGCAAGTCCATGATCGGCCCGTCCTTGTCGGTCGTCCATAC
>Ga0209420_1000102_pt1 | contig 54505 bp, 32 predicted proteins | sample BlaSpr_A8_OM1_O1_FD_187972 | JGI IMG/M metagenome (GOLD analysis project Ga0209420, IMG submission 187972) | Forest soil microbial communities from Thunder Bay, Ontario, Canada - Black Spruce, Ontario site 2_A8_OM1_O1 (SPAdes) (version 2) | ecosystem: Environmental > Terrestrial > Soil > Boreal... | reverse complement strand
GACTGGAAACTTGGACTCGAAGAACAGCGAAGCGGTGGTGGATTTGCTGCGGCAACTGCACCGTGAGGGCGCCACGATCTGCATGGTCACGCACGATCCGCGTTACGCCAGTGTGGCGGACCGCACCATCCATCTTTTCGACGGCCGCATCGTCGAGGAAACTGTCGGCACGCACACCGCGTCCGTTTAACCGGTTTTGCAAAAACCGAAAACCCTTTTTGAATGCCGCAGGCGAGAAAAGCACTCGGCTGCCGCCGTACGGGTGTGCTTAAAGAAGTTTCAAGACGGAAAATGACCACGCGAATCATGCGCCGCTGACTTGAACGGAACTTCCGGAGGCGAACATGGGGGCTTTGCTACAAGACATTCACAACGGTCTCCGAGGAAGTTATTGCGCTGGTAGCGATTGGTCTTGTGATGGGCGTTTCTTTGGCTCTCGTGAGTTCTCGCTTGATCGAGTCTGCTATTGGGCTTGAGGCCTAGCGATCCTTTGATGCTTGCCGCAGCTACTGTGGTGTTGTTGGCGGTTACAGCTTTAGCGGGATATGTGCCGGCACGGCGGGCGATGCGCGTGGATCCCATGATTGCGCTGCGGTACGAGTAACCAGGAGAAACAATGGGAACACTGATCCAAGACATTCGCTACGGCGTCCGGATGCTGCTGAAGAATCCGGGATTCACGATGATCGCGGTGCTCACGCTGGCGTTGGGCATCGGCGCGAACACCGCGATATTCAGCGTGCTTGATTCCGTTCTACTGCGGACACTCCCCGTCGCGCATCCCGAACAGCTGGTGCTGCTGACGGATCCGGATTCACACGGATCTTCCTTCGGCAGTGAAGGGGGAGACCGTTCGCTGCTAGCCTATTCGGAATTTCAATATTTGCGCGACCACAATGAAGTTTTTTCTTCGATCCTTGCTTCCGACAGTGAACTTGCAAAAAGGCCCGCAGCGATCGGCGGTTCGTCGAGCGGTGCGGCGAGCGCGGAAGAAACGGTTCGTGTCCGGCTAGCCAGCGGCGATTATTTTTCCACGTTGCAAGTGAAGCCTGCTAGGGGCCGTTTGTTTACTCCGGAAATGGACCAAGTTCGCGGTGGCGCGCCCTTTGCGGTGGCGAGTTTCGCTTTCTGGAAGCAGCGCTTCAATCTCGATCCTGCGATCCTCGGGAAGACCGTCCAGATTCACCAGACATCCTTCCAAATCATCGGAGTAGCTCCATCAGGATTTTTCGGCGAAACCACCGGAGAAGCTGCGGACGTTTGGATTCCCATCACGATGCAAGACGCGATCTATCCAGGGCGGGATCTTTTGAGCCCATCGTCGGGTGAGGTAAATAAACACATTTGGCTGCAAGTGATCGCGCGCTTAAAACCGGGTATTACGCTGGAACAAGCCAAGGCAAGCATCAATGTGGTCTTCCAGCGGATGATTGAATCCAATATAGGTTCGACGGCAAACGCGGAAGAGCGTAAAGAATTTTTGTCTCAGCGTATCAACCTTCAAGGCGGCGCGCGCGGGCCTTCCACGCTTCAGGAAGCGTACGGGCAACCGCTTAAGGTCCTGATGGCTTTAGTTGGATTCGTGCTGCTCATCGCTTGCGCCAACGTTGCCAACCTGCTGCTCGCGCGAGGCGCGGCTAGGCAAAAAGAATTTGCGGTGCGTCTTGCAATCGGAGCGGGCCGACGTCGCTTGATACGGCAGCTCTTGTCTGAAAGTTTTTTACTCGCCTTCGCCGGAGCGGCTGCCGGAATTCTGCTAGCGCAATGGTGCGATACGCTGCTGGTGCAGATGGTTTCGCGAGCATCGGCGCAGCAGCAGGGTATCCAAATTGATTTGCGGCCTGACGCGCGCGTGCTGGCTTTCACACTGGCGGTAACTGTTCTGAGCGCAATCGTGTTTGGGTTGATTCCGGCGTGGCGAGTGACTCGCGTCGATCTGTCACCGATCCTGAAATCGAGCGCGGGCGGAACGACGGGCGAAGCCGGTAACCGTCGGCTGTCGGCCGGCAAAGTGCTCGTAATTGCGCAGGTGGCGATCTCACTGATCCTCTTGGTGGCTGCCGGGCTGTTCGTTCACAGCCTGTCAAAGTTGAGTGAGGTGAACTTGGGTTACCAGCCGGAGAACCTGATTTTGTTTCAAGTGGACGGCGCCTCAGGCGGTTACAAAGGTCCTGCCAATCTTCGTTTTCAGCAGGAATTGCTGGACAAATTTTCCAACGTCCCCGGCGTGCGCGCGGCAACGCTTTCCAGCGATGGACTGTTCAGTCATTCAGAGTCGGGGGACCCAATCCGGGTAGAGGGCTACACGCCAAAGTCTGGCGAAAGTCCGAACAGCCGCATGGACCATGTCGGTCCGCAATATTTTTCCACGGTCGGGATTCCGATTCTGATCGGCCGGGAGATTGGGCCGCAAGACAGTGGCAACGGGCCGCGGGCCGCGGTCATCAATCAGGAATTCGCCCGGCACTTTTTTGGAAATACGAATCCAATCGGCAAGAAAGTACTCGACGTCTATCCCGGAAATCCGCACGAAATGGAAATTGTGGGTGTCGCCGCGGATGCAAAATACAACAGCTTGCGAGAGAAAACTCCCACGCGCATTTACGTCCCGTACTTCAATCCCATGTGGGAACATTCCTTTGCTTTCTTTGAAATCCGCACACAGGCGGACCCCGCAAGCGTGAGCGCTTCGTTGCGCACAATCGTGCGGGAGACAAACTCCGCGCTTCTGCCCATTGACATAAAAACGATGCCAGGCCTGGTGGACGATTCGCTGCACACCGACCGGTTCATCGCCCGATTGGCCGGCGTGTTTGGCCTTCTGGCCATGCTGCTAGCCAGCATCGGGCTTTACGGCATCATGACTTACACCGTGGCGCGGCGCACGCGAGACATCGGAATTCGCATGGCGCTGGGCGCGCAGCGGGGCGCAGTCCTCTGGCTGGTTTTACGCGAGACATTGTTGCTGGTCCTGATGGGAGTGGCGGTGGGATTGCCCGTGGCATTCGCAGGTACGCATTTGCTGAAAAGCATGTTGTTTGGCTTGGGCCTTGTGGATCCTGTGGCGATTGTAGTTTCCACGATGGCGCTGGCAGCGGTAGCCGCATTAGCTGGATTTCTGCCGGCGCGGCGGGCGATGCGCGTGGATCCCATGATAGCGCTGCGGTACGAGTAACCAGGAGGAGTAATGGGAACGCTGATGCAAGACATGCGTTACGGAATCCGGATGCTGGCGAAAAATCCCGGCTTCGCATTTATTGCGGTGCTAACGCTGGCTCTCGGGATTGGCGCGAACACTGCGATTTTCTCGGTGGTGAACGCGGAACTGCTTCGCCCGCTGCCGTTCCGCGATTCCGGCCGCCTGGTAAGCGTGGCGACCGCCAATTCGCGCATGCACTCCTCGAATGGTTCCACTTCCTATCCCGATTTTATGGATTGGCGCTCGCAGAATCCGGTCTTCGAGAAAATGGCTGCCTACACGGGAGCCACCTTTACGCTGACCGGCCAGGTAAATCCGGCGCATTTGGAAGGTGCCAGCGTTTCGTCCGACACATTCGATTTGCTGGGTGTTTCGCCCGAGCTGGGACGAACCTTTCAGCCGGGCGAGGACGAACCGAATCATCACGTCGTCGTCATTAGCGACCGTCTGTGGAAGCAACAATTTGGCGGCGATCCCGGAATTGTCGGCCGCACGATTACGCTCGATAACAGCGGATACACTGTGGTCGGCGTGATGCCGGCGAATTTCCGCTACCCGCTGCAACGCGAGCCGGCTGCAATTTGGTCAACGCTTTCGCCGCTGAATGAGACCACTGACAACTCCCCGCCCATGGTGCAACATCGCGGCGCGCATTTCCTGACCTGCATCGCGAGATTAAAACCCGGCGTCACACTGGCGCAAGCGCAAGCAGCCATGGACGTGATCGCAAGTTCGCTAAGCAAGCAATATCCCGAGACCAACAAATATATGTCCGTGCACCTCAGCTCGGAACAAGAGCGCTTGACTGGCCCCATCCGTCCAGCTTTGCTGGTGATGATGATCGCCGTCGGATTGGTATTGCTGATCGCCTGCGTCAACGTGGCCAATCTTTTGCTGGCACGCGCCACTACGCGTGGACGCGAGATCGCCATTCGTACAGCGATGGGCGCCGGACGAATTCGCGTGCTACGACAGCTACTGACCGAAAGCTTGTTACTGGCGATCGTGGCGGGCATTTTCGGAGCAGCATTGGCGGTTTGGGGCAGCGACGTTCTGGTGCGCTGGAGCCCGGAGAATCTTCCACGCGTTGGCGAAATTCATATCGACGGCTGGGCGCTCGCGTTCACCGCGGGCCTGTCGCTGCTGACTGGAATTTTGTTCGGTCTGGCGCCCGCGCTGCAGTCCACGCATTCCAACATCGTGGAAGCGCTAAAGGAAGGCTCGCTGAGCATGACAGCGGGACGCAGCCGTCACGGCTTACGCAGCTCGCTGGTGATTGTGGAAATGGCGCTGGCTCTTATTTTGCTAGTCAGCGCCGGACTGCTGATTCGCAGCCTGATTCGGCTGCAAGACGTGAATCCTGGATTCGACCCACACAAGGTGATGACTGCCAGCCTGGATCTTCCGGACGCAAAATATTCCGATCCGAAGAAAGCTGAATTTTTCCGCGAGCTGATTCCCCAATTAGAAGCGATACCGGGCGTGCAGTCTGCCGCCGCGGTGTTTCCGTTGCCCATGAGCGGAGACGAAATCCGCACAAGCTTTCAGATTGAAGGACGGCCGGTAGCAAAGAGTGACGAGTCGCATACTTCCATTCGTGCGGTCACACCCAATTACTTCGGCACCATGCGAATCCCTTTGTTGCAAGGCAGAGAATTCACCGAGCGCGATGATTCCAAAGCGACGAAGGTCCTAATTGTGAATCAGGCTTTCGCGCAACAATTCTTCCCGGGCGAGAACCCGATTGGCAAACACATACTGGCCGGCGTCGCCAATGCCGGAGAGCCGCCCATGCGAGAAATCATCGGCGTAGTAGGAAACGTGAAGTTTGAAGATCTGACTACTGAGTTCAGTCCGGAATCCTACATTCCCTACGGACAACTTCAATTTGGCTCCGTAACCATCGTGGTGCGCTCGTCGAAAGATCCCGAGGGCTTGGCGAAACCGATTGCGTCCGTGGTGCAATCGCTCGATAAAGATTTGCCGACCTACTCTCCCAAGACAGTAGAGCAGTACTTGGACGGAACGATCGCCGTGCCGCGCTTCAATACGTTCCTTCTGGCAATTTTTGCTGCGCTCGCGATGATTTTAACCGCCGTTGGCCTATACGGCGTGATTTCCTACACCGTGGCGCAGCGCACGCATGAGATTGGCATACGCATGGCATTGGGCGCGCAACCCGGCGACATGATGCGTTTGGTGGTAAGCCAGGGAATGACGCTCGCGCTATTCGGAGTAGCAGTCGGCTTGGTTGCGGCACTCGGATTGACGCGATTTCTCTCGAGTCTTCTTTTCGGCGTGAGTTCCACCGATCCCGTGTCGTTCGCTGCTGTGGTCGCCATGCTTTTCGCCGTGGTGTTGCTGGCTTGTTACATTCCGGCGCGAAGAGCGATGCGCGTGGATCCCATGGTCGCGCTGCGTTACGAGTAGAAGGAGAAAAATGGGAACTTTGCTGCAAGACGTTCGCTACGGGATTCGCATGCTGGTGAAAAATCCCGGCTGCACGCTGATCGCGGTGCTGACGCTGGCTTTGGGCATCGGTGCGAACACGGCTCTGTTTTCGGTGGTAAACGGCGTGATTCTAAATCCGCTACCCTTTCCGCAGCCGGACCAGCTCGTGATGCTCTACGAAAACAGCCTGGCCTTTGAAAAATTGTCTATCTCCTACCCAAATCTTAAAGATTGGCAGCACAGCAATTCCACTTTTGCGGAAATCGCGGGGTATCGAAGCGACGACTTCAGCGTTACGGGAAGCGGAGAGACAGAGCGCGTTCGAGTCGGCATGGTTTCTGCCGAATTTTTTCCAATCTTAGGTGTGCAGCCTTCTTTCGGTCACTTATTTGGCCCGGACGATGATCGGCGTGGCGCCGCGCCGGTCACGCTGATCAGCTACGGTTTGTGGCAGCGCAAATTCGGTTCTGCGCCGGACATTGTTGGCAAGCGCATGAGCATGAACGGCAATGATTACACCGTGATCGGCGTGATGCCGGCGAGCTTCCATCTTCAGATTAACAATTTTGATTCTGCTAAAGACGTCTTTATCCCTCTGGGACAGTTTCGCGATCCTTTATTTCAAGACCGCGGCGTTCATGATGGGATGGATGCGATCGGCCGGTTGAAACCTGGAGTCTCACTGGCAGCGGCACGAGCGGATATGAATCAAATCGCGCGAAACCTCGCCGCGGCTTACCCCAATGAAGATAAGAACGCAGGCGTGACCATCCTGTCTCTGAAACAAGACATGGTCCGTGACGTTCAGCTGTTCCTTTGGGTGCTGCTAGGAGCTGTCGGATTTGTGTTGCTGATTGCTTGCGTGAATGTTGCAAACCTTCAGCTGGCACGCTCGACTAGCCGGGCCCGCGAATTTGCCATTCGCGCCGCGCTGGGTGCGAGCCAGGGACGCGTGATCCGGCAGTTGCTCACGGAAAGTATTCTGATCGGTCTGGCCGGTGGCGGAATCGGCGCTTGTTTGGCTGCGTGGGGAACGCAGGCGGCGTTTCGCGTGCTGCCCAATACTTTGCCGCGCGCAGAGGAAGTCCGCTTAGACGCGCACGTTCTGCTGTTCACGCTGGCGCTGTCCGTTTTGGCTGGCGTCGTTTTTGGATTGACGCCGGCACTTAAAACCTCTCGGCCCAATCTGCAGGACACGCTGAAAGAAACTGGACGCGGCGCCAGTGGTGCGAAACATCGCGCGCTGGGGGTATTTGTCGTAGTCGAGATGGCCATGGCGCTCGTGCTTTTGACCGGCGCCGGTCTGATGATTCGCAGCCTCGCCGCGCTCTGGAGCGTGGATCCAGGCTTCAATCCACATAACATTTTGGTATTTGACGCTTCACTTTCGCCGGGTTTGGGTGCAAATGCATCAACCATCCGGTCCGCTCTCCGCGAACTAGAAGAAAAATTGCGAGAAGTGCCTGGTGTTCGGGCTGTGTCGTGCACTGGCGGGGGCCTTCCCATGACCGGTGATGACGAGATGCCCTTCTGGCCCGATGGCAAGCCCAAACCTGCTAACCAAGCGGAGATGGACCAAACCTTGTTTTATTTGGTTGATCCGGCATATCTGGACGGCATGGGAATTCGTCTAGACCGAGGCCGTTTTTTCACTGCAAACGATAACGAGCATGCTTCCCCCGTGATTGTGGTCGATGAAGACTTCGCCCGGAAATATTTCCTTGGTGAGGATCCTATCGGTAAGAGAATTCACATCGCTATTCTGAACACCACGCCCGAGATTGTGGGTGTGGTCGGACACGTAAAGCACTGGGGTCTGGATTCCGAGGCAGATCACCAAAAGATCCAGGCCGAGACTTACATGCCTTTGATGCAAGTCCCGGATAAATTCTGGAGCGGGAGTCCGCAGGCGCAAATTGTGCTGCGCTCCAGTGGACCGCCGGCCGCAATTGCCGCAGCAGTGCGCGAAGCTATTACCAAGTTGAATAGTCAAAACGTGATGTTTGAAACCAAAACGATGGACGCAATCATCGGGGAATCGCTTGCCCCCAGGCGATTTTCAATGGTTTTGCTGAGTATTTTTGCGGGAATCGCGCTTTTGCTATCCAGTATCGGAATTTATGGCGTGATTTCCTACGTCGTCGGGCAGCGTACGCATGAAATTGGCATTCGCATGGCGTTGGGCGCGCAACGTCGGGATGTCTTGAACCTGATGCTGGGCCAAGGAATGAAGATGGCGATCGCCGGAGTGGCCATCGGTGTGTGCGCCGCTCTCGGGCTGACCCACCTGATGGTCAAAATGCTTTTTGCGGTCAGCGCAACCGATCCCATGACGTTTGCCGGAGTGGCCATCATGCTATCCGGAGTCGCGCTGGCGGCCTGTTACATTCCGGCCCGGCGGGCCATGCGCGTGGACCCGATCATTGCACTGCGCTACGAATGATCGCCGTTTGGGAAGACTGCGCCTGCGAACGGAAACTCGTGAAAAAGCTTTCTGCGATTAGAAATTTCGGATCGCTTAGCGCCGCGGATCGCGCGAGACGCTAAGAAAGAGAGAAAAGATGGGAGCCTTGCTGCAAGACTTGCGCTACGCGGCGCGGATGCTAGCGAAGAGTCCGGGGTTCACGGTGGTCGCGATACTGACCCTGGCCCTGGGCATTGGAGCGAACGCGGCGATATTTTCCCTTACCGATCAAGTTCTATTGCGCCTTCTGCCAGTGCAGAAACCGGAAGAGCTTGTCGTTTTGCACTCACCTGGACCGCAGCACGGACGGAATTGGAGCGATGGCGACAGGGGCGCGGCGTGGTCCTATCCCATGTACAAAGATTTACGCGACCACAACGAGGTTTTCTACGGCCTACTAGCCCGGTTCGCCACGCAAGCGAGCGTTTCCGGCCAAGGGCAAACCGAACTCGCCAACGCGGAACTTGTAACCGGAAATTATTTTGAAGTGCTGGGCGTGCGCCCGGCGTTCGGACGCCTTTTCAATTCGCAAGATGAAACCGCGCCCGGCGCGAATCCGGTAGTGCTGCTGAGCTATGGATATTGGCAGCGCCGTTTCGGCCGCGATCCTGGAATTTTGAACAAGCAACTGGTTGTGAACGGAATTTCCATGACCGTAGTGGGAATCGTGCATTCCGGTTTCTTTGGAGTGCAAGTGGGACAGACGCCCGAACTTTTCGTCCCCATGACTATGAAAGCCCAGATGACGCCAAACTGGGACGGGCTGGCAGACCGTCAGGATCATTGGCTTGCGATTCTGGGGAGATTAAAACCCGGAATCAGCCCCGCGAAGGCGGAAGCCGGTCTGCAGCCCGAATATAGCGCGATCTTGCAGTCCGAGTCTTCCGCCATGAAATTATCGTCACAATCAAAGAAGGAATTTCTGGAGAAGAGAATTTTGTTGGACTCGGGGTCGCATGGACGTCCGATCCTTCAGCACGATGCGGGGCAGCCGCTGTGGATTTTACTATCCATGGTGGGATTGGTGCTGCTGATCGCCTGCGCAAACCTCGCCAGCCTTTTAGTGGCGCGCGGCGAGGCCCGGCAAAGAGAAATCGCAGTCAGGATGGCCATGGGTGCGGGTCGCTGGCGGTTGATCAGGCAACTTCTGACCGAGAGTTTGCTGATTTCGCTAGCGGGCGGAGCTGCGGGATTGATCGTCGGATCCTGGACGCTGGGCGCGCTGGTGAGCTCGGTGCCCGACAATATCGGCGCCTCAGGACTACAAGGAAAGCTCGACTATCGTGTGCTGGCTTTTGCATTTGGACTTTCCGTCCTGACCGGAATTCTGTTCGGCTTTCTCCCAGCGCTGCGCTCCACACGCGCGGATCTGCAGACCACTCTACGAGAACAGGGAGCAAATGTTTTTGGCGGCAAATCGAATGTGCGATTGCGCAAGGTGCTGTTGGTTTCGCAGGTAGCCCTAACCGTAGTCTTGCTGGCATCGGCCGGATTTTTCGCCCGTAGCCTGATGAATTTAAAAGGCCAGGACCTCGGAGTTCGCACCGACCACGTGGTCCAATTTTCGGTTTCGCCCGAGTTGAATCGTTACACACCGGAACAAACCGTCGCGTTTGTCGATCGGCTCCGAGAAAACATAGCCGCTTTGCCAGGAGTGCGGTCCGTTAGCGCCTCGGAAATGGCGTTGCTGTCCAACAGCGACGCTTTCGCAAATATTACTCCGGAAGGGTTTCCGATGACGGAGGACACAAATACAGACGTGCAACAAAACTGGGTCGGTCCGTATTTCTTTTCGACTTTGGGAATTCCGCTGCTGGCCGGACGCGAGTTCGATAATCGCGATGTTTCTTCCGCGCCCAAAGTAGCAATCGTTAGCGAAAAAACGGCGCAAAAGTTCTTCCAGGGACAGAATCCGATTGGCCGCCGTTTTGCATTTGGGTCCGGCAATCGAGTGCATCCCGACATTGAAATTGTTGGCTTGGTGAAAGACAGCAAGAACACCGACTTGCGACAAGAGATCCGGCCGCTTGTTTATATTCCTTACGCGCAAGACACGCATCAGGGGAACGCGACATTTTATGTGCGCACAAACGTTGAACCTGCTGCCTTGGCATCCACACTGCGCAAAACCGTACAGAGCGCGGATGCAAACCTGCCGGTGTTCGATCTGAAAACCTTGGACCAGGAATTGGATGAGATTGCTTTTTCCGAGCGGCTGCTGACCTTTTTCTCGCTGTGTCTGGGCGTGCTCGCCGCGTTGCTGGCCGCCATCGGACTCTACGGCGTGATGGCCTATATGGTGTCGCGTCGTACTCGCGAAATCGGAATACGCATGGCGCTGGGCGCCACGCAACAAAATGTTGCTTGGCTAGTGCTGCGCGAAAACGTGCGCATATCCGCTGCAGGCCTCGTCATAGGACTTGTGTCGGCCTTTGCCGTCGGCAAATTAATCGAGTCCCAGCTATTTGGAGTAAAAGCTAGCAACCCGTTGGTGTTTTTAGTGGCGGCTGTGATGCTCTCAGCTGTTGCATTTCTAGCTGGATGGCTTCCCGCGCGAAGAGCTGCTGCTGTGGATCCGATGGTCGCCCTGCGTCACGAGTAAAGTTACTCCAACTCATTTCAGGAATGTTGAAACATGCGTTGAGGAAAACACGTACCAAAGGGTAGACCAAGGCAGCGGTGCGGATGGCCCAGGCAGCGCCGGTCCGAAGCAAGAAGGAGTGAAACATGGAAACGCTGACGCAGGATATTCGTTATGGCGCCCGAATGCTCTTGAAGAACCCCGGCTTTCTGATCATTGCCGTCATCACGCTGGGCCTGGGGATCGGCGCTAATACCGCCATTTTCAGCATGGTGGACTCTTTATTGCTTCGGCCGCTGCCGGTCGAGGACCCGGGACGGATCGTAGTTCTTGCCGCGCAGCAGAAAAATGGACCGGTGCAACCAACCCTTTCCTTTCCCGACTTCCGCGACATTCAAAGCCAAAGTTCGGAAACTTTCTCGGGATTAGCGGGATACATACTGGGTTTGGACGGGCTCAGCTCTGCGGGAGCGAAACCAGAGCGCATCATGACCTCCTATGTCTCCGGCAATTTCTTCACCACCTTGGGATTAAAGCCAGCCCTCGGCCGCTTCATTTTGCCTTCTGAGGGCGAAACACTCGGAGCCGATCCGGTGTTAGTGATCAGCTATTCGTATTGGAAGACGCGCTTTGGAGGCGATGCCGCGATTGTAGGCAAGAAAGTTTTGGTGGACGGCCAGCCGATCACGATCGTCGGCGTGGCGCCTGAGGGCTTTTATGGAATTAATGCCCTGGTTTCCGTTCAGGGATACATGCCGATCGGTCTGGCGCCGATGGGAGGTTATCCCCGCGATTTCATGACCAATCGCGGAAACCGTGTAGTCATCGTGCTGGGGCGTTTGACATCGACGTCGGACTTTCAAAAAACGAACGCCTCACTGGCGGTCGTGGCCCAGCGTCTCTCGCAACAATATCCGGATGTAGACAAGGATCTAGACGTGAAAGCCTATCCGGAGTTGCGCGCGCGGCCGAATCCGGATCCCAACAATACCGTCTTGGTGGTCTCCACTCTTTTTTTGGGCTTGGCGGCGCTGGTGTTGCTGCTGGCATGCGTCAATGTGGCCAATATTTTGCTGGTTCGCGCGACGATCCGCGAACGTGAAATGGCCATTCGAGCGGCGCTGGGCGCAGCACGCGCTCGTCTAATCCGGCAACTTCTTACCGAGAGCATTCTATTGGCGCTTGCGGGTGGGGCGGTAGGAATTCTTCTTGGCAAATGGGGTAGTTCGGCGCTCAGTTCCATTCATCTGCAAACAGATTTGCCGGTGCACTTTGATTTCCATTTTGACTGGCGCGTTTTTGCGTATGCCTTCTTGTTCGCGCTGCTAACCGGAATCGTCGTGGGACTTGTTCCGGCCATCCGCGCGTCGCGCGGAAACCTAAGCGCTATTTTGCATGCAGGCGGACGCGGCGTAGTGGGAGGCAAGAATCGTTTGCGCAGCACGCTGGTGGTGGCGCAGGTAGCAGGTTCACTGATGCTGCTGATCATCGCCGGACTCTTTACTCGCAGCCTAGGTAAAGCGCAGCAGACGAGTTTGGGTTTCAATCCGAGCCATTTACTGAATATGAGCATGGATCCTAACGAGATCGGTTACAACGATGTCCAGTACCGAGAATTCTACAAAAACCTGCTCGATCGCGTCCGCGCGCTTCCGGGTGTGCAGTCAGCCAGCATTGCAAGCTCAGTTCCGCTGGGCTACGTCAATTCAGTTGATACCCCGACCGTCGAAGGTTATCAGCCACCGCCGGATCAGGCCGCGCCGTCGATTCAATACACTTTGATTTCGCAGGACTATTTCGCGACCTTGGAAATTCCGATCGTAACCGGCCGCGCATTCAAATCCACGGACGACGCGAACACCCCGTATGTCGGCATTATAAATCAAGCGATGGCCAAGCAGTTTTGGCCGAATGCCGATCCGATCGGACGCCAATTCAAGATTGGATCTGACCAGAAACACTGGATACAAGTCGTCGGTGTGGTAAAAGACGCCCGCTTTGAGGGACTGCGCGGTCCCGTGAAACCCTATTTCTTCCTCCCGTTCTTTCAACAATATGTCGGGAATTCGTTCGAGACTTTGCAGGTGCGCACACTGGGTGCTCCGGACGCGATGACGCCTGAGATTGAACGCGTGGTTGGAACACTTGCGCCAGACTTACCGGTGTTCGACGTAAATACCATGAGCCAGGCCCTCAACACTTTGAATGGTTTGCTTTTTTATCAGCTTGGCGCAGTGCTGGCGGCGCTACTGGGCATTCTGGGACTGGTCCTGGCGGTTGTCGGAGTGTACGGCGTAATTTCCTATGCCTCCAGCCAGAAAACGCATGAGATCGGTCTTCGCATGGCGTTGGGGGCGCAACGAATCGACATTCTGAAACTGATCTTCAGCCAAGGATTATTTATCATCGCAATCGGTCTGACCTTAGGAATCGCCACGGCGCTAGGGACAGCGCGCTTGATCGGCGACTTTCTCACCATCAGCCCGATCGATCCACTCACCTACTTGGGGGTTTCGGCATTACTGCTTACTGTAGCTCTGGCAGCTTGCTACGTTCCTGCCCGCCGGGCCATGCGTGTGGATCCAATGGTCGCCTTGCGATATGAGTAGGGCTTGCCGGGCAACATTGTCCGGAATCGCGACAAACATTCCCGTAACTGGTCATGTGCCGCCGTGGGTCGTGCGTATAGTTCCCGCAATGTATTCTTGCCACGGTATTTAGAGGCAGGCTCTGCTGGAATCCGAACTGCCCATATATGGGAGGCTCGCAAGGACGTTCCCGCTAAAAGAGCGCAGACGAGCCTACCGAGATGGATACCATGGCGGTTGAACTGATGAATCAAGCTGGACCGACCCAGGCGCGCATAATCATAGCGGATGACCAGCCAGACGTCCTAGAGGCCCTTCGCCTACTATTGAAAGGTCATGGCTATGTGACCGAAGCAGTGACTTCTCCGGCAGGGTTGCTGGAAGCGCTCGGGCGATCCGAGTTCGATCTGGTTTTAATGGACCTGAATTACGCGCGCGATACCACCTCCGGCCGTGAAGGCCTGGATATCCTCACGCAACTGAAAGACTCAGGAGACGCGCCGCCGATTGTCGTAATGACCGGTTGGGCTACGGTCGGGCTCGCTGTAGAGGCCATGCAGCGGGGCGTTGGTGATTTTGTCGAAAAGCCGTGGGTCAACACTCGGCTTCTGGAAGTCTTACAAAAGCAAATTGACATAGGGCGCGAACGGCGTAACGCCCGCCGAAGCGCAATTGAGAATAATCGCTCGCAAAACGAAATCGCTTCCCAGCTGCAACGCCAAGGACGCGAAATTGAAGAGGCCCGCGCCATCCAGCTCGGATTCTTGCCCAAGGAAATTCCGCAAATTGCCGGATATGAAATCGCAGGCGCTTGGCAGCCGGCGCGCGTGGTGGGCGGTGATTACTACGACGTTCTGTCGTTTGGAGAAGATACGCTGGGTCTGTGCATCGCCGATGTTGCCGGAAAGGGGATGCCTGCGGCGTTGCTGATGTCCAATCTGCAGGCCGCCGTGCGCGGTCTTGCTTCGCCGGCCATGTCTCCGGAAATTTTGTGCGAGCGCTTGAACACCCTGATTTACCGCAACATCGCGAGCGATCGCTTCATCACATTTTTCTACGCTCAACTCGACCGTGCGTCCCGGCAAATCTGCTACTCCAACGCCGGACATAATGCTCCGATTGTTGTGCATCGCGACGGCACGCACGATCGCTTGGATGAAGGCGGAAGCGTGCTGGGGATTTTCCAATCTCAAAATTTTATCGCGGGCACCTGCACGCTTCAGCCGGGAGATCGCGTGCTGCTGTTCACCGACGGCGTGGCGGAAGCTAGCCTTCCGGAAGGTGAAGAATTTGGAGACGCGCGCCTGATTCAGCTGCTCCGGGAAAATTGCGAAGCAAGCGCGGAACAATTGCAGAAAACAATTCTCGATACCGTCGGAACGTTCTGCGGCGGCAACTGGCACGATGACGCAACTTTGATTGCGATTGCAGTGCGGTAGCGCGTTGGGAGAGGAGCGAAATGGCCGCTTTGCTTGCTGACTTCCGGTACAGCCTCCGAATCCTAAAGAAATCTCCCGGCTTTGCAGCCATCGCAATGGTTACGCTTGCGCTTGGCATCGGCGCCAATTCGACAATTTTCAGTTGGATCAATTCCACCTTGCTCAATCCCATACCGGGCGTCACGCGTACTGCCGATCTTGTCACCATGACAGAAGGTGGAACCGCCCGAGCACCCATCCCATTTTCCTATCTCGATTACATGGACCTGCGCAACGGTAGTCGAAGTTTTTCTGGAATGATCGCTTACCACATTCGTCCCATGAATCTCACAGGCAACGGCAAGCCTGAGCGCGTTTGGGGCACGCTGGCCTCGGCAAATTATTTTGACGTGCTCAACATCCATCCAATTCTGGGCCGTGGTTTTTTGCCCGTGGAGGACCAGAAGCCGGGCGGCGCGCCGGTCGTGGTCATCAGTTATCGCCTCTGGCAGATTCGTTTCAGCGGAAATACTTCCGTGATCGGCAAAACATTAAGGATCAACGAACAACCATTCACGATCATCGGTGTGGCGCCGGCCGTGTTCCAAGGCACTCAAACCGGTCTGCGCGCCGAGCTTTGGGTCCCCTTGGTGATGCAGGCCGGGCTCGATTCCAATCGCGACAAGCTGCAGACTCGCAGCGAGACCTGGCTGATGCTCATGGGACGTCTTGCTGCGGGGGTTTCTCGCGCGCAAGCGCAAGCGGAGATGGATCTGCTCATGAGCCATATCGTCGAGCAATTTCCTACTTCGCATTTGGGCGCCAACGCCGTGACGTTGTATCCGCTCTGGCGTGCGCCCTTTGGCGCAAATGCTTATATGTACGTTCTTCTTCCGATGCTGATGGCCATCGCGGGCGTGGTTTTATTGCTTGCTTGCGCCAACGTGGCGAACCTGATGCTGGTGAAGTCGGTTTCTCGCCGGCACGAAATTGCCATTCGCCTTTCCATTGGCGCCAGCAGGTCGCGCCTCATTCGGCAACTACTGGTGGAGAGCCTAGTCTTGTCTTTAGCTGGTGGGGTTCTGGCCATGTTTCTAACCGCCTGGACCACCGGAACGCTCGCGGAATTTATCCCACCCACCGGTATTCCCATCGGGCTCAATATACCCATCGATCGCGCGGTGTTTTTCGTTACGTTCGCGATCTCGGTCATCACCGGCGTTATATTCGGCATTCTCCCGGCGCTGCGCGCTTCCGATATGTCGCCGGTTTCAGTGCTGAAAGAAGAGGCCGGCAGCGCTTCTGTGGGGCTTCACAGAGCCCGATTATCAAGCGCTCTGGTCGTCGCGCAGATTTCGCTTTCACTGTTTCTGCTCGTCAGCGCGGGACTATTTATTAGAAGTTTCCGCCAGGCGCAGCAGTTCAATGCAGGTTTCAACCCGGACCATGTATTGCTCGCTTCTTACAGTCTGCTTCCCTCCGGATATAGCCAGGCTCGCGGACTGGAATTTAATCGGCAGCTTTTAGCGAAGTTGGAAGCGCTCCCTGGCGTGGAATCAGTCTCGTTATCCAGCTGGGTGCCGCTGGGTTACACAAACAGCTCCATGCCGGCTTCGCCCGAGGGCTACCTGCCGCAGCCGCATGAATCAATGGAAATTGCCGCGGCTACAGTGGGACCGAGCTATTTGCGCACGATGGAGATTCCCTTGGTGTCGGGACGCGAGTTCACGGCGAAAGATACAGGCACCTCGCAACCGGTAGCCATGGTGAATCAAAATTTTGCTGAGCGATATTGGCCGCAACAGAATGCGCTCGGCAAACGTATCTTCGCCGACGGTGTGTGGTTCACCGTGATTGGGGTTGCGCATAACGCGAACTACAATTCGCTGAACGAGGCGGCGCAACCGTTTTTGTATCTTCCGACATTTCAGGACTACGATTCTTCGCCCGTCATTCATGCGCGCGTCTCCGGGAACCCGCTCGCCTACACCGCAGCAGTCCAGAAGGCGATTCACAGCTTGGACGCCGACTTGCCCGTTTACGATGAGTCCACCCTAAAGTCGCGCGTGCAGGTTGCCAGCACCGGGCAGCGTATCGCCGGCACTTTTGTGGGAGCTTTTGGTCTGCTGGCGCTGCTCCTGGCGGCCGTCGGGATTTATGGCGTGATTTCCTACACCACGCGCCAACGCTCGCACGAAATCGGGATCCGTATGGCGCTGGGAGCACAACAGAGTGACGTGTTCCGTCTGGTGCTGGGTCAAGGTTTGCGAATGATCGTTAGCGGACTTGCGATCGGCCTGCTCGTGTCATTTGTTCTAACGCGTTTTATGCGAAACATGCTTTTTGGCGTTGCTGCCACGGACGCCCTTACATTTGCCGCGGTGGCAATTCTGCTTTCTGCGGTGGCGCTGCTGGCTTGTTACATTCCTGCTCGGCGGGCGATGCGCGTGGATCCCATGGTGGCTTTGCGCTATGAATGACAGCGCTGCTGAATAAATTTGGACGGAGACCCGGAATGGATACCTTGCTTCAAGACCTGCGCTACGGTTTGCGAATGTTGGCAAAGGCGCCGGGATTTGCCGCCGTGGCCGTTCTCACGCTGGCTCTCGGTATCGGCGGAAATGCCACGGTTTTCAGTTGGATTCGCACAGTTCTGCTGAATCCGCTCCCGGGAATCGCGCACGCGGACCAATTCATTGCCATCGAGAGCGTGATGCCCAGTGGGGAATACCACACCAGCTCTTACCCGGATTACAAAGATTATCGCGACCGCAACGATGTTTTTTCCGGTTTAATTGGATTTGAAATGGCAGGCGTGGATATGAGCCTGCGAAACGCTGCTCCAGCGGAACGCGTGTGGGGAATCATTGCGACGGAGAATTATTTTGACGTGCTGGGCGTTCAAGCAGCCATGGGACGCACGTTTCATGCGGTGCCCAATCAGGGCTTGAATTCCGATCCGAGTGTAGTTCTCGGCCATGGATTGTGGGCACGCCGTTTTGGTTCCGATCCTAAAGTGCTGGGCCGCACCGTTCACCTTAACGGCCATCCGTTTACGGTGATCGGTGTAGCTCCGCAAAATTTCTACGGAACCATCGTGGGCATCAACGCCGAATATTTCGTTCCCATGATGATGCAGCCCCAGATTTTGCCCGGCGAGGACATGGAAGAGCGCTGGCCTACATTCGTCCACATCATGGGCCGGCTAAAGCCCGGCGTAACCATGACGCAAGCTCAGGCCGAGATGACCACACTAGCCGCCGATTTCCAAAAGGAATATCCGAACGCGGAAAAAGGTGTGGGAGTTTTCCTAACGCCGGTATGGGGCGCTCACTACGGCGTGCAGGATTTTCTGCGCAGCGTACTGGGATTTCTGATGGTTGTTGCTTTGTTTGTGCTGCTAATCGGTTGCGTAAATGTGGCCAACCTATTGCTGGCGCGCGCGACTTCTCGCGAAAGAGAAATTGCCATACGCGCGGCGTTGGGAGCCAGCCGCAAACGTCTGATGCGCCAGTTGCTTATCGAAAGTTTGTTGCTCGCCACGGCCGGGGGCCTTGGCGGCGTGCTTCTCGCGCTCTGGGGAACGAATCTCCTTACGTTTTTCCTGCCACCGATGCATCTGCCGGTCGCTCTTCCTCTGGGCGTCGATCGCGCTGTGCTCGCATTCACCGTAATCCTGTCCCTCGGAACCGGAATCGTTTTCGGGTTGGCGCCGGCCTGGCGCGGCTCGCGTACGGAATTGAACCAGTCGCTCAAAGAAGGCAGCCGCGCATCCGGCGCAGCAAGCGGAACTCATCGCCTGCGCGATCTTCTGGTCATTTCAGAAATGGTACTTGCGACTGTTTTGTTGATGGGCGCCGGTCTTCTGTTGCGAAGCTTGCACAACGCTGAGAACAAAGGTCCGGGGTTCAATTCCAAGTACGTGACGGTTGCCGCATTTGATTTGCGGGCTACGGACTACAGCGGTCCGCAAGGCGCCCTTTATTTCGATCATTTGATCGAACGAATTCGCGCGTATCCGGGAGTGCAGTCGGTTAGCTCAGAACTGTGGGTGCCCCTGTGGTTCACAGGACGCGGTTATGCAGGTGTACAGATTCAGGGTTACACACCTAAGCCTAATGAAGACATGGGTATCGATTACAACCTAATCGGTCCCGATTATTTCCATACCCTGCAAATTCCACTGATCAATGGGCGTGATTTTTCGGAACAGGATCGCACCGGCGCTCCAAGAGTTGTGATCGTGAATCAAACCATGGCGAACCGCTTCTGGCCGGGAGCCAATGCGTTGGGCCGCCAAGTTCAGGTGGGGGGAGTGTGGCGCACCGTGGTGGGCGTGGCGCACGATATCAAGTACCACCGCATGAATGAAGATCCTCGCCCGTTTATCTATTTTCCCCAGCTGCAAGCGGATGGAACAGAAGCTAACATTCTGGTGCGCGCTGCCATCCCCACGGCGGCCGTAATCAGCGCCGTCCGCGCCGCGGCAAAGTCACTCGACGCCAAAGTGCAGCCGATTGAGACCGACGACCTGGAGGGATTGCTGCACGTGTCACTTTTCGCAAACCGAATCGCGGCCACTCTGGCGAGCGTCCTTGGAGCGTTAGGCATGCTGCTGGCGGCGATCGGGATCTATGGCGTGCTCTCTTACAGTGTGAACCAGCGCTTACGCGAAATTGGAATCCGCATCGCGCTGGGAGCACAAGCAAAAGACGTTTTGCGCCTAGTGGTCGGGCACGGACTGCGGCTGGCAGTTTTCGGAGCGGCTGTGGGAGCACTGATTTCGATACCGGCCAGACGCGGGATGAGCACTCTGCTGTTTGGAATTAGCGCAACGGATCCGATGACGTTCGTGGTGGTGTTGTGCGTTGTGACTTTGGCCGCGGCACTTGCGGCTTATATTCCGGCGCGGCGAGCCATGCGCGTGGATCCGATCGCAGCTTTACGCCATGAATAATAATTTTGCACCGTGAAATTGCATGAGACCGAGAGCCTAATAATCGCGTTGGCCTAACAAGGAGTGAGACATAGTGATCAAACTTAGAGATGTCGAAAAAGTTTACGAATCGGGCGCCGGAAAGACCTGGGTGCTACGCCGCATCAATCTGGACATCGCCGACGGCGATTTCATCACCATCATGGGCCCCTCAGGGGCGGGAAAGTCCACGCTGATGGGCATCGTTGGAATGCTCGACGGCGCCTGGAAGGGCGAGTACCACCTGCTCGATAACGCTGTCCATAAATTGGACAATCGCCGCCGCGTTGAACTGCACAAGAAATACATTGGCTTCGTGTTCCAGCAATACCATTTGCTCGACAACCTCACCGTTGCCGAAAATCTCGACCTCCCGCTTTCCTATCGCGATATCAAGAAGACTGAGCGCGAAGGAATGGTTGCGGACATCCTCGACCGTTTCCAGATTGTAGGCAAAAAATCCTTGTTTCCCAATCAACTCTCCGGCGGTCAACAGCAACTCGTGGCTGTGGCACGCGCTGTAATCGGCAAGCCGAAATTGATTCTGGCAGACGAGCCTACCGGCAGCCTGCATTCAAGCCAGGGGAAAATGATCATGGATTTGCTCAAGAAATTGAATGAAGACGGGACCACCATCATCCAGGTTACGCACAACGATGCATGGGCTGCCTACGGTAACCGCATTATTCAATTGGCCGATGGCTGGATCGTGGACGGTCAAAAGGCCGGCGCAGCATAGCTGCCGGCTGGATTCACCAGTAGGAGTTTCGGGCGAAAGAGGACGACATGGAAACATTGTTGCAAGACATTCGCTTTGGTGCGCGAATGTTGCTGAAGAATCCCGGATTCACTCTAATCGCCGTTTTGACGCTGGCGCTGGGCATTGGCGCAAACACTGCAATTTTTTCCGTGGTGAATGCGGTGCTGTTGCGTCCGCTGCCGTATCCTCAGCCGCAGCAGATCGTCACCCTGAACGAAACCATTCTCGGCAAGAAGTGGCAAGGTTCCGTGTCCGGTCCCAATTTTCTCGATTGGCACGCCCAAAACCAATCGTTCTCCGCCCTCGCGGCCTACTACACAAACGGATTCAATCTAACCGGAACGGGCGAAGCGCAACGCATCTCGTCTGCTTATATCACCCCGGATTTTTTTAATATTTTTGGCGTTACGCCCGACTTGGGCCGGATGTTTCTTCCCGGTGAATTTAAAGCGGGCGGCAGCAACGTTGTGATTATCGGCGGCGGTCTATGGCGGAGGGTGTTTGGCGGCGATCCCGGTATCCTCGGGAAGTCAGTCACGCTGAGTGGACAATCCTTCACCGTGGTCGGCGTTGTTCCCGCATCTTTTCAATCGCCGTCTAACGAAGAGCTATGGACTCCGCTTCAAGCCGACAATCCGCTGCTTACCCGCTCTCGTGGCTCGCATTGGTTGCAGGTTTTTGGACGCATGAAGCCCGGCGTAGCGCTCGCCTCCGCGCGCGCGGACATGGACACAATCGCTAGCCGCTTGCGGCAGCAGTATCCGGACAGCAATGACTCTCGGGGAATTGTAGTCGTTTCGTTGCAAGAACGCCGCGTCTTGAGCATACGGCTAGCTCTTTTAGTTCTGCAACTTTCTGTTGGTTTTGTATTGCTGATCGCCTGCGTAAACGTTGCCAATCTTTTGCTCGCACGGAGTGAGACCAGGCGAAAAGAGATGGCTGTGCGAGCAACTTTGGGAGCCGGCCCGGGTCGCGTGCTCCGCCAGCTTTTGAGTGAAAACATTTTGCTGGCTCTTGTCGGCGCTGGGCTTGGTCTTTTGCTGGCGGAGGTTGGAACCAGCGCGCTTTTGTCCGTAACTCCCGCGGGGCTGGTCCGGCAAATGGGACCAGTGACACTCGATCGCAACGTTTTCCTTTTCACGCTCGGCCTTTCGATAATCAGCGGTTTGTTTTTCGGGTTGGCGCCCGCCATCCAAGCCATGCGCATCGATTTGAACCAAGCGCTTCGTGATGCAGGCGAACGCTCAGGATCTGCGGGCGGAGGTTCGCGTTTTAAAAACGCGCTGGTAGTTCTGGAAGTTTCTCTCGCCATGCTTTTGTTAGTCGGCGGAGGGCTTTTGATTCGCTCGTTCGGTTCTCTTATCCGCGTTGCGCCCGGGTTCGAGCCCCATGATTTGTTGACTATGAATTTTTATGTCACGAGCCTGACTTCCGAAGCTGTACCGGCTCGCCTTGCTTCCGTGCGGGCCATGCTCGCGGCCATGAGAAATGTGCCGGGAGTACGTTTTGCCGCCACCATCATTGACCCACCGTTCTCGGGAAATAACATAAATGGCGATGTCACCATCGAGGGACGTCCGGCTCCCAAAGCCGAACAGGAACAATATGTGGAATTTCGGATCATCAGCGCGCAATTCTTCGCTTCCATGGGCATGCCTTTGCTTCGCGGCCGCGATCTAACCGAGCAGGACGACGCCACCAGAGCAAGGGTTGTAATCATCGATCGCACCGCTGCCGACCGCTATTTCGCGGGTCAAGATCCCATCGGTAAACGCATTTCGTTGTGGACGGACGGCGACGGAAAGGACAGCAAGCCAGTCTGGCTCGAGATCATCGGCGTCGCGCCGGAAGTCCATCAGTTCGGCCTCGATGATATTCCCCGGCCCTCCGCATATTTTTCGATGAGCGTAATGAACAACGACGATCTGGCGCAGTTCATGCCCCTATCGGCGATTAGCATGGTGGTGCGCACAGCGGTGCCGCCCGCCACTCTTTCAAAGCCGATCGTTGACGCGATTCATTCCGTTGATCCCGACATGCCGGTGACCGGAATTCTTCCCATGGATTCGATCCTCGCCCAATCCTTGGCGCAGCCGCGCCTCGCGTCATTACTGCTGGGTATTTTTGCAGGGCTGGCGCTGTTGCTGGCGGCCGTTGGGATTTACGGCGTAATCGCCTACAACGTTGGTCAGCGTACACGTGAAATTGGCATCCGCATGGCATTGGGAGCGCAAAATTCCAATGTGCTTGGGCTCGTACTGAAACACGGAATGTCATTGGGACTGATTGGCCTCGGCATGGGCCTGGCTGCTTCACTCGCCCTTACCAGGTTTTTGAAGGGTCTGCTTTTTAGCGTGAGTCCCACGGATCCGCTCACTCTTCTAGTAGTGGCGATTCTTCTCGCGTTGGTTGCTTTCGTCGCCTGCTATGTCCCGGCCAGGCGCGCGATGGCCGTGGATCCAATCGTGGCTTTGAGATGCGAATAGAGTCGAGGTTCTGAGCAGGCGTTCAACATCACAGGAGAAAATATGGCGACGTTCCTCCAGGATATTCGATACGCATTTCGCACACTCGGGAAGAGTCCTGGTTTCACGGCAATTGTGGTCTTGACGCTCGCTCTCGGCATCGGAGCGAATACCGCAATTTTTTCGGTTGTCAATGCTGTGCTCCTCGCGCCCCTTCCCTACCGTCAGCCCAGCCAACTCGTGAGAGTCTGGATTTCCAACATACCCAGAGGCGACAAAATAGCTCCGGCCTCTGGTGGTGATTTCGCTGAGTGGAAATCCGGAAACAGCGTCTTCTCAGGCATAGCAGCTTCCAGCGATGAGATTTTCACTCTCACGGGTGGGGGCGAACCTCAGAATGTGATCGGCTATCAATTCTCCGCCGATTATTTTCGCCTGCTGGGCACGCGACCCGAGTTGGGCCGCACCTTTCTCGACGAAGAAGACCGGCCCGGCGGCGCAGATGTTGTCGTTCTAAGCGATGCGATATGGAGACGCGCATTCGCAGCCGATCCCCGTATCGTGGGCCAATCGATCACGCTGACTGGAAAACCGTTCACCGTGGTTGGCGTGATGCCGCCCAATTTCAAATATCCGTCGACGGTCGAACTCTGGACGCCACTGGCCCTTCCCACATCGTATCTGGCCAACTACGACGACACGCCGCTCCGTATCATGGGGCGGCTGAAACCGGGCGTCACCCTGAAGCAGGCGCAAGCCCAGATGGATTCAATCGAGCAGCGAATTGCGCGGGAGCATCCGCAAACCGATGGCGGTAATAGCGTGACCCTGGTCCCCCTGCGGGAGGAAATCGCAGGCGATGTAAAAATGCCGCTGCTGGTTCTGCTCGGCGCGGTGGGTTTCGTTCTGCTGATTGCGTGCGCCAATATTGCCAGTTTGATGCTTGCGCGCGCCGCAGGGCGGCGCAAGGAAATCGCCATCCGCGTTGCGCTCGGCGCAAGTCGCGGGCGTCTGATTCGACAATTTCTGACCGAAGGTCTCGCATTGTCGTTGATGGGAGGAATGCTGGGGCTAGTGATCGCATCCGGCGTCACCAGCTTTTTGCTGTCCATTTTTCCAAATAACATCGCCAATCTGAACATCCCGCAGGTGACCAGCATTCCGATGGACGGTCGCGTGTTCGTTTTCACCCTGCTGGTGGCTGTTCTCACCGGATTGCTATTCGGAATGGCTCCCATGCGGAGTCTGAAAGCAGACGCTTCCGCGGAACGATTGAGAGGATCCGGCCGCAGCATGACCGCCGGCTCGGGCGAACTTCGTTTGCGCAGTGCGCTTGTCGTCAGTGAATTTGCGCTGGCGCTCGTGCTATTGGTTGGCGCGGGATTGATGATCGGAAGTTTTCGTAATCTGTTGCAAGGAAATCTGGGGTTCGACGCAGACCACATTATTTCGGCACAGCTGATCCTGTCCCAAAACAAGTACCCGCCCGCCCAGCCTCAGAAGCCCTTCGAATTCGCGAGTGAAGTGCTCGGACAAATCAGACGACAACCGGGCGTCGAATACGCGGCCGCCGCCGACTTTATGCCCCTGAGCGGATTCTGGAACGCTGCCAATCTCACCGTCCAAGGTCAGCCCGAGCCCGCGCCTGGCCAGCCGCCAAGCGCAAAATCGGAAAGAGTCACGCCAGAATATTTTAGAACCATGGGAATTCCGCTTCTGAAGGGCCGCGATTTCACCGAACAGGATCGCAAGGATGCGCCGCAAGTTGTCATCATCAACGAAACGCTGGCTCATCAACTATTCGGAAGCCGCGATCCTATCGGCGAGCGCTTGAATTTGGGAGACTCCGGGAAGCCTGACTTGTGGGAAATAGTCGGAGTCGTGGGCGATATGCATGCCTTTGGTTTGGAGGAGAAAGTTCGCGGCACGCTCTTCCGGCCGTTCGCACAGGACCCCGTCACGGTAGTCGCTTTTGTAGTGCGCACAACCGGGCCTCCCTCCAGTCTCACATCGTCCGTGAAGCAAGCGATCTGGTCGCTGGACAAAGACCAGCCCATTTACAAAATTGTTGGCTTGGATCAACTGGCGGACGAATCGCTCGCGCTCAGGCGCGTCAGTTCCATCCTGCTCGGAGCTTTTTCCGCCCTGGCTTTGTTACTGGCTGGTCTGGGAATTTACGGCGTGATGGCTTTTTCAGTAGCGCAGCGCACGCATGAAATCGGCGTGCGTATGGCGCTCGGAGCGCAGCCCGGCAGTGTGCTGAAAATGATGGCGGCCTACTGGATGAGGATCGTTATTGCCGGAATGGCGATTGGACTTGCTGGGGCGCTGGCCTTGTCGCGCGTGGTAGCCAGCCAGTTGTACGGACTGAAGCCAACCGACGCGCTGACCTTTTTCTCCACATCAGCGGTACTGGCATTTATTGCGCTTGTAGCGTGTTATGTTCCCGCACGTCGCGCGATGCGGGTGGATCCAATGGTTGCGCTTCGATACGAATAGTCTCTTAGTCTAAGGAAAATATGGGTTCACTGCTTCAAGACATTCGTTACGGCATTCGAACGCTTGCGAAGAATTCCGGTTTCACGATCGTCGCGGTGCTCACCCTCGCGCTGGGCATCGGCGCGAACACAGCAATTTTTTCCGTCGTGAACGCGGTCCTTCTACAACGGCTGCCTTACCAAAGTCCGGAGAGTCTGGTTCAGGTATGGAACACGTACTTGCCCGCCTGGCCCCAGCTTGGCTTGTCGCCAGGTGATTTTCAGGATTGGCGGCAACAAGCGCAGGATTTTTCCGACATGGCTGCGTATGTGGATATATCTCAAGGCTTCAACTTGACCGGAGAAGGCGAACCCGAGCGCATCAAGGCAGCCTTCGCAACTTCCCACCTATTTCCAATGCTCGGCATTCATCCAATTATCGGGCGCGTGTTTACTCGCGATGAAGATAAGCCTGCCAGCGCTCCTGTAATTTTGCTGAGCTATCGCCTGTGGCAAAACAAATTCGGTTCCGACCCTTCCGTAGTTGGTCGCACCGTCACGCTGGATGGCAAAGGCTACACGCTGGCCGGAGTTTTGCCTGCCGGATTCCGTTTATCGCTCCCAGCCGATGTGTGGATGCCTGTCGGCCAATATCAGGATGATTTGACCGGCCGCCTGCACCATCCCTACAACGTGCTGGCTCGACTGAAGCCCGGCGTCACAGTTGCGCAAGCTCAGAGCGAGCTCGCCGCGCTAAACCGCCGCGAAGAACTTACCTTTTCAGATACCCACAGAGGCTGGGGAGTGCTCGTGCAGCGAATGGAAGATCCCTCGGCCGCCAAACTACGCGTCGCGCTGCTGATTCTCTTCGGCGCGGTCACATTGGTCTTGCTGGTTGCTTGCGCCAATATCGTCAATTTGCTCCTCGCGCGCAACGCAGCTCGCCAAAAAGAAATCGCGCTTCGAATTGCCTTGGGTGCAAGTAAAACCAGGCTCCTACGACAATTGCTTACCGAAAGCATTTTGCTTTCATTGCTCGGCGGTGCTTTCGGCATCTTGCTGGCAAACGCAGGTTTGCATGTTTTGCAAGCCTTCGCTCCGGAAGATCTGACCAGCGTGAAAGTAGCTGCACTAAACGGCGGCGTACTCGCCTTTACGATTGCCGTTTGTGGGTTGGCCGGAATTGCGTGCGGTTTAATTCCCGCTTTTCAAGCGCTGAAGACAGATTTGCATGGCGCGTTGAAGAAAGCAGGCAGAGGTTTCGACTCCTCGGGTGCAGAAAAGCTGCGCAGCTTTTTGGTGGTTTCTGAAATTGCTCTGGCGCTGATTCCTTTAATCGGCGCGGGCCTGCTGCTCCGAAGTTTTCATCATCTGCTCGAAGTCGATCCCGGCTTCCGCCCCGATCACGTTTTGACCATGCAAGTTTCGCAGCCGCAACTCTCGGCCGCCGAGTTAAACAAACTAACGCCAGACCAACAAACTCAGTTGGGGATTCATCAATCACTGGAAGTTGAGCAGATGGCCCAAGGCATCGAAGGGATTCCAGGCGTCACGCGCGTAGGGGCAATCGACGTGCTTCCTCTGGGCCTCACCACCGTTGCGTCCACTCGGTTCCTCGTCGAAGGTCAGACCGTTCCGGCCGCAGGCGCTCGTCCCGTTGCTGAACTTCGAACCGCTAGCCTCGGCTATTTCGTTACCATCGGGATTCCGCTTGTCTACGGTCGTTTGTTCACCGAGCAGGATTGGTCCAGTTCCAACATCGTTGTCAATTCCACACTGGCGCAGAGATTCTGGCCCGGCGCAGATCCCATCGGCAAGCGCATCAACTTGTGCTGGCTCGATCCCCAACCTTGCTGGAGTCCGGTGATAGGAGTAGTTGGCAACGTCCATCAATATGGACTCGACACCCCGCAGACCTTCGATATTTACACCGCGGGCGGATGGACTCCGTATTTCTTGGTCCGCACTTCCGGCGATCCCTCGGTCGTGGCGCATGCTGCGGTGGAAGAGGTACACAAAATCAGTCCCGCCCTACCGGTCACAAATCTAATGACGTTGGACGACATCCTTTCCCTTACCGTTTCGCCGCGCCGCTTTTCAACCGTGCTCTTAGCAGTCTTCGCCGTTCTCGCTCTCGTGCTGGCTGCGGTCGGAATCTACGGGGTCATGAGTTACGTGGTCAGCCTGCGCACGAATGAGATGGGCATTCGCATGGCTCTCGGCGCGCAGCCGCGTGATGTTTTGGGTTTGGTGCTGGGCCGCGGAGCCAAGCTCGCGCTTGCGGGCGTTGCGATCGGGACCGCCGGAGCATTCACTCTGTCGAGATTTCTTTCAAGCTTGCTGTTCGGAGTGCAATCCACGGACCCGGCAACTTTTCTGGGCGTAGCGCTGCTGCTTGTCGCCGTTGCGCTTGCCGCGTGTTATTTCCCGGCGCGCCGGGCGATGAACGTGGATCCGCTCGTGGCCTTGCGATACGAATGATGGAAGCAGGTTGAACGCCGGGGCGGTTCCAATCGGAATGGTCGCACAATGTATGGAAGAAACTAGCCTGCAGGGCGTTTCAGCCCTGGCGCAGGAAATTGACGAACGACTGTCGGCCATGCCCCATGCCGCAACCGCGGATTTGCGCCAACTGCGTCGCGACTTTTCAAAACGCTTGAAGGATGCCGCGCCCTACGTAGTGATCGAACTGGCTTCGCTTCTGCTCGAAGTGCCAGGTATGGAATATCGCTTCATGGCCTACCAGTTGATCCATCATCATCCGGGCGCGCTCGGTCATCTGAATGCCTGGCAGTTGGAACAACTCGGCCGTGGAATGGCAAGCTGGAGCGCGGTGGATTGTTTTTCTGTCTATCTTGCCGGCCCGGTGTGGCGCGAAAGGCGGGTGCCCAACAGTCTTATTCACGGCTGGGGGAAATCCATTGACCGCTGGTGGCGCCGTGCTGCGCTGGTCGCGACCGTGCCGCTCAACAGTAAGTCGCAGGGGGGCGCCGGTGACGCTCATCGCACGCTGCAAGTTTGCCGTCTGGTCGACGGCGATCGCGATCCCATGGTGGCCAAAGCGCTTTCCTGGGCCTTACGCGAGCTCGCTAAACGCGACCCGCGCGCCGTCCGCGATTATCTTAAAGATCGCGAAGACACGCTGCCGCCCGGGGTGCTGCGTGAAGTTCGTAACAAGCTCGAAACCGGCGTAAAGAACCCGAAGCTAAAGGAATGAAGGATCAATTTAACTTGTGGAAATTGGTACTAAGGTCCCGTCGAGGTAGACAGACGGTCAATACACAGTAGAATAACCGTCCAGCCTAAATCTCTCGGGAGCAAACACCATGGAAACTTTTTGGAATGATCTGCGGTATGGCTGGCGCGTGATGCGGCGAAGCCCCGGTTTCGCAGCGGTCGCGCTCCTCACTCTGGCCATCGGAATCGGCGCGAATGCCGCAATCTTCAGCATCGTGAATGGCGTCTTGTTGCGGCCGCTGCCGTTTCCCGACTCCAGCCGCATCGTCACCATTTGGGAGACGGACCCTAATCGCAACGTGGTGCGCGGAACCACTTCGCCCGCTGAACTTCTGGATTGGCAGGACATGAATCATTCGTTTGCCGAACTTTCCGGCTGGCGCTCGCTGCTTTTTACCATCACTGGAAGTGGCGACGCCGAACAGGTTCACGGTTCACAGGTTTCCGGCAATTTTTTCAGGATGCTCGGTGTAGGCCCCGCCGTCGGGCGCGATTTTTCCCAGGAGGACGAGCAACCGGGCCACGAACAGGTAGCCGTCCTGAGCTATGCCCTTTGGCAAAGGCATTACGGCGGAGATTCAACTATCCTGGGCAAATCCATCTTGCTGGACGAGAAACCGTACACGATCATCGGAGTTCTGCCGCGCTCGTTTTCTCTGTATGGCATTGCGCCCGAGCTCGATGTTTGGGTTCCCTTCGCGTTCAATCGTGCTCAACTCAACCGCGAAGACCATGAACTCGTCATATTCGGCCGATTGCGTCCCGGTGTCGCGACTCCTCAGGCACAAGCCGAGATGGAAACGATCATGGCCCAGTTGAAAAAACAATATCCGGGAATTGACCAGGAAAATGGCGTGCGCGTGGCCGGGTTCCACGATGAGCTCACCAAAAGTCTTCGGCCCTCCATCGTCATCTTGCTGGTTGCCGTTGGATTTGTCCTGCTGATTGCGTGCGCCAATGTTGCGAACTTGATGCTCGCTCGCGCCGCCACGCGAGAGCGCGAAATCGCTGTTCGTGCCACCTTGGGCGCCGGACGCAAGCGCATCCTTCGCCAACTCCTTACCGAAAGCGCGCTGATGGCCGTCATCGGAGGCGTGCTGGGTATCGCAGTGGCCTACGGCGGCATTCACCTGTTGCGTGGAGCGCTTCCGCCTCCCGGCGGTCGTGGCCAGATTCCTCACGCGGAATGGATCGGTATTGATGGCTCCGTTCTCGCCTTTACCATGTTTGTTTCGTTGCTGACCGGAATTATCTTTGGTCTCGCACCTGCCGTTCAAATATCGCGCTCGGAGTTATTCGAGTCGCTGAAGGAAGGAAGCCGCGGATCCACCGGAGGCCGTCGCAGTCACTTCATACAGTCTTCACTGGTGGTTTCTGAAGTTGCGCTTTCATTGATGCTGCTCGTCGGCGCTGGAGTATTGATTCGCAGTTTTGTCCTGATTATGTCCGATAGCCTTGGTTTCGATCCCGCGAATGTGTTGACCATGCAGATTTTCCTGTCGGACTCGCACTATCCGAAAGGTCCGCAGGTAAACAATTTCTATCAGCAGGTTATCGAAGGCGTAGGCGCGCTTCCCGGCGTGAAGTCAGCCAGTGCGGCCAACTTTCTTCCCCTTACCGGCTGGGGAGCTTTTTGCGATTTCGATATCGCGGGACGCGCCAATCCTCCTTCCGGTGAGCATTTCACCGGTCAATACCGTGTGGCCGATTGGCGATACCTGCAAACCATGGGCATCTCCCTGAAGGCAGGACGCGATCTGGTAGCCTCCGACGGAGCAAATACCCAAAGCGTGGCCCTGATCAACGAGGCGCTCGGGCGTCGCTACTGGCCCGATCAAGATCCTGTCGGCCAGCAAATTCGTCTGAAATTTCCTGACACACGCATGACCTGGGATCCTGAACCGCGCCAAGGTTGGTTAACCATTGTCGGGATCGTAAGCGACGTGCGCGACTGGGAGTGGGGCGAACAAAAAGTTGGCCAGATTTACCTGCCCTATACGCAGAATGCCTCGCGCATCATGCATCTCGTTGTGCGCTCGGATGGGGATCCCACGCAGCTCGCCTCCGCCGTGCGCAGCGTGGTGAGTCGTGTGGACCCCAATCAACCGGTCACCGAAGTGCGTTCTATGGATGAATATCTCGCCGCGTCCGTTTCACGTCGCCGCCTGAGCATGCTTTTGCTGATTCTGTTTGCCGGAGTAGCCACTGTTCTTGCCGCCGTCGGTATTTACGGAGTAATGGCTTACGCCGTGACGCAGCGCTCTCATGAGATTGGAATCCGCATGGCCTTGGGAGCAGAACCCGCGGATGTGTTACGCATGGTCGTCAATGATGGAATGAAGCTTGCTGGAATTGGCCTAGTGATCGGCATCGCGGCCTCCTATGCCGCTGTGCATTACCTGGCCAGCCAGCTTGTGGGAGTGAAAACCAAGGATCCCATCACGGTTATCAGCGTGTCGGTCGGATTGGCGCTCATCGCCATATCCGCGTGTTATTTCCCGGCACGCCGCGCAACCCGGGTGGATCCTTTGGAGGCTCTGCGTCATGAGTAAAAAACTAAAGTGAACTCTCAGCCAAATACCGGAAAGAGTGAAGAGAGCGGCAAAATTCAGGGAGATGCTTTTCGCAAAATGATGCCTACACATACACCCAGAACGCGAATACTTGTCGCGGACGACCAGCCCGACATTCGCGAAGCTTTGCGCCTATTGTTGAAAGGTGAAGGATTCGAGACCGAGACCGTCGCCTCGCCCGCTGCCGTGCTCGCTGCGCTGGAAGCTCGCGAATTTGACGCACTCCTGATGGATTTAAATTACGCGCGCGACACTACTTCAGGTCATGAAGGACTCGATCTGCTTTCGAATATTCGCGCAAAAGACAGCACGCTCCCCATCATCGTGATGACCGCTTGGGGCAGTCTCGAACTCGCTGTGGAAGCCATGCGCCGTGGGGCGAAAGATTTCATGCAAAAGCCCTGGGAGAATGCGCGCTTGCTGGCCATCCTGAGGACGCAGATAGAGCTTTCGCAAGCGTTGCGCAAAAGTCAGCGGTTGGAAGCTGAGAACCGGCTCCTGCGCGCAGACGGCCGTCCTGTGATGATTGCGGAATCCGCTGCCATGCGCCCGGTAATGGATTTGATTGCGCGCGTTGGGCCATCCGATGCGAACGTCCTGATCACCGGGGACCATGGAACCGGCAAGGAAGTCGTCGCGCGCACACTCTATGCCCTTTCTCCGCGCTCGGGACGCCCTCTGGTAACCGTGAATGCCGGTGGTTTGCCTGAAGGTGTTTTCGAAAGCGAACTGTTCGGCCATGTGAAAGGCGCTTTTACCGACGCGAAATCCGACCGCGTGGGTCGCTTCGAGCTTGCCGATGGCGGCACGCTTTTCCTCGACGAAATTGCCAATGTGCCCATGAATCTTCAAGCCAAGCTGCTGCGCGCGCTGGAGACAGGAGAACTTGAACGCGTGGGGTCTTCCACTACGCGGCGCGTCGATGTACGCATTATTTCCGCTACGAATGCCGAGGTGCAAAGCGAAGTAGCCGCCGGTCGTTTCCGCGAAGATTTGCTTTTCCGCTTGAACACCATCGAAATTCATTTGCCTCCGCTGCACGAGCGCAAGGAAGACATTTCAATTCTCGCCCACCATTTTCTACGGCAGTCCGCACAGCGTTATCGCAAGCAGTTAGAGGGCTTTGAACCTGTTGCGCTGCAGGTTCTGATGGACCATCCCTGGCCCGGAAATATTCGCGAGTTGGACCACTCCATCGAACGCGCCGTTCTGCTGGCCGAAGGCCCGCAAGTGCGAGCCGGAGATTTGGGTCTTCGTCCCGCACGCGAGGCATCCTTACGCTTGGATGAAATGAGCATCGAAGATGTCGAACGCGTGCTGATCCAAAAAGCTCTGGCGCGTTTTGGCGGCAACGTGAGCCACGCAAGCAAGGCCTTGGGGTTAAGCCGCAGTGCGCTGTATCGGCGACTCCAAAAATACAGCCTTTGAGACCCCTTCTGTATGAACGCCGCATTTTGCTTCTAGCCCTGGCCGCAGGACTGGGCAGCACTATCGTCGCTTTGATTTTGCTTTGGACCGGAGCCTATTCTTCCAAACTTCAGTGGACCCTCACCGTAGTATTGGTGATCGCCTGGCTTAGTTTTGCATTCTCCGCGCAAAGCCGCGTCGTTTTCCCGCTGCGCACACTCTCGAATCTCTTGGCCGCTCTTCGCGAAGGTGATTTCTCCATTCGAGCACGTGGCGCTAACAGTGAAGACGCGCTCGGCGAAGTGTTGCGCGAAGTGAATGCCTTGGGTGAAACGCTGCGCCAGCAGCGCCTGGGCGCCCTGGAAGCTACTGCGCTTCTTCGCAAAGTGATGGAAGAAATCGATGTCGCCGTTTTTGCATTTGATGGCGCCGGCCGTTTGCGGTTGGTAAACCGAGCAGGTGAGCGAATCTTGAGTCAACCCGAAGAGCGTCTTCTGGGGCTGACTGCCGACGATCTAGGTCTGGCGGAATGCCTGGAAGGAGAAACGCCGAAAATCGAGCAGATCGCCTTCCCGGGAAAATCCGGTCGCTGGGAGATTCATCGCGGGAGTTTTCGCGAAGCTGGGCTCGCGCACCAACTCCTGGTTATAACGGATTTAAGCCGGGCCTTGCGCGAAGAAGAGCGCCAAGCCTGGCAACGTTTGATTCGCGTGCTCGGCCACGAACTGAATAATTCCCTCGCTCCCATTAAATCGGTCGCCGAAAATCTGGGCAGCATGCTTCATCGCAAAGATCGCGCACCCGACTGGCAGGAGGACATGCGTAGCGGCCTGAACATTATTGCCGCGCGTACCGATGGCCTGGCACGGTTCATGAGCGCTTACGCGCGCCTAGCCAAGCTTCCTCCACCAATTTTTCAACCTGTGGATGTCGGTGTTTGGATTCGGCGGGTTGTGGGACTGGAGCCGCGCCTCCAGGTGAAAATCGACGCTGGTCCGGAAACCAAAATTCAAGCCGATCCCGACCAACTCGAACAATTGCTCATCAATCTTTTGCGCAACGCCGTCGATGCCGCGCTAGAGACGGGCGGCGGCGTGCATGTGGGCTGGGAACGCGAGAACGGCTCGGTCCGGGTATGGGTGCAGGATGAAGGCCCGGGCATTCCAAACGCGGCCAACCTTTTCGTGCCGTTTTTCACCACGAAGCAGGGCGGATCCGGAATTGGCTTGGTTCTGAGCCGGCAAATTGCGGAAGCTCACGGCGGTTCGCTTACTCTCGAAAATCGGGAATCCCGTCGCGGTTGCGAAGCACGTCTGCGCCTACCACTCAATAATTAGACTTCCCGTTTTCCCCCCCCACTCCCGTCGCGAACAATCTAACAGCATGGAGTGCACCACAAAAAAAACCGGCGGCTGGATGATTTCCAGCCGCCGACTAGGTTGAAAAATCGATTATTTATTGCTGTTGTGGTGATTGCTGTTGCAGATCCTTCTTGGCTAAATCAGCCTTCTGCGGATCTGTCGACTGGCCGCTCCCGGGCTTTTGATATCGCGTCAAGTAAGGCATGAATGGCGTGATCTCAAACGGCATTTTCTCGCGCGCCGAAAGCAGCGGTAAGGCTTTGGCTTTTAGCAGATAAACATGATCGCTCCAGGGGTCCAGCTTCAGCCGCGCTCCGATGGGAAGCGCCGCGATTTGATCCATCTTCGCGGGCTGCAGGTTCGGCGCAGAACTGATCAACTGATCCGCCAGATAGATGCGGTTGCCCAGGTGTGGGTTAATCAAAACCGGAAGCGTTTTCGAATCCGCATCCAGCTGTTTCAGGAAAAGCCCAGCGCTCGCCAGCTTATCCTTGTACGGCGAATTCTTCAGTAGCTCCACGGCCTTGGCGCTGTCCTGGTGAATCTGCTCGGGCGTATCTCTGAAACTGAAATGGCTCAGCGCTTCCGTGGCTGTGACCGTAGTGGTGTCGTTGAAACCCCACTGGTCCGTGGACGGCTTGGTCAGGATGATGTCAGCCAGTTCCTGCGCCAACATGGTGGCCAGGCTGGCTTCGTCAGGCAGCACGTCAATCAATCCACGGCTTAGCACGATGGTATGCCCGATCGAGAACATTTCCAGCGTGCCGGTAAGCATCACGCGGCAGTGAACGTCAGGCTCGACGTCCAGGTTATTCGTGACCTCCAGGTTGTTCACCACGGTTTCCAAAACTTTGTCCACTTCTCCCGGAGGTGCTATCAGCCCGGTTCGCTGCAAGCGATCAACCACGTTGATTTCAGCTTGGTGCTGCCATTCACGCTGTGCTTCGATAGGCGAACGATCCTGCGGCGCGGCTTGGTCCTGAATCGCGTCGGGAGATTCGATGGTCAGCTCGCTGAACTCTTCTTGGCGGCCGATGTTCTTCAAGTTGTAGCCCCATAGCCGCGTTTGCGATTTGAAGCGCACATGATTGCCCAGAAAATCCTTCAGGTCCGACTCCTGGCTGAAAACATACGCGGGCAGCCACAAGCCGGGCTGCACATTCAAACGCCAGCTATCAAAGTGCAAATTAAATCCGTTGATTCCGGCCACCGGGGTGTACACACCATTAAATCGAACGATGGCATACGCTTGATCTTCGGCCCAAATGCGACCCTTGAAACGCCCCTTCCCGGATTTCGGCAGCGGCGTGACGTCGAACACAACGCAGCGAACTTCGCCCAGAAACTCGCGTCGAACGTAATCGAACTGGTAGTGCTGGCGGTCGAATCCGTTCGTATCGATATAAATCATTTGCAAAAAGCCATCGGGGATGTAAGACGAACTAAACATGCCGCTCAGATGCGAAATCGGGTTCAAGTCGTCGAGTTTGCCTTTCTTTCCGTTGAGCATGGAGTGGTCCACGACGCCCTTGGAAAGGTCCGCCTGTCCCAGGAAATAGTGGTCGCGCACAGGAACGGTGCCCATATCTTTGTCGGGCTTCATATCCTGAATGTAGGTCTCGATAACTGGATTGAAGCGCCGTATAGTGGCCACTTCTTCGTGTTCGCGCGCAATTACACGGTCGATTGCTTGATCAACCGTGGTTACGGGTCCGGCGGTAACGCCAGCCTGCGGCTGCGTCTGGTCAGCGGTCTGAGTATTTTGTGCCGAAGCGATGCTTGCAAGGCTTCCGGCCAACAGCGCCGTCAGAAAAATATTCCTCAACGTACTCATTGCCTTTTCCCCCTATCAATATGCCAGTTCGAACACGATGTGAACGATGGCGGTTGAATCCACTGGCTGGCCATCTTGCTGAGCCGGACGAAAACGTATTTGCCGCGCGGCGGCCTGCGCTGATTCGTCCAGGCCATAACCCAACCCCTTCACCACGCTTTGAACTTGCACATCCCCCGAAGCCGTGAAAGTAACCTTCAACGAAACTTCACCCTCGATCTTTTTCGCGCGAGCCTCGTCGGTATAAGCCGGTTTCGGCTTGAAAAGAATTTCAACAGGCATAGTCTTCGAGGCGACCTTGGTCTCCTTTGCTTTGGGTCCCGCTGCCACTGCGTGTTCATCCGCAAACACGCCCTGTTGCACGCTTCCGTGGCTGGACCCACCCGGACTGCCAACTGCAACACCGTTGCCGAATCCGGTGCTCGCGATTACTCCCTTGGCACCCTTAGCTCCGCCGGTCCCGTTGCCTACGCCCGGCCCAGGAGGCAGGTCGAAACTACCCGCCACCGCAATGTTTGCCGCACGATTGGTCTTGCCGTTCGCGGCCACGCCATCAGGATCGCCGAAGCCTCCCGTTTGGACAGCCTCTCGCGGCTTCCGTATGGTCGGTATTGCAGAACTTCCCATGGAGGCAGGCGGGTTCTGATCTGGGAATGCCTTCGCCACCACCGGCACATCGGGTGTTGGAGTGTTCTTCCGCGCTGTAGCTGGTTTCGCTATCGGCGCCGTTGCAACCGGAGAATAAATTTTGGGCTTGGGCGGCACGACTTCTGCCACCTTGGGAGGCTCTGGCGGCGGTTTCACCGTCTCATGCTTCACCGGAACAGGCTTCACTGGTTGAACCGGTTGAGGTTTCCATGCCACCACCGGCGGCGCCTCCACTGGCATCACCGAGTAGCGATGAAAGAGATCCATTCTTTGCGGCATCAACATAGGAATAATGACCAATGCCGCGACTGCCAGACATTGCAGTCCGAATCCTGCACTGAACAAATCCCAGCGAGGCTGCGCCTCGGGGAGCAGAGATCCGTTGAAGACCGCTCGACTTGTGTTCCGCGCCATAACTTTCACCAAATGTCCTTGTTCCCAATTTAAGATGCGTCGAGACAGAATTGCGGCTGACAGTACTTAGTACTAGGCCGGAAGGTGTGCCGTGAATAGGACTGAAGTACTATTCTATCTCCAGTCGTGTTGAAAGCGATAACCCGCGGGGTAGCTGTTACGACATAGTAAGCTGGGGGTTGCTTCGGAATTACTGGCAGCTGTCCCACAGTTCGCCCCACCTATTTTAATCTAACCCGGCTGGGGGAGTTAGTTGCAGAATTTCTAAATCGAGTTTCGAAAACGAAGGCACGCCGGCGAGAAAACGGCGTGCCCTCTATGCCTTCCTTCTATCCTTACTCTACTCGTTAGTCAACTAGCGCGGCTCAACCACAACGTAAGTTGTAACACCGCCACGATTTACAAGAAGCAGAACGGACTGCTTGCCCACGCCGGAAAGTGCCTGTTGATAATCATTCGTATTGTTGATTGGTTTGTGGTTCACTTCCTGAATTACGTCTCCGCGATTCAGCGGTGCCGTGGCCGCCGCACTAGACGGATCGACGGAGGTCACCACCACACCGTGAGTTCCCGCAGGTAGACTTAGCTGTTGGATGATGTCCGAGCTCAGGTCTTGCACCTGCACTCCTTCCAGAGCCGCGCCCGAGACTTCCGCCGAAGCTACCTTTTCGTCTTGATCCTTGAATTCGTCGAGCTTCACCGAAACGTCTTGGGTCGAACCGTTGCGCCAGATCTGCAACTTAATTTGAGTGCCGGGAGTAAACTGCGCGATCTGAACGTGCAACTGATTCATTGCACCGGCAGGCTCGCCATTAACCTTAAGAATGACGTCGCCTTTCCTCAGACCTGCTCGCGATGCCGGACTATCGGACGAAACATCTCCGATTAGCACGCCACTGCCGTCTTTCAAACCAAAAGCTCGCGCGAGTTCAGGTGTCAAGTCCTGAATGTGCACGCCGAGGTAGCCGCGCACAACCTTGCCGTGGGTCAGAATTTGATCCATCACCGGCTTGGCCATGCTTACCGGAATGGCAAATCCCACTCCTTCGTTGCCGCCTTCACCGTTCATCGATCCATGAGAAAGAATCGCGGTGTTAATACCCACCAGGTTTCCGTGGATGTCGATCATCGCGCCGCCGGAATTGCCCGGATTGATGGCGGCATCGGTCTGAATGAAGTTTTCGTAGCGCTCAATGCCAAAGCCGCCGCGTCCGGTGGCGCTCACAATTCCCATGGTGGCCGTTTCGCCCACTCCAAACGGATCGCCGATCGCGAATATGAGGTCGCCAACCTGCAGTTGATTGGAATCACCAAGCGGAAGAGTCGGCAAATTCGAAGCATCGATCTTCAGTACAGCGATGTCGGTGTTCGCATCTGTTCCGATCAGTTTCGCTTGAAATTCACGCTTGTCACTGAGGAACACCTTGATGTCGGTGGCCCCATCGACTACGTGATTGTTGGTCAGGATCGTTCCGTCCGAGCTGACGATAACGCCCGATCCCAAGCTCTGTTCACGCTGGGGTCGAACTTCACCTTGGCCTTGTCCGAATTGATCGCCAAAAAATTGACGGAAAAATGGATCGTTAAACATCGGGGACATTTGATTGCGTCCGGTTTTCACTACTTTTGAAGAACTAATATTGACCACCGCCGGAAGCGCCGGCTTCAAAACCGCCGAAAATCCGTTTGCGAAATTGCCCAAACTTACGGGCAGTGCATTCTGAGTGATTGCAATCGGAGTCCTCGGCGCGCCGAAAACCGTGTGGTCCGTCCAGTTTCTAACACCTTGCGAGAGTAGGGCGCCTCCCGCAAGCGCCACCAGCACCACAACGGTGGCTACCCAGCGGCGAATTTTTAATACTCTGCTTTCCATAACTGTCTCTCTCCTGTGTCTTCTTGTCTCGTCTGGCGCGTGAACCGCGATCCGCGAGCTATATTCTATTGGACGTGTCTCGCAGATATTGGTCTTTAGCGCTCCGGGGGAAATCCGGGCGCGATATCCCCAAGCTATATAGATGCAGGAATTGTACTTGAGGTCACTCGTCAGATTTCTTTAGGGTCCTTCCTATATTTTGTGCAATATGCTCCCTGTACCTTTGTCCATTCTATGGCCGCCGGCGGTAGCAACCAACCAGGTTGTTAGCCGTCTAACAATTTAGCTTGCATCGGGTTTCGCTTGCTATTCTCCACGGTCGGTCGGATCTAATTGGAAAGGGGTTTATTGAGGATGACGCGAAAAATATTTGTATGCGCCTGTGCCGCAGCTTTTCTCTTCGCGCTAGTCCGGCCAGCGGCCTCCGCTCCTGGCCGATCCGACACCGATGCTTCCGCTCCGTTAGACCCGGCTACTCTCAAATCCCTTGGCGCGGTCGCCGGCGCCGGAATGATGGAAACCAATACATACGAAAATCTTCGCGAGCTTAGCGACGACATCGGCGCACGCGTCACCGGCTCTCCTGAAGCTGGCAAGGCCATAGCCTGGGGCGTTCAGAAAATGAAGAGCGCCGGACTCGAAAACGTTCATGCCGAAACGTGGCCACTCTCCCGTGGTTGGACGCGCATCTCCGCCCACGCTGAACTCATCGCTCCGATTCACCGTCCTCTAATGATCGATTCCCTCGGGTGGGTTGGCTCAACGCCCCTGGGCGGCGCGGAAGCCGAAGTCGTTCCGGTGAACGCCTACCAGCTCGATGACGAAATGAAAAACCCTTCGCGGTGGAACGGAAAGATTCTGCTCGTTGTTCACAACGGTGAAGCGCCCGCCGACCGCATGGCCAGTTTTGCCAAGTTTGGAAGTTTCCTGAAGGCTGCGCATCAAGCCGGAGCGCTAGCGGTGATCGGCGGCCAAGGAGGCAGTGTCGCTCAAGGTATGCATCTCACTCACACCGGAGTGCTCGGTTTCGATACCTATTACGAGATCCCCGTCGTCAGCATGGCCGCGGAAGACCAGGGGCAACTCGAGCGTTATTTGGACCGCGGCACAACTGTACGCTTAAAGATCGAGGTGCAGAATCGTGTCACGACTGCGCCGGTGGAATCTGCCAATGTCGTCGGCGATATCCGCGGTTCGGAGCACCCAGAACAAATCGTTGTAGTCGGAGGGCACCTGGACTCTTGGGATTTGGCCTCCGGTGCCACTGACAACGGTTTCGGCGCAACCGCAACATTAGGCGCCGCCGAAGCCATCTTAAAATCCGGGCAAAAGCCTCGACGCACGATTCGCTTCGTGCTCTTTACCGGAGAAGAAGAAGGCTTGTTGGGTTCCATCGCTTACGTAAAAACTCACCACGACGAAATGCCCAATCACATTGCAGCCATAATCCTTGATAACGGACAAGGCCCCGTGGTCGGCTTCCAGCTCGGCGGACACGCGGAGCTTATCCCGGTGGTTGAGAAATTCGCCAATTCCCTGGGCGCATTCGGCAAACTGAAAGTGGATGACGATGTGGAGTTCGGTACCGATACCGGTCCATTCATCATTGCCGGATTACCCGGGATCAATCTGGACCAGGACTCGCCGGAATATAAGTTCACGCACCACTCCGCGGTGGACACTTTCGACAAAGTGCAAGCCGACATTCTCGACCGCGACGCCACGGTAATGGCGCTGACCGCCTTTTGGATCGCCGATCGCTCGGATCGCCTCGCAAGCCCGTGGCCGCAAGAAAGAACTGCGCAGATGCTCGTAGACAAACATCGAGATGTGATGCTGAAACTGTTTGGATTGTGGCCGTTCGGAAATCTAGGCAGCGCCCAACGGTAGAGGTTTACAACCCGTTGATTCGGTGTTGGCCAGAAAAACGAGTGGAGTGGGTGCAAGCGATATTTCGTTTTTGGAGGGGAGCAGCATGCTCTGGCCGCTGCGGACACATTCAGATTTAACCTATTTGCTGATAAGCCGCGCGATGCTGAATGCCGCCGCGGCAGCCAGTCCGCCCACCAACACCGTCTGAAACCCGCCCCGCAAAGGTCTTACTCCGGTGTAATGCCCTTTAATCGCGCCAAAAATGAAAAGCGCCATCAGCGTTACTCCCACCGAAACCCATAACGCCTCCAAAATATTCTTCATCAATATGTACGGCGCCAGTGGGACCAGACCCCCTACTATATACGACGCGGCAATGGTCGCAGCACTGCGCCCCGCGCGCGCAGGATCCGGCGCTTCCAGACCAAGTTCAAAACGCATCATGAAATCCACCCATTTCTTCTGATCTGCTGTAATCGCCGTTACAATCGGGTTCATTTGTTCCGGGGTTAGTCCGTAATCGCGAAACACTTTGGCTACTTCCTCCGTTTCAATCTCAGGTAGCTCCACAGTTTCTCGATACTCGCGATCGAGCTCTGACGCGTAATGCTCCGTGTCCGTCTGCGCCGCAAGATATCCACCCAGCCCCATGGCAATCGAGCCTGCCGCAATTTCCGCGAACCCCGCGGTCACCACGATGCCCGTGGACGCGATCGCTCCCGTTAATCCGGCGGCCAGAGCGAACGGCACCGTAAGACCGTCCGCCATTCCAATAACAATGTCCCGCACAGCCGCTGTGGCGGTGAAGTGCTTTTCCACATGCTCTACGGATGGCATCTTCGGCTCCTTCAAAGCATCTAACTTTTCGACAGTCTGTTCCGCTGTTGCCTGCCCGGGCGCGTATAATTATGGGGCAGGAACTGAAAATCGGGAGGTACATAATGACCCAAACTTCTGGACAAGGAGCTGCTCCCCAGATGACTTTTACATTGCCGCCACTGCCTTACCCATTCGACGCACTTGAACCTTATATTGACGCGAAAACGATGGAGATTCACCACGACAAGCACCACGGCGCCTACGTCACCAACCTTAACAAGGCTCTCGAAGGGCAACCTGAGCTTCAAAAGCTTTCTGTTGAAGAATTGTTGGCGCAAATTAACAAAGTGCCGGAGAACATCCGCACCGCTGTTCGCAACAATGGCGGCGGCCACATGAATCACTCCATGTTTTGGAAAATTATGAAGAAGGGCGGCGGAGGCGAACCCGGCGGCGATCTCGCCGGCACCATTAAGTCTTCCTTCGGTAGTTTTGCGGATTTCAAGACCAAGTTTAACGACGCAGCCACCAAGCGATTTGGATCAGGCTGGGCTTGGCTTCTGTTCCGCGACGGCAAACTCACCATCGAGTCCAGCGCCAATCAGGACAACCCGATCATGGACGGCGGGAAGGCCTTTTTTGGTTTGGACGTTTGGGAACATGCCTACTACCTGAAATATCAAAATCGCCGGCCGGAATATATCGAGGCTTGGTGGAACGTGATCAACTGGGCGCAAGTTGCTGAAAATTACGCCCACGCCAAGAAGTAGAGTCGCGATCCGCTGATTCTTTGGATTAAGTTCTCCGCGACGCCTACATCCGACAGCGCCGCGGAGAACTTCTAATTTTGTCGCCCGGCCTTCGTCAAAAACTAAAAATGGAAACCGCCAAGGCAACCGCCGCGTCGCATCTCAATGCGCAGAAGCAGGTTCACGCGCTTCAATCAGCGGCTCAAGGAGCCCGCTAAAGCAATGACTCGCGGACTTGCCCTTTTTCTTTTCATAGCAACCTTCAGCGCCACCGCTTTTGCCCAACCGGACCCCAGCCAGAATCGCCTGAAAATTTTGCGCGACGTCATCGTCGAGAGCGGAGAAACCGCCCGCGATGTCCAGTGCTTCATGTGCAGCGTACACCTTCACGGTCACGCAACCGGCGACATCATCACACTCGGCGGCGGTATTTTTATAGACGGCAAAGTAGATGGCGACGTGATCGCTGTGGGTGGCCGTATTGAAGTAAATTCAAACAGCAGAATTTCCGGCGAAGCCGTTGCGCTGGGCGGATATATCACCCTGCAACCCAATTCCTCGATTGGAGGCAACGCGGAATCGCTGCCCTACTTGCTCATTCCAGGCCAGTATCGCCCCACCTTCCTGGGCAGCCTCGCGCTTGCCATCGTCAACTTGTTTTTCGTGGCCCTGGGCTATTTGGTCGTCCGCGACAAACGCGCTGAAACCGCTTCGCTCGCCATTGATCGTCAACCTGCTTCGGTCTTTTTCGCTGGTTTTGTTTCCTTGGCCTTGTTTTATGGCCTCGATTGGCTGACGCGTTATCTCGGCAGCGCGGAGATCTTCGCGGACATTATTTTGCTCGTGCTATTGGCGGCCGTGGCCGCGACGGGAGCCACCGGGCTCGGCGATTGGGTCGCGCGTCGCGCGTTTCCGCAGACCAGAGGCATCTGGGCCTGCATCGGCGGCATTTTGGCGCTGTCTCTCCTAGAATTGATACCGCTTGTAGGCATGCTCGTCTTCGCGCTCGGTCTGATCGTCGCGATTGGGGCTTCCGTGGTTACGCGCTTCGGCTCACGCGAAGTTTCCGAACCAGTTCACACCTTGAATTAGATGGTTGCCCGCATTTTTCCGCGTTGGGAATTTTCTATACGCAAGCCGCTGGGTAAGATTAATCTTAGGTACATGAAAAGATCGCGCCTTGTCACCGACCCGCAAGAGCAGAACGCGCCAGTAGACGAGTCCTGCCCGTTCTGCAAAATTGCCGCCCACGAAATCGAAGCCAAAATTATTCTCGAAGACCAGATCTCCGTGGCCTTTCTCGACGTGCGTCCGCTTTTCCCTGGCCATGTCTTGCTGATTCCCAAAGCCCACTATTCAACGCTGCTCGACCTCCCTGCCGATCTGGTAGGTCCGTTTTTCATCAATGCCCAAAAGCTCGCCCGCAAAGTGCAGGACGCCATGAAGGCGGAAGGCAGCTTCGTCGCAATCAACAACGTGGTCAGCCAAAGCGTTCCGCACCTTCACGTCCACATCGTTCCGCGAAAACGCAAAGACGGCTTGCGCGGTTTCTTCTGGCCTCGTCGCCAATATCAAGGAGAAGAAATGGTCGCCACCCACGAAGCATTGAGCGCCCCGCCAAAACCCGAATAGCTTTTTAAAGAGATAATTCTTGGGCGATCAAAATAGGGAAAGTTGTCTCTTCGCGGGCACCGTCGGTTTCGTCACACGAACTGTGGGCGCGGTTTGGTTTTGGCGGGTTACCAGCAGCACGGCTACTGCTGCGTCGAGCTGCTTAGGCCTAGGCCGTGTAGCAAGGATTGGAAGCGGGGGGCGGGGCGCACTGGATCGTAAATGGGGTCGACCTTTAGGCCGGTTAGGCCGGGAGAGTGGGCAGTCACGGATTTCTCTAGCGTGGCCAAGGCCTGGTCCGTGTCCCCGAGGCCGAGGTAGGGACCGACAAAGATGAAGGGATCAAGGGGCTGGCGACGGCTCAGTAGCTCTAGTTTGGTCAGCAAGCGTCGCGCCTGCTCGAGTTTACCCTGGCGACCGTACACGTAAGCTTCCTCCGCATCAATCCAGTAGATCGCATCCGTGCGGCGCCAGCTTCCGATGTCAGCGAGCGCGTCTGCGAAGCGGCCTTGCTGTACATAAGCGTAGGAGATGATGTGCGCTCGAGCGAAGTCCGGATCCAAGTCCAAGATAGCGCGAAACTGTTGGATGGCTCGGTCATACTGGCGCGAGTAGTAGAACATAACGGCATTGTCGGCCTGCATGACCAAGGAGAGAGGATCGAGTTCACGAGCCAGCTGCATCTCGGGGAACGCTTCGTCGAAGCGACCGAGCAGGCCGAGATGCTCGGCGTACCAATGGTGAGCGGTGGCGTAATTGGGGTCCAGAGCAATCGCACGGCGAAATTCTCTTTCGGAGGTTTGCCAGTCCCAATCGTAATTCTGCGCGATCAAAGCGAGCGAGACGTGAGCGTCGGCGAGATTATTGTCCAGTTCCAGAGCTTTCAACGCCGCGGCGCGACCCTGGGGAATGAGTTCGCTGGGCGGAGCAACGTAATACGCGCTCATCAAGGCGTAGGAATCAGCCAATCCGGCGTACGCGCGAGCGTAGCCCGGATCTTTTGCGATGGCTTGGCTGAAAGATTGCACGGCCTGTTGAAAGCCCTGCACCGTCCGTTTGTTCCAGTAGTAACGGCCCTTCAGATAAAGGTCGTAGGCTTCGTAGTTTTCTGGAGCGATCGGAGCAGACAGCCGCGCGGTGCTGGAAGACTTGACGGGCTGTCCGAGCGCGGTCTGAATTTCACCGGAGATTTCTTGCGCGATCTCGCCTTGCAAAGTGAGCAAGTGGCTTAGTTCGCGATCATACTGGCGGGACCAGAGATGGCTCTGGTCTTTCACTTGAATTAGCTGCGCGGTGATGCGCACTTTGTCTGAATCGCGGCGGACACTGCCTTCCAAAACGTATTGGACACCGAGTTCGCGGCCGATCTGGCTTATCTGCTCCGGATTATTTTTGTAGGGCATTACGGAGGTGCGCGCGATGACTCCGAGGTGGCCGGGGTCGAGGTGTCCAAGCTGCGCGATCATTTCTTCGGTAAGGCCGTCGCTGAAATACTCCTGGCTGTCGTCTCCGGTTAAGTTGGCGAAGGGCAGGACGGCCAGCATGACTTTGCCTGGAGGTAACAGCGGGCGAACTCGGGAGCGGTAGGACTGAAACCAAAGGCCTAGAGCCAGCAGGAGGACTACCGCAGTTCCCAGAAACAGCGGCCATCGGCGCGCGCGCGGGGCGTGTGGAAGCGGCTCATCCGAGATATCTTGGTTACCCGGATTTTCGCGAGCGAGGGGCAGAGGTTCAACTTCTACTTGGACCATGATGCGGTAGCCGAGCCTGGGCAGGGTCTCTATGTAGCGAGGGTCGGTGGCGGAGTCGCCTAACGCTCCACGAAGCTCCTTTACGGTGGTATTCAACCCATGCTGGAAGTCGACGAAAGTGTCCGAAGGCCAAAGCTCCTGGTGCAATTCCTCGCGAGTAACCGCGCTGCCCGCATGGTCGAGCAGGAAGTGCAAGACCTTGAAAGGCTGTGGGCGAAGACGAACCTTTATTCCATGTTTGTAAAGTTCGCGGGCCTGGGGCCTCAATTCAAATGGCCCAAAGCGAAACATCGCGGGAGAGCTCTTCGAAAAACTGTTCATTGATAGGGGCCCGGAGTTCCGTGTTGGGGGGATTGTCTCTCGCAACGTGGATAGTTGCAACAACAGATGGTTCTATATGAGGGGGTTAGACCTACACATCATCTACACAAACATCTCACCATCCTTCCATTGCCATCAGGCCGCTGATTTTGCGATATCGCTGCGGGGAACCCTGAACCCCGATCCGCAATCAGGCGAGCCGGGCTCCTCTCCTAATCAAAATCATGATCTGCGCGCTCAAGCTCAAATTCACGTTCCACCGGCGGTTCCCCATCACTTTTTTTCACCTTTCTCTTGAAGACGCGGATGGTTGGAAGGGGACGTTCATTTCGCGGATGGGGCGGTCGATTTCTCCGGGCTGAGAGGGGGCCTCGAGGCCGTCGGTGAGCAAGTAGGACTGGAGCGCCACTGAGTTTGCCTCGAAAGTTTCCAGCGAATTCAGATAGGCGATCTGGAGCTGCATCAGAGTGCGCTGGGCGATGAGCACTTGGGGATAGGCGGCGGCCATCTCGCGATATTTTTTGGCGTACATCTCATAGGCTTTTTGAGCGCGTGGGATCATCTGAGTTTTGTAACGCGCGGCGGCAGTTTGTGAGTAGGCGTAGTTCTGGACGACGGTGGCGGCTCGCTCGCGGAGAGCAAGTTTCACGCGTTGGACTTCTCGCTCGGCGCGCTCCACCTCTGCTTTTGAAGTAGCGATGCCGCCTTGATTACGATTGAAAATCGGAATCTGCACTCCCACATCGGCGAAGCCTTGCAGGCCCACGGAGCGGCCGGTTGCATCAAGCAATTCGCGGTTCTGTTCCATGCCCGCGCGCACTTGCAAGTCGGGGATGGTTTCACGCTTCGCGCGCGCGAGAATGGCTTCGGCCTTCTTTACTCCTAGCTCAGCAATTTTGACGGCGGGACTTTCGTTGACGATTTTTTCGACGAGAGCGTCGGCATCGATTGCTGGCGTGTCTTCGAGGTTTCCTTCCAGACGCATCAAATGAAGATTGGGATTGCCGACGACGGTGGCCAGCTCTTTCCACGCGCGCTGCTGATTCTGTTCAGCCATGGTGACGGCAAGGCCAGCCTGCTGCGCTTCGACTTCGGCTTCCAAAACATCGGGCGCGTCAGCCTGCCCGACGTTGGCTAGCTGGCGGGAGGTTTCCACCGCGTCGTCTGCTAACTTGCCGAGATTGCGGCGGAGTTCGAGCGTTTGCTGCGCGGCCAGCGCTTGAATGAAGGACATTTTAACGTTGGTGACGACGCGCAACTTTTGCTCGTCAGCCTCGGTTTCAGCCTGCTTCTTCTCTTGCTCGAAAATATTTTGGTTCAGGCCAAGTTTTCCTGCGAGGACGATGTTTTGCTGTACGAAGAAGCCTTGCTCGCCTCCTCGGAAAGAGCCGCCGCGGATTTGTTCGCCTTGATATCCAACGGTAGGGTTGGGATACAGGCCGGATTGTTGTTTGCGTCCTTCTGCGGCGCGAATGTTGGCCGTGGCTTGCGCGAAGGTGGGATTGTGTTGCAAAGCCATCTGTTGGAGCTCTTCGAGGGTGATGGTTTTCTGATCTGGGTCTGGCGCCGGCGCAGGCGTTTGCGCGTGCCCAGAGGCGAGGAACAAAAACAGAAAAACGAAAACTGCTAGAAAGAATTTGAGCGCGGAACGTCGAGCTGACATTCTTGCGCTTCTCGAGGGAGTGAAATTCGCTGGCGCCATGGATCTATAGTTTGAGTTATTCATCGTGGTGCTCCATTACGGGCATCTGCTGAGCCGGTTTGCCGGCGTTTTGTTTTTGGCGAAGTTGCATGATGTGGTCGTATGTTCCGGCAGGCAGGACGCGGACGAAGGTCATCATGCCGCCCATAAAACCGCTCCAGCCTGGGCGGAGGCCGAAGTTTTCCGGCTTATCGACCATTGCGTCCATGGCCATCAGGGGGCCTTCCATGAAAGCGTCTTGCGGGAAACCGGGGACGGAATTTGCGTTTTTGCTTACATCGGGAGCGGGCATTTGCATGCCCGCCGTGCGCGGGTGTTGCATGGAGCTTGGAGAATTGAACGGAGAATTTGAAGTGGCTCTTTCCGCTGCGGAGCCGCCGCCCATTCCGCGACCCAGGCTTGGGCCATTTTCTGGCGAGGTTGCGCTTCCACCCCGTGGCATGCCCATGCCTTGCTCCATGCCCTCGCCCGCTGGCATCATCGTTGCGCGGCGCGACATGGGGCCCACGTTGGAGGACATCTGGTTCATCATGTGGTGAGGGAGATGGCAATGAAGCATCCAGTCGCCGGGATTATTGGCGACGAACTCCACATCGCGTGATTGTGCGACACCCACAAGAACGGTATTGCCAGCTCCCCACGTGGATTCGGGCTGGCGGCCGCCTTCCGTGCCGGTAACGACGAACTGGTGGCCGTGAAGATGGATGGGATGGTGATCCATCCCGAGATTGATCAGGCGAATGCGGACGCGTTCGCCATGGCGCACAAGCAGCGGCGTGGTAGCAGGGCCGGATTTGCCGTTGAAAGTGAGCCAGTTGAACTCCATATTCATGGAGTTTGGCACGCTGCTATTCGGGAGGATGGCGTACTCCTGCATGACCACAGCGAAATCCTGATCGACCCGAGGGCTGTAGGCTTCCTTGGGATGCATGATGAAGGCCCCGATCATCCCCATCATTTCCTGCATGGCCATGTGCGAGTGATAGAAGTAAGTGCCTTGCTGGTTCAGGGTGAACTCGTAAACGAAACGACCGCCTGAAGCGATGGGGTCTTGGCTTGCGCCGGGGGAACCGTCCATGTCGTAGGGCACTTCGAAACCGTGCCAGTGCATGGCGGTGGGTTCGGGGAGGTGATTGTCAACGATGATGCGGACTCGGTCGCCTTGAGTAATCTGGATCGTAGGGCCGGGAGCGCTCCCGTTGTACCCCCAAAGATCAAGGACTTGGCCGGGGACGATTTCCTGTTTCACCGGCTCGGCGATGAGATGGAATTCTTTGACGTTTCCATCCATGCGAAATGGGAGATTGGGGATGTCGGGGGTTTGCACCGGAATTGGAATTCCGGGGGGGTGCTCTGATGCGTCGTTTTGTCTCCTTCTTTTCGACTGTGTTCCCTGCATGCTTGGAGACGTATCAATTTCTTGAGCGGAAAATACCTTCGAGGAAGCCAAGAGTCCAGCTCCCGCAAGAAAATTCTGCAAAAATCCGCGTCTACTGCTCATGTTCTTCTCCCTTCGAACTGAAGCCAATTTCGAAACAGTGAATTGGTTGCTGCGTATCGCCAAGTTGGGGAGGCTTACCGACGCTTCATCACCGACACACGGTTGGCGTTCGGTGCGTGGGAAAAGAAAACGTCGGTTGGAGTTGTGGAAGTTTCTAAATGCGGAGAGAGACCATCCGGGGTGCGGAAATGCTACTTTGTCGCGGGGCGAGCGGATTATTAAACGCTGGATTTGTTTGGCTACCGCGAGACGCGGGCTCGCTCACGGCGTAACGACCGGCTGCATGCCAGTCTGCGCTCGAAAGAGTCAAACGGTAGGGGGATTTGTCGAGCACCTGAGCTTGGTCTATAGGAGGGCAGCTCGAATCACTTATCGAGAATCGGATTCCATGACCAGGGCAATCTGGGCAGTTCGCCATATCGTGATGCGCGTCGTGATGATGACCCGGCGTGTCAGAAAGCGAGTGACTTGGGGGGGCGCTGTTGCAATATAGCTCGCAAGACCAGCCCAGGCTTCCGGTCGCGCAGAAGAGGACGCCAACCAGAATCATCCCAATTATTCTGTGAACCGACATGAGACAAACGATACGCCCAAGATTGTTCCGCGCACAAGTCCTTGTTGGATTCAGAATTCCACCGTCACGTTGATCCTACGTGCGCCATAGCGCGCGGGAACCCGGAACAGGACAAAGCCCATAGGAGCCTAGTCCAGAGCCTCGAATAGGCAGGGTTGCCAGCAGACAGGCCCTCGGACGTTCCCAACCAAGGCGCTTGACTATTTCATTTGGGGATCCACGCGCGCGGCAGTCTCGGCATTTGAGCCCGATGTTCCAACGGGTCTTTTGTCCATCTACACGATCGCGTTTCCGCTTGCCGCTCAATTCGTGCCGCAGAAAGCGGAAATGTAGCGGGTGAGAAGAGAACCCCACGGACTCCCGGGAGAGTACAATGCGGGACTTGTGCTGACGTAGTTGGCAACCATGGAAGATTAGCAGCAGCTCTTTGTGAAGGGGACAGTCTCACTTTGAAAGCAAATCTTGTATCTGGACTCGATTTCAACAATCAGGAAAAATTTGCTTCAGTGCGCGGGAGAAACGAGCGAGGACAGTAAGTTGAACAAAATTCGGAACGACGAGGGGGAGCCATGGACGTTCGCGTGAATGAGAACATGATTACGACTGCGTTTGAGCTACCGGGATACCGCGTGGCGCGGTCGATGGGGTTGGTGCGGGGAATTACGGTGCGGTCGCGGAGCATATTGGGGACGCTGGGTGCGTCGCTGGAGACGCTAGTGGGCGGGAACATCACGCTGTTTGAAGAAATGTGCGAGACCACGCGAGAGCAAGCGCTGGAGTTGCTGATGCAACATGCGGTGGCGCGCGGCGCGAATGCGGTGATCGGGGTGCGATACGACTCCAACGAATTGATGCAAGGAGTGACCGAAGTGCTGGTTTACGGAACGGCGGTGCAGGTCGAGAAGGCTGGTTAAAGGCAGACTCCGGCTGCCTTCACCAATTTACTCGGGAGTCCACTTGGGATGGCCGGTGAAGATTCCGTTCACATAGCCCATTTTGTAAACGATGAAGATGCCGAAGGCCACGCTCAGCAGTCCGGAGGCGAGGCCCAGAGCGCGGTTTACGCGCGCGAATCGTTGCTGCGAATATTTGAACGGCATGGCAATCGCCGCGGTGATCAGCATCATGCCGGCGATGGTCCCCACGCCGAATACAAGAAGATAGGCGATGGCCCAACGCGGGTCGCGAATGGTGGTGAGCACCAGCAGAGCAACGGCCGCTGAGCCCGCAAGGCCGTGAACCAGTCCCACCGCGAGTGGGCGAATCGCTTGATACGAACCGAGCTGCCCGAAAACCCGGTCCATCCAGCCGACAGGGGTGGCTTCGGGCGCATGGCCGTGCTGTTCGGGATCGTGTCTATGCGGGTGGCTATGAATGAAATCGCCATGAACGTGCGGATGCGCATGCCAGTGAGTATGCGGATGCGCGGCATCGGCGGCGGGCGTAAACGTTTCCGTGACCCAGCGCGTGAATCCCGTAAGATTTAGAATTCCCAACAGGATCAACATCAGTCCCACCGACAGCTCCATGGTTAGTCCGAGTCGGGGCGGAATCACCACTCCAAAAAGAATGATCGCCGAGCCCACCAGAAAAATTGTGATCGTATGTCCCAGGCCCCAGAGCACTCCGATCAAAGCAGCATGGCGTATGCTGCGCTGCCGGCTCACGATCGTGGTCACCGCGATCACGTGGTCCGGATCGGTGGCGTGCCGCATCCCGAGGAAAAATCCCAGCGCGATAATGGAAAGCAGAGTGATCATCTTCTAAGTCAGATGGCTGCTAGCGCCGCGCGTCACCAAGCCGCGATGTTAAAATCCGCAGAATTTCTCCAGCGGAGCCCAAGCCATCGCTGGTGAAACCGGCACGGGCGGGACGAGGCCGCGTGGGATTTTAACCCCGCCTTTACGCTCTCGTGAATCTAAAAGACGAGATTAGACATCGAAGTTTATGCCGCGACGGGCGAGTCATACAGCCCTATCAAGGCCCAAAGACTATGGAAAAAGAGGCCTTCCGGGAGGACGGGCAGACGGAGTCCTATGCAGGCTATACCTGCAAGCGAGTTTATTACCAAACTCCTCGCCAGCCAAGCACATGACGCAAAACTTATTTTCTCTTACGCGCCGTGTACTCTTGACGTCTCCGCGGAAATCTGTAAACTGCGATTTTCTACGATGGCAACGTTAGCAAACCCGCTGGAAGAAAGACTGCAGGATTTTCAGTTCCCGCAGCGCGAGGCCGCATTTTTCTACGGCCTTTTCTTGCGCGGGCATTCCGCCGACGAGCTGCGCAAAGACATACAGGTTCCCGCCGCAGTGCTCGCAAAGTGGGACAAGGAAACTGTTCGCGAGCCGCAACTCCGACCGATACTGGAAACCATCGTGCGCTACCGCCAACACGTCCTCGCAATTTTTGAAAATTTGATCTGCCACGACGCCGCCACGCAGAAACTTCAGTAGGCCGCGCAGTTCGTAATGTCTAAAATCAAGCCGCTATCGAATTCGATTCCCGTTCATCTAAATGGTCGGCTTTTTGGCGGGATGGCACAACGGTGGCATCCGTTCTCAAACTAATGTAAATTAAAGGCCTGCTTGCGTGTTCCCCGGTAGCTCAACGGCAGAGCATTCGGCTGTTAACCGAAGGGTTGCTAGTTCGAATCTAGCCCGGGGAGCCATTCCTTACGATTTTGCGAACCAGGTAGAAACTCCTGTAGTTCGAATATCTCCAGGTCGAGCTTCTGAGGATGGACGGTAACGCTTTTTACCACACACTGCAGAGCCTCCGATTGCTCCGGGGCCGTTAGAACAGCAAAGGCACTCCGAAAATCCCGGAGGGTCCGTTGCAGGAGTTCGGCATTGTAATCCCGAGCGGCTGATTCATTTATTCTTCGTTGAAGATCATCCAGTTGTAACTGCAGCGCAGATTTGTCCGTTTCTAATCCAACAATCTCTGCTTCTAACCGCTCGATCGAGAGCTTTCCCTGTCCCAGCGCTTTGACATAACGTCCGATTTCGCCTTCGATCCCTGCCAACCGTTTCCTAATTTCACCAGCTTCCCGTTCGAGGGGTTCAAGCCGAGAAAACTGCTCACCTGCCGGGGTCAAATCCGGTTTCCGGCGCGAAACTGTATAAGCTCTATTGCGCCGTCTGCCATGGAATTGATTTGATGGGTCACGGTCCCCTGGCAACTGAACTCAAGACGCCGCCTGCGGACCTAACGACACTTGCTCAACGCCACGACGGGAAATTCCCGGAGACATATGTCGAGGACGTGCTCTGAAACGGTGTAAAAAAGCCAGCGCACGGCGACAGTGACATGTCGGTGTGGGGACCGGTGTTCGCATCAATTCGCGGAACAGATAGCCAGCTTGTGAATCTACGCATCAGGAATTTGGTGAGCTTCATTAAGTCAATGCAGGGAGATCTGAAGTAACTCATCCAACGATCCAATTCTACTTGTCAGGTCCTGTCCGGCATGTGCAAAACAGAACAGATGACGGAACGTATTTGATACACACTTCCCTACTGCAAGCTGATCCACGATTTCGAGGAGTTCCAAATGACTCAATCCAAAGCGACCAGAAGCATCATCGACACTCACCGACATATATTCGGTCCAAAACTACGTCAGAAACTCGTTGAGAATATAGGCTTTGACGATTCAAAGCCGTTGCCGCAGGTCTTTGGGGACGAGATGTTTTTCTATCGCGAGTCGGTTGACGTTGATTATTCAATGGAGATTCAGCGGCAAAGCGGGGTTACGCTCTGCGTGAACAGCTATGGCGGCGAGGTGGAGACGTTCTCCCAGCACGTCATCAAAGCAGGCACCGTCGATACGCTCAAATTTCTGAACGACGAGTCTTTCGAACTTCGAGATAGATTCCCCGATGAGGTTGCCTGTATGGCCAACGCTCATGCTCTTGAAGAGAGTTCGCGTGATGTCATCGATCCACTGATTTCCAACAAAGAAGCATGCGCGATCAGCATTTCGACCAGCTACGGAGCCGGCTCAGATCAAGTCTTTCTGGACTCACCCAAGGCCGAATGGCTATGGGAGTACGCGCAGGCCAAAGATGTTCTCGTTCACATTCATCCTCCTCTGGTAGCTCTAGGCGCTGTTGCGATGCAGCAGTATAGGCTTAACGAAGCCGTAGGCCGGCCATTTGATACGGCGCTGTCGGCAGCTCGCATGATCTGTAGCGGCGTCTTCGATAAATATCCAAAGCTGAAGGTTCTTTTTGTTCACATGGGCGGAGCCCTCGCCCCCGTGGTTTGCAGACTCGATTGGAACTGGGATTTGAACTACAAAGGCATCCAAAATCCACCGATCGACAAGGTCGATAAAAACCTTCGCAAGCCTTCGGAGTATTTCAAGTCGAATATCTTTGTGGATACCATGGGTCCAAGCGCGATCTGCCTCAAGGCCATGATCGAAATGTGCGGTGTTGACCGGGTACTGTTTGGAACGGATTTTGGGCCGGTTCCAATGAGCCCAAAGCTGCACATCGATCTTGTAGACGACACGATCACCGACGCTGGAGATCGCAACAAGATTTTCTCAAGCAATACACTTGCCTTGCTCCGTTTACAGCACGGTGCGACGCCACTCGTCGCTGGGTTACAGGCCGCCCACGCTGGCGGCCTGTAGCGCCGTCGTGTCGCCCCAATCCGATTTCGCAGCCAATTTTCGGCAAGACGGAGATGAAAAGTGCCAAACAAAAAAACTATGAAAGCGGCCGTTGTTGAAAAATTTGGCCAGCCGTTGGTCGTGCGAGAAGTTCCAATCCCAACGCCTGGGCCAGGGCAGGCACTGGTAGAGGTGTTTGCCACTGGAGTATGTCACACAGATCTGCATGCGGCCGACGGCGACTGGCCAATCAAGCC
>Ga0209420_1000101_pt1 | contig 54888 bp, 62 predicted proteins | sample BlaSpr_A8_OM1_O1_FD_187972 | JGI IMG/M metagenome (GOLD analysis project Ga0209420, IMG submission 187972) | Forest soil microbial communities from Thunder Bay, Ontario, Canada - Black Spruce, Ontario site 2_A8_OM1_O1 (SPAdes) (version 2) | ecosystem: Environmental > Terrestrial > Soil > Boreal... | reverse complement strand
TCATGCTACTTTTCTCAACGGATATCTGGAGTCCAAAGGCGCGGACCCAGTCAACTTCGACGAGTTCCAAACTCTCCAAGGCAGCCAGGCCACCGGCGCCCAGAATATCGGACGCCTCACGAATCTTATGCAGCTCGATGTCGACACCAGTTGGTTCGTCCGCTACCGCAGCGCGACAAACCCTGACTTGGGCGCCACTTTTCCTCAGGCACTCACTCTCAATAACGTCACTGCCATTCCCCGGAACAACAATGATTTCGACGGCGCAGCTAATCCAAACTTCAAGGGTAATGACCATATCCAGGCGATCGCCAACGTAGCCGCCTTTCACTTCGGATACATCGAACAAGGTGGCTCGAGCCTGTATGGGGCGCTCAGCCAGAAAGTCAGCAGTCCGGAAGTGCTGAAAATCACGCTGGGTATCGGGGGAGACGAAGTCGCTCACTTTCTGGAATGGGTCGATTTTGCTGGCAACGGAGTACAAACTCCGGTGGCGCCGTTTACAGACAAAATATCCGGTCTGAAGTTTCCTAATTTTTTCAGCCCGCTCAATCCCCTGATTCAGCCCAGCCTGATCTTTCCAGTCCCCTGCGAATTCATCAACGCGAATTTGCCCCATTGCGCGGTGATTCGGCCGAGTGATGACAAATTTGCGGGCGCCGTAGCGGCCATTGCGTCGTTCACAGCGGATGGACTATTTGTTGGGCAGTCACCGAAATTCCTTCAGACGCTGAAGCAAATGGCGGAAGAAGCGGACGCCGCCACGCGCGCATAACTGGCGCAACAAGCTCACCCACCACGCCCTCGCAACGAACACCGCGAAAAAGGCCGGGGCCATGCTGGCCCCGGCCTGCACTCCTTCTCTACATCCCGCCTGTTCCGGTAGTAGAAGACGACCTTGCCGCTGCCCAGCTTCTTCAGTCGCAGCTTACCGTCATCATCACCGGAGAAGACGACCGCACCGCGCTCACCGATGCATTCAACGCCGGAGCTGCGATGTGCACCTTGCGCTCGAGTTCATTCGGCGTTAGGTGTAAATGAGCCTGCTTCACCGCCTCCATGGACCGCTTCAACCAGCTGATGACTTCCGCCTTGGAGGTGATTGTTTTCTCCATTTCACCTTTCAAGTCGGCCGGCATTTTCGGCCCCGTAACACTCAACAGATAAAAATTCGAAATAGCAATGTGCATATAAACTTCGCTGGTAGATCTCACTCCCGCCGCAGGACGCCAGGAGAATTTTCCCTCCGGCGTGGCCTCCGCCAACGCGACCAGTTGTTGCGTTACGTGCCCCCACTCTCCCTCATACCCCCGCCAGATTCCTTCCGGCGCAGTTTGCGCCGACAGGGGTTGTGTGCCGGACAAACTGAATAAAATCAGCAGAAAAAATATCTTTTTCATAATTTGTCTGCACCCCCTGGCTTCCTCGGACTTCCTAGAATCATTCGAACCGAAGTATCAGGCAAGAACTTGGTACTCCGTCTGAACCAGCCCGCTCGGATAATGCCGCGTCGCAACGTGCTTCAGCCGCACGTCGGCCGGCAGCGCTCCAAATAAAGGAATTCCTTCTCCGATCAGCACCGGCACTCGAGTGATAATCAGCCGCTGAATAAGCCCGGCACGCAAGAACGCCTGAATCGTGATTCCTCCGTCAACATAAATATGCTTCACCCCGCGAGCGGCCAGTTTTGAAACGATCTCAGCTGGCGCTCCGCTCATCTGCTCCACCAAGCCCTCGCGTACCCCTGAAAAATCGAGCGGCTTGCTGCTCAGTACGACCACGCGCTTCTTCCCATAGGGCCATTGCGGATACGCCAGAACGGTCTCAAATGTGTTCCGCCCGATTACCAGCGCATCCACGCCGGCCATAAACTCGTCGTATCCGTGCGGCTCTCCGCCGCCCGCCGGAAGAAAATCCAGATCCCCGTTCACCCGCGCAATAAATCCATCCACGCTGGTACCAATAAAAACCGATGCCGCCATCGCCAACTCCTAACTATTGATTGCAGGAAATCGCGGACCACCGAGAATTTTCACAGCAGCCTGCTTTCAGTTTTTGTCCGTCGGTTCGAACCGCCAAATCCTAACAGACATGCCCCCCTGGTACCTAGGTTCCCCAACTTCTCGGCCTCGAGTAAAACCATCGTCAGTTCCTACCATGATTTACGGGCTAACCTAATCGAGGGTAGCGCGTCTTCCTCCATTGTGGTAGAACATCTACTGTCATGAATCCCAAGACCTCTCCCAACCGCAGGGAACTCCTGCAAGGTACCCTCGACATGCTCATTCTCCGCACGCTCCTCTTCGGTCCAGCTCATGGACATCAAATCGCTAAACATATTCAGCGCACCACCGACGACGTTCTGCAGGTAGAACACGGCTCTCTGTACCCCGCGCTGCACCGCATGCAACAAAAAGGCTGGATCATCTCACAGTGGGAATCGATCAACGAGGGAAAGCGCGAGTTCAAATTTTACCGTTTGACGAAAACCGGCAGAAAGCAACTCGCTTCCGAAGAATCCAAGTGGAAACAACTGGCGAAAGCCATTGCATTAGTAATGAGCCCGGCCTCCAGCGAGGAATAAATGGTTCGGCATCGCTTGAAATCGCGGCTATCTTCAATCTTCAGGCGGCAGGCCGCGGAAAGCGATCTGCAGCGTGAGTTGCAGTCCCACCTGGACCTGGAAACCGCGGAGCAGCACGAATCCGGCCTACCTGCCGACCAAGCGTATTACGCCGCGCGACGCGCCTTCGGCAACCCCACATTGGTTACCGAAGATGTGCGCGAATCCTGGAGCCTGGCATGGTTGGAACATTTCTTCCGCGACTTGCGCTACGGTGCCCGCTCTCTTCTTAAGAGCCCAGGCTTTTCCGCGGTCGCGGTCCTTACCTTAGCGCTAGGCATCGGCGCCAACACCGCAATTTTCAGCGCAATCGACGTTCTTATGCTTCGCCCGCTGCCCTTCTCCTCACCCGATCAGCTCGTCCGCATCTACTCCATTAAAACTGGCATCGCTGACACCTTTGGCAATCCCGATGGTCCATCAGCCCCGGACGTTCGGGACTTCGCGCAAAGAAGCCATAGCTTCCAGAAAATAGTGGTCTACGACACTTGGCGCAAAAATGTGAGTTTCGGCGACCTGGCTGGCGAGCCCGAACAGATGCGAGTGGGCTTGGTCCCCGCGGCCTATTTCGAAATTCTGGATGTAAAACCAATCGCAGGTCGGCTTTTTACCGAGGATGAAAATCAGGTAGGCAAAAATTTTGTAGCGGCAATCAGCGCTGGCTTGTGGAAAGACCGATTCGCCGCGGACCCATCCATATTGGGCCGTACGATTCGCATCAACGGCGAGCCCTACACCATTGTCGCCGTAATGCCGGACCTCACCCCTGAGCGGGTGGAATCTGGGCTCCTGGATTCGCCGAAAGTTTGGACTCCTTTCGCATTTTCTGACGTGTGGTCGGAAACTTCGCGCGGAGAGCGTGGTTACTTGGCGCTCGCGCGCTTGAAACCTGGGGTGCCGCTCGAGCAGGCTCAGGCAGATCTCTCGGTTATAGCTGCTGCTCTAGCGGCAGCACATCCTGTAGATCAAGGCGTCAGCGTGTCCATCAAAAAACTGGCTGACACTCGCGCCGGATCGCTGCGGCCGATGCTTTTCTTATTAATGGGCGCCGTCTGCCTGATCCTACTGATAGCTTGCGTGAACCTCGCCAATCTACTTTTGGCGCGCAACTCCGCGCGTCAACGCGAACTCGCCGTGCGTACCGCCCTGGGTTCGGCACGAAGAGGCTTGATCCGGCAGCTGCTCGCCGAAACACTTCTTCTATCGCTTGCCGGCGCAGCAGCGGGATTGCTCCTGGCAAAAGCCGGCCTCGCGAGCGTGATGATGTTGCATCCCGCCAATCTGCCGCAACTTGAAGCGCTAGAAATCGATTGGCGGGTGCTGACATTCACCCTCTCAATCTCTCTCGTTACCGCCTTGCTCTTTGGCTTGGCTCCCGCTATCACCGGTACTCGCCTGAATCTCGTAGATGCTTTGAAACAGGGAGGACGTTCCGGCACGGCGGGAAAAGGCGGCAAACGCATGCGCAATCTTCTTGTCGCGACGGAAATGGCCATGTCGCTTATGTTATTGGTGGCAGCAAGCCTTGTAGTTCAAAGTCTCGCCCGTTTAAACCGCCAGAGCTTGGGAATACGCCAGGATCATTTGCTGAAAGGCCATTTTTACGTGCCGGGCGTTCGATACCCGGACCCCAGCGCAATCGCGCGATTCTGTGATCAGTTTGCAAATAAGATTCGTGCGTTGCCCGGCGTGATTGACGCGACGGTAACAACCATTTACCCGCCGAACAATGGGTGGACTCAAATGCTCGGCATTCCCGGACACCCGGCCACCCGAATTCAAGATATTCCAGCAGCGCAATTCGGAGTAGCGGACGCGCATTTCCGCACAACCTTGGCAATTCCTTTAGTCCGCGGCAGAGATTTCGCCGAATCCGACATCGCCACAAGTCCACCGGTAGCGTTAGTCACTGAGGAATTCAGACGTCGCTATTTTCCGTCTCAAGATCCCCTAGGACAGAAGATCCATATTGGCCCGCCGCAATTTATGCAACTTCCTTCCGGAGCGGGTGTAACGGATTCTTCCGACGTCACCATCGTCGGCATTATCGGCGACTTTAGAAATAATGGGCTAGCGCTCCCTCCCGAACCGCAGATTGTCGTTCTATATTCCCAGCACCCTCTGGTGAACTACGGGTTCAAGGACATTGTGATTCGCACTGCTTCGGAGCCATCCTCACTGGCTCCCGCCATACGCCGTCAACTACACGATTTGGATTCCGACATGCCCTTCGCTGAAGTGCAAACGATGGAAGCGCTCGTCGAAGAGGAGTCCGGCGGAGAGCGCTTCACCGCGGTTTTGCTGAGTCTGTTTGCGGCTGCCGGTTTGGTGCTCGCTATTGTGGGTATCTACGGAGTGGTTTCTTTTGCGGTAGCTCAACGAAACCAGGAGCTGGCCCTGCGAATTGCCCTGGGAGCCACCCGCGCAAATGTCCTTTGGCTCGTGCTCAAACAAGGCTTGGAGATGGCAACCATAGGCGCAGCAATCGGCTTGCTAGGCGCATGCGCAACACAAAAATTAACCAGCAGCCTCCTGTTCGGTATTTCCCCCGTTGACCCCGCCACGTTCGCAGGCGGAGCAGCGTTGCTTCTAGCAGTTGCCGCTATGGCCAGCGCCATCCCCGGAGTGCGCGTGATGCGTATCGACCCATCCGAAGTCCTCCGCCAAGATTGAGTCCGCAAAACGATCTTCGCAATTCTCGATGGCAGTTCAAGGCAGGAAAAGATTCGCGTCTTCACCTTCTATTTGTATAAGATTTTGCGATGACGCGAGCCACGAAAACCTCCACACCCGCGAAAGCCGTCAGCCGGAAGCCCGCGTCTGACAATTCCCAAAAAACCGCCGCTCCGGCCATCTCCGCCGCAGCCGCATTCAGCTTTCTAAAAGAAACCAAAGGAATCATCGCGTGGTCTCTAAAAGACCTTTCGAAATCCCTGCATATCAGCGCATCTGAAGCCATACATGTTGCCGCCGCCCTGGAAATGCAGGGCTACATCAAACCGCATGATGCCGACCTGTGGATAACAACCTTAGCCGGCGAAACAGTTTCAGGCGCGAAATCTCCCCGGTACGCGCCGGAAAGTATCGAAGACGCTCTGACCGCCCTTCGCAATCGCATCAAACTCATCAATCAAGATTCCAAATCACCGTACAAAATAATGGACGCCGTCGCGTTCGGCGATTTCCTCAGCAACCAGGCGAGGGTGCAAGCGGCAGACGTCGGCATTGCTCTGGTCCCCAAAAAATCCGGCTTCGCCGAACACTCCAGGAAGGAACAAGTTGCGCAACAACAATTCCTCAAACAGCTTCGCGCTAGATCGCCAATGCTAAACCTCAAACCCTACGAGGAATGGATGACCCTCAGAAATCATCGCGGCCTGCTAAAAGGATAATCGGAAATACTAAGGATCACTCTACTTGACCGGGAAGCGCGTCATTCCCTCACAGCTGAAACGAGGATGATATCCGATGACGCTTGGCGAGATCTTGGCGGTGTCGGTGATCGGTTGGTATCTTTTTGGGTCTCGGCATCCGCTTTTAAGAGCTCTGAGCCAAGAATCTCCGCATTTTTCCCCGTGTTCGGTTCGCCCAGCATTGAGTCAGATGGAATTGAGAGACGTCATTCGAGTGAGGAGATACCAACCGTCGGCCCGCGCCGCACAGAAGTCGGTATTAGCTTTAGTGTACCGGACATCTCTAACAATGTCGGCCAGGCTCGGTCAGGCCCTAAAGGACAGTCTGCTCGGGTCGAAGAGCGGACATTGTTATGCAACCGAGTCCGGCAACCCGGCTCAATCGGGAGTTAGAGCTTGGGATGGATTAGCGGAGACGGCTACGGAAGCGAGGGTCGAAGTTCCAGCGCTCGACGGCTAACCGCATCTATTGTTCGGTCCGCGCAAAACGCAACGGGGAGCCTGACGGCTCCCCATTTGCGTCACTTTGCTTTTGCATGGCGAGATCCGCAAGAGATGCCCGCCTGCGCACACCGCAGCAGCGGTGTTGTCTTAAGCTGTGATTCGTTCTAGATCCGGTGGAGTCATGCTCCTCCAGAGAGCTGCTCTAGATCTGTCTTTCTTTTTACCTCCGTATAAGCCGAAATGCAATCATTTCTGATCGTAGGCCGGGGGCCAACAATTGGAATTGGCAACTCACTTCGATTCATAGTTCTTGTATTCTGTCGATATTACTCGCATCGTAAGAAGCGAGATTTTTCTCGGTGCGAGGAATCGGCACCCTCTTTCAACCATACCTTTCTGGAGCTGTGGCTAGTTCGTTTTCTTTTCGTTTCGAATCATCTTAAACGGCGTGGCCTTATGACCTTTTCTACGGTGGCAGAAAAAGAGCGCGCATTAAATCGCTCATTCCCGGTAGCATGCGCGGGAATGGGCGGCTACCAGCTTGGGCAATTTCTTTTTGTCCGATGCTCTAAGTGCTAAGGTACAACCGTACCCAACTCACAGTAACGCGACGCTATGACGACAGCGAAGGGAAGCCAACGAATCTAAGTTTGGAATCTTAAAATATCCTACATTGAACAGTGTATTCCTTAATAAGTCTACGCAGAGTAGCGTCGTGTACTGAAATCCATATGCCCAAAAACAATCCGAAGCTGACGCGAGCATATCGTCGACGCATGACCCAGAATGCTTTTACCAGACCGACCGTTGTGGCAATTCACCACGAAAACGCTAGCAGCCCAGAGGCTTACATGATGTCCAAGCGGATTCTAGTCGCGGACGACAGTGACACCTTTCGCAGGGTCATATGTAGTTGTCTCAACACAAGAGATTTTCAAGTTTGCGGCGATGCTGTTGACGGCGAGGAGGCTATCGAAAAAGCGCGGAAGCTGAAGCCTGATTTAGTTCTTCTAGATTTGGCAATGCCTCGTACGAACGGCATCGTTGTAGCATCTGTCCTGAAAGACATGATGCCCAATATGCGGATAATCCTATTCACTATGTATAGTGAGGCAGTCCGCAGGACATTTAGCGCCAATGGAATTGCTGTCGACGCGGTGATTTCCAAAGCGGACGGCATGGACAAACTGGTCGACTGCATTCAGACCCTGCTAGTTTCATAGGTATTCACAGACCTCAATTCCGGTACGCGTTCTCGGGCGGATGACTGGCGGCATGATTAACAGTCGCCTGATGCTCATACAATTCTCTTGCGGAATCGTGGCGAGCAACGCACTGATTGCTCTTAAAGGCGTCAGTTATTGATTCTGTCTTGTTCGAACCCTCCATTCGTGTTCAAACGCCCCGGGGGATCAATCTGGTCGTTTATTATGGCTATTTGACCCCGGAGCGAGTACGGTCGAAGTGTCTCACTAGCATCCTGCCGTAACCACCCCGAAAACTACGGCTCCTTGCGAAATCCGACGGCATTCAGTCGCTGCTGCAAACCTCGGCTAACGGCAACATCCAAAAAAGCTCTTGTAGTGCAGCGATGAAAGAACAAGGTGAACGGACTTTTACGCTACCGCGCTGACAACTGCGTCGGCCTTTAGCCACGATTCGTTTTCCTCGGGAGGATAAAATGCTCGAAAATTCATGGCGAGCATTGTACGAGGCTGCTGTTCTAGAGGTCGATCCGAACAAAGTTCAAGCTTGCGTGAAAGCGGCGGAACAAGCAATTTGTACGCGCGTTGCTACGCTTAGTAGCGAAACTTCGAGAGGCGAGCGATTGGCTATGATCGATGCGCTATCTGCTTTGCGCGTTTTGAAACGAGATTGGGAACGAAGGGTAGCTGATGAACGCAAGCGGCACAAGACCGCTTAGACCTAGAGTTTCATCTGCGAACTCGCGAGCAACGATTGCACAACTCCCAACGTCTCAACTCTTGAGAAGGTTGCTCGTACCCTGATAATTTCCCCTGCGCGCAGATGTCCTTCCGCACCTGCTCTTAGTTAAGTCTACTTGCCGTCTAGATTTACCGGCAAATCGACAACGCGGAACGCCCACGGGCCGGGCTGCGAGCTAATTCATTGAAAAGATTGGCTGGGAGGCCTGGATTCGGCAGCAGCAAACTCAAAAAGCCAACAAAACTGAGGAAGTCCTTGTTTTTTCTTCCACTTGAGCGACGGAGACTTTAGTACACTCTCCCCCAATTTCGTCTCCAATCGCACGGAAGTATGCCAAAAACGGTAACAAAACGGTAACAAAATTTTGGCGGAGAGTAGGGACTCCAGAGCCGAATACTCTGCCGCCATTCAACCACCAGTCGACCGCTCACTCCTTGCTTTTGCAAGCAGCAGGACATAAAGAAAAAACGGCTACGCGGCCCTATGCGAGGCCAGTATCATGAACCTGTTGGAGCATCAGATGGACCTACAAAGAGAAAAGACTCTGCTCCTCGCTGATGTGCTCCCTGCGTTCGCAGCCGAGCTTCGGCAACTCCTGACCGAGGAGGGCGAATCCGAATTGGCTGCACAGGTGCCGGGATTGATGATTTTCGACCGTTGCCGTTGCGGTGACGACTTCTGCGCCACGTTTTACACGCAACCCAAGCCCGATGGTGCATACGGTCCCGGTCACCGGAATGTGCCTCTAACACCCGATGAGGGGATGGTCATCCTCGATGTTGTCGGCGCGGAAATCGCGTGTGTTGAAGTTCTCAACCGAAACGATGTTCGGCAAGAGCTGGATGCGGTCCATCCGATTTCGCTATGACACGCTCCGATTTTCCAGCAACCCTCTGTAGCATAATGCTCCTGTGTCAGCATCCCCGAAAACATTCTCGCTAGAGACTACACGTCGCATAGTTAGGATTCAGGCTCTTACGCTCGTTTGGATGAGTGTGGAAGCGGTGGTGTCGTTGGGCGCCGCATGGTTCGCACGCAGCCCGGCGCTTCTCGGCTTCGGCGGCGACAGCGCGGTCGAACTTCTGTCTGCGGCGGTCGTGCTCTGGCGCTTCTATTCGCCATCTCGCGGAGACCGTGCGGAGCGGCAAGCGGCGAGAACCGCAGGCGGCTTGCTCTTTGTTCTCGCTGCATTTGTTGCCATCACTTCTGTCCTGGCGCTGCTAGGACACGTCGAAGCGCGTTCCAGTCCCATCGGAATTGTGGTGCTCATCCTTGCCACAGTGGTCATGCCTTGGCTTGCGAAGCAAAAGCGGCAACTTTCAGCGGCTACCGCCAGCGCAGCGTTGAGAGCCGATGCTGCCGAGTCCACAGTCTGTGGCTATCTGGCGTTGATTGCCTTGGTGGGTCTCGCCGTCAATGCGATTTGGGCGGTGCGTTGGGCAGACCCCGTCGCCGCCTTGGCGCTGTTGCCACTAATTCTGCGTGAGGGATGGGAGGCGACGAAGGGGAAGCCGTGCTGCGACATGGGATGGACCGATGGCTCGCGTATGAAGAATGAACAGAGTCAGGACGAAGATGTGAGGGACGACATATCGATGGTGAGGCTCTTTTTGAGCCGGTATCAAGACCCCGCGGGCAATTCGTATCGTCTTGCAGAACGACCTGACGTTGTGGAGCGGAATGCGCCTGCAATTGAAGCCGTTGCGCATGACGCGCATGGGCATCGTCTCGCAGTCGAGCACACTCTCATTCAGCCCTTCGAGGGGCAAAAATCTGACGACCTCCCCTTTCTGAAAGGGTTCGAGAGGCTCAGACTCGACGACTCGCTACGAGTTCCCGACCGTTTGATTGAAGTGATTCCACCGGCCTTCGCCATCCCAAGGGGATTTGATTGGGATGCCGTAGGGCAGACGGTCCATGACTGGTTCAAAGGTGCGAGGCTGACTTTTGGCGATGGCGACTCGTGGCATACGATTCCTAACCTCCCATTCAAACTAGAAGTGCTGGTTCAAACGATGGACATCGCCGGGACGGAAGGAGTTGTATCGGTCAGCCGACTGTTGCCCAAGGACAGACCATTCAGAGAGGTCTTACGCATCGCACTTGCAAGGAAAATCCCAAAGTTAGTAGCGACTCCTGCGGAAACACGCATACTCCTACTTGAGGACGCAAGTAGCGCAATTGGGTTTCGTCAAGTCATCGAGGGAATTGATGTTTGCCGTGAAGAATTTCCCCAATTATCCGATGTCACTGCGATTTGGGTTGTAAAAACCATAGCCTGGAAGACTGCCGGAGACGTGTGGTTTTGTCATGTTTGGCCCGGCGGAGTTATGGAACGTTTTAGGATTCAATCTTAGGCGTGCAATGAACCCTTCCTTCGAGCAAACGCTAGTCGAGGTCTGGCGGCAGGCCCTCGTTGAGGACGCCAAGGCAGTCGAACTAGGGGCGGAGCGTTTCCCTGTTCGGCGGACACCCAAACGAGGTTTGCGGCAAGTGGACTTCGTTTTGGACGGGAACGAGATTCGTGGGCTGGAACAGAACCCGGACACGAAGTCCCGTTGGGCGCAGTTGGCACGCTCTGGCAAGAAGGTGATGCAGTTTCTGAGCGAGGGGCGCTATGTGGCGAATGTAGTGGACGGGAAGGTGAACCTGTACGGCAGGTGAGCCGAGACGAGGAAGAATCATTTCGCGTACTTGACCCTTCCGCTACTACGGAACTACGATTCGCGTTGCAAGTGACTGCTGCCTATGAATCCAGTGCGACGCTGGCGCATCCTTAAAGTCAAACACGTCCACGCAACGAAGGGGCCACCCTCGAATGCGACAAACCGTTTTCCGAGGGCAGGGGGAATTGTTCTTGAAGGTTGTTGACCTTATCGAAGAAGGCGAGGAAGTCACGCCCCCCCAAGGCGTTGTCTACAGCACACACCCGCGCCGTACATTAGCGCAAGATGGTCACGTATACTTCGTCAAGGGACCCGACCTTAATGTGGTGGTGGCCGAGGTTGTTTCCCATTTGCTTGCTCAGCAGATAGAATTGCAGGTGCCAGAATTTGCCCTCGCTAAAAGCGGGTCTACAGCCGGCTTCCTTTTCGCCAGCCGGGAAGTGCAAGGATTTCGTGCGGTAGACTCTTGGCTCGCAGCCGGTAAAGTTCGAAATCCGACCCTAGTCCAGCTTATGCACCTATTCGATGTTTTGGTCGCGAACCGAGATAGGAACATCGGGAATCTGATTGGTGAGACCATACGAGGCCAGCACAGCTCTGAGCTTCGGCTCGTGGCAATTGATTTCGAGAAAGCAGAAGCCCTGAGAGGGAATTACCCATTGACTACCGTTCCGACTATTCCTCCGGGGAGACTCCGGCCATCGGGCATACTCGGAACATTATTGCAGAATGACCACACTGCTGCGGTACAGTTTGCCGCAGTTGAGCGAATCAACAGGGATGACATTCTAGGAGCATTCGGAAAACTAGAGGCGGTTCTTGGGCTTGAAATTGAATGGAAAGAGAACAGTGCCCAACTCGTGGCCCAGCGAGCTAGAGATATTCGAAGACTTCTTGAGGAGGTCTGGCGATGACGACTGAACACCTTCCAAAGAGATTTTATCGGCTTATATACTTCTCCCCCCGTCCCGAGGATGGAGAACGCGTCTGCGTTGCCATAGTCGTTTGGGACGAAGGGAAAACGCACTACTTGTTCGATGAAAAAGTTCGGAAGGCTCGTAACTTATCTAGGGATTATCCACCCGAGGCCATACGTTTCGTCTTAGAGCGATTGGAAGGCGATGTCGAGAGAATTGCTCACACAGGGTCCGTGCCGGAGTTCTCACCTCAGTTTCAAGTTTCGGAACCACGAACCTTGTTAAAGCCGATGGACACCGAAGTACGCAATCTGCTTCTCCAAACGTACCTGTCTCCTCAAAAGGGTTACAGGTCTCCGGCCAAGCAAGCTGGTCTCTCACGTCGAATAGAGCAGTTCTTGAGTGGACTTAACGTCCCTTCGAGATTCATCATGCGCCGAGCGTCAGCGGAGCAATTGCTCGGCGAAAATGTTGTTCGGCGGCTACCAGTTGAACTGGTCCCGGGACCTGTCACGCGAGTTGTAAATTTTGCCGACAAACTTGTGCTGATGGAAGGTGTTGATGTTCATTCCGCCACGTCGGGCTCACTCGTGGACCACGTGGGGCGAATCGTTCATACATATTGGCAGTACAAGAAAGCGAAAGAATATTTGTCTAATGACAGACTCAACGTCACGAGTGCTGCAATCGTTTTCGATGGCGAGGGAAGTACCGAGAACGACAAATTTACGTGGCGTCGTGAATATGCAACGGAGCAATTCAAAAAAGATGCAGACCTTACAATCAGCCCTTCCGCTCCAAGCGGGGAGGAGAATCTGCGGCACTTGTTGATTTCCGCTGGTTCAATGTAAGGGACGTTACCGCTCGGCGCTCCTGTGAGGCACTTCGTTCCACACGATTATTCGGTACTTTCGTCCTATTGCCACATGTATGCCTGTATGGTACCGTATGGTCATGAAGCGGACTGCGCTTTTCTTGAAGGAAGACCAACTCAAGAAGCTACAGGCGTTGTCCGACAAGACAGGCGCTCCGGTGGCAGAACTCATCCGCCGTGCGATTGACAAGTACCTTCTGGAAAGAGCCAAGGAATTAAAGTAAGCGGGACGCCACGGTGTTATCAGCACCGCGACGCCCCTGACCGAAGCAACCTGTATTGGAGGCTGCATGGCTATCCGCAAGCTATCACTCTCGCTGTTCTCCGCAAAAGCCGGAATCGCTCAAACCGAAGGCTCCACGCAATACCTTCATTTCCTTGCGAGCGTCAAAGAGAACCGAGATGCGTACGCCTTCGTTTGCGAATCTCAGCCGCTCCTAACCGTGAATAGCCACGGACTCCCCGAGCGGTGCCCTCTTTGTAGACAGGACGACCCGATTAGCAACACAAAAACCAACCATGAGAGGAGACGCGAATGCTAATCAGCAAGGATAACAACGGCAACATCATTGGTTGGAGAGAAACGTATATCTCGAAGGACGAAATCGTCGATGTCTCCGTCAACGGAAACATCAACACGATTACGACAAGGGACAGGACGACAGGCAAGGTGGAATCCAAGACGTTCTTTGGCAAACCGCTGTTGCCGTCCGCATTCGACAAGGGGAACAAATGAACAACGAAAGACCGCAGTGGCATCTGGACGTGAAGACCGCTCAGCGAGAGTGCCGAGAGTGCTTCGCCAAATGGCAGACGCTCACGTCCCGCATTCGAAAGATGGTCGAGGAGCACGAGGAGTATGTGCCGGAAGCATTCAAAGCCTCAATTCTGGAACTCTTGCCCGAATACGTGCGAGCCGCGAATGCCTCTGTGGCCCGGCTGCAAATCATGGTGCAAATCAAGTGCGGCGAGATGCGGTTCCACGGCGACGAGCCCGAGGAATCCGGCGACTCCTCGAAATCGGATTAACGGAGAAAAAAACAAATGAAGAAATGCGCTTTGTACGCCAGAGTTTCAACGCCCGACCAGCACGTGGAGGCGCAGCTTTACGACCTCCGAAAGCTGGCGGCGCAACGGGGCTTCGAAATCGGCAGAGAATATTGCGACAGAGGAATCTCCGGTAGCAAAGCGAAGCGTCCGGGGCTGGAGGCCATGATGTCCGATGCCCGGCGAGGGGAGTTCTCTGTACTCATGGTGGCGGCGTTCGACCGCGTAGCGAGGAGCACCAAAAACTTTTTGGAAATCGTGGATGAACTTCACGACCTACAAGTGGAATTCATATCCGCACGCGAGGCAATAGACACGACCGGGCCAATGGGACGGATGTTTATCACGCTGATTGGCAGCATCGCAGAATTGGAAAAGAGCATCCTCGTCGAGCGCATCCGAGCAGGAATGCGAAGGGCACGAATGGAAGGACAGAGGCTTGGACGTGCGCCGCTCAATATTGACCACGGTGCGCTTGTCCGTGACCGGCTGACCGGAATGTCGCTGACTAACGTTGCGAAGAAATACGGCGTCAGCCGAGCCAGTGTCGTTCGTTTTGTGAGGGAAGCGCAGCGGCGTCAGGCGGCAGCCGCATGAGCAAGGGGAAACCGACGCGAGCGCCCGAGGTCGGCATCATTTATCTTGTCGGTAAGAAGCTCTGGATTTATTCCACACCGGTCGCTCGGGCCATGAATTTCGGCGGCAACCTGATTCACAAGCGCGACCACCAGCGGTATTGGGAGCAGTTGGTAAAACGGGGAGATGGCCCCGACACCGGAGATGACCGATACCCTCGGGGTCGCGTGAGCTACAACGGGGGGAGTGGCAAGTTCACGCTCCTCGCCGACAGATGCATCTTGGGCAAAAAGAGTCTCGTCAGCAAGATTCTGTCGCGGATGAACCTCCCAGTAGGAGGAACCAAATTAGACCGTGACAGCCACTATCGCTGTTACCGCTGCTTGGGGCGAAATCGCTAGTTCTTTTGAAATCGGTGCCGGTTAATCTATGAATTTGGAAGACCGAATAAAGCTAATGTCCCGCACGCTGGTAATCAAGAAAGAGCAGTTCCCCTCAATGAAGCGAGCATCGGCGGGCTGCTGCATAACTTGCGAATCAAAATCAACCCAGTGAACAATGTGACGAGACTCATCGCATCACAAATTCGCACGGGCTAGCTCCAGGTTAGTCGTGCGGTTTTGGGACAATTCCACTTGTACGATTACCGCGGCGGTCTCAATGGGTCGACGCAACACTCAGGTCGAACCCAACTTGCATTGAAACCAAAGGCTAAAATCGCTCGCTAGGAAACATCGCCGGAACACTAACCTGGCTAGGTTTTGACCGAGTACAGCCAAACAGACTGCTTCTCCCGGGGAAGGATTGTCGAATCAATGTATTGGATGGTGTTGCATCGACCGGTTGAGCTGGCAGCGGTAATCAGGAGCTAGTCCGCAGGCAGTCTCTCTTCGTTGACTTGCGTTCTGCGTCAACCTAAGATGTGCGCTAATGGTGGAAGCCCCATCTCGAATCGGCCAAACCATCTCGCATTACCGCATCGTTGAAAAACTCGGTGGCGGCGGCATGGGCGTGGTGTACAAGGCTGAGGATGTCAAGCTCAGCCGGTTTGTGGCCCTCAAGTTCCTGCCGGACGAGGTAGCCAAAGACCCGCAAGCCCTCAGCCGCTTTGAACGCGAAGCCAAGGCCGCCTCTGCCCTGAATCATCCGAACATCTGCACCATCCATGAGATTGATGACCAGCACGGCGAAGCGTTCATTGCCATGGAATTTCTGGACGGCCTGACGCTGAAACATTGCATTGCTGGCCGACCGATGGAAACCGAGTTGATTCTGTCGCTGGCCATCGAGATTGCCGACGCTCTGGACGCGGCTCACGCCGAAGGCATCGTCCACCGCGACATTAAACCTGCCAACATCTTCGTTACAAAGCGCGGCCACGCCAAGATTCTCGACTTCGGGTTGGCAAAGCTGGCTCCATCACCTCGTGTTGCGCAAGGGATGGGCGTTTCCTCGATGCCAACGGCTGTAGGCGATGAAATGCTTACCAGCCCCGGTACTGCTGTGGGCACCGTGGCCTACATGTCGCCGGAGCAAGTGCGAGGCAAGGAATTGGATGCACGCACCGACCTGTTTTCATTTGGAGTGGTGTTGTATGAGATGGCGACGGGCGCTCTCCCCTTTCGCGGGGACACATCGGGAGTGATTACCGAAGCGATTCTGAATCAGGTCCCGGTCGCTCCTGTGCGGCTGAATCCCGATGTATCAGCGGAGTTAGAGCGAATCATCAACAAGGCTCTGGAGAAAGACCGCGATTTGCGTTACCAGCACGCCTCGGACATACGCACTGACCTGAAGCGTCTGCGGCGGGATACTGGTTCGGGCCGAATTTCGTCATCGGGAAGCGGGGCGGTTCAGGAACTCGCTACAGAGCCTCGAACTCGCGCGGTCGCGGCGGCTCAGCCTTCTGCGGGGCTTGCACGGAAGCGATATGCTGTCTTGGCCGTTTGCGTCGTACTTCTCCTGGCAGCAGCCTTTGCGGCGAATCACTTTTGGCCTCGCTCGAACGCTCCGAGCGGCCCCGCAAAGATTACGCAAATAAGCCAGTGGAATAAACCGATGAGCTACGCGAGGCTTTCTCCCGACGGCCACGCAGTGGCCTTTGTCTCACCGGTAGCCGGTATCGCCCAAGTATTTCTCATGCTTACTTCTGGTGGTGAGCCTCTTCAGCTCACGAATGACGAAGGCGACAAGATTGTAAATAGCTTTTCCCCGGACGGCAAAGAAGTCTATTACACGAGGTTGCTCGGCCGCGACGAAGTCTGGGCGGTGCCTACGCTCGGTGGGGCTCCCCGCCGGGTTGCGTCTGCCAGATACGCGGTTCCTTCACCGGATGGCACCTTCATTTATTATACGAAGTTTGAAAGCCTTGGCATCTTTCGTGCGGCAAAATCCGGACTAAACGAAGAGCTGGTGTACAACTACGAAGGCACTGGCCAGTACCTCATCCCGTTTTTGCTATTTCCCGGCGGAAACGACCTGCTCGCTATTGGTTTTCAAGTGGGCTCGCAGAATTTTCGCTTTTACAGAATAAACGTGACTACCCATAAAGCGGCCGATTTAGGTGAGGTGACCGGGCTGGTGACCGGGCTTTCCTTTGACGTCGTGTGGGCCGAGCCAGGAAACTCCCTATTTTTCGGCCGTACTGTAAACGGGCTGACAAACATCTGGAGCTACAATTTAAAGGACCGGAATCTAACGCAGGTTACTTTCGGAACGGGACCAGACTACTTGCCCATGCCAGACCCAGGAGGTAAAGGGATTTACTTCGTGAATGGCAAATCCTCCGGCTCCCTAATCGCGTACCGTGTGCGTTCAAAAGAATCGACGGACATCGTTTCGGAGGACGCAAGTCAGCCCACCATCTCGCCGGATGGAAAGCGCGTGGAGTACGTCACATTCCCGTCAAGCCAGAGGGAAGAACTCTGGGTATCGGACATCGACGGTGGCAACAAAGTGAAGCTCGCCACCACCGGAGGAAGGCTGCAAACAGAGTTTTGGGCGCCGGACAATTATCACCTCTCCTTTTTTGAGCTGGAGACGGGCGCCGCGTTCAAGACCTATATTGTCGGGGCTGATGGCAGCGGACTTCGTCAGCTCCCCCAAATGGAGGGTGCCCCGAGCACTTCGTTATGGAGTCCTGACCAGAAATTCTTTTACCTAAGTGTTTCGGAAAAGGCGAGTCCGATAGATGCCGTTTGGAGAGAGAAGGCGGATGGTTCGAACCCTGAGAAGTTAGTGGACAACTGTGGCTATGCTTCCGACATCGACCCGAGCGGACAGTACCTGCTTGGCGTCGTAAACCAGGGAGAGAAGACTGGAATTTACCAAGTGGCCCTATCTGAAAGGAAATGTACCCCATTGCTTCCCGGTGTAGTAACGGAAGGCATATATTTTGCTCCCGATGGCAAGTCGTTCTTGTATGCAGTCGCTTCCCGCGGCGAGGTCACGATTTACCGTCAGGCTTGGAGACACGGCAAACTCATCGGGGCCGCCCAGGTCGCGTTGAAGGTCCCCTTTGCGTTTCCGCTGGTGTACGAGGGTAACGCATACGATTTTTCCAGAGACCTTTCCACCATCGTCTATGCACGTCCCAGCGGTCACGCCGACCTCTATCTTCTGGGCCAGAAATAAGCCCTGGTCGCAAAACCTGATTCTGCTGGACCCGTCGTACCCAGCCGAATAGGTGTTGAGAAATGACCTTGTAACGAGGTTCAACCCTGTCCGCGATGGGCTAACTTCCGATTGGTCGTATCGGAAACTTGAAAATTATTTATTCCGTAAAGCGCATGACGAACTACGGAAGCGGGCACGGGACAGCGACTGCACTTGCTTCCGGTTGTGTTCGGTCGAATCGCTAACTCGTTGAAAACCCGTGCCGGTGCAAAAGGGTTGTCTCCGCAGCGCCCGTAAGTCCTTGAATTTGCAATGCCGATTTTCGTGACTGTCGCTGGTCTAGCGACTACAGTCTGTGGACCAGATTGCGTTGGCGATGCCGGAGACTGTTCTATTTGATGGAAACTTCTTCAACCACGACTTCGATTAGAGGGTATTTCGGATTGCCGTTGAACCTCACCTTGTACGAATGACCTCTGTGGAGGTCAATCGCCTGCTCAGGTCTCGCGTACGCGAGGAATTTCTCAATAAATCCTTCGCGTTCCTCCGAATAAATGTTAAAGAAAATCTTGTGGTCAGTTTTCTTGACCACTCCGCTTCGGTAAACGTGAATTGTGACCTCTTGCCCACAAGCAGGGAACAGCACGGACGCGCCCGGAGAATTGACTTTCGACCGACCCACCTTGCCCTCACGGAAGCCTCTGTCGCTTCGCGATGGAGTCTTGGCAGCATCTTTCGACGCCCGGTCAACCGCCTTGAGAATTGGCGAGCCTTTCCCTTTTTGCCAGATGATTTCTGTTCGGACTCTAACCTTCGATTGAATTGAAAGGAACCTCTTCCATAGGTCTGAGTTCTCGACCGGTCGGCCCGACACCGAGCGCCACTTGTTCCTCCGCCACAGGGGAGCCCGACGCCGGTTCTCGCAAACGTACATTGAGTCAGTGATGACGAGAACTCTCTGAACTCCAAGGTCTGCACCTTTGCTTCGCACTAATTCGAAAGCACTAATGCAGGCACTGAGTTCCATCCTGTTATTCGTCGTCTCTCTGTACCCTTCTCTCAGAAGTTCTTCTGGCTGTCGGTTCCATTCGTCGGGGTATTCAGCGATGACCGCGAAGCCTCCCGGCCCACCCGGATTGTCGAATGCCGCACCATCAATGTACAGCTTTAGAGCGTGTGGGTCTGACGACATGACTACTTCATGTCCAGTTTCACCTTGTCGAAGAGGTTCAAGTCTCTGAGGATTTGCTCAATTTCTTCACGGAGGGCATTGCTGTCTGACTTAATTTCAATGGAAGCATCGATAGCCAAGTGTAGTTCGCCAGCCGTCTTGAGTTTGGGTAAAAGTGTTCTCCCGAGCCGGTTCCAAACTTCTGTTGGAATCTCGCCTGAAATTCGGAGCGTTCTAGTCTTGCCTTGCGGAGCCCCCGATTGGGCAGGCTGACCAAACAGTGGCCCGACTGATTCTGTTCCCACAACTTCGGGCGAGACAGGTTCTCCGGGTGATGTGACCACCTTCAACTTTCCGTTAGAATCTTTCAGTTGTTGCGCGGTCTTAGGGAGCAGTAGATATACGTCGGAATCAAAGCTGATTTCCTCGGAAGGTAACAACTCGTTGAACCAAAGTCGGGCGTATCCGCCTTCCGGCTTCTGACCAGACGCAAAGCCAAAATCACCTTTCATTACAAACTCGGGAATGCGACCACGCAGGTAGGCGTCGGGGTCAAGCACGCGCTCAAGCGTTCCATTAATAAATGCTTGGCGAAGCGCGGACACGGGCCACGACCCTAATTTCTTAAACGGTTCAGGCCATCTCCGCTCCAAGTAGCCAGCACCGGGAGACTCGTTCAAAAGGGCACGCGTTTTCAGAGTGGTGACAACCCTCGCGGTCAGGGTCTCGCCTGAACTTGCGTGTCCCGCACCGAGGTCTATGACGTTTAATCCGCCATCCGACTTGTTATCGTAAAGAACGAGGTAGCGGTAGCTCGCCCAAACCTCGTCAATAGCCGCGTCTTCAGCATCTCTTAGCTTCGCGTTAATTTCTTCACTATCTGAGCGGTCAAACTCTCCGGCCAACGTTCCGTCGAGATATTCTCTGTTTACTTTGCGCCACGCCAAAAGAGTTTCGACTTTATTCCGCAATTCACGGCCCTGTTTTCGCACACACCAAATCAATGCACCGGGATAAAGTCGGGGCGAAGTATTTCGATTCTTTGTCCATTCGTTGAGTTTGGAGCGAAGCGCACCGTTCTCCGTCCATTCTTGTTCCGGGCTGAGCACCACGAGCGACAGCTTCGTTGTTTCTTGAACGGCAGCGCTGTCATCTGGGAAAGGTATTACGGGAATACTTCGGTTTCGAATGAACTCCTTTTCAACAATCCGTTTGGTCTCGGACAGAATTTCTTCCTCGTCCAGTGAGGCGCGGCGGTCATTCACGACCTTTTTGAGTGTCGGTTTGAATCCAAATTGAAAACCATCTGTGCCTTTCTTACGGATAAAGAAGCCTCTCGCTTCCATCTGCGAAGCGGCGAGGTCGATTGAAGTGGTTTCAATTCCCGGTTCACCGAGTGCAAATCGCAGTTCGGGCAGGTGGGCGCTCTTATCAGTCTGTCCACCAGAAGATTCGAACAGGATAGTTGTTGCCACCCGCCGATGGATGTCTTTCAAAGCGCCACTCGTATCCGCGTCTAATGCTCGGGCGTGGCTGTTCTGTCCAGCGATGTCAGCATCAATAGCTGCCTGTAAACGATTTTCTCCCAGCTGCCCCAACACAGCGGCTCGGAAACTCTGCCATTCCAGCGGAGCGGAACCCAAAGTAATGAGAGGCTCCTGACGAGCTTTCGTATATGAATCCTTGTAAACGAAAGAGAGCCATTGGGCCAGCATCGCTAGCGCTCCACGTGTCTGCTGGAATTGCCGCAGTGCTTGCCATTTGCGGTGGAAGACCGAAAGCGTGGCGGGATGAAGTGGGTAGCAGGTTTCGAAACGAGTACGGAGGAATTCCCGTGCCTTGGCTTCAGTCGTGGCGCTGTCAACCGCTGTCCATTCAGGAGGCAACTGATTCCGGCGTTCAAAGCACCAGTCTGCGTATGTTTTGGAAACTGTCTTCCTCACCCGCTCGGAACCGATGTCTTCGAATAATCGCTTCCTAACCACTTCGCTGATTTCGGCCTCATCGTTGGCAATCAAGTCCTTCGCCACACGGCGGACCACTTTATTTATTTTTTCCTGCCATTGAAGGTCGTAGTCCGTCATCTCCACCTGGCTGCGTGGCAAGCTGATGACGGCGGCAGAACGTTCCGTGCCTGTCATGGCGACCGTTAGGTTTTGAATGAATGCGTGTAACTTCTCGGCTTCGCTGCCGCGATAGCGATTGATGTAGTTCAGCACTTCGTCGCAGAGAATGAGAACGGAACCGCCTGCGACCTCGACGAGTTTCGCAATCGCCATTGTGCCGGGTGGAATTTCCTTCGACGATGGCCCAAGTGCAGCTACTCCCGCATCACCTGCGAGTTGTCGAGCGATGTCAATCCAAGGCGTTTCCCGTCCCTCGCCTCCGTCCCAAGCGTTACCAACGAACACAGCGACCTTCGCGGTCGGAACTTCGCTAAGTCCCACAGAAGAGAGAAGCTGAACAATGGCAGGGTCATTCTTAGCCTGTTTGCCATGCTTGGCGAGATGAAAGAGCGCTGTCAGCGTGTGTGTCTTACCGCCGCCGAACTGAGTCACGAGTGACATCACGGGCGCGGAGTTTTCGGTTCTGCCAGCCAAGCGCCGAAGAACCATACCCATGTGCTCGGTCAGGGCGCGGGTGAAGCACGTGCGCGAGAAGAATTTAATTGGGTCGCGATAATCCTCGGGGCCTTTGCCTGCTGCCACTTGCTCCAGTGCAATGGCAAACTCGTCAGGATTGAAGGAGCGGCCTTCGCGGACTTCCGCTCGCGGGGTTGCATTTTTGTACCAAGGCTCCATAGGGTGACCCCAATTGTATTCGCTGAAGGCCAAACTCTAGCACTTTCAGCGTGCACTGAGAAACGGAAGGACGCCCATAACGCAACGGCACTGGAAGTGGTTCAGTTGACATGGTACCGCAGCTTTTCATATAAACTGCCGATTGCGGTAGTGTCCTAATTTGCCGTCTTTCGGTACAGGGCATTGAAGTAGACTCCGCCCAAGACAGGGGACACCTAGTCGGGCCGAGGTGCACATGAGAGATAAAGCTTCAGAGGCGATGGTTGGTGAAAGAGCGGGCGGCGACTTTCTTTTTACGTGGAAAGAGAAGAAGAAGGGCCATCCAGACGACAGAGTTCGCAAGGCCGTCGAGACCTTCCGGTCGAAGGGTATCGCGGAAATCTGGTGGCGTTGTGATGCAATTAGAAAAGTTCGCCTCGATGACCGGGCGTATCTGCTCAAGCAAGGTAAGCCGAAGGGCATTTTTGGCCGAGGGACCGTCATCGGTTTGCCTCGGCGAAACAAGACAGCCCGTCGTGGCGAGGGTCAATGGCAGGTCAAAATTCGTTTTGACGCGTCGCAGGGTGACGTATTGACGGCCCCCGAGTCCTTCCTCGCTGAGGAAAAGGTCTTGCTAAGTCTGCCCGTGCCGAAAGAGCAGTGGGAACGTCCGGCCTCCGGCACCGAACTGGACTCAAAGGCAGCTCGTGCAATCGACACCATAATTGACAGCAAAATCCCCCGCTCCCTTCTCGTTGGTAGTCGTGAAATCGCTTCGGCGGATGACAGCGAGCAGCAGGTTGACCGCTATCGTAAGCTGATTGAGCAGTTGACGCGGCCCGAGCAACGGCGCTTCAGGGAGAAAATTCGGGAGCTCTATCGAAATAAATGTGCCGTAACTGGGTGCATCACCCAAACTGTCTTGGAAGCCGCTCACATCAGCACTCGAAAAGGGGTAGACGACAATAGCCCCCAAAATGGAATTCTTCTTCGGGCTGATGTTCACGCACTGTTTGATAGCTTCCTTATCGCCCTGAGTGAAGACGGCACGCGACTGGAAGTTAGTTCTGAGGTAACCGACCCAAGCTACGAGCACCTAAAAAACGCTATCGTTGCTCGACCCGACACAGCTCCATCAGTGGAGAACATCCGACACCATCGAGAGCGATTCCACAAGATGTGCCAACGCCGGATAGGTTCGGGCAAATTGGGACACCACCCCGATTGCTGAGTGTTTTACTCTGAGGGCAATTCATGGACGTTCTAGGAAAACAGCCCGACTGGCGCAAGGGACCGAGACGCTTATTTGAGCTGAGCGAGGGGGAGAGGGAGGATTTTCGCCATCGTTTAGAAGTAGCTAATCGAAACCTCTTAGAGCCTGAAAGGTTTTGGAGCGACCTCCTATCGATAACTCTCTCCGAGGCGTTCAGATTCTTTGTGTTCTTCGCGATTGCGCTTCTTGGACTGTTAGCTTACAGGCGCTTCGTTCCCAATCCGCAAGAATTTGGAAGATTCTTCAGGATTGTTACAGTCTTCCTCCTAATCGGGTTTCTTTGCCGCCTAGCTTCTTTTTATATTCGACGTTTCGAGGACATCCGTTTCTACAGAAAGTTGGTCCAGAGCAAAAGGTACTATTTCCCGGACGGATTCTGATGGTCAGCCTAGCGAAGATTTCGCGGTTCGTGGGAGACGCGGCTTCGTGGGCGGCTCTGGGAGATGTATTCGGACGACTCTTTGCCTCCATTTCCTCGCTCCCATCTCCGGACTCCTTTGGCCTTCTCGGTGCGGTCGCCGGGATTTGCGCCGCTCTAGCTCTTTCAGCACCTCTGACCGAGCACAGGCAGGAGAGTCTAATAGATTGCCTTCGATACGCTGACTTCCTGTTTGTGACGGGGCAGGTTGACGAGGAAGAGCACAGAATCCTTCGGCTGGGCTGCATACGCAAAAAGAGGCGCTGATTCTTCCGGAAACAAATCTGTGGAGCGACTAATTAGATTCGCGGAACTGCGAGCAGCATGGCGTCGAGGAGGCGCTTTTCCTCGCTGTCCTTGGGATACAAGGCAGAGAGAGCGTTCGCTAGACGGACGAAGTCAGGGCCACGTTGCTGTTCCTCACGCAGCAAGGCTCTCAATCCGTTAGTCTGTCCGCCAGCCTGAAGCAACATGGCCGCGTGCACGCGGTCGAGGGTCGTGACCTGTTGTGGCGCGGGTGCCTCCACTCTCGCCTCGGATTTCTTTTTTGCCTTACCGCCCTTTTGCGCTTTAATCTGCGGCGCGGCTCCCGAATCCTGCATGAAGGAAAACGCATAATTACGTTGAGCCTTCACGTCATTCTCGATTCTCCGTGACATCGCTGCGGCGTCGGCATCACCAAATAGCTGACTTGTGCGCTCGCCAACCGGAAGGAGCCGAACCACGCCTTTATCAGTTTCGATGATGCGACCCTCCCACTTATCCAAGTGGATTCCAAGTGGTTGTGCGAAACGCCGGGCGACATCGTAAATCAAAGTGTAGCCAGCCTTTTTCTTTTTGGAATTCTCCTCTTCGTCGTCTTCGTCCTCCGGCACTTCATCTTCCTGCTCGGTTTGTTCTGCATCTCCGTCGGTAACGTCGGTCGTTTGCAGAGTCCACAGGAACAGAGCCGTCAATCGAGAGTCCTCCTCTAAAGCGCCTGCCCCTCCGTTTCGCGCCTGCGCCTCAGCTGTTCCCAATACTTGTTCCAGAGCCAACCGACCGACAGTCTCCCAAACGTATGCAAGAAACCCCCGCTTGTAGGGTTCCGCAGCAGTTGGGTCTCCACCCAATGGAATTTCACGTCCCTCCGCATCTTCAACTCGACTGTACCGACTAAAGACTTCCATGGCAGGGCCTATGCAAGCAAACACGAGGTCTGCGCCGCGAATGCCTTCAGCTTGGAGACGTTGAATCCATTCCCCAATCCTGTGTGGCAACGCTCCATAAACTTGACTCCAGTCACCAACCTGCGACTGATTACGAGGACGGGCTATCAAATGCACGCTAGCGCTCAAGGACGCATTGTCTCGGGCATTTAAACGTGATTGCATCTCAGTAGCGATTGGCCATGACGCCGTAATCACCCAACCACTTCCAATCACACCTCCGAGCAAGGCTTCCCAGCCCTCGGTCGTTTTATGAGCGAATACGATTGCAGCAGCGCCGTCAGGTCGGATAACCTCGACACCTCTTTTCATTGAGAGCGCAACTCGCTGCTCAAATTGTGCTGAAGTTTTCGCTTTAGGTATCTTCTTATGAGGACGGTCTACCACACACTCTTCATCCTTTGGCGAGAGAGACGGCAACTTCTCACCCTGACTCAGAGCCCGCCTTGCCCAAATCAAGAAAAAATCGCTCAAGTGAGCATATGGGATGGAATCGTAGTAAGGAGGGTCAGTAAACCAAATTGAAGCAGATTCATCTGGCAACAAGTGGCCGCATGCATCAGCTTGCTGGACAGAAGCAGTTCTAGATGTTTGGGGATAACTCGGGGGAACAGCATCCGCCGTTCGCTCGTAAGCACTAAAAAATGAGCCGCTAGTATCCCCTAGGGGAGCCGCCTCGGCATAATCCCAAGCCATCGGAATATCGTGACGCGCTAAAGTATTCACAGGACACTCAGCATCAGGCTTCCACCGAGTGTTCGCGTTGTTCAAGTCGGCGGTTTTGTCCAACGCGAGAGTGAGGAGGCGATTTGTTGCTTCTCCCTCCTTAGAATTTGCTGACTCACGGATTGTCTTAGCCAAAGTGACAAGAGTGAGAAGCTGGCGGTAGTTGAACATATCCCTGAAATGTTCAACACCGTATATGGGAAGCGATATTCGACGAAGCTCAGTTAGTGGAATCTGTTCACTTGGAATTAGTGACATTCCCGGTCTGACGAGTACGCCCTCTAATTTACTGAGTCTCTCTTTGGCTGCATAAACAGCCTCATAGTCGCTTGGAACTGAAACTCGGTACTGTCGCCCTGAACTGCTCCGACTTAGAGTGACAACTACAAGTAGCAACGCTCCGCCAATTCGATTGCCAGCTTCATCAAACCCAGGGTTAGCACCTCCGCGCTGCGCAAGAAGCTGGGCTCGGACTCTTTGGGGGGCCAGCACCGCCGGGCAGCATAAGCATCTTGCCTTCGCACGCGAAATGCTGCCCTTCGGCACCTCCTCATCCGATTTCGGCTCAAATACCTCAAAGCCTAGTTGAGAGGGCCTTCCCTTCCTCTGGAGAACTTTAAATCGAAGTGCACGCCTACGGTTCCGTTTGGTGCATAGCCAGAAAGACCGAACGAGCGGAATTTCGGCTCCGCAACTGTCACAAATTAATGTCCGAGCCCATAGATAAGTAATGGGAATGGATTGGTCTGGTTCGCGAGGATAGATTGCGGCAAATTCTTTTTCGCAATCACGTCTGATTTCCGCTCCGGCCTTTCGAAGGTCCTCGGCAAGATTTATCCCATAGCGAGGGATGTCCTCCAACAAGGTCCTTAGAATTTCGTATGCGACAGGATTCAGGTCCGAGGCAAACGCATCGCAACCAAGGCGCAATGCCTCCAAGGGAATTGAACCACCACCAGCGAAGGGGTCAACGACAAGAGGGGCTTCATCACCGTGTGCCGCATGCACAAGACCACGTGCGGCTTCCAAATATGTAGGGCTAGCTGCGTTGCTCCAACTTGCGAAGTCACCGATGAATCTGAGGAGCCCATTACGCAAATCTAAATCGCTGGTACCTGCGTCCCCTTGGACACGAGGTAGGATGTTCCGCGTTCGATTCTTGAATTCTTCGGGACAGTTTGAATCACATGGGTCTGGCAGTAGCAACCCCATTAGAATCGCTCGACACGCACCCAAGGGACGACGCGCCCACCAGAGATGAAGAGTGCTTGGCATTCCATGTCTGATTTTCTTTTCACGAACCGCGTGCAAACTCACGGCGGCGATTGGAAAGTCCACTTCGGCCAGACGTTTACACTCTTTGGGAATCATGAGCCTCTACGATTTGCCCCTTTAGCTCTTCGTGGTGTCGCCGCTCGTCGAGTCAGGATAGAGACGGGGGCCAATGGAAGCGCGATTGATTGCACTCAGCGTGAGGTAATAATGCTCAATCTTCATCACCTCGTGCCAAGGCATCTTCGATGGATTGAAAATGGGCTGGTTGAGAAGGGGCGAACTGCTCTTGCATTCCGTAACTACGTAGAGCCAGTAGCAATCAGAACGGTCTTCGGCTGCTCGCTTTTCGTTCGGGGTAAGGCACACCGTACCCGTGCTGGCCCCAATTCCTTTGATTTCTATCAATCGCAATTCGCCAGACTTCGTGTCGAGGCTGGTGATGTCGTAGCCGAGGTTCTTTTCGTGCACATCTTCCACCATACGTCCCAGACTGGTTTCATGTTCAATGACCACACGCATCGCCGTGGCCTCAGTCTCGGGGTCGGTTCGAAGATTCGCAATGTCCGGGCGGTCGCGCTCTGGATGTGGAAGGACCAGAATGCTGGTCAAGCGTTCGACGCCCTGAATCGAGAGCGATTTCTGACGTTCCATTTCTTGTCTTCGAGTTTCGCGACGATGCAGCAGCACCGAATGACGGTCTTCGGCCTGCTTCAGATTTCCGGCGGCTCCTTCCGCGTTGCGCTGAGCTTCCTCCTCCCACCGGCCAATCGCAGCATCTTCTCTTGCGATAAGTTCCGTTAAAGACATTTCGATGTGAACCAAGATACGCTCAACCTCCGCAACACGGTCTAGCCGCACTTCTTCTAGGAACGGCAACAATGCATTCTGTTGCAGCCACTCTGTTGGTTCTGAAGCGTTGACAACTTCGGGCAAACTTTCGGAAAGTTCAGTCGGTTGCAGGTTTGCCAGAATCGTGGGCCCAGCCAGACGTAAATGGCCGCTGGATTCGATTTGCACTCCAACAAGTCGTTCGTGAACGACGTGACCGAGCCCATCCACGACTCTCGCACGATAAAAATCAAAACGGGTTGGGCTATCAACCTCCAACGAGTAAAAGCAAGCTCCCTGACTTAGAGAGTCTTGGGCCTTGACGTATGCGTGCTGACGTAAAGCCTCGAATAGAGGATGCCCGGGAGTGACCCACTCCAGATTGTTTTTTTCGGCGGTTTCGCGGTCGGTCGAAAAGCGTGGGTACCTTACTGCCAGCGGTTGGAACTTCCAATCCGACTGGTTCTCGTAGAATTTAAGAGTTGCCGGAGTAGCGGTTGGCTCGAATGTATAGGGAAGGGTGGAGAACGTCTTGAGCGTAAGAGGCACGAGCGGAGCGGCGTCGCTGATGAACCTTGAAATAGTTTCCGGCACGAGTCGGCGTTCCTGTGCTTTAGCTCGCCGCTCAACCAACATTTCGAGATTTAAACTTTTTGTCGCGAGTCCCTCCAATGCGTTTTGGCAGATTGCTCGAAAACGGTCCTCTTTTACGTCACGTAACAATCGCTCTTCCAAATCGGCGTTGCCAATCTTGCCTGCATAGTAGTCCCGCAGGATGCGTTCAATTTCGTTGGGCGGTAGAATTTCACCGACAACATTGAAAACCGAATCATCTTCCAGTGCGTTGCGGATTTCTTGTAATTTCTCAAGCAATCGCTGAAGAACGTGTCCCTCGATGGTATTCGTCGCAACAAAATTGAAGATGAGGCAATCTTTCGTTTGAAGGTATCGATGGATTCGTCCCATCCGCTGTTCTAGTCGGTTCGGATTCCACGGGATGTCGTAGTTGAACAGTATGTTGCAGCACTGCAAATTGATACCCTCACCTGCTGCCTCAGTGGCAACCAAAACTTGTGTGTTGCCGTCCCTGAACTCCTGTTCGGCATGAAGGCGAGTTCCGGGTTCGTCTCGTGAACCTATGTGCATTCCGCCGTGAATCGTACCCACGGTGAAGTTCATCGCCCGGAGTTTCTTGACTATGTAATCGAGGGTGTCCCTGAACTCGGTGAATATTAGGAGGCGCTGTCCGCGATTGTCGAAGAAACCCTGTTGCCGCAAAAGCTCGTGTAGCCGAGAGAGTTTCGCCTCGGAGCCAGAGTCCTCAACACGCTGCGCGTGTATGGCAAGCTCGTTCAGTTCGCCGATTTCCTCTTTCACCTGTTCGGGGTTACTTGCGATGCTCACTGCCGCGATGATGTCTTCCAAGCGTTCACGCTCGGAATCTTCCATCTCGTCCAACTCGTCCATGTCGGGCAAGTCAGGCGGAGCGAATCGGGCAATCTCTTGAGCCTTTTTCAGCATATCCGCCAGTCGCTTGGCGCGATTTTCAAGAGAACGGCGCAGCGAATAAGTACTCGAAGCAAGTCTGCGCTGATATAACGCCATCAAGAATCGGATGGCACGGGCACGCGGGTCATCCCCGGCGGCAGCGGCCCGATTCGACTGCGATTTCACGAAGGCTGTGACTTCCCGATATAACTCGTCTTCGGGGCCGTCTATATGAAAATCAACGGTGTGAGGAATGCGCTTGGTGAAAATCTTCTTGGCCTCCCAAGTACCGTCCGGCATCCGCTGCGGGAAGTACACCATTGCCTCCTTGGTGCGTCGCAGATAGAAGGGGGCGCGTCGGCGCTCCATGGCCTCACGAATGGACTTTACGTCGGCGAAAGCGTCCTCATCCAAAAGTTGGAGAAAGAGGCTGAAATTTACGGGGTCACCTTTGTGCGGCGTTGCGGTCAAAAGCAGAAGATGGTCTGACGAATCACGTAACAGTTCCCCGAGGGCATAGCGTGCAGTTTTTCTTGAAGGCGGACTCCACGACATTCTGTGTGCTTCATCAACGATTACCAAGTCCCACCGGACCTGTTTGAGGCCGGGGAGGATATTCTCTCTCTTTGCCAAATCAAGAGACGTTATGACCTGCTTTTTCTCTATCCACTGATTCAATCCGTATTGGTCGCGGATGGAATCGCCGCTTTGAACCTCGAATGATTCGCGAAACTTATCCCATAGTTCACGTCGCCACTGAAACGTAAGATTTGCGGGGCAGACGATGAGCACGCGTTCTGCGAGTCCCCGTAACTTCAATTCGCGGATGAGCAAGCCGGCCATGATGGTCTTGCCAGCACCCGCGTCGTCGGCTAGCAAGAAGCGTACGCGAGCTAGCTTTAGCAAGTAGTCGTAGACAGCTTCCAATTGGTGAGGCAGCGGGTCAACTCTGGAAATGGATAGCCCGAAATAGGGGTCGAACTCGTACGCGATTCCAAGGGCGTACGCTTGAATGCCGATTTTGAGGAGATGACCATCTCCAGCGTAGGTCGGAATCAAATGGGTGACCTGGAGACTCTCAATGTCCTTTCGGGAGAGGGTCGCTTTGCGAAATTTTTCGGTCCGAACGCCTGACAGGCCGACGACCCAAGAGTCCGCGCCATTCTGGCGGATGCTCTCGACACGCATCGGCTCGTTGAAGAGCGCCCCTGACACGATTTGACCCTCGGCAAGGGGGTATTCTGATTCAGTGGTTGAGGTCTGGAGGGATGGCATGAACGCCTATATTACACTCCGAATTGCCTGTGGACTCAGGCTAGCAGGGCACCTGCGGCGATGCCAGTCCCGGTGCCTGAAACTGCGTCAAGCATCGAAGCTGCAAACACGCGTTGATTATGTTTGGTCGTCATAGGCATCCTCCTCTTCCGAACTAACAGGTTCAGATTTAACAACCGACAACAAACGGCTGTAAAGAAGGCACCGAGACCGACACACGCCCAAGGAATCGAACCTTGCACCGCTAGCCCTGTTAGCCTCAATCCACAGTAACGCAAACGCTATCACGTATTCCTCGCATTTTGGTATTTCACTGTGTACGTATGCTGCTGATAAAGAAAAGGAGGCCGAGAAGGTTGATGTTCTTATCAGATTTGGGACCGGGACTGTCAACGATTGTTCGGTGCGGGAACGACGATACCTAGATACGTTGTTATTGTTAAGTGCACTAACCTAGTGAGATAATCCGTCCTCGTGTGCAACAAACTCAAGTTCGTTTTCCGAATAGGACAGGCGCGAGATAATTGGTAAAGCAGGCAAATGCCGACCGCACACATTTACACCTTCAGTAGACTGGTCCACGCGTACCCAGGAAACTGGGAGAAATTGCTCGCGTCAATGGAGTCGGAAAAGCAAATTGCATACGGCTACTATCTGCCTGTGCGAGAAGCCGTCGTGTTGTTTTGTGCGAAGCGTGGCAAAGACCGAGGCGCGATTTTTCAACAGATGGTTGCCCGAGCGCGAAGTATGGGAGGAGTACGCGGGCCGAAGATGGCGAAGGACAATGCCGAGGCGTTCAGCAATTTCGAGGCAGCGTTCTATCCGAAGATTAGCAAGTTTCGCCGCGACCTTTTGAGAGAGCAGCGAACTGGCTGCGAGTTCGAAGGTCTTACACTGGAGGGCGGACCGCACTTCGAAGCCGTTGACCAGCAAGGGAGGAAGCGACATGTGTTTCTGCACGCTGCGAATTGGTCACGCAACGACTTATCAGCATACCTGGAGCTTTTGGGGATAATTATTGAAGACTCGTACGGCGGCGATAGCTCAAGCCTTTGGGTGTTCAACCTCAAGAATGGAAAAGAAATTAAGTGGCGGTCGAGTGCGCGTGTTCGAAATCGTTGCGGAGGTGCAGCCAAACTCTACACGCGTCTGGTGAAGGCGATGGAAAATCCTGACGACATCTAATTTCTGGTCTTTGGATTTTCCTATTTGCTTGATGAAGACAAGCTGCTCATTGTGAAAATTTCCACGATGTTGAAAACAGGAGGAGCTGAGCCTGACTTGAACTAGAACGGTTGACCCGTGTTCATTCCTCGGACGCTAAGCCACTCGAACACAGCCCACGTCGCCTCAAGGTCTTCCTTATTGTAGGCAAGGATTTCGTCCATCAATTCTTTCCGCTTTCCCTCGTCGCTCGTCTCCGTTGCCTCGATGAACATCGCCATCGCCCACTGGCCGCCGTACTCGGTCTGCTTGCGCTTGTAGCCGACGTACTGCTCAATGACCTTTAGGCTGAAACTCGGCACCGGCAAGATGATGGATTCTTTTGTGACGGTAAGAAGGTCTAACAGGTTCGCAATTACGCGAGCCGCGACGCCGTCCACATCCCCATGCCTCTGAATGTACTTCGTGAGGTACGTTTTTTCGTAGGAAGCCCAATGAACGAAGGGAATGTCACCATAGATTTCGAATACCTTCTTCGCGTTTTCCAAGAAGGCAAGCCAGCCTTCGTTGTCGCCGTTCGGCCCAAAACCAGAGACCGCTGGCATGAATTCACTTGGCTTGTCCCCGAACACTTGCACGCCCCACATGTAGATTTTGTCCAATTCGTCTAGGTGCGGGGGCATCCCTTCCAAGTCGAACATCACATAGTTTGGAAGTTGCGGGATGCCAGGAGCAGCTAGAATCTTCTCCTCCCGTTTTTCCATCGCCTCCGCGAACTGGAGAATGCGCTCAGCCCTCGTGCCGACTCGCTGCTCTCTAGCTCCAAATGGGCGCTTCAATTCGCTCAGGTCGGTGACATCGAAAGTGCTCAGCAGTTCCTTTCGCGTGCGGATATTCATGCCGTTCAATTTTCGGGCAAGGTTTTGGTCAACGTCAGGCAGGAGAGCTATATCGCCGTTCGCTTCCGCCTTGTTCCAGCAACGCTCGTTGAAACCGCACGGATTGCACTTGGTCCAGCCGACGGGTTCGTATGCTTCAGTTTCTTGTTGCTTGACCGCCAGCAGGCGCTCCAGAGCGGCCAGCGCCGCGACGCCGCCATCGTAGGGGACGGCAACGATTTCCTTCATGCCGCTGAAAACTTGCAATGCTTTGGAAAGGACGCCACAACTCTTTTCGAACAGCCAACCGTAGAGTTGAACCTGAAGCAGAATCTCCGGGTGATTTTCCTCGTCAATGCGGCGGGCCATCTTGGCGTCACGGATGATGTAGCCGTCGCCGTCGAGAATCAGGAAATCGGGTATTCCGAGAATCTCAACCTCGGCGGCACCGAACATGTGCCTCACGCGAAATACGGGTTGATAAATGACTGATGCTCGGAAGGCGATGGCTTCGAGAGTTCTCTTGATACGCTCGTCTTCTGTCAGACCGCTAAGATTGGCGCATTCGCCCATCGTGGCGAGATGCTCACGCTCGTGCCTTTCGCCGAGCCGGTGCAGGACTTCCTCGAAGACGCTGGTGTCTCGCTCCGGTTCGTCCCGATGCCTGAGCCACACGCGCAACTCGCACAGGCTTGGCCGATGATGGGTAATGAAATCCGATGCAATCAGGCGCATTTGGAATGCAGCCTATCATTCAACTCGGCAAAGCGACATCTATCGAAGGTACTGGGTCAAGAACGTCGCACGTCGTTTTGCATGCCCGGCCTAGGAGCGCCGAATCGAAGGAATTAGGTCAGGCTGGTTCCCGATGTACTTTGAGGGATGTGCGGTATAACTGTCGTCCGGGTAAGCGTGGCTCGGCAAGCCTTGAAACCCTTAGTACTCTAAGTCCTGTTCAGTGAAGCCACGTTCTTCTGCACCGTCCGATACATCAAAATTCCGCTCATTCAGTTGGGAAACGCCAATCGCTATCTCTGAGGCGACAGATGATGGTGTCATCCAGTTGAAAGCCATTTGATGAAGCCTTACGGAGCCTAATATCATCGGCGCTTTCCCCGCGACGTAACCGAGCGCCCTGCCCTCGAAAGTGGGATATTCGTCTGTGCTCCAGCCCTGTTGACTCTTCAAACGATTCGTCAACCTTCTGCTAAGAAAGCCAGCCTTCAATCCGGCATTCCTGCAAAGTTCGAGAAAACCTGATGCGTCGAGATAGCAAAACAGCCGAAGACGGCCAAACAGAAGGTCAAGAAAAGACCGACTCTTCAGGTCGCGCATCAACGGCGGAATAAAGAAAATCGAACCAAGACCCTCCCGCCAGTCGATGAGGTCAATTTTTTTCAGCTCAGCAACGAAGTGGTCAGGTGGATATTTTGAGGTCTCCTCAGTCGTGATGAAGGCATTGAAGACGAGCAGCCGGGCGTCAAATTCGGCGAGCATGTATTTCTTCTCCGAGGTCATGTCCGCCGCTGCAACCATCAGGCACCCGTCGAGTATCTTGGCTGCATATTTCCCTCGTCGCGCTTTTTGACAGAGGTCCTCAACCACGCTAGTGAAGTACTCCGGAGTCGCCTTGGACTCAACAATAATTCGCTTTCCCGTACCTCTCTTGAACGTTCCTGAACGAACTCCGACCATCTGCTTTCTTTCCATGAATACTTCGACTTGACGGAAGAATCGCTCAGCTTGCTCGATTCCTTTTTGCCCATACTTGTCGGCAAACTCAAACACACGGGCCGGGTCTCTTGACTCGATTGCAGTGACCATTGCTTCGTTGACCGAACCTTCTTTCATCTCAATTAACGTCCTTTTATGGTGACCTGGATGACGTTCCAGCAGCAGGAGGTCGGAGATACATGAAAATCTAGTGAAATCCAGAGGAACTGCGAAGGCATATGGGTCCTGGTTGTAGTGGCGTGCGGCCGCGAGGACAGATTCGACATTTTGAGCCGACAAGCGGCCGTACTTTGGTCCCTTATAAATCTCTACGAGGTCGGATTCTGAAAACCCCAACCACAAAAATGACTCGTAGCATGATTCCAGAAGTTGAATCCAATATTTATATCTCTTCAGGACGGGTGATTTCTTGTTCTCGCCTGATAACCGTTGGATTTCCGCCTCAAGCTCTAAGGTCGTTGACGTCAAAATGCCTTGAGCTTTCTTGTAGACGTAGTGGCACTCGCGTATAAATAAATCTTCGGTGCTTTTGATGGCGCTGAGGTCCCGAAGACCTAGCCGCTCGACGGCGCCCCGGGTGATTAGATACCGACAACGGACTAGCTGCCGTTCCAGATAAGACTGCTCCATTCAAACTCCACACAAGAAAAAGCACAGCTCTAGACGCTCGGAACGGTCCGCCGCTCCGCTCCCGACACCTGAGGTAGCGAGCCGAAGAAGTAGCTCACACGGTCATACGGACTGTATGGTTTCCAACCTTCGTCCTGCACACGCCGTGGTGAAAGGCGTGCTGCCAACAATTGTTCCGTGGGCAGGAGGGATTGCGGCCGAACTCTTCGAGATTGTACTAACTCCGCCGCTGAACAAGAGACGAGACGAATGGAGTGTCAAGTTCGTCCCCCTTAAGGTCGCGATGCTGGTCGCTGCACGTTGTAAGTCTTGGTGATGTGAGCACGGACTTTTTCCTTTTCCAGGGCGAACTGAGAACGCATTCCAGGCAGTTCCAAATCGAGTTTCAGCCTGTCTTGGCAGACCTTGAAGATGCAACTTTCCATCTGGTCGAAAGAGAGAATCATCTCGAAAAGAACCATAACGGCCATTCCGGGCTCCGCTCCGCAGTAGTTTAGGCGATATTGCAGATGGGTCGGGGTCTGCTCTATGACAAAGCGCGAGACAATAGAATTTAGGTTTGTGTGCGAGCCGAATTCCGAAAACTGCTTCCATAGCTGATGCAGTTCAGGAAGTCCATCAAACAGACGCTTTGTCTTGTCGTGCTCAAACTCCTTTTTGAATGATTCCAAAGCGGTCATCCCATCGTTTTTCTCAATCCATGGTTTCAGCAAACTCGGGTCAGAAGCAATACGGTTGGCATGAGCCACGGATTCGATGGCATCACGCAAGATGGAATGGGCTTCTGATAAGCATCCGGCGGAGCCCAGCTCGAAGGCAACCCGCATCTTCGCGTGTGCGTTCATAAAGAGGACCATGGGTAGCATCAGTTGGGGGGCGCGAAGCTCCATCATAATTTCAAACTCGCGGCACAGAATCCTGTCCATTAGCATGTAACTATTCCAAAGATAAGAGAATTGCTGGATGGTTGCGAAGAAGTTATGCCGCTTGGTCATGTAATACGACTTGTAGTGGGAAGAAATGTGAACTTGCTCGAACCCCGCGAGGAGGTCTTTCTCGCTAAACTCCGGTGCCGGGTTTTGCGGCTGGCCCTGACTTCTGATTTCTTTCAAGCTCTCACCCTCGCCCATCTGAATTCTCCACGCCATCCAAAGTACATTATATAGGCCGTCGCCCCGCCGAAAGCTACGGGTGCTTCTCTGTAGTGAATTTCAGATGTAAAACTTGAACCTTGGATTTCGTTTGGTCACCATCGGCGGCCCTTCGGAGAGGCTTTCAGGCAGCGGCAATTGATACCTTGAGGTTTCATGCGACAATTGAGGATGGAGAATTCACCAATTGACTAATGCCGATGGAGGATATGGCAAATGGTGCATATCGTTGCCTATGACTTGAGACAGCCCAATGATACAGAAGAGAACTACCGGACAATCATCGATGCCATCAAAACAAATTTCAATTCGTGGTGCCATATCGAGCAGTCCGTGTGGCTCATAGATGCGCCGACCGAAGCTATTGCTGTCCGCAACCTCTTAAAGGATTACCTGCATCAGAGCGACGTGCTCTTTGTTGCGAGGCTGACGGGGAATTGGGGGTCGTGGAATTTCGGTGACGAGCGCAATAAATGGCTCGCCGCTCGTGTTTTCTAACTTGTTTGAGAGAATGCAGTGACTGAAGAAAACAACCTCGCAAAGGAAGTTACGGAAGCTTTATCCCACGGCTATGGCCCGCGTGTTGCGAGGTTCGCATTGGCCTGCCTAGGTGCAATCCCTATCGCCGGAGGCGTATTTGCCGGTGCTGGCAGCGCGTGGTCAGAGGCGGACCAAGCTCACTACAACAAAGTGTTCGCAAGTTGGTTAAGGCTTCAAGAAGACGAGCTACGCGAGATTGGTGTGACCATCGCTGAAATCTTAAGCCGACTCGACCTAAATGATGTAAACGTCCAGCGGCGAATTGAAAGTCCAGGGTATCTCAGTTTGATAAAGAAATGTTTTCGGGACTGGTCTGCCGCCGAGAGCGAAGAAAAGCGAATTCTTATTCGTAATCTATTGACCAACGCAGCCGTTCATAGAATCTGCTCAGACGACGTCCTGCGCATCTTCATTCAATGGATTGAGATGTTTTCCGAGGCGCATCTTGCTGTCATCAAATACGTGTATCAGAATGAGGGTTCGACGCGGTCTGAAATTTGGAGCGGTGTCCACGGAGAGAAAGTCAGAGAAGACTCTGCCGAGGCAGACCTCTTCAAGCTACTGATGCACGACCTTACTACAGGGTACGTGATACGGCAGCACCGAGAGAAGGACTACTATGGGAACTTTGTTAAGAGCGCGAGGCGTCCCCGTTCTCCATCCCAAACGATGACGTCTGCGTTCGATGATGACAAGCCGTACGAACTGACTGAACTGGGTAAGCAATTCGTGCGCTATACGATGGAAGGTGTGATGCCACGTATTGCCGCTCCACCAGACGCGACTCCCAATGCGGGCGGCGCGTCGGAGGCTTGAGACGCTGCTCAGGTTGCGGGGTCAACGTACTTGTACTCTTTCACAAACCGGGACGACACCGGCATGTTGTTCTCGTTAACCGGAATTGCAACGAACTTCGCGTCTCGGTCCAGGACGAGCCAGACTAAACGATATAGTGTGGCTGTAACTCGCCTTTCACAGTTCTCCTGTTCAGTCGCAATCTCAGCCTCGGCTCCGTCTATTTCCATCCTCACGCCACAGAGCGTCACGGAGTTCTCAGCCGCCGACCGAGTGGGATGAGCAAGCTCACTTAGCAAGCCGTAGTCGCGGGCTAAGGTCGGTTTGAGATGTCCGCGTCCAATAGCGAACTTGACCAGGACCGAAATCCTCGCAGACCACGAGTCGTTCAGGCCAGCTAGCCATTTAGTCGCTCTGCCACGATGCAGGCTCAAACGAAGGTCGTGAGCCAAATTCCACGTTTCTTCAAATCCTCTGGCAACTAAATGGAAGCCGTCCTCCAAGTCCCTAAATTGCACCAGAAGCGTCATCGACCGGAGCAAGGATGAGGTTCGCAGGAGCAATAGGAGGACTGCCGTCAGTTGACTGTCCTTATGAAATCGCTGGCACTCATCGTCGTCCGCGACTGTGAAAAGCTCGCGCTCTAGTTCATCGAGACATCGAAGAACGTGTTTGCAGTCTAAGGCCATTGGAAGTTCCGATAAAACTTCTTCACACTTTGCTAGCCACATGTTGCTGTGACGTAACCCAGTTCGGCGGGCCCTCGTGTCGATTTCGGTCGTTTTTGCCAGCCGCATAGGGCATCTTCCATGACTTCTACCGGTACGCCGAGATGCTTCTGGAGTTCCTGAATTACGGCTTCAACTTCGGCGGTGATACGCCCCCCTTTTTTTTCCGTGACCATCAGCAGAGCGCCACTCTTTGGACCAGTTGCCTCGCCAAGATAGCAGTGGGCGGGTGAAACATCCAAAATCCTCAAGTTCCCAAGTAGACAGAGAAAATCGAACTTCGCAGTCCTGCCAAAGCGAGTCACAGAGAGTTTGTTATATGCTTGGTCGAAGCGTAGCTCAGGTGATTTGCCTTTCGCCACAGAGCGGAGTGCTTCGTAGGGAAGTCCTCGACCATAGCGACTAACCCAGTCCCGGAACGAATGAAGCACTGCCGCAGTGCCAACAGGATTGTTGGGATTATTCGTTTCGTACTTTCGATGGTTAGCGAATCTCAGGTGCCTCACCTTTCTGGGGTGAGAAGTCATCCATAGACGAATTTCGTCAGGATTCTTGTGCACAGCTGTCCAGTCCCATCGTCCATTGCCAAACTTTCCATAAAAAAGACGAATCGTCTTCCTCGCGTCAGGGCCGCCAAAGTGTGTCGTAAGGAAGGCAAGCCATACTGCCTCGTCACGCCGCCCTTTTTCGAACAGGTCTACTATGCCTTTAAGCGGGTGGAAGTCCTTCTTGTGCGGGTCGGCAGAGCCGTTGAATTTCCGCATTGAGAGAGCGCGAAGTTTCACTTCCGAGTGGACAAGTTTCTCTAGAAAACATTCGCGGGAAGGCTCTGAGCTAAGCCCCGGTAAGGTACGTACCCTCTGAAACTCGCGAAGACGGGTCATCAAAACAGGACCGGGTATGTATGCCATACTAAAGCCTCGTGACCGTCAGCTTCCTAGTTCTTGTTGTAACCGTGCTCCCGAGTGAGCAGCACATTTTTCCAATGGCGCTCCCTTTCCATGACCGTCGTGTCTGGTGTTGTCATCGCCATACTCTCAAGGATGGATAGTTTAAAATTGTTTCGAGCATATGCGATTCCTTTTTCAGCGACTAGCTTCGTTAGTTCATCGTTCCAGCCGTGGCCGGTTCCCATATAGCAGTCCCACCGTGACCAAATCCCTGCCTCTCCGTATGCTGAACCAACATATTTCTTGCCATTCGATTTGTCATAGATTAACTACACTCCCTTAGTGTCTGAGAGAGCCGCTTTCCAATCTGCTCTCTGATTCGCAAAGATAGCTTCCAAGACATTGAAATCGTGATTGATGTTCTGAGACCCGCAGAAAGCTTCACCGGAATAGGGCTGAGGAAAAATCTCAACGACTTCAAATTGGTCGAGATAACTGTCCAAGTAAAAGGCCCGCCCTCTCATTCCTTGGTAACGATGAAACGAGACAACCAAACGGCCTTCGAACTTGGCGAAATCTGGAATCTCCTCAAGCGTGTACTCATCGCCCGCACGCTCAAGGATCTTGAACCCACCCCCAAAGAGCCACGAGTCCTTCTTCGGATAGAACTCCATCATCGAAAGGATGAAATTTCTAGTCCAGTCATTCTTTCCCCCCTTCCACTCGTTCCAACCAATCCATTTCGAGCGACTCGCCACATATTCGTCAAGCGGATTTAGACCTTCTTCATTTCTGCAAGCCAGATGGAGTTTGAACTGAGCGGGGTTCTCAATTCTCAGTAAGTCGTTGAGCATTATCTTGGCCATCAGAACTCCTTGTTTAGCTCGCCAAGCACTAATTTCATCAAACCGAGCTTCTACCACCGTGACGTGTATCACAGTCGATTCGCGATGCAGGCAAAGCATAGCTGAAACGAGGGTGCAATCGCGCTCAATGTCCGGTCCCGGTCAGGTCGCCAGATGGCACGACAGGGTGGTGCAAAAACTCCGCAACGCCGTGAACCAGTACGCCTGCGCCCGCAGGTCATGCTGCGCCGTTCGAGCGCTTTTGCGCCTTGTGAAGGACAAAACGGTTCGAAGCCAGATTTCTCGGACTCGAAGCGAAAATCAGGACGCCGTATGGCTCTCCATTATCGTCTCGTGTGCTTCCTCCGCTCTTTCTAGCTGGCAGCCCGCTCCTGTACGATACATGAGTCTGGAGCTGTTCCCCATGGACTGAGACACGAGCCGATGCAAACGATTTCCGCACCTTGGACCGCGTGGTGGCAAGAAGACCTGCCATGCAGGTTCTCCCGTTTGGATGCGGGCCGCAACCGCGACTTCCTCGTGGACTTGCTCGGCACTGCGTGGCTCCAAAGGGCGCTTCAACCTCAGAGCGGTCACCCGTTGATAGCTGAATGGATGACGAAGGGAGCGAACGCATTTCTCCTCCTTAATGCCCTCGCAGAGGATGCTTGCCTGCTGACATCAATCACGGGGTTCGGTCAGGTCTTGGAAGACCTGCGAGACAGAGAGCTATGCCTACCCGCGTGGCATTTGGTCCGGACAGCGGCAATGTTCCGGCGGGCGGGCGGAGTCGTATCTCAATTCTATGAGCAGACAGAAAAGGGTGCCCCCGATTTCTCGGTCAGATTTAATGACATTGAGGCCAACGTGGAGGCAAAGCTGCTTCTCAAGTCCGCCTTAGAAGAAGCGTTTGAGGGTTATGCGCAGACTCTGGTCAAGAGAATATTCGGGGAGGTGATGGCAGACGAAATGATTCACCCGCCTGCAACGGCAATCTTCGAGGATGCTGACAATCTCGCAGATGCGGGGGAGGTGGTCAACGCGGTCGCGGCCCTGTTGCGCGACCCGAAGCTGCCGCCCAAGGAATTTCGGGGCACATCGTTCAGGGTAATCATCGGTCCCAAGCCGCCCGGCGTAGGCCTGTTTCGAAGTTTCTATGCTCTGTGCCTCCGTTCTGAAAAGGAGAATCTGCGTGTCTCCAGTCGCGTCAGCAAAGCGTCGCAGCAGCTCCAGTGGGATTCCGCCGCGGAATGTCCCGGAATAGTCTGGTTGGGCCTGACACGTCATCAGAACTCAGTCTTTGTCCGCAATCTGCTGCTGCGCAAGTTCAATGCCGGTCAGTTCTCGGGCATATCGCAGGCATTTCTGCTGGCTAGCGGAACTCATTTGGAGTCGCCCATGAGAACAGTTGTCGATTACGGTGTACGAATCGTGAATCCCAAGAGTCGTGTGACGTTAACGGCCACTATCCCAGTCAAACCGCTCGGACTAATCGGAGACCTAATCGCCCTTCACGGTTCTGAGGCTGGTCTTCCGGCGTATCGGGCGGGCGCGGTGGAAACAAGATGCGGACCAGGGATGCCGCAGCTTTTGCTACCCGACCTTCGCCGCGTCGATTAGGCGGCGCTGCGAATGGGACCAGTATGACCGCACCGCTAGGGAGCGAGAGCGAACAATGAGATACGAGCAAAGAACTGGAAAATGGAATGTGAGATGCCCGAAATGTAAGCGCATGGGTGAATTGCGCGAGCACAAGAACGGCTCCGCTAGCATCTGGCATAGGCAGAGTGGAAAAGGCGAAACTCAAATCCAGAATGTTTGCAATTTCCCGTTCTGGCCTTAAGAGCCATAACCCTTCCCTTGCATTTGTTCGCTCCGAGACTGCTGACCAGCGCCCACAGGTCATGCCCCGCCGTGCGAGCGTCCTACGACCTCGAAATCAGCTTGCTGAATTCAGTTCCCCCGTGGGCCGACACGCGGTCGGAAACGTCAGGTCAGCAGCGTTGTGAGATAATCCCGCCCATGAAAGCGACCGTTGCCGCAATCTCCCGAACCTTTCTCGTCCTTTGGGCTTCTCCCAGGAAAGCCGTTCGACTGTCTGCCTGAATACTGGAGGGAATCGTGATTCACAGGACTCTTTCCTTGCTCGTGTTTTTCTCACTCGCAGCCGCGGCCTCGGCGCAACAGGCTTCGGAAGACACCTGGCGGTTTGCCGTCTCAGGTGATTCGCGGAACTGCGGCGACGTAGTGATGCCTACTATTGCGGAGAGTGTACTCCAGCATCAAGTCGAGTTTTACTGGCACCTCGGCGATTTTCGGGTCGGGTACGACATCGATGAGGACATGCGGAACCAGTACGGCGACAAGCTGACCGTCGATGATTATACCCACGACGCTTGGGGCGATTTCCTCTCGAACCAAATCGCTCCTTTTGGGAAACTGCCTATTTATTTGGGCATCGGCAACCACGAACTATACAGAGACGGGAAAGGAAAAGAAGATGAGAGCCACGCTGACTTCATCACGCAGTTCCATTATTGGCTCGACAAACCGGAGCTAAGAAAACAGCGCCTCAGCGATGACCCCAAGAACGGGTCCCTGAATGCTTACTATCACTGGAAGAAGCGACCAGTGGATTTCATCTATCTCGATAATTCGAAGGATGAGGGGTTCGACAAAGACCAACTGGCATGGCTTGAAGGCGTGCTGAAGAAGGACAAGACAGAACAGGATGTTCTCGCCGTCGTTGTCGGAATGCACCGCGCCCTCCCGAACAGCTTCGCGTGTGGTCACAGTATGAATGGAGACCCCGGAACTTCTCCTGATGCTAATCGCAGTAGTCTTGAGAGCGGACGGGCGGCGTACAAATACCTATTGGACTTTCAGAGCGCCGCGCACAAACGCGTGTACGTCCTCGCCAGCCACTCCCACTTCTTCATGCAAGATATTTTTGATACGCCCTACTGGAAAAATTCAAGTGAGAAAGACAGAGGCGTCCTGGACGGTTGGCTCATCGGCACAGCTGGCGCGAAACGCTACCGGCTTCCAGACAATTTGCCATCCGCCACTTTAGCCATTACCTACACCTATGGTTATCTCTTAGCGAGGGTTCATGGCGACGGCACAGTCAATTTTGAATTCCAGCAAATCACTGAAGACGACGTTCCCCCGGATGTAAAGACCAGGTACGGCAAGAAGTTTGTGGACGTTTGCTTTCTAGCGAACAGAGATGACACGCCGCATGTCCCTGAGGCTTCGTGTAACGACAAATGAGACTTCAGATTATCGTCCCTGCGCTCGTCCGGGAGTGGCTTGCAGAGGAGCAGGCCCTATGGTTCCACAGGTCCCCCCTGCCAGTGCGCCCACGAGGTCATTCCCCGCCGGTCGAGCGTCTCTGCGGCTGGCGGCAGTAAACAAAAGCGGTCGAACCGTTGATGCTTATCAGCAGCAATCGGATTGACTGCTTTCCCTTCCCACGATAGGTTTGCGAAATGAACGCTTCTGCTTCGGCGAGGTACGGTGAAAACCAGCTTTTTGCCGACTGCGCTAAACAGGCGTACGGGCGATTAGTCGAAGTAGGCTGCAAGGTAGATGAGAAGGCAAAACCCGAAGACATCGTTGTCATGTATTTCGGCGTCAAGCGCCGCCTCATCTCAAGGCGGCCGAGACAAGTATTCATCCCAAAGAATCTGCACATCCCTGTTGAGCACCAAGCCAGCTTTCGCGAAATAGTGCGGAAAGCCGAGGCAGGTGGAGATTTGACCGTCTATCAAAGCAGAGGCTTTCTCGTAAAACCGGACAAAGACGATTCGCTTTTGAGTGACTGGGGAGTTCAGCATCTCCATTTCGACACGGGCTTTAAACCCAAGAAGCGCTCCGGCGACCTCTTGTTTGCCCGTATAACAGAGGGCGCGTTCTACTGCATCGACATCTCCGACCACCGAGGATTCACGCGACAGGTCATGCTCGAAGTACTGGACAGCAATTGGCCCGAGTCGATTGCCCCTTTTCTGTTGCGAGGCGATATCGCGGGTGAATTAGTTACCGATGAACAAGTGGGAAATTTACGGGCCGCAAATGTCAACACTTTTATTCGCCTTCCGAATGGCCGGTCATACAATTGCATCGGTGGCGGGCGTGCCTGTTCCGGAGACAATGCCTTGGACATAATGGCGTGCGCTCAACTTTTCAGACAGTGCCGCGATGCTGCGAAGGCGATGACAAAGGACGGTTTCCCAAGAGTTTGCTACTTGCCCACGCTGCGATAGCGTCTAGCAGGTTTAGATTCACTTGAGACGAATCATGCACAAGTGAAAGCGCTTGTGAAATCTGCAAATGACCGCCAACAAAAACGCATCTGAGCAAGTTTTAGGCAGTTGGGTCAGGCTGAGTCGGTCGCGGGACTGCCGCCATGCCATATAAAGCTCTTGGCACTTGGCCGCTTCGTCTTCGAACTTAAACGACCTCGTAATGAGATTTGTTACCATCCAGACCGCGGAAGTTATGTGGTGTATCAGTTCGTATATTTCTGCGTCGGCATAGTTTGCGTCGAGGTCATTCTTCTTGAAGCGTCGAATGAGCTGCGACAGACCAGAGTGCGTGAAGCTGTGCAGCACACCAGCCATGCCATTCAGATAGTTATCGAACAGCTTTTCCGTGTTGAAAGCCTTATCGAGTTCCTTTCCCACAGCCTTGAAATTGGTTCGGTATTCGTCGTGCCGAATTTCACACACAGCCTCTTCATTCCCGCAGATAACTACGTGGGCACGAACGAGAGCCTCCACAAGCGGACGCAGAAGCGCAAACGCCCCGCCATAAAATTTGTTCCTCAGTAGACAGAGAATTGATTTGTCGTAGTCGAAGATAAGCGCCCAGTGTGCGGTTAGCAGTTTTTCGCGGTAGCCGTTTGGAAATTGTTGTCGCTTGACGATAATGTCTTCAAGTTCCTGACACAGCACAGTGGCGCGGTCAATTTCTTCGGTGATGTTCATGCATCAAGTTTACAACGAACGAACCGTGCCTAGGCCGGCCCGGAGCCGAAAGCGCTTCGGCCCGTTCTTGTGACTCCTGCGTCCATGCTTCGTGTTAACCGGGCCGCAGGTGTACTATTTTCATGGTGGTTGCCTTGACCACAAAATGGATGGCGTCCGACTCGGAGAAAGAGTTTCGTACGGAAGCGTATGAGCGCGACACATCGATTGAAGTCCAGCTGATTCCTCTAGAAAGATTTGCCGAGCCGATATTCGATTTCTCCCAGCTACCCTTCGCAATCACTGACGGAGTTGAGGCTGCAGACGTCTCTCAAATAATGCCGCCCTCTGATTTCGCTTACATGGAAGCGGAAGTTGGCAGGTATCTGATGCGCTATTTCAACTCCACGGTAAAGTTCGGCTTGGTCCACAAGTACGCGTTGCCAATTCTCGGTAACGATGAAGCGAATAAGGAAAAAACCGAGTTGTTGAACAAAGTCTTTGCGCTGCTACGCATCATTCGTCCACACACAAGACTTGGCGGAGCGAGGGGAACCATCACCAACGGCAAGGCTCAGTTCAACAGCTTAACCTGGCCGCATGGCACCATCGACGTCCCGGAAGCAGTCAAATTGTTTTCGGTTCGAAACAAAGACTTGGTGGAGCTGCGCAGTCTGTTGCCGACGTTCATCAAGGCGATGCGAGGTCCTTACTGGCCGTTTCGCATGGCCGTCCAGTACTACTACATGGGATATGAGCAGAACGATTGGAAAGGACGCTACCTAGGTTGGGGGTCTTCCGCGCTTCATGCGCTGTACTCGCACAAGGACCAGAAAATAATCCCCAGAGTCAAAGCATTCCTGGGAGATAACACCCTCATCTACGAACCGACAGAGCACCCAGAGTACGAGTTTCTAGAACCGAACACTTTGACCATCGGAGACGTCTTGGAAGACGTCAATGAGGTGCGCCACGATATTGCACATGGCGATAAGATTCCTGACAGGTTCTTTACTCCCGGAGGAGGACGACCAACCCTTGGTGGTTTTGGCAACTACATCGCTGTGCTGGACGATGCTCTGTCGTTCATCATCCGCGAGACTCTCCTCAAGATTCTCAGGAAGGACCTTATCGAGGATTTCAGAGACCGACACCAATACACGCAGTACTGGAAGACTCTGGGTGTCTAGGCGCCGTTGGCAGTACTACGTTTTTACTACACTTGGTCGCTAAAGCTCGAACCTCAGAGCCTCCATTCATCAGTGACATCTTGTTCGCTCGCCTCGGAAGATGGTGTTGTACCCGGTCGACGAATTGGAAAACCACATGCGGGCGGGTCTGGTTGCGCGTCGGGGTTCTTGAACATCACCGAAATCGGTAAATCTTACGAAGTTCAGTTCGGATTTTTTGTGGAGAGCGCTTAGAGGACAATTGAGGGTCCAGTTTTCTGTCGCGGCTTTCACGTTATTTCTTGTGGGCCGAAAGCGGTGGATAGCTTCTGTTACGCCGATTAGTAAACATCATGACCCTTTCGTACCGTTGACACTCACCTCGCAAAATATAAAGATAATTAAGTAACTTACACATTAATGGAGAATCACAATGCAGCCCATTTGGCGACAATTCGGACACTCAATCGCAATCCTGCTCTTTACCGCGCTGACGGCCTCTGCGGCCCAGGCGCAAACAACCCAAACCAACTGCAACTTGAATGGCAACACCGCGAACTGCACTTCGACCACGACGCCCACATATGATGGCGGTGCAGCAATGGCCAAAGCGGGTAAAGATGTCGGAGATGCAGCATCCGGGTGGGCTCAGGTGATACGGGCAAACCGGGCTCGGAAACAGGAAAAGATAGCAGCAGCGCAAGCCATTCACGCTGAGATACAGGCACGGCAAGATGCGTTGGACAACGAAAAAGCCGCATACGCTGCACAGGTCGCGTCTGCGAAGGTAAATATCGTATATTGCCAACAAAATTCAGCTGGTTCCGTAACTACTGGCCAGGGCGTCAAAGCGTGCCCAGAACTGCTGGGATACGCGAAGGCTCTCTGCACCGTCAACCCGAAAGAAAGTATCTGCGATACATTAGCAGCAGTCGCAGTCCCGGACACCCTCGACAAGTATGGCGTAGCAGCAGAGAAGCCTTAGCCGAGAAACTTTGGAATTACCTCGAAAGAATACCTCAATAGAAAAGCGCCATCAGTAGCAGCGACCATCTTGGCCTCTGCTGCTTGTGGTGGCCGCAGCAAATATAGATTTCCAACTCTGGTTCCGTAAGGCAAGTCCTAAATCCCCTTTTCCGATTCCTCTACCGCCAACTCCGCCAAATCCATCTCCGATGCGGGGAGCCATTCCGCGGCTTCCTCTGACCAAATGTGCAGAACGTCCCCGGAGCGGAGGCGGAACTCGCCGACGAGGGAGTCTGAGCAGACCACATCCCATCCCCCGTCAGGGCGGGAGCGGGCCATGAGGCTGGCTATAGCGCCGTTGATTTTGATTCGCAGCATGGCGAGTTCTCCTAAAGTTACGCGACGCATCCCAAACGACGCTTTTGCCATGCGTCGTTTAGCTGCCTCGCCACGACGCCCATGCGTCGGCGTCATTTGTAGCGTCGTTCAATTTGCTGACAAGGAAGACTTTGTAGCTAAACACCGCTTGAAGAATCTATATAAGAAGAAGAAGATTTTACTTCTACACCCACCCTTATATATGAAGATGCGTCGTCTAGACCTTGTCCACCCATCCTGTATCCTTGTCGTAGGAAATTTGGCCTGTCCCATCCAAGGCATTGCGGATGCTCTGCACGCGGCGAGCGCCCCACTTTTTCGCCCAGTGCCGGTTCTTGCACATGGTGTTCCACTTGAACGACCCATGTTCTTCCAACGCCTTGAGGATGGCTTCCGTGCAACGGGCGTCGTCATCAATTCCTTCTGACGGCGTGTAAACCGTTTTGACGGCTTCTTGCCACTCCATGAATCGTAGGGCCGCTTCCAAGGCTTCCATGGACAGGACGACTTCAAGCGGCTTCCAGATTTGAACCTCTTGAATGAGTGGCTTCTCACTATCAACGTCGAGAGTGTCGAGGATGTTGACTTCTGCGGCCAGATTGTTAAGCCAATCACGGCCTTGTTCGGCTGCCTCGGTGATGACGGCAATCCGCAAGGCTATCTCGGCCGCACGGCCACGGCCCCGCTTCTCTCTTCGCCACGCCTTTAGGCGTTCCCATGCTTCGGCGGGAATTTCTATATCCGCTGGGGTCCGGGGTTCGCCGATTCCCTCGTAAGGGGTGTATTCCCACTTTTCGGATGTGGTGGCGATAATGAAGCGGCTGAACAGTCCGTGCATCGTGTCGGCACCGAAGACTTCGCCGAACTCGTCCATGGTGGCGCACTTGAGGCCGCCAACGATGCTCAGGTTGACGGCGCATCCTACGTTCTTGTATTTATCGGCGGTGCCAACATCCGCACCTTTGTCCCACAGGGCGCACAGGGCCGATGTGAGGCTGTTGTTTTGCATAGCCATCTTGCTCATCATGTGGCGAAGTTCGGTGAGGCACATGACAAAGGTGTTGCCAGCTTTCTTCGGAGCGTCTTTTTGCTTGGGGTCATCGCCGAACAAGTTGAACAAGCCACGGTCAGAAGATGCCGAGCGGTGGCACACCGGGCCGCCTTCGTTCATGTCTTTCATTCCAAGCATCTGCTCAGCTTGCTCGATGGCCTGTGACTTCCCTGTCTCCACGTCGCCGCACAGGGCAACATCAACACACGGGTGGACTCTCTTGTCCTTGACCTTGATAGGACTGCCAGCATAGACGCCAAAGAGCGCCGGATAAATGAAGCCGAGAGGTATCCCCGACTCCACGGCTTTCTGGCCGAGCCAACCGTAAATGGCTTCCTGCGGGATTTCAGGCACCTTCAAGGAACCCGTCCCTGTAGTCGTGGTCAAATCAAACTGGAGGAGACAATGAATAGTGTTGATGGCGTCGTTCAACGTTGAACGACGGTTTTCCTTCATCTTGCGGTCGTAGACTTCTTCGTTGCCATGACTGAGGCGGGAAGCCTTCTTGCACAAGGCGTCCACACGGATAATGCGACCTTTCTCAACGAACTCGGTGAGCAGGACTTCGGCGTCAGCCGGATACTGATACTCCCGCTCTTTCTCCGGTTTGGCGTTGTCTTCCACGAACTGATGAAGAACCTCAATGTTGGTTTGGTTTTCCTCGATATTGTGACCAAAAATCCCGTGGTCTAGCTTGATACGTTCCATGTAGCCGCAAAGCTGGTCCAGGTTTGGTGTGTGACCGTGCATGGCATCGTAGTCCACGATGTGGAGCACGATGGAGCCGTACGGTTCGGCGTAGTAGGCGCAGCCCTTGCTGTCCTGCCACATCTCGTGACCGTGGTTCTCGTAGGCCAAAAGCGCCCACTTGACATAACGCTCATGCTTGGCAAGCAAGGCGTGGTGGTCCTGCCGAAGCAGGGATACGGCAAAGCGCAATGTCGTGCAGTCTTGCACGATTGCCTTCGAAATGGATGTGTTCATAGAAACTCCGAATGCTTCGATTTTGACCACTCCGAATCATTGGCTCCACTGCCCTGTAAAGAAGTGGTCGGCGGCGGGTGATTCGGAAAGAGACCCGCCGCCTAAAGTCTCGGGAGCTACCCTCGACCCTCGTCACTAACGGTAGTGATAGTCCGTTTCCAAGTTCTCCACGCCACGCCAGCCTTTGGATTTGTAAGTTGAGGATGACGGGTCCGAATTTCGGGGCGGTGGGGCGGTCAGACCCGTCGAGGAAAGAGCCGCCACGCACCGCGCACCGAAATCCTACTAATGCAATACTGCGTTTCGAGCGAAAATTTTGAAGGTATTTTCACGGCCCGGGGCTACGGTGAACGAAAGGCGAACGAAGCGGGCGCTGTGGACTTTTCCCTCGGTCCGGTCGCATACTGTGTAAGTAGGCAGTTGGCTCAGAGGCGCAATGGCGAACCACGAGACAGCCTGCGCCCGCTTCAAGTCTGATACTTGAGCGCAGTTAGAAGATAGCCACCTACGGCAGCCCCACCTGAACCTGCCTTCGTGAACTTGCACTATCACGAAGGCACGGCATGAAAGTAACCATCGCACTCGCAAAAAAGACTTCTGCAACTTTTGCACAAGTCTCCAACGAAGCCACGGCGCTGATGATTAAGGACCGCCTGACCGTGGACGCCACCGACCTTGCCGTTTACCTGCGCACGGTGATAGGTCAATTCAAAATCTCGCAACCGCTCGCCATCGAGTTGTGCCGCCGTTTCGAAAACCTTGACCGCCACAAGCAAGTGGACGGCACCTGCCTTGAGATTGACGGCGCACGGTCCTTGAATGCGTGGCTGGAAGCCAACGTGAAGCAAATCGGAAGCAAGCGGAATTTCTATTATGTCCGTGACGGCGGCAAGAAGAAGACCGTGAAAGCCGCACCGCAATTGACGGACGGCACCGTTGCATCGAAATCCGAGACCGTGACCGAGACCGACGCCTTGACCCTCGCCGACAACCTTGCCAAATACGTTCTCCGTGCCTTGGACTCAACTCGGTTGAGCTATGCGTCCATGTCAAAGGAAATCCGCAAACTCGCCTTGGCGTATCTTGCGGCACGTCCGTGCGAAATTGACCCGCCGCCGACCGAGCCGAAGCCGAAGATGAAGACGCCTCGGCAGTGCGACCGAGCACGCCGGAAGCTGGAGCGTGAGACTGCGGAAGCGCAAGTGCGGGAAGACGAAGCGACCTTGGTGCAGCCGACCAAGCTGAGACTTGGTCCCGAGAGAAGTCGCCGGTTGAAGAAGAAGACCGCCCGTGGCGTCTACACATACGCTGGCACCCATGTGCTGCTCAACCCGTCGATAGCACACGGTGGCAGAACTCACTGCGGCATCTACAGCAGCGACAAGCCCGAAGAGCAGTTCTACGGCACATGCAAAATCGTCGCCGAGAATCCAAACTGCCCGTCATGCAAATGGTACTTGAAGAGACAGGAAGCGCCCGTGATGGTGGTCTCATGAAATTCATCCGAGGACGAGTGCACCAATGTTTCCTGAACGCCATCAAGCAAGTGGGGTGGCATCCCGATTGGAAGTATGTTGAGGGCTTCTTGGTCCTTCACATCGTGCCCATCCATCATGCGTGGGCGCTGGACGAAAACGGTTCCATCGTGGAATGCACCATCACAAAGAAGTCAAAGATTGCCGATACCCACAAATACCACCCGTGCGTCACGCTCACGGCGGAAGAAGCATGGAAGCGGAAATGCGAGTTGGGTTACCACGCCATCATGACTCGGGAAGAAAGTTTCATCTTCTACCGGGAATACTACAAGGACTCGCCAGCGACAGTTGAGTTTTATACGGGTGACGGTGTCGTGGTGCAGTCATGACCCCATTCGCAGCCAAACTGCTCGCTGCAATTTCCGTGGACGGCGACCTGGCCAAATGCCAAAACAAGAAACGCCACGCCACACGGGAATCTGCGATGCGTGCGGCGACACGGGGCAGGTCCGGCTGGAGGCTGTTCCCGTACCAATGTCCGTTTTGCGCTTGTTGGCATCTTTCGAAGCGGTTGAATTTTTCCAAGCAGGTCAAGGATTTGGCATAGCACGGCGGAGCCGATTTGGAGCGGCTCCGGTTTCAAACAGGGGAACACAATGAAAAACGATATGGAACTTGAACAAACCAAGAAAGTTTTAGATGCATGCCATGCCCATGAGTACGGGCCGGAAGTGGTGAATTGCCGCAACTGCGGCGTCGGGATTTGCGTCACACGGGCACCGTATGACTACTGCGATAGCGGTATGTGCAACCTGATGTGCGAAGTTGAAGTCTTGTTCCATGCGGCGCACCAAGAGTGCGAATACCGCATTCGGTCTTGGCCGAAGCCACCGGCGAAGCATAACTGTTATCGCATCGTCGGCGAGCGGAACGAAGTCGTGCTCGACAATGCGAGCAGGGAGCACGTGCTGACTTTCATGCGTGAGGAAATTCAGCGACGGCAGGGTGCGGAAGACAAGGCGGTGCGGGCATGACCGAGTCTCGGGTCTTCTGGTACTGGACGCAAGACTGCCGGGGCTTCGAGGTCACGAAGGTCATGTCCAAGGGCGCCCTCATTCCCGTCTGCTACGTCCATCGGGAAGAAGCGGAGCGAGAGGCAGCAGAGGATGCCCGGTTCCTGGCGTCCGTCGAGGTTGGGAAGGCGGCACCGAATCCGATGCAGTAAGCGCCGACCCGGCTCACCGCCTCAACAGCGACACTCGGATGCACCCGCCGCAAGTCCACGGTCATGAGATTCGCATAACGCCTCGTCATTTCCAGCGAACTGGGACCGAGCACCTTCTATAAAGAAGAACACACTGCCCCCTGACCGCAGGTGGTTCTCTGACGGACGCATGGTGTGTAGCCTCCGCTCGGGAATGGCGATGCCGACCTGCCGCAACGTCATGCGGTCTCCCCGTTCGCAATGAACTTCTCGATGTGGTCGGGGTCGAACCGGAGGTTGTAGCCGAGCTTGACGGCTGGAAGTCTCCCCGATTCGGCCCATTTGTACGCAGTGTGGACGGAGATTTGAAGCAGCTCTGCAACCTGATTGATTTTCAGTAGATTCTTGCGTGCCATTGCCGTGCCTCTCGATTTGCCTGGGCCGCTTGTTCTGGGAGCGTGGGCCTTCAGGCTGGAGATGCTCGAAAGGCAGGTTCGTCTGATTTCTGCCGTCCCCTGAGTCTTCTCTCCATTGGTCGGCTCTGGTTCGTGCTCCAGAAAACCGATTTCTCAACGAACAATCCGATAATACTCAGTTTCGTCTTCTTTCCTTTAGTTTTTCTCAGTCTCGTCAGAACGAGGCTGCGTTGATTTGCTCCCGCAACTTCGGGTCGTTCCGCTTTACAGCTCTCAGATACCCTTGAGTCGTCTCAATGTCAGAGTGTCCAAGCATTCGTTGGACTGTGTAAATGTCCACCCCATTCCGCACAAGACTGGTGGCATAGTACGCACGGAAGGCGTGGCACGGCTTCACCGGCACCTTAACTCCCGCACGTTTGGCGATACGCACCAAAATGCGATTCAGGTGGTCGTCCGGCTTTTCGTTGCGTGTCGGGAAAAGCAGCGTGCCGTCGAGCGTCGCACAGTGCTGCTTCAATATTTCCAGAAGGGAGTCACTCACCGGGATAATGCGTTGTTCGTGGTCTTTGGTAGTGAATTCCCATTTGGGTTTCGAGAGGGTCTGAATTGTTTTCTCGGTGAAGTTGATGTCCGTGCACTCAGCATGGGCGATTTCGCCCTTTCGGAAGCCGGTGCCGCTGGGAAACATGATGAGTGCACGCTCACTCAGGGTCTCGGAGGCTTCGAGCATCTTCCGAACATCTTCCCCGGTGTAAATCTCGTACTCAATGTCCTCGTACTTCGGCCAGTCGTTCTTTCCGACCAGACCCGCCTTGCCGCAACGCTTGAGGAATGTGTAGACGTAGCCGAAGCGATTGAAGACGGTGCGTTCGGCGAACTCCGCTTTCTTGAGAGCGGCGGAGAACGACATAATGCAGCTACGGCTGACTTCGTCCACGTAGGTCTTCTTACAACCCTTCACGAACAGGTCGAGGGCGGTCGAGTAGGCACGGTAGGTGGCCCACGCCTTGTGCTCCTTGATTTCCGCCTTGTACTCGGCGATGGCGTCGGCGAGTTTGATTCGCTCCGTCTTGCTGTCTTCGACGAGGGCGATTCCGACCGCCTTCGCCTTGAGAACCGCCGCCTTCTTCTGTGCGGCGACCACGGCGTCGGATGCCTCACCGTCCACCATCTCGAAACGGCGATTGCCGCCTTCGGTAAAGCGGAGGTAATACTGTCCTTCAACTTTCTGCTCGTTGCCGTTCACAAGAGCGACATTTGGCTTGAGCCGACCGTTCCCGCTCCAGACCGCAGGTAGGTAGGGGTACTTCCCATTCAGTCTTGTTCGAATCATCACAGTTACCGTGTTCACGACCGCTTCTCCTTCCGAATAATACTCAGCGGAAAGAAAAAGCAACCCGGTCTTTTTGCTCAGAACGGTAACAGGGGCGGTAACAATTCCCGCTTCCGTTATAGATTCCTCAGTTTTGTTGGGAAATTTGCAGCTTTTTGAAATTTGGCTGGGAGGCCTGGACTCGAACCAGGATAATCAGATCCAGAATCTGATGTACTGCCAATTGTACGACCTCCCAACATTGAGGGCTAAGGCTTTAGCTGCGGTTTTGGTGCGCGGGTTTGTGGATTTGCACCGAACTGTACACGAGCGGGCGCCTCTTGCACGCGTCGCATTGCGCTCACCACGTCCTGCCCGTCAATAATGTGGTAGCGGTCAAACACTGCGCGCGTTTTGTGTCCGCTGATTGCCATTGCTACTTTCTCCGTCGTTCCGGTCTTCATCAGATTTTTAATTGCACTGCGCCGGAGGTCGTGAATTATAAGGCCAACGTACTTCTGGTTGCCAGCCTTATCCTTCGGCTCAAGCACGCCTATTTTAGCAGCAACGCAAGCCTTCGCCCATTCCTTTCGCAGGTTGGTTGAGTCAAGAGCTTTGCCTTCGTTCTTCTGCTCCAGCATCTCATCAGCGCGTCGGGCATTGGCACGGTACGCTCTTCGCCGTTTTTGGTTTGTTCCGCATCCAAACGAATCAGGCCGCCCTCAAGGTCAACTTGCTGCCATTCAATTTGCTGTGCTTCACTAAGGCGAACTCCGCAGTAATACAGGAACGTGATTAGCGGCTTCAGGTGCTTTGGCAAATGGCCGAGCAGCGTTGTGAACTGTTCAGGCTTGTAGTCGGCGCTCGGTACGCTGGGACGTTGACAACGGTCTTTGAAAAGCTCAAACCAAAGGAACTGAGGAGAGCACTTTATGTCAGACTCCCATTCCTCATCGTGGAAAGAACCCTACCTTGCGGCATTGATAGAACCCGATACAGAGAAACTGGCCAAACTGGTTCACGCCACGGAACTAGCAA